>Ga0213834_100702_pt1 | contig 13389 bp, 11 predicted proteins | sample SWPTP12_FD_160580 | JGI IMG/M metagenome (GOLD analysis project Ga0213834, IMG submission 160580) | Coastal seawater microbial communities from Marineland, Florida, United States - SWP TP1 #2 | ecosystem: Environmental > Aquatic > Marine > Coastal | place: USA: Florida | collected 2016-08-06 | reverse complement strand
AATCTGGATGCGGGTGAGTGGTTGATTCCCGGCCACAAGATGAAAGGGCTCACTGCCACCAAACAGGATCGGCCGGATCATTTGGTTCCTCTCAGCCAACAAGCAATCGCGGTTCTGCGCGAGCTGAAACCACTCACCGGCAGACATCGGTACGCCTTCCCCTCGGCACGAGGAGGCGACCGGCCTATGTCCAATAATGCAGTACTCAGCGCGTTACGCCGCATGGACATCAGCGGCGACGAAATGACTGGGCACGGCTTTCGTGCGACAGCGAGAACCATAGGCGCTGAGGTCCTGGGGTTTCGCCCCGATCTTCTGGAGCATCAGCTTGCTCACACGGTAAAAAATCCATTGGGCCGCGCATATGACCGAACATCATTTCTGCCAGAGCGCCGCGACATGATGCAGCGCTGGTCCGATTACCTAGATGCGATCAAGGCCTGAGCTCGCTGTTTGGGCTTGCAATACCGATCCCCGCTTGGTAAAAACCTGGCATCCCTCGGACTTTCATAGGACTCCATGGGATCGTCACGCTGCCCCGGTTACGGCGTTAAGAATCCGAAGTCCATCTGCTGTTAGCAAATGGACTTTCTGGCCACCTCATCGGGGTATCGCCAGCATCTCACAGGGCTTTTTGCGCCTGCTCGCCTGCAGCAAGGCTGCTAAAGAAACTTACGGACTCTATTCCGTACCAGCAGGGTCTTTCCTCCCCCCCACGCCAAAGACACAGCTTCAGCTGTCATCCGCACAGCTGTCGCCGGCAATAAATCTCGGAGGCCGGTAACACGGGGCCCGACAAACGCCCCTGCTTTGCAGTAGGAAATTCCGAGCGCCACTCCCAGCACATATGCGTATTGCAGCACTTGAGGACTGCTGCAACGCCACCGCCTGAGCACCAATCAAATGTCAGCACGAACTATTGAACCCAGCCCAGAGGAACCGCGCTTCCTTCGCCTGCCCGAGGTTGAGCTCGCGGTCGGTAAAAAGCGATCCACAATCTATCGCGACGTAGCAGCAGGAAAATTCCCTGCTCCATATGATCTAGGCAGCAGAAGATCGGTTGGCTGGCTCAGCACGGAGATATCTGCCTGGATCCTGAGCCGGCCGCGTGTGCAGCTGCGTGGAGGGCATAAAAATGGCTAATCCCCCCGCCCTGCGCGCGCAGACCCAGTGGTTTCATGTCTTTAGGGCTATGATCGATCAGGGTGATGTCGCCCGAATAGGGCCTCACGCGTTCACGGTTTATGCCGTCATAAAGGCACACGCCAATTTCGACGATGGCTTATCGAAGCCAGGCATCCAGCGGATTTCCGAACAGTCGGGAGTCAGTCAGGCACAGGTCAAACGGGCACTAGGGGTTCTCGAAGAGGCTGGCCTCATCGCAAAGAAAAAGTGCGGTCGAGCCAATCAATACACCCTACGTGAAAAGGTTCAGCTCTTTGAAAACGGCCTACCTCATACCGTCGCAACCTGGGATTACGTGCCAGGCCGCGCCCAGCACACCATTTCTGAGCTCAAAAAAGCCATGACCGCTGGCGATCTTGTAAGTACACAGATACTGAACATCGAGCGCCTGAATATACAAATCAACCTGGCTGGTGGTAACGCCCAAGTCGATAGCTCATCACTGCAAATCGACCTCGATCGGTTGCCTCCTGGTATCCGTGAGACGCTGCGCAGGCACCTCAAAAATTCGCAATGAGGTTATGCACAGCTCAGAGTGATACGTATCCGCCTGAGCTGTGATTGATCACGAAGTAGCTCACCTAGAGCTACATAGCGTTGGAATCCAGCTCAGACTGAGCCGCTAAAAAGAAAGAGAAAATAAAAAGATAAGCTCTGGAGGCGAGACAGCCTCCTGAGTGAAAGCGCCGAAGACTTATTGGGTTACGGACAGCTACCGTAAACTCGATTCGACGAATCCCGCGAGCCCTGCCATCTGCAGCTTTTTCGCATTACAGAAGCGCCTTCCTTTATCATCCCCGGCATCGTGTAGTGGTTGATTAACCGGTCACTGGCTCAGGGCGCTCGGCTGTCGCATCCAGTGGTATCCGGCATAAACCGATGCGGCTGAGCGAGCTGAGTTGCCGATGCAGACGCTAAGCCTACAGAACGGCATGTGCCGGCTGGGATGTAACCATTACCCAAATTTTTAGCGGCTAAAAACGCCGCCTTCGCGCATCAGCGATCTGGACAGTGGTAAACCATGAATGCAGTAGAAATTGAGTCCGCCATATCGGATCTAGCCCTTCAGCCCTTTGACGCGGCGGAGTTTCCGTTCTCCTTTTTGGCAGCATTTGGCAGAAAGGACGCGGAGATCAAGCGTCTACGCGCAGGCAACAACAACGCTTCGGATGTACCCAGCGGTGTACTACTGCGCAATAACATTCATATCGCTGCCTGCGATCCCGGCAGCGTGGGCGAAACGCTCAAGGCGCTGCGTACCAGCTCGGCCACCACAAAAGCCAAAGCTAAGTTCATCCTCGCCACCGACGGACAAACGCTGGAGGCCGAAGAGCTGATCACGGGTGAAACCACCACCTGCGACTACCCGAACTTCCCCAACCACTTCGGTTTCCTGCTGCCGCTGGCCGGCATCTCCACCATCAAGGAGATCAAGGACAACCCCATCGACGTGCGCGCCACCAGCCGCCTGAACAAGCTGTACGTCGAACTGCTGAACGAGAACCCGGACTGGGCCAAGGCCGAGCGTCGCGCCGACATGAACCACTTTATGGCGCGTCTGGTGTTCTGCTTCTTTGCCGAAGACACCGACATTTTCAGCGGCGATGGCCTATTCACTAAAACAGTAGACCAGTACAGCGAGCGCGACGGCTCCAACACCGATCAGGTGCTTTCGGAAATCTTCCGCGCCATGAACATCAAGCGTGAAGATCGTGCCAGTGCGCAACCACGCCTACCCAGCTGGGCAGACAAGTTCCCCTATGTGAATGGAGGCCTATTCTCCGGCAGTACCGAAGCGCCCCGCTTTACGCGAATGGCGCGCACTTACCTGCTGCACGCCGGCAACCTGAATTGGCAGAAAATTAACCCCGACATCTTCGGCAGCATGATTCAGGCAGTGGCCGATGACGAAGAGCGCGGCGCACTGGGCATGCACTACACCAGCGTGCCCAACATCCTCAAGGTTCTGAACCCGCTGTTTCTGGATGATCTGCGCGCGCAACTGGACGCAGCCGGTGACAACAAAGCCAAGCTACTCAATCTGCGCAAACGTATGGCACATATTCGCGTATTTGACCCAGCCTGCGGCTCCGGTAATTTCCTAGTCATCGCCTACAAGCAGATGCGCGAGATCGAGGCGGAAATCAATCGTCGCCGAGGCGAGGCTCACAATAAGTCAGAAATACCACTGACCAACTTCCGCGGTATTGAATTACGCGACTTCCCGGCAGAAATTGCCCGCCTGGCGCTGATCATTGCTGAGTTTCAGTGCGACGTGCTATATCGCGGCCAGCAGGATGCTCTGGCTGAGTTTCTGCCGCTGGATGCGCAAAACTGGATTGTTTGCGGCAATGCGTTGCGGCTAGATTGGTTGAGCATTTGCCCGCCTACGGGCACGGGCGTCAAAGTGGTGGCCGATGACTTATTTGGCACGCCGCTGAATCAGGCGGAGATAGACTTCGAGAATGAAGGTGGCGAAACATACATTTGCGGCAATCCACCGTACGTTGGCTCAAACGTCAAGCCGCCTAAGGATGCTAGCGACGAGCAAAAGGAGCGGTTGAAGAAAGAAGCTGAAAGCCGTAAGGCGGACTTGAAGCTTGTCTTTGAAAAGCGCGCGAACACGTTTGGAACGCTGGATTATGTCGCTGGTTGGTTTATGAAGGCCGTTGATTACGGCAAACAGACAAAAACTGCGACTGCACTCGTTGCAACTAACTCGATCTGCCAAGGTCAGCAGGTACCGGTTTTGTGGCCACTGATTTTGGCGGAGGGGTACGAAATAGCGTTCGCACACACTTCGTTCAAGTGGAAAAACTTGGCTTCAAAAAATGCAGGTGTGACGGTGGTGATTATTGGCCTTTCAAATCGGGCCAGTAAAAGTAGGAGGCTGTTTGTTGCAGAGAAGGAAGGAACGCTCACCGTAAAAGATGTTGAAAATATCAACCCTTACCTGGTTCCTGCCAAGAATGTCATTGTTGCGCCTAGTTCAGCCCCAATAAGTAACCTTGCGGAAATGAGCTTCGGCAGCATGCCGAATGACGGCGGACACCTGCTGATGAGCCTTGATGATGCAACGTCAGCGATTAAGCAACATGAAGTGCAACCGAAATTTATTCGCCCGGCATTAGGCACGAAAGAATTCATTAATGGTATTGAGCGTCGTTGCATCTGGGTAGGCCAAGCAGATTACGAGGATGCTTCTGCCAATATCTGGCTCCGCACCCGTTTTGAGAGAGTGCAAGAAAAACGCCAGTCAAGCGATCGAGCGGCAACAAAAAAGCTTGGCGATACACCATATAAATTCGGAGAGGTTCGGCAGACCGGTGATGAAGCTGTAATGATTGTTGCTAAAACATCTTCGGAACAGCGTGATTATCTACCCGTCTCTCTGTTTGCACGCGGAGCCATCGTAACAGAGGCATTCGCCTTTTATGATGCCCCACGCTGGTGCATGGCACTCATCGCTAGTCGCCTGCATTTGGTCTGGGTTGCCACCATCTGCGGGAAGATGAAAACTGACTACCGTTACTCCAATACCCTCGGCTGGAACACCTTCCCAGTTCCACTGCTCACCGAACAGAACAAGGCCGATCTGACTGCTTGCGCCGCGGACATTCTGCTGGCCCGCGAAGCTCATTTTCCCGCCACCATTGCCGACTTGTACGAGCCAGACAGCATGCCGGATAACCTGCGTCGCGCCCATGAGCGCAACGATGAAGTGCTGGAGCGCATCTACATCGGCCGCCGCTTCAAGAACGACACCGAACGCTTGGAAAAGCTGTTTGACCTCTACACCAAGATGGCAGCAGATACAGCGAAGGCCCCGTCGAAAAAGCCACGAGGGAAAAAGGCATGAGCGACACCCCTGTTAGCCTCGCCGTACCACCCGAAGGCTACGGCGACTGGTTGGTCGACCTCAAAAGTCGCATCCATGCTGCCCAGCAGCGCGCCACGCCGGCGGTGAATCGTGAACTGGTGCTGCTCTACTGGCAGATCGGCAACGATATTTTGACCCGGCAGGCACAGCAGGGCTGGGGGGCCAAGGTAATCGAGCGGCTGGCACATGACCTGCGCACCGCCTTTCCTGAGATGAAGGAATTTTCCCTCGCCAACCTGATGTATATGCGCGCCTTTGCCGAGGCCTGGCCGGATGCCGCAATTGTCCAACAGGCTGTTGGACAATTGCCCTGGGGGCATAACCTGGTATTGCTCACCCGGTTGAAAGATGCACAGCAGCGCCTCGCCTATGCCCAGAGTGCGATTGCGCACGGCTGGTCGCGCAATGTGCTGAACATCCATATCGAAACCCGCCTACTGGAGCGCATTGACACGGCGGTCACTAACTTCGACGTCAGCTTGCCCAAGGCGCAGTCCGACCTGGCCCGCGAGTCACTGAAAGATCCATATCGCTTAGATTTCCTCGGCCTGCACGACGAGGCGCAGGAGCGCGAGATCGAACATGCCCTAGTCAAGCACGTCACCGAGTTTCTGTTGGAACTCGGCGCAGGCTTTGCGTTTGTCGGGCGACAGGTACAGCTGGATGAAGGTGGCGACGAGTTCTTCATCGACTTGTTGTTCTACCACCTCAAGCTGCGCTGCTATGTGGTGATCGAGCTCAAGTCCGGCAAGTTCAAGCCCGAGCATCTGGGGCAGCTTGGGTTTTATATGACTGTCGTGGATCGCCAAGTCAAAGGTGAACACGACAACCCCACCATCGGCCTTTTGCTCTGCAAGAGCAAAAACAAGATCGTGGCCGAATATGCGTTGGGCGATAAGACCCTGCCCACGGGCACTGCCGAGTACAAATTGCTCGAATCTCTGACTGCCGAATTGCAAACCAGCTTGCCCAGCATTGAACAGATCGAACGCGAACTGGCGGGCGATGGCACCTTCATGGAGGACGAATCACAGTGACTAACACCACCAACCCGACCAACAGCTACACGGTGCCGTCGGTATCCATTGCTACAGCGCACACCGGGGCATCCAGCAAGGCCAATGAGCTGGGCATGCGTACCATGCAGGAACGCGCCTATACCAAGCGCGGCGAACAGTACCTGCTGATCAAATCGCCACCCGCATCAGGCAAGTCCCGCGCTCTGATGTTTATCGCGCTGGATAAACTGAACAACCAGGGCCTGCAGCAGGCCATCGTCGTAGTGCCCGAGCGCTCCATTGGCGGCAGCTTTGCAGATGAGCCGCTGAGCCAGCATGGTTTCTACTGGGACTGGCAGGTGGCCCCACAGTGGAACCTGTGCAACGCCCCAGGCATTGATGAGCCGCGTGTGGCTAAGTCCAAGGTAGACGCCGTGCGCTCCTTCCTGGACAGCGGCGACAAGGTGCTGGTCTGCACCCATGCCACCTTCCGCTTTGCCGTGGAAGAGTTGGGCATCGACGCCTTCGACAACCGCCTGATTGCCATCGACGAGTTCCACCACGTTTCCGCCAACCCAGGCAACAAACTTGGCAGCCAACTAAGCGCATTTATCAACCGCGACAAGGTGCATCTGGTTGCCATGACCGGCTCCTACTTCCGTGGCGACAGCGAGGCCGTGCTGGCCCCGTCGGACGAAAACAAGTTTGAGACGGTGACTTACACCTACTACGAGCAGCTCAACGGCTATCGCTGGCTCAAGTCGCTCGATATTGGCTACTTCTTCTACACCGGGAGATACGTGGATGCGGTCGCCAAAGTACTGGACCCGGCGCTGAAAACCATCGTCCACATTCCACATCCAGCTGCCCGCGAAAGCCTCAAAGACAAGGAAGGCGAGATAAATGAGATTATGAGCGCCCTGGGCGACTGGCAGGGTGTCGACCCACTAACAGGGTTTCACCTCATCAAGGCCAAGGATGGTCGCACACTGAAAGTGGCCGACCTAGCGGACAACAGCGATCTGGCTAGACGCTCCAGAGTGCTCGAGGCATTGAAAGCCCCGGCGCAGAAGAATAACCGTGACCACGTTGATGTGATCATCGCAATAGGCATGGCGAAAGAAGGCTTTGATTGGATCTGGTGCGAGCATGCGCTGACCATCGGCTACCGTTCGAGCCTGACCGAAATCGTGCAGATCATTGGCCGCGCCACTCGGGATGCCGAGGGCAAGGAGCGCTCGCGCTTCACCAACCTGATCGCCGAGCCTACGGCCGATCAATCTGCCGTTGCCGAGGCGGTGAACGATATGCTCAAAGCCATTTCCGCCAGCCTGCTGATGGAACAGGTGCTTGCTCCGCGCTATGAATTCACCCCGAAGAACCACGGGGAGAAAGAGGGTTTCATTTACAACGGTGGCGAGGGCTACCGATCAGGCGGCACCAACCTGGGTGTGAATGAAACCACAGGCCAGTTCCATGTTGAGATCAACGGACTGACCACGCCGCAAAGTACAGAGGCGACGCGCATCTGCAAAGAAGACTTGAATGAAGTGGTGACGAGCTTCCTGCAGGACAAAACCGTGCTGGAGCGCGGCCTGTTCGACAAGGAAAACACCCTGCCGGAAGAGCTGACCCAACTGCGCATGGGCAAGATCGTGCGCGAGCGCTACCCCGACTTGAGCGACGTCGACCAGGAAGCCATCCGCCAACACGCTATCGCCGCCATGAACATTACCCAGCAGGCCAAGTTGATGTTGGCTCAGGCCGACGCCAACGGGAGTGACGTCGTACAAGGCAGCACTGCTCTGCTGGATGGCGTGCGCAAGTTCGTTAACGTACGCGAGCTGGATATTGATCTAATCGACCGGATCAACCCCTTCGACGCCGCCTATGCGGTACTGGCGAAGGCAATGGATGAAAAGTCCCTGCGCCAGGTTCAGGCCAGCATTGCGGCCAAGAAAGTGAGCATCCCTGAGGATGAAGCGCGAGAGCTGGCCAAACGTGCTCTTCAGTTCAAGAACGAGCGTGGCCGCCTACCCGACATCAACTCTGCAGATGCCTGGGAAAAGCGCATGGCAGAAGGCGTAGCCGCGTTGGCACGCTACCGCGCCCAAGCCAAAGCGGCACAGGGGGGAATCCGCTAATGGCTGATATGAACGATGACGACCTGCTGGATGCGCTGGGAGTAGAAGTCCCAACGCTTAAGGCAGCCACTCTCACCCCTCGCGAAGAGCGCATCCTCGCTGGCTTCGAGGACATCCAGCACTTCTATCAGACCCACGGCCGCGCCCCACTGCATGGCGAGGACCGCGATATCTTCGAGCGTTTGTATGCCGTGCGCCTGGATCAGCTACGCAAATTGCCGGAAGCACAGACCCTCCTGGCAGGTTTGGATAGTTACGGCCTGCTGTCAGGTACTACCGTCGCCGCTGTAAACGTGGATGACCTGGATGAGGATGCCTTGCTCGCGGAGCTGGGCATCGGCAGCGAATCCTCCGACCAGGACGACATCACCGTGCTACGGCATGTGCGTTCCAGTGCGGCAATAAAGGCGGCAGAAGAAATTGCCGCCCGGAACCCATGCAAAGACTTCGAGAGCTTCAAACCACTTTTTGATGAGGTTGAAGCCGGCCTAAAACAAAACCTGTGGTTAACCAAGCCCTTTGGCAAGAATGCCAGCATCGAGGCTGGGGACTTCTTCATTCTGAGTGGGCTTATTGCCTATGTCGCCGAGGTGGGCGACACCTACAAGACGCCAAATGCGGAAACGAATGGGCGTTTACGCGTCATTTATTCCAATGAGACGGAAAGCGATCTGTTACTGCGATCCCTACAGAGAGCGCTCTACAAAGACAGTGAAGGACGTGCAGGATCTCGGCTTATCAAGATAGATTCGGGCCCGCTGTTCAGCGATATAACCGAGCCGGACGACATCGAGTCTGGCACTATCTATGTGCTGCGCAGCCAGTCCAATCATCCCTTCGTAGCCGAGCACCGTGAGCTGATCCACAAGATTGGCGTAACCGGCGGCCGAGTGGAAACCCGCATCGCGGCGGCGGCGCAAGACTCCACTTATCTGCTGGCGGATGTGGAAGTGGTAGCGACTTACAAGCTGCACAACCTGAACCGTACACGACTGGAAAACATCTTCCACCGCCTGTTTGGCGCAGCACAGCTGGACTTAACCATCGAAGACCGCTTCGGCCATCCGGTAAAACCTAGGGAGTGGTTCCTGGTGCCACTGCATGTGATTGACGAAGCGGTTGAACGCATTCGGGATGGGTCCATTACCGGTGTAGCGTATGACCCGGAAACAGCTCGCCTGGTTAGCTAATAACGTAACCATATGAGAGCAGGCGCGGAATGTGACCGACTGATTAGTAGTTTTGGCTTGCCAGCAGCTCCCAGAAAACGCTCAAGAGTGAGATTTAGCTCCGCATTGCGGAGCTGATGCTTACTTACCAATGAAATAGAGATTGCCGTTCTTGTTGTAAATCGCAGCAGGTCGGAAGTCCTTAGGCCAATTCCGTCCAGGATAGTATGCATACATCCATTCGGGCAGGTGGCGAGCAATACCCGCCAGCGCATCCATGCCCTCCTTGTCAGCTCTGCTAGCATCAGCAAATAGTTCGCCTGCGGGATCGGTCAGGAAAATCGGACCGTAGGCTTTCTCGGCCGAAATGAATGCTGGCGCAGCGCTCGCCGGAGCGTCGAACGGCGTAGGGTTGCCAGCAGCCAAATCTGCAAGCCTGTCGTATTTCTTGCCGGATCCGTCAGCGTACTTAGCCGGCTCATGGCGCAACTTCGAGATTTTTCCACCGAAGTATTTTTCTCTCGCATCAAGCCAGGCCGACCTGACCAACGCAGATGCCTCCTTTGGGTTAGACGCGAGTTCCTCAGGCACCCACGCAGCAACCTGGTAGTGATAGACAGGGCCAGCACTGCCACCACCCAGCAAGAACAGCCCGACCCCAAGAGAGGCTGCTCCTGCGCTGCTAAAACCAGTTGGAGGTGACACGTATCCCAAACCTACCGTCGCTAGCCCTCCAGAGCCTCCCGAAGACCGCGGCGCGCTCAAGCTATCTACTTCGTTCCCGACCATTTCCCTTGGAATATCGCGCTGACCATCGATGTGCATGGCTTCCAGAACCAGCATGGCATCGGACCATTTCTCGCGAGGAACATTTTGAGGTTCTGGCAACGTGCTCCTCGGGGTACTGAAGCAACCAACTAGCGCAACCAACAGCAAGGTACCAACGCATCCCTTCACAGAAAAAAGCACCGACATGAAAACTCCCTATTTTTATTCAGTGGTAGTCCGGCACACGTAGTACGCCGGACTACCACTTCACTTGCCTGCCAGGTCATAGCGCCCAAAATTATCTGGGCAACTTCAGCGGAAAATACCACCACCACTTAAACGACCGCAGATGATTTCGGCGAACCGACGTAGCGGTAAAGCGTTGTTCGAGAAACGCCATACCGTCGGGCAACATCGGTTACCTTTATCTCAGGATCTCTGAGAAGAGCTTGTATCTCACGTACCTGACGATCATGCAGCGCAGGCTTGCGTCCTCCCTTCCGACCGCGAGCCCGAGCCGCAGCCAGTCCTGCGCGGGTCCGCTCTCGAATCAGATTGCGCTCGAACTCGGCCAAGGCTGCAAACACATGAAAGATCAGCTTGCCGGCAGCGCTGGTGGTTTCGATTCGTTCGGTTATGGACTCGAAGGCCACCCCTTCCCGCTCCAAGCTACTGACAATCCCAACCAAGTCAGGCAAAGAACGACCGAGGCGGTCCAGTCGCCAGACAACCAGAGTGTCACCACTACGCAGAGCTTTGAGGCAATGCGCCAGCTCCGGCCTGTCCACCGACTTGCCGCTCATGGTCTCCTCATAGACTGTTGAGCACCCAGCCAGAGCAAGTGCATCTCGCTGCAGGTCGAGATTCTGATCATCAGTCGACACTCGGGCATATCCAATCTGCTTTCCCATACATTTTTCTCACACTGATTTCGGTACAGGAAAAGTGACAGGAAAGCGGTAAATCCCAAGTCCAAAAGATCATCTGGAATAGGTGTGCCATAAACGACCGTTTACGGGATGGATGCGCTCGTCAATTTCAGGCGCTAAATGCGACCGAAAACGAAGCCCAGGATATTTTTTCTCGCTCAACATTTCCTTTAGCAGCTCAGCACCTGAGCTGAATGGAGAAATGACCCATGAAGCAGAGTTTCCACTCACATTTTGATCGTGACTTGACCAAGGCCGGCTCGGCGGTACTCGGGGAGGCAGTCCGACGCGGGCTACTTGGGCAACACGAGGCCATGATCCACGACCAGCAATGGGCGCAGTTCTGTGTTTATGCCAGGGACTCTCATGAGGTGGATATCCTGGAATTCGTCAATAAAAAACTTGTGAGGGAGTACGGGGAAGAGCTGTACATCCAGGCATACCAAGGGAACCTTCCGCAGCAAAACGTAATCGCTCTGCTTGAGACTGTACATTCAGTGATGAGCTTCGCAAGTGATGGACGCTGGAAGGGCTCAGCCGCTGATGCTGGTAGCCGGCTTGGCTTTCCAAGCCATGCACGGATTACGGTACCTCGCGGTCTTGACCGAACTAGGTTTGAAGCCGCGATGGTAGATATTCAGGCTCTCCACTCAGAGCAGCTAGCAACATTGATCAGATTGGTTCGATACCTCGGCATGTCAATGCTAGACGCTTTTTTCTTCGACGCAGAAGATGCTCATAAAGAAGCCGAGGCGGAAAACATCTTTTATGCGTTCAGCAAGGATAAGCGTGAGCATCGGATCATTAATATTTCTGATCCTGAGCAAATTGTCATTCTGGATAAGGCCGCAGCATTTCAAAAACGACATGGCAGCAGGCGCCCGAAGCCTGCAGCTTGGCGTACATGGAAATCAAAGAACCTACCTGCAGCGCAAGAGCTTTTACTTTCTCACGGACTAAACATTGATGACTGTCGCGCAGCATATGCCTGCGAGCTCTACCAGCGGACGTCTGGTCACCACGCCCCGATTCTTGGAGGAAAAGCACCCGACGATGAGGATCTGGAGGCTCGGAATGACGTCGCCTACGAGTTAGGGCATTTGCATATTTGGGAAACTGATGCGTACGTCGGTGCCAGGGCCTACATGCGGAAAGAGCCTGCAGGCACCGGGCGCAAAGCCGTCACACAGTAGATTTGGGATTCGATCAAAAGCCCTTAACCTTTAGACCTCAAATCAAAGGAGTAAGGGCATGGATCGTTTTGAGCTGCTTGTATATGCCGTGCTTGCCGTCGTCAGTGCGCTGACCATCGCAGGCGCTATTGGCTACATGGTCGCAGCGCGTCTGGACAAAAAGCGTGGCGACGACTGAGTCTTCAGCGGTACGGCCAGCTACCTGCAGCAAACTGCCCGCTGCCTCTTTTGGCAGCGGGCGCTGATCCAAATCCAACGGCAGGGCACCCTACCGCTGCGATACGCAGTATTTTCCCAAGCCTGTGAGGTCATGGGATGACTTCGGAAGGGCTGTCAGTTTCGGCACCCTAGCGAAAGTGAGCAAAACGCCGAAGCGTTTAGATCAGCTACATGCACGCACGCCATGTGGCGAGCTAGCTTGCCCAGCAAGATAAACTCGTGCGCCGACTCGCTGACAACAGCTGACCTTGGGTTTTCAGGAAGCTACCGGAGAGTGTCTAGCGACCTCATCTATCCGGAGCACCACCATGGAATTTCGTCACCTCGGTAACGGGCAATACTTCCCACCTATTGCACCAAACGGTCGGGTTTACGCTGTACCTCTTGGGCAGGAAACCCAGGTAGAAATTTTTTGCCTGACCCCAGTAGGCATCATGGGCGCGGGCATCCAATCGCACTGGTCAGAAATCGTTGGCTGTTACTACGACGAAGAAACATGGGAGATCATCCCGCGCAATTACTCGGGACGAGGAATGCGCTTCCGCAGAGGCCTATCCTGCATCATGGTGATCGCAGGCAATGAGGCCCTCACGACACACATCCAGGGCTACCCCATCCCCATGTGCGTAATTAACCGCATTGCATTCGAGCAGCAGCGTGGCAGTGAGAGATAGCGCGTTACCGCCACCACCCGCTACGCGACACAGGTACCAGCTGGAACGGCACCTACCAATGTTTATTTTATGAAAGTGAAGCCTTTCACTACTAATACAAACGAAAGCTGGCCGGCTGACTTGGTCGTAAGCGTCACTGCTAATAGCAAATACGGCCTCCGCCCCCGCCTGCATGGGCCTGCTGGCTGACAACGAGTAGATTTAGCGCCCTACACTGCTTATAGCCCGAA
>Ga0213834_100701_pt1 | contig 13415 bp, 10 predicted proteins | sample SWPTP12_FD_160580 | JGI IMG/M metagenome (GOLD analysis project Ga0213834, IMG submission 160580) | Coastal seawater microbial communities from Marineland, Florida, United States - SWP TP1 #2 | ecosystem: Environmental > Aquatic > Marine > Coastal | place: USA: Florida | collected 2016-08-06 | reverse complement strand
CCGCCGTGGTGGCCGCCACCGTGCCGGGGGAGACGCCTTCGAACAGCGTGAAGCCGGCCAGCGCCGACAGGCCGGAGGCGAAGGCGATCGCGCCCCAGATGCCGAAGATATAGGTCGCGCTGCGCCCCGCCTTTTTCATCCCGGCCGCGCTCGACAAGCCTTCGGGCACGTTGGAAAGGAAGATCGCCGACACCGCCACCATGCTGACCTTGCCGCCGCCGAGCATCGACAGGCCGATCACGATCGACTCCGGAATCCCGTCGAGCAGGGCGCCGACCGCGATCGCGCGCCCGCTGCCGCCATGCTCGTCTTCGGTGGGCTGGCAGCCCGAGCGCTTGCGGTGGCGTGCGCCGCCATGGGCCAGCCACCAGTTCGCCAGTGTGTAGACGAAGGCGCCGCCGAGAAAGCCGAGCGCCGTCGCCTGGAAACCGCCGGTCTTGAAGGCCTCGTCCATCAGTTCGAAGGACAGGGCCGAGATCAGGACGCCGCTGCCGAAGGCCATGACCGCCGCCACCAGCCGCGCCGGCACGGCGAAGCGGTAGCCGACCATGGCGCCGATCAAGAGCGCCCCGCCGGCCACCAGTCCCCAGAACCCCGCCTGCAGCCACATTGGTATATGTTCCATCGTCTCTCCGTCAGTTTTGTCAAAATGTTACGCTGAAGCGGAAAACCGCCGCGTTCGCCTGCCCGGCCGGGTCGAGGAGAGGCCGAGCGGCGACATGCGGCGGACATACTGTCGTGTTACATTCGCCATTTTTGCACGGAGAACTGCATGAGCTTTCCCTCGATCCGGCTTGCCGCCGCCTCGGCCGCGCTGCTGCTGGCCGGCTGCGCCAGCCTGCCGGGCGGCCGCGCTCCCGCCGACGTCGCCTTCGTCGTGATCGGCGAGAACGGCGCCGCGACTGCGCGCGTGATCACGGCCGCCGCGCACTGCCCGCCGATGACCATCGACGGCCAGGCCGTGCCGATGCGGGTGCGGGTCGCGAAATCCGGCATTCCGGCGCGCCCCGGCCAGCCGCCTGCGCCGGCCTCGGGCGCGATGCTCGCCTGCGAGGCGCCGATTCCCGCCGCCAGCACCAGCGCCAGCGTGGCCGCGCACGCCTTGCCGCTGCCGAAAGCCGCGCCGGCACGGATCGTCGTCATCGGCGACACCGGCTGCCGCCTCAAGGGGAAGGAAGCCCAGGACTGCAACGACCCCGCGCGCTTCCCGTTCGCGCGGGTGGCGGCCAGCGCCGCCGCCTTCAAGCCGGACCTGGTGATCCACGTCGGCGACTACCATTACCGCGAAGACCCGTGCCCGGCCGACAAGGCCGGCTGCGCCGGCAGTCCCCACGGCTATGGCTACGACGCCTGGGCCGCCGACTTCTTCACGCCGGCGCGCAGCCTGCTGGCGGCGGCGCCCTGGGTGCTCGCGCGCGGCAACCACGAGAGCTGCACCCGCGCCGGGCAGGGCTGGTGGCGCTGGCTCGATGCGCGCCCCTACGACCCGGTGCGCAACTGCGACCTGCCGGCCAACGATGCGCTGGGCGAGTACGGCGATCCGTTCGCCGTGCCCCTCGGCGGCGGGGCGCAGCTGGTCGTCTTCGACACGGCCAACACCAGCTACAAAGGCTTGCCGCCCACCGATCCGCGGCGCGCCGCGTATGCCGCGAGCTACCGCAAGATCGCAGCGCTGGCGCGCCAGGCGTCGTATAACATCGGCGTCGACCACCATCCGATGTTCGGTTTCGGCGCCACCCGCGACGCCAAGAGCGGCGAGGTGATGCTGTTCGGCGGCGACCGCGGCCTGCTCGATGCCTTCGGCGACGTCGATCCGCTGTACCTGCCGCGCTCCTTCGGCATGCTGCTCTCGGGCCATGTGCACCTGTGGGAGCAGGTCAGCTTCGCGAGCGAGCACCCGACCCAGTTCGTCTCCGGTTTTTCCGGCACCGCGGAAGACATCGTCCCGCTGCCGGCCACGCCGCCGCCGGGCAAGACGCCGGCGCCGGGCGCGATTGTCGAGCACATGAGTTCCTGGATCGACGGCTTCGGCTTCATGACGATGGAGCGCACCGGACCGGCGGCATGGCTGGTGAAGGTCTGGGACCGCGACGGGCGCGAGCGCAACAGCTGCCAGGTGGAAGGCAGGAAGTCGCGCTGCGCGGTGGCGCAAGTGCGGTAAGGGGCTAACCCTGCGCGCGTATTAGTCCGCGTAGTTGCCGGACTTCTTGATGATGGGCACCCATTTGTCGATGTCGGCCTTCAGGTGGGCGCGCCGCGTCCAGGGTGCCGCCGGCCCCGCCGCGGCCCTCGCTGCCCGTGCCAGGCAGGAGATGCATGTGTTGTCGTCTCCTGGCTGGTTCAGGCGGTCAGCTTGCGCATCTCGGCGTACAGGTCGGCCTTGCCTTCGAAGCCGATGCCCGGCAGGTCGGGCATGGTGATGAAACCGTTGTCGACCTTGACGCCGTCCGGGAAGCCGCCATAGGGCTGGAACAGGTCGGGATAGGATTCGTTGCCGCCCAGGCCGAGGCCGGCCGCGATGTTGAGCGACATCTGGTGGCCGCCGTGGGGGATGCAGCGTTTCGGCGACCAGCCGTGCTCGCGCAGCATGTCGAGCGTGCGCAGGTATTCGACCAGGCCGTACGACAGCGCGCAGTCGAACTGCAGCCAGTCGCGATCCGCGCGCATGCCGCCGTAGCGGATCAGGTTGCGCGCATCCTGCATCGAGAACAGGTCTTCGCCGGTGGCCATCGGGTTCTTGTAGTAGTTGCGCAGGGTCGCCTGCAGCTCGAAGTCGAGCGGGTCGCCCGGCTCCTCGTACCAGAACAGGTCGTACTGCGAGAGCGCCTTCGCATACCGGATCGCGGTATCGAGGTCGAAGCGGCCGTTGGCGTCGACCGCCAGCTTCTGGCCGTCGCCCAGCACGCTCAGGACGGAGTCGATGCGGCGCAGGTCTTCGTCGAGCGAGGCGCCGCCGATCTTCTTCTTGACCACCGTGTAGCCGCGGTCGATGTAGCTGCGCATTTCGTCCTTGAGCTTGTCGTGGTCCTGGCCGGGGTAGTAATAGCCGCCGGCGGCGTAGACGAAGATCTTGCGGTCCGGCGCACCAATGCCGTAACGGTCGGCCAGCAGCTGGAACAGCGGTTTGCCTTCGATTTTCGACACCGCGTCCCAGATCGCCATGTCGATGGTGCCGATCGCCACCGAGCGCTCGCCATGGCCGCCCGGCTTTTCGTTGGTGAACATGCAGTCCCAGATCTTGTGCGGATCGAGGTTGGTGCCGGCATCGTCGACGAGCGAGCTTGGATCGGCTTCCAGGATGCGCGGGATGAAGCGCTCGCGCATCAGCTTGCCCTGGCCGTAGCGGCCGTTCGAATTGAAGCCGTAGCCAATCACCGGCTTGCCGTCCTTGACCACGTCGGTGACGACGGCCACCAGGCTCAGGGTCATCTTGCTGAAGTCAATGTAGGCGTTCCGGATCGGCGAGCTGATGGCAACGGTTTTTTCGCGGATATCGAGAATTTTCACGGCGGTCTCCTTGGTGATCGTGGCGCTAGGTTAATCCGTGAGGGCAGGCCTATAATTCACCGCTGGTCAATTCTGAATTGAATATAAGTGAAGAGCGAACCGACCTCCGACATGCAGTTCTTCGTGCTCGTCGCCCGCCTGGGCAGCCTGGCGGCGGCGGCGCGCGCGGTCGACCTGACGCCGCCGGCGGCGACCAAGCGCCTGGCGGCGCTCGAACTGCGCCTCGGCGCGCGGCTCCTGAACCGCACCACGCGCAGCGTCAGCCTGACCGGCGAAGGCGAGACCTATCTGCGCTACGCGACGCGCATCCTGGCCGAGATCGCGGAAATGGAAGAGGTGGTGTCGCAAAGCCGGGCCACCCCGCGCGGCCTGCTGCGGGTGAATGCGACCCTGGGATTCGGGCGCACCACCATTGCGCCGCTGGTATCGAACTTCGCGCTGCGCTACCCGGACGTCGAGGTGCAAATGGAAGTGACCGACAAGCCGGTCGACCTGGTCGAGAGCGGCTGCGACCTGGCGATCCGCTTCGGCGCGCTGCCCGACAAGCGCCTGAACGCGCGCCGCATCATGTCGAACCGGCGCTTGCTGTGCGCCTCGCCGGGCTACCTGGAGCGCAATGGAACGCCGGCCAGCCTGGCCGACCTGGCGCGGCACCGTTGCATCATCCACCGCCAGAACGACGAGGCCTACGGCATCTGGCGCTTCGTGCAGGGGGAGCATACCGAGGCCGTGAAGGTGCATGGCGCCCTCTCGAGCAACGACGGCGACATCGTCCTCGGCTGGGCGCTCGACGGCCATGGCATCCTGATCCGCTCGGAATGGGATCTCGCCCGATACCTCGACAGCGGACGCCTGCGCATCGTGCTGCCCGAATTGACCTTGCCGAATGCCGACCTGTTCGTGTACTACCCGAGCCAGCGCAACCAGACCGTGCGCGCCCGCGCCTTCATCGACTTCCTGGCCGCGCATTTCCAGGGGCCGGAGAGCAGCAAAGGCAAGCGCAAACGGCTTTAGAGTTCGGACATGTGCACCTGGGCGCCGTCGGTCTTGGTGGCCAGCGCATCGATCACGCGCGCGAGGTCCGCTTCCAGGCGGTTCAAGGTCGCCGCGTCGAGACCTGAGAGGGCGTCCGGCAGCACGCCGGCGAAGGGCAGGGGCGCGCGCTGCAGCAACGCGTCGGCGCTGGGCAGGGCGCGCAGGGCGACGCCGCGGCGGTCGGCCCCTTCGCGCGCGGCCGCGACCAGGCCGCGGCTGCTCAGGCCGCGTACGAGGTTGCTGGCGGTCGACTGGTGGATGTCGAGGGCGCGTGCGAGTTCGGTCACGCCGATGCCGGGCGACTTCGCGATCACCGAGAGCGCCCACAGCTGGGCGCCGCCCAGGCCGGCTTCGCGCTCGACCTGTCGGAAGTGGGTTTTCACGGAGTTGAAGACGATCCGGAACTGGCGAAGCACGCGTGTCGCAGGCTCGAGTTCCGGGGATTCGGCTGGGGTCGTTTGTAAAGACATGCCGGCATGATAGCCGAAAGCGCACCCCGTCCGCATCACCGTAGCGCCGTGCGGCGCGAACGGCGGGCGGCGTCGGCTATACTTGCCGCACCAGGATCAATTTAGCAAGGAAAACAGTGGATCAGGACGAGAAGCTAGATAACAGCATTCGGCAGCAGGCGAAGGAGTTGTTCGGCAGCGCAGGGGGCAAGGCCAGGGCGGGGGTGCGCCATGCGCACGGTTTCATTGCGGGGCGCCCGCGCTACGAGCAAGCGATCCTGGTCGGCTTGCTGTCCTTCGCGGCCCTGGTGGCCGCGCTGATCGTCTACCTGATCATCCTGATTCCCCTCACCCCCGGCATCGACGACCTGAAACAGGCCAGCACGGCGCGCCCGACGGTGATCATGTCGGCCGACGGCAAGGAGCTCGGCACCTTCGAGCAGGGCCTGCAGGAGCGCGTCAAGCTGTCGCAGGTGTCGCCGCACGTGGTGACCGCGCTGATCTCGACCGAAGACCACCGCTTCTACGACCACCACGGGGTCGACTTCACCCGCATCGGCGGCGCCATGCTGGCCAGCCTGAAGGGCGATGCCCAGGGCGGCTCGACGATTACCCAGCAGCTGGCGCGCAACATGTTCCCCGAAGAGATCGGACGTGCGCGCAGCATCAACCGCAAGCTGAAGGAATTAATTACAGCGATCAAGATCGAGAACACCTACAGCAAGACCGAAATCCTGGAAGCCTACCTGAACACGGTGCCCTTCCTGTACAACGCGCGCGGCATCGAAATGGCGGCGCGCACCTATTTCGGCAAGCACGCCGCCAGGCTGGACGTGCTGGAAGCGGCCACGCTGGTGGGCATGCTGAAGGGGACCTATTACTACAATCCGGTGACCAACCCGGAACGCTCGCTCGCGCGCCGCAACGTGGTGCTGGGCCAGATGTACAAGCATGGCGCCTTCAACGAGGCGCGCTTCAGGGCGCTGGCGAAACGCCCGCTGCGCCTGGACTTCGAGCGCCAGCCCGACCGCGGCGGGCGCGACAACCATTTCACCGCCTATGTGCGCAAATGGCTGCTCGAATGGGCCGACACCAACGATTACGACCTGGCGCTCGACGGCCTGATCGTGCAGACCACGCTCGACGCCGGCCTGCAGGAAGCGGCGCTGCACGCGGTCGAACGCCAGGCCACCGCCTTGCAGGCCGTGGCCGACGTCGAATGGGCCAATCCGAGCCCGCCGGGCTCCACCTCGATCGGCGCCTACACGTCGATGCGCAACCGGATCGCGCCCTTCGACTACTACTGGCTGACCCATGCCGCCCAGCTGAACGCCTTCGTGCGCGAGACGCCCGACTACCGCAAGGCCGTCGAAGGCGGCGAAGCGCCGGCGGCGGCGCTCAAGCGCATCAAGCTCGATCGCGAATTCATGCAAAAGCTGCGCGAGTCGAAATCGCGCCTGGAGGCCGGTTTCGTCGCCATCAACCCGATGACCGGCGAAGTCAAGGCCTGGGTCGGCAGCCGCGACTTCGCGCGCGACCAGTTCGACCACGTGGCCCAGGCCGCGCGCCAGCCCGGTTCCACCTTCAAGCCCTTCGTGTATGGCGCCGCGCTGGAAAACGGCATCCCGCCCGAGCAGCCCTACGTGGATGCGGTGACCGATATCCGCGCCGCCGACGGCACCGTCTGGCGTCCGACCGACATGTCCGGCACCACCGGGCGCCAGATGACGATGCGCGACGGCCTGGTGTTCTCGAAGAATACGATCACGGCCCAGGTGATGCGCGACGTCGGCCTGCCGCCGGTGATCAAGCTGGCGCAGAACCTCGGCGTCCGCCAGAGCAAACTCGCCCCGGTGCCTTCGCTGGCCCTGGGCACCAGTCCCGTGACCCTGCTCGAAATGGTGAGCGGCTATGCGTCGATCGCGGCGCAGGGCGAGTACCGCAAGCCGGTCTTTGTCCGCCGCATCACCGACCGCGACGGCAAGCTGATCGCCGACTTCGGCAACGTCAAGGCCGAGCGCGCGATGTCGCAGGCGGGCAGCGCGACCCTGATCGACATGCTGCGCGGGGTCGTCAACCGCGGCACCGGCACCGCGGTGCGCTCGCGCTTCGGCATCAACGGCGACGTCGCCGGCAAGACCGGCACCACCCAGAACAATGCCGACGGCTGGTTCATCCTGATGCACCCGAACCTGGTCGCGGGCGCCTGGGTCGGCTTCAACGACAACCGCGTGACGATGCGTTCGAGCTATTGGGGGCAGGGCGGCCACAATGCGATCCTGCTGGTGGGCGACTTCTTCCGCAGCGCGCTCGACGCCGGCAAGATCGACCCCGCCGCGCTGTTCCCGGGCGGCCAGCCGCAAGCGGCGCCGCGCGCGCGCCAGCAGCAGGACGACGAATTCATCGAGCCTGCCGACATCAGCGAAGGCATGCCGCCCGAGCCGCAGCAGCAGGACGAGGCGGTCGAGGACGAGGCCGAGGAAGTGACCGACGCCCCGATGGAAGGCGTGCCGCCGCCGCCACCGCCGCCGCCGCCGCCGCAGTCGATCCAGATTAATTGATGCGAAAGCGCGCAGGGTGGACAGGGCGGCGGACCGCTCCCGAGTCCACCCGTGCGGGGCGGGGCCTCAGCCCCCTTTTGGCAAGCTGCGCAGGGCGGCCAGGTTACGCGCCCGATCCTGCGGCAGCTCCGGCGTTCCCGGCTCCACACGCTCCTGCAGCAGCAATTGCTGCGCGCGCGGCGCGGTCGAGATGCCGAGGTCGGCGAACATCTGCATCGAGGCCAGGATCACGGCCTGCTGGGTATCCATGAACAGGTTGTAGTCGGCGTCGAGGATGGTGTAGATGACTTCCCACTCGATGTAGTCCTGGGTGTATTTCGACAGGTGGGCGCGGTCGAAGCGCACTTTGTCGTGGCGCGCGATGAATTCGGCCACCGCGGTGGGCACCTTGGCGGCCAGCGCGGCCGGCGTGTCCGGATGGGCGCGCAGGGTGTAGACGATGCGGCGCGTGACCATGCGCTTGAAGTTCGACACCGTGTGCTTGAGCAGCTCCGCGTTCGAGACGATGATCTGCTCTCCGCTGGAAGCGCGCAGGCGCGTCGTCTTCAGGCCGACCTTTTCCACCGTGCCGGAGGTGTTCGACGTCGAGATGAAGTCGCCCACCTCGAACGGCTTGTCGATCGCGATCGAGAGCGAGGCGAAGACGTCGCCCAGCACGTTCTGCACGGCCAGCGCGATGGCGATGCCGCCGATGCCCAGGCTGGCCACGAAGGTCGTGATGTCGATGCCCAGGTTGGCCAGCAGGGCCAGCGCGAAGATCACCCAGACGCTGGTCTGCAGCACCCAGATGATGAGGGTATGCGCGATCGTCACCTGGGAATCAAGCGTGCCGTGCTCGTGGCTGCGGAAGTAGCGGCGCGCGGTCACCTTGATCGCGCTGTGCAGGTAGATGGCCAGCTGCAGGCCCAGGGTCAGGAACCACAGGTGGCTGACGCGCGCATTCCAGGGCGCCGGCAGGTCGAGCGCGGACAGGCCGATCAGGAGGCTGGTCAGCACCACCACCAGGTTGCTGGTGCGCGCCAGGGTCTTGCGCAGCACTTCGGCCACCGGGCGGTGCCGGGATTCGTCGCCCAGGCTGTCGAGACGCCGGCGGAACAGGGCCAGCGCGCCATGGATGGCGACGAAGCTGGCGACGGCCAGGGACAGCGCGAACAGGGCGTTCGGCAGCGTGATGTCGAGGGATGCGATGAAGGCGCGGATATCCACTGTGGGCTCCTTTGTTTTTATGGAAGAAGGGGGCGCGTGGGCGCGCAGGGCGGCGTGGCGCCGCCGGACGTGCGGGTGATTGCCGCGGGCAGGAAGGTGGCCGCGGCCGTGGGCCGCGGCACTACTGGGCGCGCGCCGGGCGAGCGCCGCCGCCGGCTTACTTGTCCTTCAGGTGCGCACGTACTTTGTCGGCCGAGACGCCGACTTCGGACACGGCCTTTTCCAGCGCTTCGCGCGACACGCCGAGCGCTTCGGTCCAGTAGCGCACTTCCCATTCTTCGTGCACGTTGATGCGGCTACGGTCCTGTTGGGTCGATTTTTGCAGGTTATCCGACATGATGGCCTCCTATTGACGAGTTACGGACGACTATGCCAGCGCGCAGCGGGCACGTCCGTTAGGCAGTTCACCTTGGATGCACATTGCGGTGCCGTCCCAGGGCCAGGGTTCCGTTACTGCAATTATCTTCTGGCTCCCCGATCATGTTTCAGGTACGCTTGTCTTATCGGCACTATTGAGGAGCTACCAATGAGCTATGAATTGTCCCAGCCCGAGCGCAGCGCGGTCGACGCGCTGCCCGGCCTTGTCGCCCTCGACTTCGGCACCAACTGGTGCGGCTATTGCCGCGCCGGCGAGCCGCTCATCGCGGGTGCGCTGCAGGAATTCCCGGATGCCCGGCACATCCAGGTCGAAGACGGACCGGGCCGCCCGCTCGGCCGCTCCTTCCGCATCAAGCTGTGGCCGACCGTCGTCGTGCTGAAAGACGGCGTCGAAGTGGCGCGCGTGACGCGTCCCGAGAGTATCGACGACGTGCGCGATGCGCTGTCGAAGGCGGTGCCGGCATGACCAAGAACATGAACCAGCCTGCCAACAAAGCGCGCACCGTCCTGTTTGCCAGCCTGATCGGCACGACGATCGAATTCTTCGACTTCTATATCTACGCCACCGCCGCGGTGCTGGTGTTCCCGAAACTGTTCTTCCCCGCCGCCGACCCGGCCGCCGCCGTCCTGCAATCCTTCGCCACCTTCGCCATCGCCTTCTTCGCGCGGCCGGTCGGCTCGGCCCTGTTCGGCCACTTCGGCGACCGCATCGGGCGCAAGGCGACGCTGGTCGCGGCGCTGCTGACCATGGGCGTGTCGACCATCGTGATCGGCCTGCTGCCGACCTATGCCTCGATCGGCACGACGGCGCCGCTGCTGCTGGCCTTGTGCCGTTTCGGCCAGGGCCTGGGCCTGGGCGGCGAGTGGGGCGGGGCGGTGCTGCTCGCCACCGAAAACGCGCCGCCGGGCAAGCGCGCCTGGTACGGCATGTTCCCGCAGCTGGGTGCGCCGATCGGCTTCCTGCTCTCGGGCGGCATCTTCCTGATCCTTACGCAGTCGATGGGCGACGAGCAGTTCTTCGCCTGGGGCTGGCGCATTCCCTTCCTGTCGAGCGCGATCCTGGTCGCCGTCGGCCTGTACGTGCGCCTGAAAATCCACGAGACGCCGGACTTCCAGGCGGTGATCGACAAGGGCGAGCGCGTCAAGGTGCCCTTCGTGACGGTGTTCCGCGAGCACGGCCGTGCACTGCTGCTGGGCACGCTGATGGCGACCTCGACCTTCGTCCTGTTCTACCTGCTGACCGTGTTCGCGCTCAGCTGGGGCACGACCGGCCTGCATTATTCGCGCACCCAGTTCCTGCTGCTGCAGCTGGGCGCGGTGGTCTTCTTCGGCCTCCTGATCCCGCCGTCGGCCCTGATCGCCGACCGCTTCGGACGGCGCACGGCGATGATCGGCGTGACGGTTGCGATCATGGTCTTCGGGCTGACCTTCGGCGCGTTGTTCGTCGCCAACGACCTGGTGCGCGTCGGCCTGTTCCTGGTGGTCGGCCTGTCGCTGATGGGCCTGACCTATGGCCCGCTGGGCACGCTGCTGGCCGAGCTGTTCCCGCCGGAAGTGCGCTACACCGGGTCGTCGCTGACCTTCAACCTGGCCGGCATCCTCGGCGCCTCGCTGGCGCCGTATGTGGCGACTTCGCTGGCGACCAGGCACGGGATTGCTTACGTCGGGTATTACCTGACGGCGGCGGCTTTCCTGAGCCTGATCGCGCTGATTCTGGTGAAGAGCCCGGCGGCGCAGCCGGTCGTGTCGCGGGCTTGATGGTCTACACCGACGACAGTGCGCTGTCGTCGTCTTTCTTATCCGAGCGCACTACCGCCAGGCGATCGACCCTGATCAGGCCCTCGGCGGCCGCGTGCGAGGCGGCGAAGACGCTGTCGGGCGCGAGCACCAGCTGAATGCCGGTGCTGCTCACTTCTTCGATCAGCCGGTCGAGCGCCTCGATGCGCGCCGGGTCCGGGTTCACGTTGCGGATATAAATCATGCGCACCGCCTGCGGGTGGCGGCGCACGATCTCGGCATAGATTTCCGGATCCTTCTCGCCGCTGTCGCCGATCAGCACGAACTGCATGGCGGGATAAATGCTCAGGATCAGTTCGATCTTGCCGAGCTTGTGGTCACCGTGGTTGGCGGGCTTGAAGACGTCGCGCAGGCCGAGGTCGCGCAGCAGCAGCGGGCCGACCGGGATGCCCTGCAGGCGCAGGAAGTCGACCAGGAAGCCGAACAGGTGCCAGGGGCTGCTCGACACATAGAACAAGGGATTGTCTTCGTTGCCGCCGGCGCCGTCGCGCAGGGCGCGGTAGAAGGCGGCCACGCCCTTGAAGGGCTTGCGCGTGTGCGCGTTCGTGCGCGCCAGCATCAGGGCCATGTTCAGCTTGTTCGTCACATTCGTCCACAAGACGGTGTCGTCGATGTCGCTGATGATGCCGAAGCGGCTCGTCGGCGCCGGGACGAAGGCCTCGCTCGAGGCGCGGATCGGGGCGCCGTCGCCACCTTTCCAGTCGGGCAGCTCGAGCTCGACCCGGTGCGATCCGCCGCCCAGCGGCGCAGCCGGCAGGATCTCGAATTCGAAATAGCCGCCGCCGTCGGTCACGGTTTCCCAGGTGCGCCCGTCGAAGTGGGCGACGACGCGCGCGCCTGCCACTTCATCCGATTCGAGGCGGCGGTAGAGCGCGACCAGGTTGCTCCAGCTGCTGTCCTGGCCGGTCTGTTCGCGAAAGCTCGCCTCGTCCAGCACGCGGCCGCGGATCCAGAGTTTGTCCGCATTGCCGAAGCCGAGATAGGGCAGCACCAGCAGCGGCCGGTCGCGGCCGGCCGCGCGCAGCCGCCGCAGCGCGCCGGCGGCGAGTTGGCCGGCGCCGCGCGCCAGGCGTTCGGGCAGGGTGGGCGGCTCGTCGGCGGCATGCACGGCCGGCGCCGCGGTGGGCGCCGCGGTGGGCGCCGCGGTGGGCGCCGTTTCGCGCGCCGGATGCTCGATCCAGAGCCGGCCCGCCGCCAACCCGGCGCTCGCCAGCACCTGTTCGAACTGGCCGGCCAGTGCGGCGGGCAGCGCCTGCGGCAGCACGTTCACCTGGGCGCCGGCTTCCTGCAGCTGCGCGATCTCGGCGTCGGAAGCGAGTCCCGGATTCAGGTAAAGGGTGGCGCCTGGCCGGTGGATGCGCGCGCCGATGTCGGCCAAGCCGGCGCGGGTCAGGATCAGGAAGGCGGTGGCGGGGCTGGGTGTGGGCATGGGGCGTCGCGGCAAGAGGATCAGGCGCCCAGTATCGCGTATCTGGTCGGTTTGGCAACGCACGCATGACCGGCCGCTGCGCCCGGACGCTGCCTTATGCACGCTAGCGAACAGTCCGTTTCCCGTTTGCGAGGCATACTGAGCGTTGTCTACTTGTCACTAATTACTGAACAGCACCCGGAACCCATTCACCATGTCTACTGTCGTCATCGCAAGCCTGGTCGTGCTGATCGTGATCGCCACCTTGGTCCCGCTGTCGCGCCACACCCGATGGTGGGTGCGCGACTTCGATTTCCCCCGCCTCCAGATCGCGGCCGTGGCGCTGGCGGTGTTGCTGGCCGAAGCCTTCCTGCTCGACCTGGGCGAGCGCGCCTCGCCGATCCTGATGATCGCCACCGCCGCCTGCCTGGTGTATCAGGGTTGGTGGATCTTCCCCTACACCCGGCCCTATCCGAACGAGGTGAAGTTGACGAGCGGCGGCGCGCCGGGCGACCGCCTGCGCATCCTGACCGCCAACGTGCTGACGCCGAACCGCAACGCCGACCAGCTCGTCGCCCTGATCCGCGAGCACAAGCCGCATGTCTTCGTGACGCTCGAGACCGACAAATGGTGGCAGGAACGGCTCGACGTGCTCGAAGCGGACTACCCCTATTCGATGAAATGCCCGCTCGACAACCTGTACGGGATGCACGTGTATTCGAACCTGCCGCTCGAAGACGGCAAGATCCAGTTCCTCGTCGAAGACGACATCCCATCGATGCATGCGATGGTGGTGCTGCCCTCGCAGCGCAAGGTGCGCATGCATTTCCTGCATCCGGCGCCGCCCAGCCCGACCGAGCACGACGCGTCGACCGAGCGCGATGCCGAGCTGCTGGTGGTGGCGAAAAGCGTGGCCGGCCTGGACACGCCGGTGATCGTGGCCGGCGACCTGAACGACGTCGCCTGGTCGACCACGACCCGCCTGTTCCGGAAAATCAGCGGCCTGCTCGACCCCCGCGTCGGGCGCGGCATGTTCAACAGCTTCCATGCCGACCACTGGTTCCTGCGCTGGCC
>Ga0213834_100698_pt1 | contig 13445 bp, 11 predicted proteins | sample SWPTP12_FD_160580 | JGI IMG/M metagenome (GOLD analysis project Ga0213834, IMG submission 160580) | Coastal seawater microbial communities from Marineland, Florida, United States - SWP TP1 #2 | ecosystem: Environmental > Aquatic > Marine > Coastal | place: USA: Florida | collected 2016-08-06 | reverse complement strand
GGGCGTTGTCGGCCACGATCATGCCGATCGCACCGGCCGCCTGGACGTTTTTCGCCTTGTCGGTGAAAGCGCAGGTGCCGCGCGAGACGAGGGCGATGTTGCCGCGCACGGCGCGCGCATTGAGCCTGTTGAGCGGCGTGCAGGCCAGGCCGCTGCGGTCGGGCTGGTCGATGACCCGCATCAGCTGTCCGGTCACGGGTTTCTTGCCGAGCGGCGGACCGAACGAGGCGTCGCCGACCGGGTAGTGGCCGGAGGCTTTGCCGGACGCCTTGCCGAAGATGGTCAGGCGCGAGCGCGGGTCGAGCACCTGCGGCACGGCGGCGCTGACGGCCGGTCCGTTCCAGGACAGGCCGTTGACGCTGATGGCGGAGGCCACGCGCTGTTCCGGGGTCAGGTCGGCCCAGACACGCTCGCTGCGGTTGTCGACCAGGTAATGGTCCCAGATCGAAGGCAGGTCGAGGATCTCGGCGCCGGTTTCGTCGTCGGTGAAGGTCTGGAAGCCGAGGCCGTGGGCCATTTCGTGCAGCAGCACGGTGACCAGGTCGAGGCCGTCGCCGTGCTTGTTGTCGAGCCCGAGGTAGAAGCCGGGACCGGGCAGGCAGTCCGGGAACAGCCCGAGGCGCGAATTGAAGCGCGCGATGATGTGCGGTTCGCCCGGCGTGGAGACGTCGACGCCGGCGATCTTGCTCGCCAGCGCGCTCGGATACCAGGTGGCGGCGCGCGGGGCGTTGGGGAAGTCGGACCAGATCTCGTTGGCGCCGGCCGAACCGAGCACGGCGCTGTCCGCCGTGCAGGACAGCGGCACGAAGGAGGCGCCGATGCGGACGGGCACGTCGCTGGTGAGGGTAGCGCCCCAGATGTCGGCCGCGTGCTGGAAGGCGATCAGGCGCTGCTGGCCGAGGGTGGTGCCGGGATTGGCGCCGACCGGGGTGGCGGGTGTGGGGTCGTTGAAGCCGACGCCCGGCGCGTTCTGGTTGACGATGGTGATCGTCGCGGCAGCCTGGGCGCCGGCGACGGCGGCGCAGGAGAGGACGAGGGCGGCAAGGCGGGCAAGGGGAGACTTAATCATGGGAATGCTCCTTCTGCTGGGCGGTGGCGGGGGCGCGGACGGCTTGGTCGGCAGCCGCCTCGCCTTGCACGCATTGTTCGGCCAGCTTGCCGTCGGGGCCGCGCTTGACCACCGAGTAGACGAGGCCGCGCTCGCCGAGGCGCACCTGGCGCGCGCCGCCCGGATGGGTGACCAGGGCCGGCGCCGGCGCCGCCGCCTTGGCACTGATGCCGGCCGATGGCCCTTGCGGCGCCAGGGCCCGGCTCTCGGCCGCGGTGGGTGCGCGCAATTCGCCGGTCTGGGGGTCGCGCACGACGACCATGCCGGACTGTTCCTGGGCGGCGGCGGGGAAGGACAGCGCGGCGCAGAGCGCGGCGCAGGGCAGGGCTAGGAGGTAATGTTGGTGTGACATGGTGGGTCTCCGGTCAGGCTTCGGATCGACGGCCTGTGGCGCACGCAGGAGCGCGCGGCGAGGCCGAGGGCCAGCATTGCTTACCACTCGGACCGCGGCCGGCACACACTAGTTCAGGGAGATGGGCGGCGCCCGGGATGCGACTAGGCCATGGTCCAGTTCATCATAGAAGCTGAGCCGGCACGAACCTTGATATTCATTCAATGTGCGTAGCCACGCGGGAAGGAAGGCGTGGCGGACGGCAGGACGCCGTCCGCGCGGGAGGGGTTTTAAGAGATCAGCGGCGCGCGAGATGGCTGCGCAGGCGCAGCTTGCCGACGATCCCGATAGGGAAGAAATAGATCGACAGCACGAACAGCACGCCGAGCCACAGCATCCAGCGGTCCGGGTGCAGGGCGGCGGCCAGGAAGGGCACGGATTCCATCGCGTTTGATGCGTGCCCCATCAGTTCCTTGAGGTAGTTCTGCGCCAGGATGAAGAGCGCGGCGCCGACCACCGCCCCATACATCGTGCCCATGCCGCCGATCACGACGATCAGCAGGATGTCGGTCATCACCTCGAAGCCGAGCGAGGTCTTGGGGCCGACATAGCGCAGCCAGAGGGCCATCAGCGCGCCGGCCAGCGCCGCCACCAGCGCCGCCAGGCAGTTGGCCCAGATGCGGTAGACGACGGTGCGGTAACCCAGCGCCTCGGCGCGGAATTCGTTCTCGCGGATCGCCTGCAGCACCCGCCCGAACGGAGAATTCACCAGGCGCAGCAGGAACAGGAAGAGCAGCAGGCAGCCGAAGAACACCAGGTAATAGGTGAGCAGCTTGCCGTCGATCGAACGGCCGAAGACCTCGTTCTCGACCAGGGTGAAGCCGGGCGAGAGCAGCTCGGGCACGCTGAATGTCTTGCCGTCTTCGCCGCCGGTAAAGTCCGACAGTTGCGAGGCCAGCACCGCGAACGAGGACGCCACCGCCAGGGTGATCATCGCGTAGAAGATGGCGCGCACGCGCAGCGCGAACAGGCCGACGACAAAGGCCAGCGCCAGCGCCAGCAGCAGCGCCAGGCCGAGGCCGATGAGCGCGGCGCTCCAGGTCGGCTCGTCGACGGCGGACAAGCCCAGGCCGATGCCGTAGGCGCCGATCCCGTAGAACATCGTGTGCGCGAACGAGACGATGCCGGTATAGCCGAGCAGCAGGTCGTAGGACGCCACCAGCACGATGTAGACGCAGATGGTGGCCGCCATGTTGAGCGGACGCGCGCCGCTGGTCAAGAATGGCGCCAGTGCCAGGCCGAGGAAGATCAGCAGCAGGACGATGGTCAGGATGCGGCTGCGCGGCAGGTCGCCGGACAAGAGTCGATTCATTGGTCAGCCCCGCGATTTCGAATACAGGCCGGCCGGACGCCACATCAGCACCGCGATCATCAAGACGATGTTCGAGACCAGCGCGAACTTCGGCGCGAGAAAGCCCGCGTAGTTGGCCACCAGCGCCATCAGCAGCGAGCCGATGAAGCAGCCGCCGACCGAGCCCAGGCCGCCGATGATGATGACGATGAAGATCATGACGATGGTTTCGCCGCCCATCGCGGCCGACAGGGTTTCCTTGTACAGGCCCCACATCACGCCGCCGAGGCCGGCCAGCGCGGAACCGGCCGCGAACACGGCTACGAACAGGCGCCGGATGCGGTAGCCGAGGCTCTCGACCATGTCGCGGTTTTCCACCCCGGCGCGGATCAGGAGGCCGATCTTGGTGCGGTTCAGGGTCAGGAACAGCACCGCGAACACCACCACGCCGACCACCACCGCCAGCAGGCGGTATTTTTCGATGGCCGCATCGCCCAGGAAGATCGCGCCGCGCAGCGACGTCGGCAGCGGCAGCGGGATGGTTTCCGCGCCCCAGATCACGTTGATCAGCTGCTCGGCCACGATCATGCCGCCCATCGTGATCAGGATCTGCTTCAAGTGCTGGCCATACACCGGCATGATGATGATGCGTTCAAAAGCCCAGCCCAGCAGCGCCGTGACCACCATGGCGAGCGTGACCGCCAGGCCCAGCACGCCGAGGTTGAGCAGCAGCGAATCGGCTTCCAGCCAGCCGCGCATCGGCAGCAGCACCAGCGTCGCGGCAAAGGCGCCGACCGAGACGAAGGCGCCATGGCCGAAATTGAGCACGTCCATCAGGCCGAAGACCAGGGTCAGGCCGCTCGCCATGATGAAGATCATCATGCCCATGGCGAGGCCGGCAACGGTCAGGGTGACCCAGGTCGGGAAGCTGCCGACCAGGGGCAGCATCAATAATGCCAGCACGGGCGCCAGCAGCAGCGGCGCGATGTCGCGCGGCGCGCTGGGCAGCGGCGCGTCAAGCGACGCCAGAGGAAGGGTTGCACTCATCGTTGAATCCTATTGGTGGGAGGCGAGCGACAGGCCGAGCAGGCGCTGCTGCAGCGCGTCGTCGTTCGCCAGTGCCGCCATGCTGCCGGCGTGGGCCACGCGGCCGTCGTCCATCACGCTGACGCTGTCGCCCAGCGAACGCACGAAATTGAAGTTCTGTTCGACCAGCAGGATCGTGGTCTCGGTGTCCTTCAGCTCGCGGAAGGCCGCGATCAGGCTTTGGACGATGGCCGGGGCCAGGCCCTTGGTCGGCTCGTCGACCAGCAGCAGTTTGCGCGGCTCGACGATGGCGCGTGCGATCGCCACCATCTGCTTCTGGCCGCCCGACAAATTCCCTGCCGGGTAATTCCAGAATTTTTTCAGTGCAGGAAAGAAGCCGAAGATCCAGTCCACCCGCGCCTGGTCCATCGGCCCGCTGCGCGCCGCCAGGTGCAGGTTCTCGCGCACGGTCAGATCGGAGAACACGGCCATGCTTTCCGGGACGTAGGCGATCCCGAGCCGGGCGATGTCGGGCGTGGCCAGCTTCGTGATGTCGCGCCCGTCGAAGACGATGCTGCCGGCGCTGGCCTGCCACAGGCCCATGATGGTGCGCAGGGTCGTGGTCTTGCCGGCGCCGTTACGGCCCAGCAGCACCGACAGGCCGCCGCGCGGCACCACCAGGTCCACCCCTTGCAGGATGTGGTACTGGCCGATGTGGGTGTGGACCCCGGACAGGGTCAGTAAAGGTTCAGGCATGTTCGGCTTCCGGTGTTCCAAGATAGGCTTCCTGGACGATCTTCGATTGCATGACGTGCGCCGGCTCGCCATCGGCGACCAGGGTGCCGTTGTGCAGCACGATGATGCGGTCGGCCAGCTGGCGCACCACGTCCATCTTGTGCTCGACCAGCAGCACGGTCTTGTTGGCGTCGCGTTTCACGGACTGGATCAGGTCGAGCACGACCGGCACCTCGTCCACGCTCATGCCCGCGGTCGGCTCGTCGAACATCAGGATGTCGGGTTCCAGCGCCAGCAGAATCGCCACTTCGAGCTTCCTCTGGTCGCCGTGCGAGAGCGAGCCGACGTGGGCGTCGCGCTTGCCCGCCATGGCGACGCGCTCCAGGTAGTGGCCGGCGCGCTCCAGCAATTGCCTGTGCCCGGACCAGACCGAAAACATGTTCATCCCGAGCCCGGCGCGGCTTTGCACCGCCAGCCGCACGTTTTCCATCACCGTCAGGTTGGGGAACAGATTCGTCAGCTGGAACGCGCGGCCGATGCCCAGGCGCGTGCGTTTCGCGGCGCCCGCGCGCGTGACGTCGACCCCTTTCAACAGCACGCTGCCCGACGTGGCCGGCAGCTGGCCCGAGACCAGGTTGAAATAGGTGGTCTTGCCGGCCCCGTTCGGGCCGACGATCACCGTCAGCGTGCCGGGATAGAAGTCGGCCGTCACCGCGTTGACCGCGACGTGTCCGCCGAAGCGGATCGTCAGGTCACGCGTCGAGAGGGACGGCTGTTGTGCGTTGCTTGACGCCATGTCAGCGTTTGTTCCGGATCGGCAGCGGCAGCTCGGCGGCCGGGATTTCGCGCACCAGTTCCAGCAAGTCCCATTCGTCCTTCTGGTCCTTCTTGATGCGGAAGTGGTACATCGACTGCAGCGCCTGGTGGTCTTCCTTGCGGAAGCTCATCAAGCCCTTGGGGGTGTCGAACTTCATGCCTTCCATCGCCGTGACCAGCTGCTCGCTATTCCCATTCGGGACCTTGGACAGGGCGGTGAACACGGCGCTGGCCGCGGCAAAGCCGCCGGCGGTGAACATGTCGGGCGGCGCCTTGAAGCGCTTGGTGTGTTCGGCGACCAGCCAGTCGTTCATCTTGTTCTTCGGGAAGGCATAGTAGTAATAAATCGTGCCCTCGGTGCCGGCATAGCTTTTCCAGGTCTTCATCACAGGCAGGATGTTGCCGCCCGGCGCCAGCGTGATGCCGAAGCGCTCGGGCTTCATGTCGGCGATCTTGTTCATCGGATTCGGGCCGGCCCAGATGATGCCCAGCACGCGCGGCTGCGGCTTGTCCTTCAAGGCATCGAACAGGCGCTGCGTCGGCGCGGTGAAATCGGTGGCGGCGGCAGGCGCGTATTCCTCGTGCACGACGGTGGCCTTGCTGCCGGTGGAGGCCAGCGCTTCCTTGCCGGCCTTGATGGCGTCACGGCCGAAAGCGTAATCCTGGGCCAGGAAGGCGACGCTGCCGCCCTTCAGGGTGGTGGCCGCGGCCAACGCGTCCTGCATCGAGCTGCGCGCGGTGCGGAAGATGTACTTGTTCCACTTGTCGCCGGTGATCGCGTCGGCCACGGCCGGTTCGACGATCAGCACCTTCTTGTATTCCTTGGCCACCGGCAGCATGGCGATCGCCGAGCCCGAGGAGGAGGTGCCGACCGCGATGTCGACCTTGTCGTCGCCGTAGGCTTCCGCCAGCAAAGTCCGTCCGAGGTCGGGCTTGCTCTGGTCGTCCTTGACGATGACTTTCAGCTTGCGGCCGTTGATTTCCATCTTGCCGCCGGTGAGGTATTCCAGGCCCAGCATGAAGCCGGTCTCGGTTTCCTTGGCATAGGCTTCGAGCGGGCCGGTCTTGCCGGCGATGAGGGCGATCTTCAGGTCGGGGCCGGCAGCCTGGGCGGCGCCGGCCGCAAATGCGCTGGCAAGCAGCAGGGGAAGCAGTTTTTTCATGGGGTCTCCGTTATAGTGTCAATCCGCCCGCTACTTCGAGCGTTGCGCCGTTAATGTAACTTGCTTCGCCCGACAGCAGGAAAACGGCCGCGGCGGCAATTTCGCGCGGCTGGCCCATTCGCTTCTGCGGGATTTGCGCCACCATGTCGTCGATCACCTGGGAGGGCATCGAGGACAGGATGGGTGTTTCGATGAAGCCCGGACAGATGGCGTTGCTGCGCACCCCTTTGCGCCCGAGCTCGCGTGCCCATGTCTTGCTCATGCCGAGTACGCCGGCCTTGGCGGCGGCATAGTTGGTTTGGCCAAAATTGCCGGACAGGCCCACGATCGACGAGATGTTGACAATCGCGCCGGTGCTGGCGAGCAGGGCATCGACGCAGGCGCGGGTGCAGTTGAACACGCCCGTCAGGTTGATCCCGATGACGCGATCCCATTGCGCTTCGCTCATCCTGGTCAACTGCGCGTCGGCGACCACGCCGGCATTGTTGACCAGGCCGTCGATGCGTCCGAAGCGCGCGAGCGTGGCCTTGACTGCAAGTTCCACCGCGGCGAGATCGGCGACGTCGACGATGAAGCCGGCCGTTTCGGCGCGCGGCGCGCGCTCGCCGATGTGGTCAAGGGCGCCGGCGATCGCGTCGGCCTGGTAATCCCAGACGGCGACACTGGCGCCGTTGATGGCGCAGCGCTCCGCGATGGCCAGGCCGATGCCCTGCGCGCCGCCTGTGACGATGATGGTTTTTCCGGTGAGGTTCATGGCAGCCTTCGCGTTCAGTCGACCTGGTCGAGGAAAGCACGCAGCGCCTCTTGCGCCGCGGCTTCCATCAGCATGGGGGCGTGGCCGACGTCGGGCACTTCGGCGAACTGCATCGACGGCGCCGCCGCGCGCATCATCGCCACCTGTTCCGGCTCGATCAGGTCGGACAGGGCGCCGCGGATGACCAGGGTAGGGCGGGCCCGCGCGAGGCGGCGGAAAGCGTAGCGCGCCATCATCGACGACGGCTTGACCTGGCCGGCCTTGATCGGCACGGCGATGTTCGGGTCGTAGCGCATCGCCAGCTGGCCGGCGTCGGTCTCGACGAAGGCGCGGCGCGCCCACTTGTGCCAGTCCTCGTCGGTGTTCGACGGGAACGCGCACTCGTTGATGCTGCGGGTATAGTCGGCCGCCTCGGCCCAGGAGCGCGGCGCCTGGCCCTTGCCGACATAGGTTGCGATGCGTTCGAGCCCACGCGGCGAGAGGGCGGGGCCGATGTCGTTCAGTACCGCCGCCGCAATCAGCTTGGGGCGCCGCATGGCGAGCGTCATCGTGATCAGGCCACCCATCGATGTGCCGATGAAGACGGCGCGGCTGATTCCCAGGTCGTGCGCGAGCTTGATGACGTCGCCGGCGTAGACCATCGGATTGTAGTGACTGGGATCCGGGTCGTGGGCCGAATGGCCGCGGCCGCGCACGTCGACCGCCAGCACGCGCCGGCCAAGGCTGGCAATCCAGGGCGCGACTTCCTCGAAATCGGAGGAGTTGCGCGTCAGGCCGTGGATGCAGATGACCGGCAGCTGCGCCGGCCCGCTGGCGGGCGGGTAATCGCGCGCGTAAAGGCGCAGGCCGTCGGTGCTGGTAAAGCTGGTTTCGGAATAAATCGACAAGTTGGGCCCGTTGGGAAAGTTGCGAATCAGCGCAGGGTGGTTTGTGCTCTGCAGTTTGCGCCAAATGCCCACTGCCTGAAAGCCATGGCCGCGCCCACCCTGTGTGCAATTATGCACACCATTAAATGGCGCGCTCGCGACCAGCCCAGAATGGATCGCGCAATACCCGCTTGAGGATCTTGCCTGCCACGCTGCGCGGCAGCGCATCGACCAGCAGCACCTGGCTGACGCGCTGGTAGCGCGCGCCGACGCGCTCGTTGATCCACGCCCGCAAGTGGCCGGCATCGATCGTGGCGCCCGGCCGCAACTGCACCGCGGCGACGGGCGTCTCTCCCCATTTCTCGTCCGGCACGCCGAACACCACCGCTTCGGCCACCAGCGGATGGCGTGCGATGACTTCTTCGATGTCGTGCGGGTACACCTTCACGCCGCCCGAGTCGATCATGTCTTTCTTGCGGTCGACCAGGTAAAGGAAGCCGTCGTCGTCGACGCGGCCGAGGTCACCCGTCATCAGCCAGCCGCCGCGTAGCGCCTGCGCCGTCAGGGCGGGCTGCTTGTAGTAGCCGGCCATCAGGAACGGTCCCTGTCCGGCGATCTCGCCCACCTCGCCCGGCGCCACCGGCTCGCCCGCGTCGTCGACGATGCGCAGCGCGAAGAAAGGCGGCGGGATACCGACCGAGCCGCGCTTGCGCACGGCATCGGCCCGATCGAGGATGGTGACGAAACCCTCGGTCAGCCCGTACAGCTCGTGCAGGCGCCCGGGCAGCACCGTCTCGAGCCGTTCCTTGTGCGCCAGGGGCAGCGGCGCGCCGAGCGAGATCAGCACCTCGAGCGAGGCCAGGCGCGCCGGGTCGAACCCGGGCAGGTCGAGGATCGCGGCGAGCTGCGAGGGCACCAGCATGGTGTGCGTGACACGCTCGCGCTCGACGGTTTCCACGAAAGCGGCGGCGTCGAACTGCGGATGCAGGATGTAGGCGGCGCCGGTCGTCAACGCCGGCAGCAGGGTGACGAACGCGCCGTTGAACACCAGCGCGCCCGTGTGCAGCACGACCGAGCCCGCATGCATGCGCCAGGCGTTGGCCAGCAGCGTGGCGTAGTGCGCGCGGATCCGGTGGGTCAGGGCGATCCCCTTGGGCAGGCCGGTGGTGCCGCTCGTGTACATGATGTTGTACAGGTCGTCCGGGGCGATGGCGGCGCTGGCCGGCACGGCCGGCTGGTCGCGCACGAAAGCGTCGTAGGCCGCGCCGGTAGCGATGCACAGGCAGGACAGGCCGCGGCTTGCCTCGCGGGTGGCGGCCTCGGTTGCGGGACTGCAGAACACCGCGGCCGGCGCGGCATCGGCCAGCAGGGTACGCAGGCCCGATGCCATCAGCAACGGCGAGAGCGGCACCGCCACCGCGCCGATGCGCGCGCAGGCCCAGTACACGTCGATCAGCTCGAGGCAATTTGCCAGCACCGTGGCAATACGGTCGCCGTGGCCGACCCCTGCGCCGGCCAGTGCATGGGCGAGCCGGTCGACGCGCCGGTCGAGCTGCTCCCAGGAGAGCCAGTGGCCGCCAAAGGACAAGGCAGGTGCCTGCGGCCGGTAACGGGCGTGATGGGCGACCAGGCCGCCGATGTTCAGGGTGTCCATGCACATCCTCGATTGGTAGACCTTGCGATTCTAGTCCGGCCCCAGCCTGCTGCGTCATGAAGAAATTGCCATATGGCTGTGCATTGATGCACAATGCTCCCATGAAAACCTTGCCTGAATGGACAGACCTGCGTTTCTTTCTCGAATTGGCCCGCAGCGGGACCTTGTCCGGCGCCTCGCGCGGGCTCCAGGTCGAGCACACGACCGTGGCGCGCCGCATCGATCGTCTCGAGGCGCAACTGGGATCAACCTTGTTCGACCGCTCGCGCGAGGGTTACGAACTGACCGAAATGGGGGCGGCGCTGCTGCCGCACGCCGAAGCGATGGAGAGCGCGGCGTTGGCGGCGCAGGACCAGCTCAGCGGCAACCAGGTCGGCGTGCGCGGCGTGGTGCGGCTGGGCGTTCCGGAAGTGCTGGGGGTGCGCATCATTACGCCGCTGCTGGCGCGTTTCCTGCAAACCCATCCCGAGCTGTCGATCGACCTGCTGGTCCAGCCGCGCTTTGCCAACCTGGCCAACCGCGAGGCGGACCTGGGCGTGACGCTGGACGCGCCGAGCACCGGACGTTACATGGTCACGCGCCTGGCCTCGTTCCGGGTCTACCTGTTCGGTTCGCCGGACTACCTGGCGCGCCGCCCGGTACTGAGCCGGGCCCACCTGGCCGAACACGACTTCGTCGACTATGTACAGGACAGGCTGGCCAGCAACGAGCTGAATTTCCTTGACGAGCTTGGCTTTACGCCGCGCCGGCGCCTGTGCTGCACCGGGATGATGGCCCAGGCCGAGGCCGCGGCCGCGGGCCTCGGCCTGATCATGGCGCCACCCTACGTGATTCCGGACGATGGCAGCCTGGTGCCGATCATGCAGGACGAGATCTATGCCGAGCGCGCCTACTGGATGGTCGCGCCGGTCGACCTGTACCGCCTGCCGCGCGTGCGCGCCGTGTGGAACCTGCTGCGCGAGTATGCCGACACCCAGCCCTCGCTGTTCGTGCATCCCAACGGCGCGCCTGCCGGGCCGCCGCGGGTGCGCAAGGCCTGAGCCGGGATGTAAAAAAGGGCGTCCCCGGGACGCCCTTTTCATGTGCCGGCGCTGCGTGCCGGCGGGGTTGCGTGCATCGTCAGAACTTGTAGCCCAGCGTCAGGCGCACGGTGCGCGGGTCGCCGTAGAAGGTGGTGACGGTGTTGAAGAAGCCGGAGAAGTTGTAGCCGGCCACTTTGTAGCGCTTGTCGCCCAGGTTGCGGCCATGCAGGCCGATCTGCAGCTTGCGGTCGCTGCTGGTCCATACCAGGCCGGCGTCGAGCAGGGTGTAGCCGCTCTGGGCCAGCATCAGGTTGCCCGGAACCGTGGCGTCGAGGGCTGCGGTGCCGCCGGTACGCACGAACTCGGTCTGGTAGACCAGGCTCTTGTACGACGCGCTGCCCAGCAGCGACAGCGAGCCGGCGTGTCCCATCATCGCCATTGGCCAGTCGTAGCTTGCCGACAGGTTGGCCGCATGCTTCGGCGTGTTCTGGAACTCCGCCTGGCCGGCGACGTTGATCAGGCCCGCGCCGTTGGCAACGATCCATTCGTCGTACTTGGCGTCGGTGTAGCTGTACATCGCCGAGACATTGAGCGAGTCGGTCGGGTGCATCACGGCCTCGAGCTCGAGGCCCTTGATCTTGGCCTTGCCGGCGTTGGTCAGCGAGCCTGCGAAGCCGTTGACGTTGCCGGCTGCGTCATAGGTCGGGATCGAGCCTGGAATCTGCACGTTCTTGTACTTGCTGAAGAAGACCGCCGCATTCGTTTGCAAGCGGCCACCGGCCATGTTCGACTTCAGGCCCAGTTCGACCGAGGTGACTTCTTCCGGATCGACGCCTTTGCGCTTCTGCACCGATGCCGCCGAATTCGGGTTGCCGCCCAGGTCCATGCGGGGATCGTACATGCCGCCCTTGAAGCCCTGCGAGGCGGTGCCGTACAGGTTGTGCTGCGGCGCGAACTTCCAGCCAAAACCGAGCTTGGGCGTGAACTTGGTGTCCTTGCGGTTCAGGTCGTTCATCGACATGTCGGTGTTGGTCGGCAGTCCCACCGCCGCCGGGTTGCCCAGCGTCGGCGAACCGGTCGGGCTGACGTAGTTGCGCTTGAAGATGCGGGCGCTGCGTTCGTCGTTCGTGTAGCGGCCGCCAGCGGTGATGTTGAAGGTGTCCGTCAACGAGTAGCTCAGGTCGGCGAAGGCCGCCCAGGTCTTGGTGTCGATGTCGTCGAGGGTGTAGAGCGACAGTCCGGAATACAGCACGTCGAACTCGTTGAACGCGTTGCTCTTCATATAGAACAAGCCGGCGACACCCTGGATCTTCGATCCGGTATAGGTCAGCTGGAGTTCCTGGCTGGTCTGGTTGTCCGAATAAATCGACGGCGCCTCGAACAGCGGCGTGTTCAGCGAATCGAAGTCGATCGGTGCGTAGGACTTGGACTTGCGGTAGGCGGTGATCGATTTCACCGACAAGGTCGGGTCGATCGCGTAGTCGACCAGCAGCGAGGTGCCCTGGGTGATCACTTCCTGGTCGTGGCCGTTGACCTTGTACAGGTTGGCGCGGGTATCGTAATCGCCGCCGAGCGGCGCCAGGTTGGTCGGCGCAGGGCCATTCGTCAGGCGGAAGCCCTGCTTCGGCTGGGAGTCGTCGACCGTGCGGTCGGTGGCGAGGCGGATGAACAGGTCGGGTGTCGGGGTCGCCTCGACGCTGATGCGGCCGGCGACGACGTCCTTGTTGTAATTCTCCGCGCCATTGATGACGTTGCGGCCGTAGCCGTCGCGGTTGAAGGTGCCGATGGTGGCGCCGATGCGCACCATGTCGGAGATCGGGGTGCTGGCCTTGAGCACCAGGTCCTTTTCGCCGTAATTGCCGAAGGTGGCTTTGGCGTTGAAGGTGGGCTTCGACGACAGTTTGCGCGTCACGTACTTGACCGCGCCGCCGATGGTGTTGCGTCCGTACAGCGTGCCTTGCGGGCCGCGCAGCACCTCGATGCGTTCCAGATCGTAGATGTCGGTCAGGGCGCCTTGCGGACGGACCAGGTAGATGTCGTCGAGGTAGATGCCGACGCCTTGCTCGAAGCCGGCGACCGGGTCCTGCTGGCCGACGCCGCGAATAAAGGCGGTGAGCGTGGTGTTGGTGCCGCGCGAGCTTTTCAGCGTGGTGCTCGGCAGCGTGTCGGCCAGTCCGGCCAGGTCGGGGATGTTCTTTTTCTCCAGTTCGGCGCCCGAGATGGCGGTCACGGCGCCCGGTACGTCCTGGATCAGCTCTTCGCGGCGGCGCGCGGTGACGATGACCCTGTCGATATCGCGGCTGGCGCTTTCGGTCTCGGCCGTGTTCGTCGGTGCGGTTTGCGCGTAGGCGGGATCGGCGACTGTAACAGCGGGAAGGGCCATCATTACTGCAACCGAACGTCGCAGCATCGCCTTATGTTTCTTCGAAATACGCATTACAGTCTCCAAAAGTTATGTTTCTTATTCGCGGGCTGATACCCATCGCGTTGGAGTGTGCAGCTTTTCCCTGTTGAGTTAAAGATAAAGGGGTGCAAGGCGTGTGTGCAAAATTGCACAACAGTTGAAACCGCCTGGTGTTCGCAGGGAGCGGCGGGGCAAAATCGCGGAAAGCGCAGGAA
>Ga0213834_100696_pt1 | contig 13463 bp, 10 predicted proteins | sample SWPTP12_FD_160580 | JGI IMG/M metagenome (GOLD analysis project Ga0213834, IMG submission 160580) | Coastal seawater microbial communities from Marineland, Florida, United States - SWP TP1 #2 | ecosystem: Environmental > Aquatic > Marine > Coastal | place: USA: Florida | collected 2016-08-06 | reverse complement strand
ATTCTACACCAAATCATTGAAAATAATCCTGATGAAGATCCTATTTGGCTTTTTCCATCAGGATTTTTGTTTATGAGAGATATTTTAACACAACCTTGCATTATTCTTGATGTAATTTTGGAAGAGCAAATTTCCAAGTAGACAAGGAACAGAACTTTTCTGCAGGTAATACAGGTATCTCAAAAGGTAATTGTAACAATCAATTTGAGTTAAATGAGCTAGGACTCGCGGCAAGTGAAAAAGTAGAATCTCCTGCTGATGACAAGATCAAAACTAATGAAGTTGTTTGTGAATGCAATATATTTCAGCAACTATTAAAATTTTTAGAAAATAAAAAAATCATTGCTGACGGGGATTAAAAGAGTTGATATACAGAGCCAATTATTGAACTTTGTGAAAGTAAAGGGACAAAAAAAATTTTGATGACAATTAGGATTGCATAACTTTTACGGACTTAAAAAAAGATGCCATTAAAGATAAATAATTGATATTTCAAAAATTGTCAGAAAGGCGAATGTACAAATTAAAGATGTAAAAGGAAATATTGATTACCGAAGTGATGAAACATGAAAATCACATTAAAAAATAATACGATGAGCAGAACCAGAATTGTAAAAGGTAAAATTTTTGAAAAGATAGGAGGAGATCTCAAGTATTATTCAGAAGCAGATATTACAGAGATTGCATCTGAAACCTATGCTGAGCAGAGTGCTAAGGATATTTCTCATTCGGGCAATCCGGGAAAACCACCACCATCGCCTACTTTGGCTAAGTGTCTTGTGAAGTTCCGCCCAAACAAATCGTGGAAAGGCGAGTTTGGATTTGACTGGGTGAGAATTCGGGACAGCAAAATGGCAGTCGATTTTAGTTATAACGGTGTAACAGGAAAGTATGGAAGCACTTATGCCACGCAAAAAGGAGCAGTTTTCACACCAAGCGCCACAGAATTTAACAGGTGCGTTTCGGAATATTCGTCATTTAACACTTTCAAAAACAAATATTCGGTTCCATTTTTGACCTTGCTGAAGGATCAATCCGCCACATTAGATGTTATTACAGAAGTTGCAGAGATCCCAGACTCACTTCGATATGAATATGATACGAATATTTTTGAACTTACAATTTTAAAAAAACTTACCAAAAGCAAAGGGACAAATTACGATGAAAGTGCTGTGAGAATAAAATGTCTGCAGGAATTTGGCGATTATAAAAGCATTACAATTATGTCTTCAAAGGACAAAAGATCTGAGAAAGTAGGTGAGATCAAAATTGTTCCGAATGCAAAACACAGCGCAGCAAACATTCTGTTCATTCCGGTAGAATACCGCCAAAAAAGAGGGAATGTTAAAAATAATATTGAACTGGATTATGTTAATAATATTCTGAGACAGGCTTTAATAAAAGCTACAACAGAGAGATATCCCAGCGTTTTTCGAACCGGAAGCTGGTTTAGTGATTTCTTTTTTACGACCAAAGATAAAAATGGCACTACTGTGATGGATATGTCTAATATGAGATCCATTCACCGGTATGTTGATGACGATTTTATGTCTATCAAAGAAAATAAAAAATACAGCAATTACTACAGAGTTTACTGTCTGCCAGAATCGCTCAACCTGAATGGTGTGGCTGAAGATGTAGGTCATGGCGTAAAGACTGTGGTGGTATTTCAGAACAGAGATAATTTTACAACAGTTGTGCACGAACTTCTCCACGCAATGGGGCTTTATCACACTTTTGACAATGATTCCAAATTTACATTCAAACTTTACAATACTGATAATGTGATGGATTACACGCACCACGTGGGGAAAGACAGATTTACGACGAATAAGTTTCAGTGGAAAATTCTTAATAAAAATATTACATGATGAGAAATTTGGCCTTTATTTTAATATTTTTTATCATAACTTCCTGCGATGGCCAGGATAAAAATAGTGTAACCACTTATCACAAAGAGAAAACTATGAGTTCAGAACAATTTAATATCGCCGATTTTAAAAAATATCAGATTGAGCAACAAAATCTGCCCAACGGAAATCCAACAGAGAAAGTGACCGTCAAAAACGGGTCGAAAATTACCGAATATTCTATGATTTCCAACGCAAAAGGAACTGAATATGCAAGGGAAACACTTCCGCCTATACCGGCATTATTTTACAGTTTACAGATCTTCTACGAGAATGGCAAGTTAAAAGAATCTGTGGACAAAGTTTTTCTTGGCACATTTGAATTTGATTTTGGCATTCACCAATTTTACAATGACGAAGGTGAACTCAAAAAAACGGAGGATTACAACAAAAGATTTGAAAATGTGAAGATAAAAGTTGATGATCTTTTCAGAATTTTGGAGAATGAAACTTTGAAAGCAGGAAAATTCAGTACTGAAACTGAAGAAGAATTGAAAAATAAATGGTTCTCTGCCAATGATAAAGTGAGCCAGGAAATGGTTGTGAAAAAGATAAATGATATCTTCATTGAAACAGCTGAGGAAAGAGGCGTGTTTGAAAAGAAATTTTTAAATCCAAGAAACAGAAAAGACGTAGAAAGATTAAAAGTAAATTTTGATGACCAAAAAAATCAGTGGGTGGTAACAAAGGATTTTGCAGTTTTAGGTAAGATAAAAATTATTGTTGATGCTGGTTCAGGCAAGATTCTCGATAACAGCTTTAGCTTTTAATTATAATTATTCTTAAAAGGTCTTGGCAAGTGTATTTCTATTTTCCAGATAAACTAAGTATATTAGAATCATTATCTGCATTCTACTCACAATTTTCCGGACAATAAAAATCAGATTCTGAAGAATTTATTAATTCTCCGGATTAATTATCTTTGTTCTGATATTTTTTCATATTTCGTGAGTTTTATTGTTCTTTTACTGTAAAGTTCATCATCATTCTTAAAAGTTATGAATGCTTCGGCTTCAAGCATCTGTTTCGTTTTTTTGTCTGTACTGTAAAGGATTTCTATCCCACCATCTGCAACTTCTTTGGAGTTATTATCAAATGATTTTCGACGCAGTATCTCCTGAAGACTATAGGAGTCATTGATAGTTCCTCGCAGCACAGTTTCTACAGTTTCAGTTTCTTTGTGATCGTATTCTGCACTCATTGAGCATTTTACTTTAAAAGAATTCTGGAAAAGATAAAATTCCTCTATCCAGTTATTGGTCTTGTGAAACCATTCCATTCTGGGAAAAAGGACTTGGTAGAGTAGAGAAGACGACAATTGTATCAGGACATTATTTTTATTTTGAAGGTTGACCCAAAACTTATCAAAATAAGTATGGTAAACTTCACCCGTAAAAAAATCTTCCAGCTCCGGCCGTTTGTTCTCAAATTTTTTTATTAATTCGTCAAAATTATAAATATCCAATAGCCTTCCCTGAAAAGGAATAATGAGCGAAATAGGATAGATGCTTTCCATGCAAGCTGTTGCAATGGTACTCATTTTATCATCAGGCGCTACACCATTTTTTTTGAAATCATAACATCGTAAATCTACAATCTCATCAGGAATATCCGTGTCCTGTTTTTTTTTAAAGGAAATATCAACTTTGTATTCTATTTCCAAAGGATTTTCGGACAAGCCTGAAAATGATTCTTTTACGTTGTAACCGGTAGAATAAAATTCTCTTGTAACACTGGACGGTGGAAGTTCTTTCTCCTTCTCTTTCCTTTCTTGTTCCGGGGTTTTATACTCTTTTGGAATAATGATCTGCCTTACACCAACCAGATTATTGAACCATAATTTTTCCATTATTTCACAATGTGCATTGTGGAAATTTCTAAGCTGATCTCCGCTCATTCCAATTTTTTCACCAATTTTATCAAGTGTTTCACCCGATTTTACTTCGTATATCAGAATGTTCTCGTCCATAATTTTAGTTTTTTATAAAAGATAATTCTATGTTGTATAAATTTAAAAACAAATATTTATCCATGTTTTTGTGGGAAGCATTATTTTAAAAAGTGTAGTAACTCTATTATAATTTAATAATTCTAAGACGAAAAATCCCGGCAAATGATGATCCCCGGGATTTTGTATTTTGACTCGATTTTGAATTATAATCTGAAAATTAATCTATCACGCTCCAACCTTTTTTAGGATCATTATTGGAGATTACTTCCTGCTCGTTGACGATGATGTTTTCTTTTCTTTGTCCGATGTAATCCAGCTCGCTCAGCTTTCCGAAGATTAATTCTAAGCTTTTCATCATCTGATTGATATTGAAAAAATATTCTCCCGTGTTGTGATGGTCATAATTGATTTCAGCATTATTTGTAAGCTGGTTTAACAAGGAGTGAGGTGTAATCTCGCTCCACTCCAGACTGTAATTCAGCATTTCTTCCAACTCAGATTGCACCATCATCTGGGTATCATTATAAAGCTGAAGTGCCAGTTTGGAGAAAATATTAATCAGGAAAATTGGTGGTTGCTCCGTCACCACATTTTTGAACTGGAAATAATTTTCACCAATATGTTTGATGATCGTTTTGCAAAGTGTTTTTACATTGTCGGCCAGCGTAATATTCTGATTTTTGTGAGCCGTTTTCTGAATTATTTTGAAAGCATATTGACGAAGATTGCCCAGAGAATTTGAATAGTTATTGTAATATTCAACCAGTTTCGGATGGCTTTCTACAGAACTGCAGGGCGGAATAAATTTCGCATCGATCTGAGCCATTCCGGACCGCATTGCCACTTTCCCCAAAACAAGATAATTACCACCGGAATAACTGCTGTTCAAAATTGAAACATCCACCAGTTCTATTCTGTAATTTGGTTTTGTAAATGGATGCCTTGGAGGGATTTCGTCTGCATCTATATCGCCAAAAGAGACGTGATCAAAAGGATTTACAGAAGCCAAGATATAAAATTCGCCATCTACTTCTTCCTGATCCTGAGACATATTCTTCGCAAGATTCCGGATATTGACTTTATGATCAAACAATTCTATCCTGTAACCTGCGAGTGTCACGGCAGTACATTTTTTGATGATTAGCTGCGCATCATTTGTCGCAGTGCTTTGAAGTTCATAAATTGTTTTATCTCCAAATTTTTCATTGATAGGAAGCAAACCAAAATTATAAGAATTGATCTGAATTGAGTTGGAATCCCTTATAGAATCAATCATAAAATCTTCCTGCTGCACAAGATGATCTTTTGAAATTTTCATCCCATCTACCCAGTTTACGGCAAAATGTTTTATCGGTTGTATCATAGTGATGTAGTTATTTGGTTAGCGATATTACCTTCTTCTTGATGCCGGATCACTCTTTTGCAAATCACGGTTTGGTTTTCGGTAATGTTATTGGTAATAATATCCTGTTCGAAATCAATATATTTTCTGATGCTGAAAAATGATCTTTTGATATAAAAAATCCAGTAGTAAGGTTCATTTCCGGAATCCACCAGCTTAATTGTTGCATTTGGATTTTTGTGATTGTAGTCGTCCACAACTCTGTGAAACCAATCTCCGAAAGTGATGCCTGTAGCTAGTGTTTTTGCTTTTACGATGAACCTCTGCTGGTCTTCCGAATTCTTGCTGAGCTCCACATTCAGTACCATCAATTTGTCAAAATCAACACCTTGGAAATTGTGCGGTTTCTGGTCCGGATCAAATCTCCATGTTTTATAAATATCAAACGGAATACTGATAAACTGAACATAGCAGTAATAGAATATCAGCGGAACAATGAAGATAATCAGACTGGTTGCAGCCATATATTCGTTCCCGAGATCTTTGCTCATCCATTTAAAAATCAACGTAAAAAGAAAACCTCCGAAAAGAATACACGTGAGACTTAAAATAGCTTCAAACAGAATGCTCATCCAAAGTTTATCAATATGTTTTCTGAAATAATGATGTAAAAGATTGACATGAATAATTCCCAAACCAAGATAAATCAACTGGGAAAACAGGTACCAGTAAGGATTGAAAAGATTACCGGAAAATCCTAAAAATCCTGGCAGACAAAGGCAAAGACCAGACAGCAAAACATAAAAAATGATATGTTTTATTTTAATTGCAGGCTTGCTTTTGCGAATCATTGCGAGAATAAATATCAGAATTCCCGTAATAATTGGCATCAGAAGATACCTCAAAAAAATTCCTTTTACAGAACCTATTTCCATATTTTGCGGTTATTTTTATGTTTGTTAAATATATTAAATATAAGTTGAATATCCCAAACGATTGGTGTTTTCTGTCGCATTAATGACAAAAGAATTTTCCTTTTTTTCTGTTATGAATTTTTCCTCAATCTTAACTGTGATTGGCATCAGATAATCATAAATACTCTGCAGAAGTTCCCGGAAAGACGTGCCTGCAACATATTTATGAATTTCGTCATAAGGAATCGGGCCAATGGTAATCTGCCAGTTTCTTTCGCCATCCATGTGTTTGCCGTTCGGGATAAAAGTAATTCCCAGTTTTGCATTTCCCAATGATGTGATTCCTAATTCGTCATTATGTTTATCAATCTTATTCGGAACAAAATCAATAGAAACTTTCACATTGAGAAAAGCAGACAGGAATCTTTCTGTCCAGCGCTTGTTTCCCCGAACTTCGTGAAGAAAAGGAAGAATGTAAAAAAATATCTTTGCAGTTTCCAAATCCACCTTATCCAGTAAAGGCCAGAGTTCTTTGAATATTTTGATTAATGTGTCCGACTGATCTGCAATATCAAACTCAGTTTCCTTAAGCAGAGCTGACACCTCGGTGTAAAAGAATTCCTGCTCAAAAGGCTGAAAGAAATTTCTTGCATTTTCTTCAACCTCCTTTTGTTTCCGAATTTCCTTCACTATGCTTTCAACACCTCTCCTGGAAGCAGTTCCCAAAGATGGCGGATGGAAAAGTCCTTCCGGAAGGTAGTCATAAATACTTTCACGGTAAGTTTCCATAATGATCGTCTCATTATCCAAACCATAATAAGTAGAGTAGATGTTCTTAATATCTTTCAAATACGGCCGATCATTGATTCCAACTCTTCGTACAAAAATGCTGGAATTGCTGTTGTAATATTTCAGCAGATTGGCAGCAACCGATTCTATCTTAAAATCGGTGCTGAGTTTATTGTAGTTAAGTTCAGAAATATGCTGAGTTTCTTTCATTTATCTTATTTTAAATTAAAGTTCAAGGTGCATTGCATCCTCAACAATCATCACTCTGTACTCTACGCCGTCTATCGCTTTTGCCTTGATATTATTTCTAAGGACATCAGCCAGATTATCCCAATATTTGCGACCATAAAACCCGTAATTTTGTGGTGTGATTTCTACATCAACAGTTCTGATAAAGCCTTCTCTTGGCTTGTCACTGATCATTGTGCCTCGTCTTACAGATACATTTTTTAGTTCACTGTTCAGCATCATTCTGCAGTAGTTTTTCACATCTTCTACAGAAATTATTTTATCACGGCTTGTCAAAGCATATTTGTAAGCAAGAATGGTGTCTGACTGTTTTTTTTCTTCTGCACCACCGGTTGTTTCGGTAACCAAAGTGATGACCTGAAATTTCTTCTGAGAATTAAGATCAGTCCCGGGGCGGATGCTGTTTGCCAACGAGGCGTGCGAAATCCAAAAAGAAGCATAAGTATGAACAGAGTTTTCCAAAGGTTCAATGATGACATAATTTACATCTTCTTTCAGCTCTTTGTTTGCCTGATCCACTTTCTTCATCAGACCTTTCATTTTGTCCGAAATTTCACCCAGTACATCTTTTACTTTATCTCTGTTTATAATAGCAAAAGCGGCAACTTCATCGCGCAAAAGTTCCATCACGTGAGACATCAGATCTGTTGCATTGCGTTGTGTAAAACGTTCCATTCCGCCTTTTCTTACGGTGAAGAGTCCTTTTTCAATTTCGTCATTGGGCGTAAAAGGAATTTCAGAATATCTCTTTCCTAATCCGTCTACAACCTCTTCTACGTAAAGAAAAAACTCCTCTTCATTGGTTTCCATAGGGATATTGTTTCCCATAATGTCAAGATTGTATTCTGTCTTTTTCCAACCGCGGTTGTAGATTGGGAATGCGTTTAAAATAAAAGAAAAATTCTCCAAAATCTCAGAAGTGAATTGTGGTGGAAATTCCAACTTCAACCAAAGGATTTTTTTATTTCTGAACTGATCAAATACTGAACTCCCATCATCAATATTTTGAGGAAGACCGGTCTGTATTTTTCTGAAAAGTGACGGATAGATTCCACTTATTTCTATGAATTTATGATCATAAAGATTCTTGACATCCTCTTTTATTTTTGATCGGATAGATCTTTCTTCAAAAATACCTTCATAACCTTCTTGTTCCATCGTTTCATTATAACTGATTCCGGACGAAACCTGCAAAGGAATATTATTATGAGAAACCTTGACATGAGGAAGAAGTCTGTAAACAAAATCAATTTTTTCGTAAGTTGGATTAGAACAGTAAAGACTGAATTTTTCAGGGAAATTTTCTGAATGATAGCCACTCACATCGATTCCGATAGTAATATTTCTATATTCTGAAACATCAGAAGCAACTCTGTGAATCGGAATTTTATTAAGTTGCTCATCAATATGATAAACTGTATTTCCTGCAACCATCAAGATGGTCTGAGCTTTAATCAAATTAATATTGTCAACCGGTGTGAAAGGAATCTCAACCTGCTTGTCAGACTGGGTTTTGCGAAAAGAATTAAGGTGTTTTTTAAAGAAAAACTCAGAATGTTCCATCAATACTTCCGTGTCTTCTTCCGGCGTGCAGAAAGCAATGGCGTGTGATGGATTTGGATGTGTATAATTCGTTGGCGTAAGCAATTTTGCCAATCTTTCCAAAATCCGTCCATTGATAGTCTGAATCTCATTGTTAGCTTTGAAAACCTCCGTGCTGAAGGCATCAATAAGCAGTTTTACAAAAGGATCCAAAGATTGTATGCTTTTCAAACCCCAAAGTTTGGTGGCGTTCTGAAGCATTCTCGCTTTTATGACTTCCTTAGAAAAGGTTTGTTGCTGATCAAAACTCATATATTTTATTTTAATCGATTGACATTGGACTTAGAAATAATTCTGTGGAAAAGTTGAACCGTTCGCCTGTAGCTTCCAGTTTTGCGTTGATTCCGACTTTTACTTTTTTCTTCACTTCGCTGAAACCTCTCGTTTCGTAGCTGTGTTCCACATAATTTATATGCGCCTGAACGACAGCATTCACGAGTCTTGGCTCGTGTTCGGCTATCTGTCTCTGCAAGCTGCTTACAAATAGATTTTCCCATTTTGCAGGCGTCACGCCGTTATCAAACTCTACGCTCCAAACATCATTTCCGTAATTTTCGTCGTATCTGTTCTCTCCTTTTTTGGTGATGATTAAAAGCATAATGTTTTGGGCGATACTTTCTGCAATATCACAAGTTTCTATCTGGCCGTTGCTGGTCATCATACTCGAAGGATTGAAGGGAATCTTGTAGTTTTGATTTTCCATGGGTTCCGGGTTGAGTTAGTTTTTCAGAGAACTGGTCAGTATTTTATTTTTATTCATCAAAAAATTGACCATTAGATCTTTAGGCAAGTAAAAATCACTTTCTCCTTTTTCATTCAATTTAGCTTCCAGATTCGGATTCCAGGCTAAAATTTGTTCTTTATTAATATCCAGCCATTCGGCAATTGTTTCAATATCGAAGGCGCCGTTTAATTTAGTCTCCGCCAAATTCTCCTGAGATGCCGAATAATCTGATTTGAATGGCACAAGAGCTTTTCGATTTGCTGTAAAACTTCTGTAGTCATTTAAAACTTGCTGCAGTTCACCGGTTGCATAGCTTGCATTCAGATATTTTTTAACGTGATTCTGAGTTTCAGAAGGGAGATATTGTGCAAAATCTGTGTAAACTCTTGAATTCGCTTTATCCATAGCTTTCTGAATATTACCTTCACCGCAATTATAGGCTGCGACAACCGTCACCCAATTCCCGTATTTTTTATATAAATTTTTTAAAGAGATTGCTGCAGTTTTTGTGCTTTTGTACATGTCAGATCTGTTATCGTCTGTCAATCCATAACCGTTGGCATGATCACTCATAAATTGCCACAAACCTTTTGCACCGGCATGTGAAGTCTGATTGTGATCCAATCCTGATTCTATTACGGCAAGATTTTTTAAATGTCTTGGAATTCCTTTTTTTACAAAAGTGTATTCAATAAAATCTACAAGTTGCTTGTTGCTTTTAATAATGTTTTGATACCTTCTCACGCTTTGTTCTGAAGTGTCAGAAGCGGTAAGGCCCTGCGCAAAAAAAAATGAACAGGAAATAAAAGAGAAAAAAATTGCAAGCCTTTTCATTGGTATCAGTTTGAAATTTTTAAGCTATTTCCCAAGACAATTCCCCGGTTTCAGGATTCCAGCCAACATTGATGGTTTGTCCGGATTTAACTTCTTCCCGTACGATTTTTTTAGATATTGGTCTTGCCAGTTGTGCCCTGATGACGCCGGAAATCTGACGGGCGCCATATTTGCTGCTGAAGCCATTCAAGGCAAGATTTTTTATTGCTTCATCGCTGATATTGAAATCAATTCCAAGCCTTGTCAAAGCTTTTCGCAATGATTTTAGCTGAATGGTGAAGATCTTTTCCGCCATATTTTCATTAATAGGTGCAAACGGAATAATCTCAGTAATTCTCGCCAAAAACTCAGGGCGGAATCTTCCGGATTCAGTCATTATTTTCATTAAATTCTTAGAAGTCGGAATTTCATTTTTTTCAAAATGTTTCACGATTTCCTCACTTCCGATATTTGACGTAAATAATATTAATGAATTACTGAAATCACCTTCTTTCCCCAATTTGTCGTGAACTTTTCCTTCGTCCATAATCTGCAGAAACACATCAAAAACTGAAGTGTGCGCTTTCTCAATCTCATCAAAAAGTACAACAGAGTAGGGCTGCTGACGGATTTTGTTAACGAGCATCCCGCCTTCTTCGTAACCAACATATCCGGGAGGCGCACCGTATAATAATGCCGCAGAATGTTCTTCTTTAAACTCCGACATATCAAAACGAATCATCGCAGATTCGTCATTGAAAAGCAGCTCTGCAACGGATTTAGCCAATTCTGTTTTCCCGGTTCCGGTTGGTCCGAGTAGAAAAAATGAACCAATTGGTTGCCCCGGTTTATTGAGTCCGCTTCGGTTTTCTACGATGGCGTCTGATAAAGTTTTTAAAGCGTGATCTTGACCGACGACTCTTTTTATGAGCATTTCCTCCATATTCAGGAGCTTTTCTTTTTCCTTAGCCTGTATTTTTCCAATTGGAATTCCTGTTTTTGCAGCCATTACGGCAGCCAGCTCCAGCTTTCCAACTTTTTCTCTTTTAATAGATGCTAACTGTATTAACTCATCAAAAGTAAAATCGATAATCTTTTTAATTTGATGAATGTCCATAGAGGTTTCCAAAGTATGCTGTTCGGAAAGTGAACCCCAAAGAATGGGACTTAATTTATTCTGAAGCAGATTAAAATTCCATATCAATTCGTCAACCAAAAGAGGATATTGCTCATCACTTTCTTCGATGATTTTATCATAATTTTCTTTCCAGGTTTTCAGTTCAGTTTCGGATAATTCATCCAGCATTTTGATGGAAGCCATCGTTCTGTCCAGCAAATCAATTGCAGAATCCGGGAGTTTTTTCCCTTTAGAATAGCGTTTTGCAAGACTTACGCAATCTGCTAAGGCACTTCTGTCAACATCTACTTTGTGGTGATTTTTATAACCATCAAGAAGAACGTCAATCATTTTCACGCACGTTATTTCGTCCGGTTCTTCTACATTCAGAACTTCAAATCTTCTGTCAAAAGCACGTTCAGGTTCTATGATTTTTCGGTATTCCTCTTGTGTAGTTGCGCCAATGACAGTGATTTCTCCTCTTGCCAGTTCAGGCTTTAAAAGGTTTGCGACATTACCTGCGCTTCCTTTACTATCCAGTAAAGAATGAATCTCATCAATGAAAAGAACAGCTTTATTAATATTTTTGCACTCGTTGATAACCTTTTTTAAGCGGTCTTCGATTTCGCCTTTGTAAGAAGTTCCAGCCAATAAAGCGCCTGTGTCTAGTTCCAACAATGTGGCCTCTTTCAATAATTCGGGAACGTTTCCTTTGTTGATTTCAATGGCGAAACCTTCCAGTAAAGCCGTTTTTCCAACGCCGGGTTCGCCTACGATGATGACGTTTGGTTTCGTACGGCGACATAGAATTTCGATTAGCATTCTAAGTTCTTTGTCTCGGCCTACAATATTATCAAGTTTTCCATTTTTTGCCTGTTCTGTTTTATCTACACAATAGCTATTGATTGCTGGAAAAGAGTTTTTATTTGGAGTGGGGTTCCCGGTAAGAGTATTCTCCTGCAGGTTTACTTTTTTATCTTCACCACGGAAGACGTTTAGTATTTCGTGTTCCCGAAGTGGAAAGGATTTGAGTTCCTGAACGGAATAGGCAACATTAGGTTTTGAAATTGCAGCTAATAAACAAAGTGGAGAGATTTCGTCCAATCCTAGTTTGGATCTAATGTCATCAGCTTCTTCTAAAATGTCGTTGATCTTTGCATCTTTCGAAATATCATCGGGTAGATGCGTTGTTTTAGGATATTCTTCAATTCTTACTTCTGCCCACTCGAAGATGTAACCCGGATCTTTCTCAATATTGGTAAGGAAATCCTTTAGTCCAAAATTGTTATGCAAAATTGCCTGCAAAAGATGGGAGGCTCCATATTGAGCATTGTAATTTTCTCTTGCAACAGATTGTGCGATATGAAAAACCTCTTTCATGGTCTCGTTAGTAATTAATACACTCATATAATTTGATTTATTTGTATTTAATTATTATTTCAAACCGAAAATAAAGATGGAGATCTTTAATTGAAAGGTGTGAAAGGGACAAAATCGATAATTATGCGAGAAAAAATAATGCCATTATGTATATAATTTAGACGTCAAATGATTATTTTTTAAAGATCAGCATATAATGATCAATATTAGAGAGTTTTACGGTAATTATTTTCACATTAATGTAATATTGGGTAGGTAATATTAAGGATATAATGTTGCTAAGCCAAATCTATTAGTATTAAAATAACATCTCAAGTTTTATAATTCAAGAAAGTGTAGTAATTCTACTATAGAAATTCCAAGGAGGTGGTTCTATCTTTGGTATAAGAAAAGTAAGAAAACAAATCATCAAAATATTAATTTTAAAATTTAGAAATCATGGCAAACAATTCAAGAGCCGTATTAAAATTCAACGGCGGAGCAGAACAAAAAATCCTAAAGCTTAATTATGGTGTATCAAGAAACACCGATGTTTCAGGTAGAGTAGCATCAGATCCTTCAAATGCATTAATCAAAATTACTGTGGAAGCTACAGAAGATTCCGGAATTTTGGAAAGCCTGCTGAATGGTAAATACAAACCGACAAGCGGCGAGGTAACGTTCAACAAATCT
>Ga0213834_100690_pt1 | contig 13539 bp, 17 predicted proteins | sample SWPTP12_FD_160580 | JGI IMG/M metagenome (GOLD analysis project Ga0213834, IMG submission 160580) | Coastal seawater microbial communities from Marineland, Florida, United States - SWP TP1 #2 | ecosystem: Environmental > Aquatic > Marine > Coastal | place: USA: Florida | collected 2016-08-06 | reverse complement strand
CGTCCCTTACCCGACATCGACGTCCAGGCGAGACTGCTGTTGCTCTTCTCGTGACTCTCCTGATGAAGATCTTTCACACCTTCAAAAGTGATTGCACCAACACTATCGAGCGTTAGGTCTTTGCCACTCTCTAGCCTAGCCACCTGATAGTGCTCATCGCCTCCGCTGACCAGCATCATGTTGCCGCCGGAGGTGATTTCGCTGCCGATGTTGGTGACGTGCGTCACCTCATCACGCTTGGTTTTCTTCCTACCGAACGAGCCTTTGCTTTTCTTGTTGTAGAGCGAGTAATCACTGTCCTGAGCGGCGAGAATGTCGAGCTTGTCGCCCGCCACCAGGTAGGCTTCGTCGCCTGCGGTGATGCGGCTTGAGATGACGGCCAGGTTCTGCCCGGCACTGAGGGCGACGCTGCCGCCTGCGTTGATCTCGGTCGAGACCTGATGGACATGATCCTCCTGGATCGTCAGTTTCTTGCTCTTGGACAGGTAGTGATCTTCATTGGCCGCCGAGGCGATGGTGACGTTCTCGGTGGCTGCAATCGCGATATCGCGCTTGGCATCGATCTGGGTCGGGATGGCGGTGATATCTCGTCCAGCCTGCACTGACAGATCACGCCCTGTGCTCACCGTCGCACTTATTTGGGTGACATCGCTGCTGGTGTGCTTGCGGTTCAGTACCGGGCTGTCGGCCACCTGGCTGGAAACGGTGTTGACGTCACGTCCGGCACTCAGGGTCAGGTCGCGCCCGCTCTGCAACGCGCTGCCAATGTTGTTGATGTCTCGGCCTGCGGAAACGCTCAGGTCATTGGCCGCTTCGATGCGTGCAGCACTGTCTGCGTAGTCCTTGTGCAGTTGGCCACGAGTGTCGCTTTCCAGTGAGGCGACGGTGCGCTCTTTGGCAACTTCGCCACAGATAACAGACTCGTCACAAGATCAGTCACAATTAAATCCGGTCACCATCTGATAATTCCAGGCCCCCAATGGCCTTACCGCAGAAAATCCATAACTACTTCTTTAAATTCTGAAGAGGCATATTGACAAAGGCTTTCCGCTTGAAGCTTACGACATATATTTATTCCACTCCGGATGAATGCCGTCTTTATATCGCCATTTTTTGCCTACCATGTAGGCATTCTCACCAAAATAACCGCGAATTTTCTCTCGAGTAGAACCCGAAACCATTTCAGTCACATCTGCTGTAGACTGTAGCCAGTAGATATCATTGGCGATTTGCTCAACTTGGTAGAAAGGAGCATTCTCAATTTTATCTCTGCCAAACATTTCCACATAAGGTCTACCATAAATGGACACATTTGGAATCTCTGGAAGGCGCATCATCAAATTAAACGGTGTATCCCATCCATCGCAGTTCATGCTTCTCATGTCCCCATACGCGACATTGCACACCACCGCCAGATCTTTGATGAAAGACAGATAATCATGCAAAATTTTGGGATTCCGCCGATAAGCGTTCGACAATAAAAAACCACCAAAATAAGACAGCAAATTATTTGCCCGATCCCACTGGAGCTGGTATTCACAATCTTTATTGGCCGACAAGACCACCCCACCAGCCCCACTTTTACTTTCCTGCCCGACGAGAACTCGTACAATGTCTTCCACGCACTCAATAATTTCGTCACCCGAAAACAGTCCGTAACGAATAGGCTTTAAATTAACGGGAGACTCGAAAATTGCCTCAATAACTCCAGCGGCAATATCACCCTCCGAGAAATCATCGGTTGTGCTAAGCGAAACGCTTATCCCTGCTACCAAATTGCTCACTTAACGCCCACCTGTTGAATTTGCACGCCGCGTTGACGTGCGTAGTTTAGCAAAGATGGGTTGATCGGCGTATCCCCCATCGGCGTGTAATAAAATCAATGCGTTGGCGACGAAAATCGTCCCAGCAGAAAAATTGGCCCCATTCGAGGATACTGAAGTTATATCCGGCTTGCTCGCTAGGTTGCTTTATAGAACTCCTCATACTCGCCAAAAAAATCGCCGGAGTAAATTCCTTGGAGATTTATCGCATTGATTCCTTCAGCCCCAAGCGACATTCCCGCCGAATCATTGTAGGAAGCGCTGTCAGGTACTGTTTTTTTTGCGAAATCATTTACCTGACTGAACCCAACGGCGGCAGCGACAACTCCAGCTTCATTAGTAATATTTGACAGCAAGTTATCACTAAGGCGCCCACCATTGATCGCCGTCTCAACGACTGCTGATGTTATGCCTTGAGCAACCAAATGAACCGCAAAATCGCGAATACCCTCAAGCGTCGTTAAATCAAACCCTTTAGTCAGGCTGTTGAAAGGTTTGGTTGTTCCTCCTAACTTAGGGTCGATTACCCCTGTAGTAAACCCGGCAACCATCCCCGAAATAGCCGCATTTTTTAAAGCGTCGCTGCTAAGCGTCTCTTTTAAGGCCGCGCCTAAGTTGCCTTTATTGTTAATCAGGCTGACAGCGCCCGTACCGGCCATAGAGGTCAATGCGGCGGTGGCCATCGGATTGCCCCATCCTGCTTCGGTAAAGCTGGCCACAGCAGCCACGGCTTCAGCAGTGGTCGCTGCCGCCATGGTCGTTCCTGCACCCGCCTCAACTCCCGCCATCATCCCTACTGCGCCGCTTGCGGCACCCGCAGTCAAAACTGTCACGATGATGATCGCCAACATCGCGCCTTGGGCCCAGGCCCGAATGGCTGTATTTATAAGAGTCGTGCGTCTCTTTGATCAGCTTCCAGTCAACATCCCCCCGCTTCTCGGCCTCCTTCAGCCACGCCAGATCTGGATCCGCCTTGACCATCGCGTCAATTGCTTCACTGACGGTCTACTGATTGACCTGCTTCACATCAATGTGAAGGCCATCCACCGCCCTGATCGCGATGTTCCCTTAGCGATCAGTTCACTTTGACGCAGGGTTTCGTCCGTGCTGCCTCTACCCGACATGAAGTTCCACGAAAGGCTGGTATTGCTCTTCTCATGACTCTCCTGATGAAGATCTTTCACACCTTCAAAGGTGATTGCACCACCGCTATCGACTGTCAGGTCTTCGCCGCTGTGGAGCTTTGCCACCTGATAGTGCTGATCGCCTCCGCTAACCAGCATCATGTTGCCGCCAGAGGTGATCTCGCTGCCGATGTTGGTGACATGCGTCACCTCATCTCGCTTGGTTTTCTTCCTACCGAACGAGCCTTTGCTTTTCTTGTTGTAGAGCGAGTAATCACTATCCTGAGCGGTGAGGATGTCGAGCTTGTCGCCCGCCACCAGGTAGGCTTCGTCGCCTGCGGTGATGCGGCTTGAGATGACGGCCAGGTTCTGCCCGGCACTGACAGCGACGCTGCCGCCTGCGTTGATCTCGGTCGAGACCTGATGGACATGATCCTCCTGAATCGTCAGTTTCTTGCTCTTGGACAGGAAGTGATCTTCATTGGCCGCCGAGGCGATGGTGACGTTCTCGGAGGCTGCAATGGCGATATCGCGCTTGGCATCGATCTGGGTCGCGATGGCGTTGACCTCGCGACCCGATCTCTGGCGGAAGCGCTACTGAACCAGATCCTTGACTAACTGTTCATCGACGATCTGCGAGACCCCATCCAATGCTGTACGCAACAACTCGGGCTCGGTGCGATACCTTAGCGGCGTGTAGCCATAAGTGTTGCCACTATTAAACGGCGTTATGTATTCCGTTTTTTGCCATACGCGTTCGTCCCCCCGCTTGAGACTGCCTCTGACACTGATTGTCGGGTAAACCACACTACTAAACCCTTGGGTGAGCGCGAACCCCCAATTGTTGACCGTCAGCTGAAGCTCGGCATCGGCAGCTGTCTGCTCACTGACAATTTTGAAACGCCCGGTTGTCGCTAGTTTATCCGCGAAGTTCTTCCTGACTATTTCACCAAGGTCGATATTGGCGCTATTCATGCTGTAGACAATCGCCTCCACTGTCGACATGGAGGCCAAATCCCCGGCTTTCATCCCCGCCGCAAAACCAGCACCGGAAAGGGCCGCAGTGCCAACGCCGGAAGCCTTGAACGCAGCACCCGCTGCAACGCCGGCACCCGCACCCAACGCAGCACCCCATGCTTGCTCACGCCCCATGTAATTAATATCTTTTGTCGACCAGACTACAGGGAGAATCTTGATGGTGTGAATTTGCGACTGGTATTCGGGCTTGAATTTTTGATTGCTGCAGCCGGAGAGGACTACAAGTATCAATACTGCTAAAATCCTAAGAAACAACATCTGTTAATACTCCATGATCGATATCATACGGAAGGCCTCCACATCTTGTACCTTCTTCAAGGCATAACATAACACCCGCGAATATCAAAAAAGAAAAAACACTAATGCATATACGAAAAACGCAAAAATCGCGAGCCCACTTCTGACTACAGGATCTGCGCGAGAAGACTGACCTCCTGGGCCTATTGTGACCCACCCTCCTCTCAAATAATTATAAACTGCCTGCCCAAACCAAACTTGCGTAAGGAACATTGAGAAAAATCGATACCATTGACCATTGAACCTCACACAGCAAAAAACCAGAGAAATCGCAAGCAGAAAAATGCCCACCAGATGACAATGTTTCTTCAGGATTTTTAGCACTTAATTCCCTTTCGCTATGCCTGCAGCCGTTTGAGTAATTGTGTCCCATACACCCACAGTACCAAACGCATTAAATAATTGGCTTGCAGCTTGCTCTGACATACCTTCAGACACGGTAAACCTCTCACATATTGAACTCAAGGCAGTGCTGATAAACGTCGAAGGCAAATCTTTTTTAGGTAAAGCATGACCCACTTTTGGTTGAGGACGCCAGTAGGGGCAAATTTAAATGCGGATTGAAGCTAAAACACCTGATCTCATCGAGCAGCATCTGAAGATTACTCGTCACTATCTCAACCATATCTTGCGCACTCATCACTCAGAATTCCTAGGGACATTTGTAGTGTAACCGGTCACACTTTTGCCCTTGGTAGTACCATATACCACTTACCAGTCAAAGCACAAAATCGAGTAGTGCAAAGTACACACGGGCCAAGGTCCAGCATCCTTTTCGGGTAATCAAGCGCCAGTTTGGCTACATGATAGTGCGCTTTCGTGAGCTGTGAAAAATACAGCTCAGCTTACCACGCTGTTCGCACTGTCGAATCGGTGGATGGCTTGAAAATAGCTGATGGAGCAAGTCCGGTGCCAAATAGCAATGGTCACCTGAAAATCAACGCAGCCAGAACGGGGTATCGTTAGGGCCAAGATTATCATACTCATCTAATGGTCGAAGTTTTTCCACCATATAATCGGGCATATCACAAACAATAGTTCTGACAGGCTTGTACACCCCCCAGTCCTCATAAAAACCCTGAGCTGACTCAACACAATATTTGAAGCCATCGAAATACTTAATAAACATTTCTGCATAATTTAAACTTTTCGTATTTAAGGAGGTGTTATTTAAACTACAGCCCAAGTTCCTCAATTCAAAAACGCAGTTAGAAATACAAGACAAACGCTCTTTGGACTTCAACATCAATATTGTCGCCCCCTTTAAATCTTCTAGGCGCAAATAGTGACGAAATAGTCGATCCAATATAAGAATATCGCTTTCTGAGAGCTCAGCCTTTTCTCTAATTACGGAAAAAAAGCAAACCATATCCGAAGCAAAACCAAGCTCAAAAATTGAGCTACCGCCTTGAAAACCTACATGCTTCATCAGTTACTCTTAAACTCAATGGCTTCCGGCTTAATAATTCCATTCGACTTCTGGACAATACCTTTAATTATATTTCTTTCTTGATCCACAGTAATCATCTGGCCACGCACATCAATAACGACTTGCTGCTGCATTCCCTGAGGTAAGTTTTCAGCTCGCTGGAGGGCTTGCTTGGAAACATTACTATCAATCCGCTTTGATTTTTTGCGATGTTGTAGCTTTTCACTTCAACACTGCATACGTTACCTATACACCAGTCTGGAGGAACACTACCCGAGGTACCATGAGGAACTTGATGGGATAATTCTCAAATACTAGGCATCGCGAATCATGGGAACAAGCAGCAACAACCAAGTGAACAGCTAAGAAGAAAAGCTAACGTAGATAAAACAATATCTTCGTAAGGCCGGTACTAGGAGAGTGCTATCTGTACAGTCAACTTATCTCAATTGTTTTCAGCTGCCCCTCGCCATCGCACAAAATAACGACCGTACCGTACGGACACTCTAGGGTTATCACCCTGTCCTTGTACTCATCGTCAACAGTTCCGGATGCCTTACGAGTAAGGCTGTCAAATCTAATCTCTAGAAAGTAGCCCTCCCCATTTGCTTTATTTGGCAAGGCATCTTTACTTCCTTGCTCAGACAAGATTTTTTGAATTTCCTCAATATGAATTGACGCCATAAGTACTCCGCGAATTCAAGGTAACGGGACAAAATCGCCTTTGTCTAATAAATTTTTCACTTGGTTAGGTCTAATTGGGCCAATGGAAATAATTTTCATCTCATCTCTTGGCACGGTAATTCGATTCAGCTTTCCTTCGACTTCTTGAATTACATTTATGGGATCGGTAATTTCCAGCGCAGTGCCTGCGCCTTTTTTACCTGACGCGAGTATATCTTCAGTTCCCTCGCCCACCAACACTGCAGCGCGCCGCTCGGCCATATAGGCCATAAAACCTTTGGCCGCCGAGCCAAATGCCAGAGTTACTCTTGCCCTGCTCATCCAGTTTGGCGGCTTCCGCTGCCAACATTTTCTTCTCGAAGGTATGAAGCTAGCGGTTGTACGATTGGGCGTTCGTTACAATCACTTTCGATTGTAACCGCCGCGATGAAACCCATAAACTTCAATCCTGCGTTAGTTCCCTGATAACGCTTTCGCCAATTCTGCCAGAGCATGGAGGTATTAATTTTTTAATAAATGTAAACCCACAAGTAGCCAAAGTCAATTTTCATACTTGTAATCTATGCTTAATTTTGAAGAAACAACGTCCATGACGATTTCACAACCAGACCAAGGCGCTCCCTCAGCCGTCAGGCCATTCAATAAATAATACTCTCGCAACTTCAACAATAAATCAGTCAAATCTCCAATAGCACGTCCATCTGGATCAAACCAGTTTTGATCACCTGATTCGCTTATATAATCGAATTCGTACTCACCACCATCACCATCAGAAAACAGCTCAACGCGAGCTATTATTTTCACAGCACTTAACGGGCCGGCCTCTATCAATAGCTGACCGATGTTTTTTATAAAGCGACTGCTCGTTCACAGCTTCAACCTCGAGGTGAATTTTTATAATCAATACTAATTGGACGGCCACCATTGATCGAATACTTCACAATCAATCTTTCAGGACGAATATCGGAGCCTAAATAAATAGGCTCAATATTAACGCTTACTGTTTCTCCTTCTATAAGTGCATTAGCCCAGCTATTCTCCATAGATTTCCAAACACCTTTATTTAAATTTCCATTCATCGGAACCAGATTCAAACGCTCGCCTGGCCTGAGAGGTCAGCGACACGCCCACGGACAGATTCAGTGCGTCCTTGCGGGCGATGGCATTGTTCATCAGGTACTTGAACTGATCATCATTGGAGGTCTGTCAGCTAATCAGCGACGATCATTCTCCGGAAGCCACCCTTCGTTGATCCGCTGGATCAAAAGTGTGTCATTCCACGCACCTCGAATAGGCATTTTTTTTTGAGCCTCCGTAATCTGGCCTATTTTCCATTCTTTTTCACCATTCCAGAACCACCAAGTTTCAACTTTCCCTGTGCCTGGATCAACTACTCCTGTTCGGAAAACTGGAGGTTGTCGAGAATGCTCGGGGATATAGTAATTCCCGACCCTCATAATAACGTTTTTTTTGAGAGCGGCGCTAACAGGGAAAAATATCCAAAAGTTAGTGTCGCACTCTATCAAGGTTTCAATATCTGGAGTGTCCATATAAGCTCCAGGAAGCACCCTTATCAACGCACCCATTGGTGAAATTTTTTTTGTGTATTGAAAATAAGCACATCCAGACGCGACCCTTATGGAATAAACATCACCTATTTTAATCATCACTTAAACCCAGGAAATTCAATATTTTTTAGGAGCGACATCCCTCGTTTCAGAGATGCTGAGTAGACCGGATTGCTTTGGGCTATGCTGTTGATTTTATTCAACAGTGTGCCAGCATTTTTACCTAGACCATTATATTCGATAAGCACTTGCTCGACAGCCCTAGCATCAGCTCGCGATATATTTTGCAACCCCGGAATCGGGTCAATTTCAATGCCTTTTTGAGCTAGATGAGCTGCCGCTCGCGCCTCAATATTGTCTGTGATTCCGACATATTGGGTTGCCCCATCTTCTCCAATCGAAATATACACTGACGTTTTGCCAGCGTCAGGCAGCGCAGCTTCAACTGCTGACTCGGATGCTGCACCACCCGCTCCGGCCTCCCCCACCCCAATACCTAGGGATGCTCCGATCAACTTGCCGCGCAGCGATGGCGGGCCGTACTTCGCCAGGCAATCAGCGCTATGCCCTGAAAACGGCCTAACGCAGCGTGCGGCAAAGCGTTTTCCGCTCGGTTTTCCGTGTTAAGCGCGCAACTCACCCAAACCCATCAATAGTTTTCGAGCCATCCACAGGTTCGACAGGGCGAACAGCGTGGTCAGTTGGGCCGTGTTTTTCATCAGCCCACGAAAGCGCACTTTCACGTAGCCAAACTGACGCTTGATGACCCGAAACGGATGCTCGACCTTGGCCCGTGTCTGCGCTTTGCAGTACTCGATCTTGCGCTTGGCTTTGTACAACAGGCTGCCTTTGTTCAGCTTGGAATACGTGCTGCGCCGAGCCGCGATTTGCCAGATCACGTCACGATTTTCGTGCTCTTCCCGCTTCTCGACACCGGTGCAACCTGCGTCCGCATAGACCGCGTTTTCTTCCCCGTGGAGCAGTTCGGCGACTTGAGTGACATCGGCCACATTGGCCGCAGTGCCGTGGACGTGATGAACAAGTCCTGACTCAACGTCAGCGCCGATGTGGGCCTTCATGCCGAAGAAATACTGGTTACCCTTCTTGGTCTGATGCATCTCGGGATCGCGCTCGCCGTCTTTGTTCTTGGTCGAGCTTGGGGCATGAATAATGGTGGCGTCGACGATGGTGCCCTGGCGCAGCGACAGGCCTTTTTCCTACAAATAACCGTTGATGACTGCGAGGATGGCAGGCGCCAGTTTATGCTTCTCCAGCAGGTGCCGGAAGTTCATGATCGTGGTGTCTTCCGGGATCGGCGCACTCAGTGTCAGACGCGCGAACTGACGCATGGGCGTGATTTCGCAGAGCGCCTCCTCCATGGCCGGATCACTCAGGGAAAACCAATTTTGCAGCAGGTGAATGCGCAACATGGTTTCCAGTGGGTAAGGTTTTCGACCGCCACCTGCCTTGGGGTAGAAAGGTTCGATCAGCCCCAACAGCCCTGCCCAGGGCACGACCTGATCCATCTCGGCAAGGAAGCGCTCGCGGCGGGTTTGCTTGCGCTTGCCGGCGTACTCGAAGTCAGAAAAGCTCATTTGGTTCATGGGCGGCTCGGATCAGGTGGTCAGGCGATTTTCGCATGCCCGGGACTTATTCGGAGAATCCCTAAAGGGAAGGAGTAATCGGAAGGCGACAAGTCAGTGTATTACAAAGGCAATACACCGCACGCCGTGTTTATTGGGCAAAACCTGTGTTTTGTATGACAAATGTATAGCACTGCCTAGAAGGCAGAAATAAGATAACTAATTGACCAATATCGAAAATACCCACCTCGCAAGAGGTGGGTGATGTGTATTGAGATTTTGCTCCTGTTAAGGAGCGAAAATTCATGCTGAAAAAGAGCGTATTGAGCAGATAGACCTTAGGTCGTCAGAGTGGGTGTATAAAGGATGCAACTTGAAGGCAGAAAGGATGCATATAAGGTGCATATAAGGTGCATGTAGGGTGCAACAGCAACTAAACATACCGACGCACGAGTGCGCCGGATATCAGCCAAAGCAAAATACCTGCTGATTAAGACTCTGGCAAAACCGAAAGTACTGCTTTAAAAATATGAGCTCCATCATCAACGGCTGATGATGCCTCATATATTGCTTCGGTCGCTGTCATAAGCGAGTCCTCTCCACCAGCTAAGGATAGCGCCGATACAGCACGAGCTTGGCTAAACAGCTGAAGGCCTTCTACATTTAAGTTTTGCCCTTCATCCAGGCTGTCTTGCACGTCAGAATACTTCTCATCTAACTGTGCAGCTAAAGCATTTAGCCCAGAAACCTGATCAGTCGTGAGTTTATCACCAGATCTTAGTTGCCCAAGAGACTCGACAACAATAGGCACCTCTACTGGACAAGCCTGAAAAGCAAGTTCGCAAGCCACTTTTACAGCACCTCTTCGCTGCTCCTCACTGGCCAACTTAAGCTTTTCTACAAGGCCTTTCTCAACCATTTCTAAACGCATAATCATTGCTTAGCCTTTGGTATTGGTTTTAATGGCGTTGAAACATTGGCCCCTGTCGGCTCAATTACGTTCTGACATGATGCGCAGACCGGGCGTGTCGCACCAATATCAACAACTTTCAATCAGTTAGCGTTGGCATAACTGACAATATCAGCTTCTGCGTGGCCAGTTCCAACAACTACTTTCTCGCCTTCTTGCAAACTCACTCCAGGGCGAAGATAGCCACGAGGTTCACTTGTACTGACTAGAACAGAGCGAACACCATTCGCATCCTCTACTACTGCAACACCCATAGTTATTCGGCCTTGAGAGTTCGCTGGTATTTGTGACTGAATTTCACTTACACGATTTTGGACAAGATTTGATGGATTGTCATAGGCGAGACCTCGCTCTAAGGATGCACCTGCGCCTTTTGCACCGACTAGCTAGAATAGGAAGACATCAGGGCCTTTGCGATTATACATTCCGCGGTGCAACCGGATGCCAGCTCGGCCAACTCATCCATCGAGATAAAATTTGCGTTTAAATACTCGTAAAAACCCTCTTGAATCTCTGATTTTTTCACAGCAACAACGCCAAATTCCTCATATGCGCTTTCAAAGGCAACCCATTTGCACGCGCTTTCGCATAGAACTATTGGATAACCAACCGCTCCATCAAAAAAACTTTCAAACTTTTTACTCAACCAACGAGCGTCTTTCTCTATTTCGCTTCCATCGAAAGAAAAACAAGAGTTCCCTAATCGTTCACTTCCTGAAAACTTTACAATCACATCCGACTTAAAGCTGGAAACGCTATTCGATACCAATCCCGAAAAAATTTCAAAAAAGCAGAGCAATGGTCTCTCAAAAAACCAAAACAAAAACCCACCACCAACAAAAACATTTAGCGGCAAGTCTTTATTAAAATTTATGACACCTGACAGCTTATCAAGAAAAGAATTTAAATCTTTATCTTCAACTTTCAAAACAGCCATGACTACTCTCCTGAAAACCTGATTTTCGCAGTTGGTTTTTTCACCCCATCTATAGTCAACGACGCGGAAGGTTGCCCTGTGGACGTTGAAGATGGATAGAATCGATAGGTCTTCTCTCCATTTGTTAACACAGTAACTGAGCCATCCTGAGAAATTGTCTTTTTATATCCATTAGACTCAAGGGTCTTTATGGCGCTGCCCTGAGTGATGTTGGCCTCTATCTGTCCTGCACTATTCCGCGTAACCTTCGGCAAAAACTCAATCGATGTTGCTTTTGCACCTGACGCGAGTATATCGTCAGTAGCCTCCCCCACCAACCCCGCAGCGCGCCGCTCGGCCATATAGGCCATAAAACCTTTGGCCGCCGAGCCTCCTAGGCCAGTCGCAGCCATCAGCAGAATGTCCTTTTCACTCAGCAAGGGCACAATCCCTCCGCCAAGGATCGTGGTCATCTGCTGATAGGCGTTCTGATTCTGCCAGTTAGACGTACCGATAGAGCCAATTTCATTTTGATGCTGAAGTGCAGCCGCCGGGCCAAATTGGTTGACCCACCCAACCGGGATATCCCCAACATCATCCCCCGACGTTGCGTTCCCAAGTTTGCTGTTGAATAAGGTCGAATCCTTGTACTGCGCGGCCGTCGCCGAAAACGCGTAAACCGCGTCTCCTCTTGCAACGATCGGCGTTCCGTCCGACCAAGTCAGTTGGATCTTTTGATTCTTGAGCTGGGTGACCACCCCCTCAGCGACAGCCATATCGTCCAGCAAATGCTGTTTTTCAGGGTTAACATCTGCTCCGGTGTCGAGGATCGCCTTGAGCTGCGCGGCGGCGGTTGCATCAATATCGGCTCCTGCTTCGAGGTTGAGCAGCGCTTCCCACGAAATGCCAGAGTTGCTCTTGCCCTGCTCATCCAGTTTGGCGGCTTCCGCCGCCAACATTTTCTTTTCAAAGGTATGAAGCTGGCGGTTGTACGATTGCGCGTTGCCAGCAATCTCCGAGCCTTTCGATATGTCTCCACCTACAGCGGCAGCGGCGAACAGGCCAACCAACTTAGACGCAGCGTTCACCATACGGTCATGATCGGTCGCATCGGCGCCTTTGAGAAACTCGCTTTTGTCTAGGTATTCAATTAACGCCTCGTTTGCACCCGCAGCGGCAGCGCCGGTTTTGAAATCTCCGCCCATTACCTCGGAGAGAAGTCCGCCGACGACAGCGTGTAGGGCAATTTTGTAGGCACCACTCTCTGGCAGGTCAAACTTCTTGCCAATGTCACCTACGCCATTGAATGCAGTGGCTTGCAGGACAGTGAACACACTCCCCATCATCGAATCTTTGAAAGTGCCAGTGCCCAACGCCTCATTGAGCGCACCGTTTACTGCGCCGCCTGCCAGCTGAATTGCGCTAAACCTGGCCAATGCCGCCGGATCTATAAGGCTCGGCACGACACTAGGCCCTGTTATTTTGCCGGTCGCGGAGTCCATGCTGGCGCCAAACCAGTTCGAACTCGCATAATTAATGAAGCCGGCTGTCAGTCCGGATACCGCCGCGCTTTGCAAGCTTCCTTTGCTGAAAGTGTCCTTGACGACCGCGCCAAGGTTGCCCTTGTTACTGATTGCACTGTTAGCTGCAGTAACCTCCAGACTCACTACCACAGCGTTCGCCAAGCCAGCACTGAACGTACCCGCAGTGGCGCCAACTAACCCGGCGCCAGCACCGCCCGTGAAAGCAGCGAGCAAAATGGCCAGCGCCAACTGAGCTCCAGCACCCAGTCCTGAATGCGAGTATTTGAACGACTGGTGAATCTCTTTCACCATCCTCCAGTCGACATCACCCCTCTTCTCGGCGTCCTTCAGCCAAGCCAAATCAGGGCTTGCAGTAACCATCGCATCAATGGCTTCGCTGACGGTCTGCTGATTAACCCGCTTTACATCGATGTGCAGGCCGTCCACCGCGTGAATCGCCAAGTTGCCTTTGGCGATAAGCTCGCTCTGGCGGAGGGTTTCATCGGTGCGTCCCTTACCCGACATCGACGTCCAGGCGAGACTGCTGTTGCTCTTCTCGTGACTCTCCTGATGAAGATCTTTCA
>Ga0213834_100685_pt1 | contig 13618 bp, 10 predicted proteins | sample SWPTP12_FD_160580 | JGI IMG/M metagenome (GOLD analysis project Ga0213834, IMG submission 160580) | Coastal seawater microbial communities from Marineland, Florida, United States - SWP TP1 #2 | ecosystem: Environmental > Aquatic > Marine > Coastal | place: USA: Florida | collected 2016-08-06 | reverse complement strand
CCGCCCGTGACGAAGATGTAGCGCGTCATGAAAAACCCTAGAAGTCTGCGTTAAAGCGGTCAGAGCCGCCGGGGAAAGCGAAGGAAGGCCGAAGCCCCCGATGACCTGCGTGTCTCACAGTGCTGTTCAGAATCTGTTGCGCCAGAAAAAGCGACTGACCACAGGAAGGTCTGTCCATTGCTCGCCACATTTTGAGAATCGCCCAGTAAAGACTGGCTGGTAATCGGCAACTTGCATCGTTCCGAAAGGATCGACATAAGCTGTATCAAGAAGGGAGCGTAGTCTACCGGAAACGCCCTTTCAGCTCAAACTTTGGTCATTCGTCGGTGGTTGCCAGTGCAATCGCCAGTCGCCACGGGGCCCGGCGTCCAGTCCGGGCAAGTTGGCCACGGCCAATAATTGCTCACCGCGATACAGCAGCGGCAATCGGCCGCGCAAAAAAACCGGCACGCCTTTTTCGTTGAGCAGGCGCTTGAGATCCCGGCGCCCGCGATCCGGCACATCGAAGGTCTCTCCGCCTTGCCGATAGTGCACGTGCAAGCCGCCAACGGGGGCCGAGCCGGCGATCTGCAACATGCCGTTGCCCGGCAGCGTCAGCGGCTGCGAAGACAGCGACCAGTGCTGCGAGCCGGCAACATCCTTGAGCCAGATCCCGGACAACCACCAGATCCGTCCCTCGGCGCGATGGACCTGACCGTCGGCGAGGCGCCAGATCGGGCGGCCGTCAGGCCCTGCATCACGCAGCGAATCCCAGCCTGCCCAGTGATCGGTATCCGGTAAACGGGTCAGCGGTGTCAGCCAGTGGCGTAGGGCATTGCGCTGCCTGGCGTCGGATAACATCTCCAGCGGCGCCAGTTCCAGCGAGGGCAGATCCAGCCACGGCCACGGACATGGCGTTTCGGCCTGAGCCAGATCTTGCTGCGCCAGCTCGACCAGCAATGCCTGCGCCTCAGCCAGATGTGCAGCGCTGCGGGTCATGCTGGCCACAGCCTGCGGCCAACGCGCCGTCAGCATGGGCATCACGTGATTGCGCAGGTAGTTGCGTGAAAAGCGGCTGTCATGATTGCTCGGGTCCTCGATCCAGCTCAGACCCTGCTCCCGGGCATACGCTTCAAGCGTTGTTCTGGACTCCTCGAGCAACGGACGAAACAGCCGGCCCTCCCCGACGATTCGTGCCTCAGGCATCGCCGCCAGACCACGCACTCCAGCGCCTCGCAATAATCGGAACAGCAGCGTTTCAGCCTGATCATCGCGGTGCTGCGCGGTCAGCAGCACTTCGCCACGCTCAAGCACGTCATTGAAAGCGTCATAACGGGCATTGCGCGCGGCTTGCTCGAGGCTCGCGCCGGGCTTCACGATAATGTCGATGACCTGCAACGGTATGCCCAGAATCTGACAGACCTGACGACAATGTCCCGGCCAGGACTTGGCGACAGCCTGCAGGCCGTGATGAACGTGAATGGCAATCAAAGGGGGAAGGCGCTGTTGTTTCGAAAGATCCGACAGCAGATGCAGCAGGACGGTGGAATCCAGACCACCGGAGAAGGCGATGCGCCAGGCCGCTGCGTCGCGCCAGGGGGACAGGCGCGACAGCAGACGCTTGGATAAGTCTTTCTTGATGTCCGGCTTGGTCATGCGGGTCAACCTTTCAAGCTGGCCGGACCTCAGAAAAAGACTCCGGTTATACGCCGTAACTCATCAGGCGCTCGTAGCGGCGAGCCAGCAGCTCATCGTTACCGAACTTCTTGAGCATTGCCAACTGACTGCTCAACTCTTCACGAATCGATGCAGCGGCGGCGGCCGGATCACGATGTGCGCCACCCAGTGGCTCGTTGATCACCTTGTCAACGATACCCAACCCTTTCAGGCGCTCGGCGGTAATGCCCATCGCTTCAGCGGCATCCGGTGCCTTCTCGGCCGTTTTCCACAGGATCGAGGCGCAGCCTTCCGGCGAGATCACCGCGTAAGTGGAATATTGCAGCATGTTCAACTGGTCGCAGACACCAATCGCCAGCGCGCCGCCCGAACCACCTTCACCGATGACGGTGGCAATGATCGGAGTCTTCAGGCGGGCCATGACGCGCAGGTTCCAGGCAATCGCTTCGCTCTGGTTGCGCTCTTCGGCGTCGATGCCCGGGTAGGCGCCCGGCGTGTCGATGAAGGTCAGGATCGGCATCTTGAAGCGCTCGGCCATTTCCATCAGACGGCAGGCCTTGCGGTAGCCCTCCGGACGCGGCATGCCGAAGTTGCGGCGAACCTTCTCGCGCACTTCGCGGCCTTTCTGGTGACCGATCACCATCACAGGCTGATCGTCGAGGCGGGCAATACCGCCGACGATTGCCGCGTCGTCGGAGAAGTGGCGATCGCCATGCAACTCGTCAAACTCGGTGAAGATGTGTTCGATGTAATCCAGTGTGTACGGACGACGCGGATGACGCGCCATGCGCGCGATCTGCCAACTGGTCAGGTTGCCGAAAATGCTTTCGGTGAGCGTATTGCTCTTCTCTTGCAGTCGAGAGATTTCGTCGCCGATGTTCAGCGAGTTGTCATTGCCTACCAGACGCAGCTCTTCAATCTTGGCTTGCAGGTCAGCAATCGGCTGTTCGAAATCCAGAAAATTCGGGTTCATAGGCATCCGTCTTGGGTCGACGGCCAAGAGGCCGGCCGGTTGATCCGTAAGCGCCATACCTTAAAGGAGCAGGCGCCTTTCGGTCGAGTTTAAAAAATTCTGAGCTGATCAGCGTTCAGCGATACTGCAGGAAGACGTTCTCTCGTCCGAACTGGTCACGCAGGGCCTGAATCAGGCTGTCTGCGGGATCGATCCGCCACGCTTCGCCAAACTGCAACAACGCCTTGGCCTCCTGCCCGGTGTAATCGAGCGTGATCGGACACGCTCCCCGGTGCTTCCTGCACAGGTCGCCCAGCCAGCGTAGACGATCGCCCTTGAGCGCTTCGCTATGCACGGTCAGACGCAAACTTTCGGCCAGCCCCGTACGCGCCTCTTCCAGGCTCATCACCCGTTTGGCACGCAAACGCAGGCCGCCGGAGAAATCATCGGAGCTGACTTCCCCCTCCACCACCACCATCGCGTCGGTCTGCAACAGCGACTGGGCCGAATGGAACGCATCGGCGAACAGCGAGGCTTCGATGCGTCCGGAGCGGTCATCGAGGGTGATGAAACCCATCTTGTCGCCCTTTTTGTTCTTCATCACGCGCAGCGCGATGATCAGCCCCGCGACGGTCTGAGTGTCCCGCGCCGGTTTCAGATCGACGATACGCTGACGGGCGAACCGTCTGATCTCACCTTCGTATTCGTCGATCGGATGCCCCGTGAGGTACAGGCCCAGCGTTTCCTTTTCGCCGCGAAGGCGCTCCTTGAGAGTGACCTCCTTAGCATTGCGATGGTTCGCATAAACATCGGCGTCCGCTTCGACGAACAAACCGCCAAACAGGTCGGCATGACCACTGTCGTGACTGCGCGCGGTCTGCTCGGCGGCCTGGATCGCTTCTTCCAGAGCCGCCAGCAGGACGCCGCGGTTGCGGTCGATGTTGGCTTGATACTGTTTGGGCTCCTCAAAGAAGAACGGGCCCAGACGGTCCAGCGCGCCGCTGCTGATCAGGCCGCCCAACGTGCGTTTGTTGACGCGCTTGAGGTCGATGCGCGCACAGAAGTCGAACAGATCCTTGAACGGGCCCGCCTGACGCGCTTCGGTGATCGCCTCGACCGGCCCCTCGCCCACGCCCTTGATGGCGCCGAGGCCATAGACGATGCGGCCTTCGTCGTTCACGGTGAACTTGAATTCCGAGTTGTTCACGTCCGGCGCGTCCAGGCGCAGCTTCATGGTCCGCACTTCTTCGATCAAGGTCACGACCTTGTCGGTGTTGTGCATGTCCGCCGACAACACGGCGGCCATGAACGGCGCCGGATAGTGCTTCTTCAGCCACGCGGTCTGGTACGAAACCAGTCCGTATGCCGCGGAGTGGGACTTGTTGAAGCCGTAACCGGCGAATTTTTCAACCAGGTCGAAAATGTTACCGGCAAGGTCCGGATCGATATTGTTGGTCTTGCAACCTTCGATGAAGCCGCCGCGTTGCTTGGCCATCTCCTCGGGCTTCTTCTTGCCCATGGCGCGACGCAGCATGTCCGCACCGCCCAGCGTATAGCCGGCCATGACCTGAGCGATCTGCATCACCTGTTCCTGATACAGGATGATGCCGTAGGTCGGCGCCAATACCGGCTTCAGCCCCTCGTACTGGTAGTCGACGTGCGGGTACGACAGCTCGGCGCGGCCGTGTTTGCGGTTGATGAAGTCATCCACCATGCCCGATTGCAAGGGGCCCGGACGGAACAGCGCCACCAGTGCGATGAGGTCTTCGAGGCAGTCGGGCTTGAGCTTTTTGATCAGCTCCTTCATGCCGCGGGATTCGAGCTGGAACACCGCCGTGGTTTCGGCTTTCTGCAACAGGTCGTAGGTCGGCGCGTCGTCCAGCGGGATGAACGCGATGTCCAGCGGCTCCTCGCCCACCTTGGCGCGGTCGCGGTTGATGGTTTTCATCGCCCAGTCGATGATCGTCAGGGTGCGCAGGCCGAGGAAGTCGAACTTCACCAACCCGGCAGCTTCGACGTCATCCTTGTCGAACTGGGTAACCAGACCGCTGCCCTCTTCGTCGCAGTAAATGGCCGCGAAGTCGGTGAGTTTGGTCGGCGCGATCACCACGCCACCGGCGTGCTTGCCGACGTTACGCACGACGCCTTCGAGCTTGCGCGCCATCTCCCAGATTTCAGCGCCCTCCTCGTCGGTCTTGAGGAAGTCACGCAGGATTTCTTCCTGTTCGTAAGCCTTTTCCAGGGTCATGCCGACTTCGAACGGGATCATTTTCGACAGTCGATCCGCCAGACCGAATGACTTGCCCTGCGCCCGCGCCACGTCACGCACCACCGCCTTGGCCGCCATCGAACCGAAGGTAATGATCTGGCTCACCGCATTGCGGCCGTATTTATCGGCCACGTACTCGATCACGCGGTCGCGGCCGTCCATGCAGAAGTCGACGTCGAAGTCGGGCATCGATACCCGCTCGGGGTTCAGGAACCGTTCGAACAGCAGGTCATATTGCAGCGGGTCCAGGTCGGTGATCTTCTGCACATAGGCAACCAGCGAACCGGCACCCGACCCACGGCCCGGCCCCACCGGCACGCCGTTGTTCTTGGCCCACTGAATGAAGTCCATAACGATCAGGAAGTAACCGGGGAATCCCATCTGGATGATGATATCCAGCTCGAAATTCAGTCGGTCGACATAGACCTGTCGCTTGGCTTCATAGTCGGGTGTCGTTTCCTTGGGCCACAGCACCGCGAGGCGCTCCTCGAGGCCTTCGAACGACACTTTGCGGAAATACTCGTCGATGGTCAGGCCATCGGGAATCGGGAAGTTGGGCAGGAAGTGCTTGCCCAGCTTGACCTCGATGTTGCAGCGCTTGGCGATCTCGACCGTGTTGGCCAGCGCGTCCGGCAGATCGCTGAACAACTCGGCCATCTCCTCGGCACTTTTGAGGTATTGCTGATCGCTGTAATTGTGCGAACGACGCGGGTCGTCCAGCGCCCGGCCTTCGCCGATGCAGACGCGTGTCTCGTGGGCTTCGAAATCTTCCTGCTTGATGAAACGCACATCGTTGGTCGCCACCAGCGGCGCGCCATGCCGATCGGCCAGGGCAACGGCAGCGTGCAGGTGCTCTTCATCGTTGATGCGATTGGTGCGCTGGACCTCGACATAGAATCGGTCCGGGAAAACGCTCATCCACTCTTTGAGCAGGTGGTCGGCCTCAGCCGGATTACCGCCCAGCAGGGCCATGCCGATTTCGCCTTCTTTGGCCGCCGACAAGGCAATCAACCCTTCGCTGGCTTCGGCGACCCACTCGCGCTCGATCACCACCAGGCCATTACGCTGACCATCCATGAACCCGCGCGAGATCAGCTCGGTCAGGTTCAGGTAGCCTTTCGGGTTCATCACCAGCAGGCTGAGGCGGCTGAGCGGCGCCTCGCGATCACGACCCGCGAGCCAGATGTCAGCGCCGCAGATCGGCTTGATTCCCGCGCCCATGGTCGCTTTGTAGAATTTGACCAGCGAACACAGGTTGTTCTGGTCGGTCACCGCTACCGCAGGCATGTTCATGCCGGTCAACGCCTTGACCAGCGGCTTGACCCGGACCAGACCGTCAACCAGAGAGTATTCGGTGTGCAGGCGTAGATGAACGAAAGAAGCCGGCATGGGTGATCCTAATAGCGCACAGAAAACGAAGGCCGGATTGTACCGGCCTCAGGAAAAACATTCGATAAGCCAACCGACCCTGTCAGCAGTACGAAGTGTGTTGCAGTGGACGTGAGAAACCTTCATCCGCCATTGGCCGGCGGTGAGACTGTCCCTGTCGCTGAAATGCCTCTGGTCGGGACGGCCCACAGATTGAGCCGCTGCTGCGAAACGTCGGTGCCGGCATCAACTCAGCGGCAGCGAGGTAAAACCCGTGGCGATCATCATGTCCCGTGCCTCGTAAGCCGCACGTACCGGGGCAAAGGATCGCCGGTGAATCGGCGTAGGCCCCAACCGCGCCAAGGCTTCCAGGTGGACCGGGGTCGGATAGCCCTTGTGCCCGCCAATCCCGTAACCGGGATACAGCAGCTCCATCTTCGCCATCTCGCGGTCGCGGCTCACCTTCGCCAGGATCGACGCTGCGGCGATGGCCGGGACCTGGGCGTCGCCCTGAATGACCGGCGCACTGGGAACCGAAAGCTGCGGACAGCGATTGCCGTCGATCAGTGCCAGTTTAGGAACGATGAGCAACCCTTCGACGGCACGCTTCATGGCCAGCATGGTGGCATGCAGGATGTTGAGCTCGTCGATTTCTTCCACTTCTGCCCGTGCAATGTGCCAGCACAACGCCTTTTCGCAGATCTCGTCGAATAATTTTTCGCGCTTGGCTTCGGTGAGTTTTTTCGAGTCGTTGAGGCCCAGAATGGGGCGTTTCGGGTCCAGGATGACAGCAGCCGTGACGACCGCGCCACACAGTGGACCGCGACCGACTTCGTCGACACCGGCCACCAGATCCTCGACCAGGTTGAAGTCCAGACCCATTTGCATTGATTGCACACTCATTGTGAAGGTGACGCGCCGATCAGGTTCAATACCGCTTCCGCAGCCTGATTGGAGGCATCACGACGCAAGGTTCGGTGAATTTCGTCGAAGCCGGCGGTCTGCTCCGCGCCGTTGTCGAGCAATGGCAGCAGTGTCTGCGCCAGTGCCTGCGCGGTCGCAGCGTCCTGCAGCAGTTCTGGAACCAGCAAACGCCGGGCCAACAGATTCGGCAACGACACGTACGGACTTTTCACCATCCGCTTGAGTATCCAGTAAGTCAGCGGCGCCAGACGATAGGCAACCACCATCGGCCTTTTGTACAGCAGCGCCTCCAGCGTGGCGGTGCCGGAGGCAATGAGCACCGCATCGCACGCCGCCAGCGCCAGATGAGACTGACCGTCGAGCAGCGTCAGCGGAAGATCTCGCCCCTGCAGCAATTGCTCGATCTGCGCCCGGCGTTGAGGGCTTGCGCACGGCAGGACGAAACGGATGCCGGGCCGCAAGGCCAGTAATCGCTCGGCGGTGTCGAAAAACAACGCGCCCAGGCGGCCGACTTCGCCTGCACGACTGCCAGGCATCAGCGCAACCACCGACCCGTCGCCCAGCCCGAGCTGCGCTCGAGCGTCGGCACGATCGGCGTGCAGCGGAATGGTGTCAGCCAGCGGATGCCCGACGAAGCGCACCGGAACGCCTTTTTCTTCGTAGAACCGCGCCTCGAACGGCAACAGCGTGAGCATCAGATCGCAACCTTCGCGGATCTTGAAGACGCGTTTCTGCCGCCACGCCCAGACCGACGGGCTGACATAGTGAACGGTCTTGATGCCCGCCTGACGCAGTTTGAGTTCGATATTGAGCGTGAAATCCGGGGCGTCGATGCCGATGAACACATCGGGCCTTGCATCGATCAGGTTCTGGATCAGCAGTTTGCGGCGTGCCATCAACTCCTTGAGTCGGCCCAGCACTTCGACGAGGCCCATGACCGACAGGCGCTCCATGGGAAAGCTGGACTGCATGCCCTGCGCTTCCATGAGCGGGCCGCCGACGCCGATGAACTGCACATCAGGGTGGCGCGCCTTGATTGCGCGCATCAGACCCGAACCCAGGATGTCGCCAGAGGCTTCTCCGGCGACCAGCGCTATACGCAAGGCACTCATGATTAACGGGTGATGCCGCGGGTCGAGGTCTGAATGGACTCAAGGAACAACGCGACTTCGGGGAACTGCGCCGCAGGTTCGGCCAGCTCGACGATCGCCTGCTCCACCGTCAGCCCTTGACGGTACACGGTCTTGTAAGCGCGGCGCAGCGCGTGAATCGCGTCGTCCGAGAAGCCACGACGACGCATGCCTTCGAAATTCATGCTGCGCGCTTCGGCAGGGTTGCCGAACACGGTGACGAACGCCGGAACGTCCTTGCCGATCGCGGTGCCCATACCCGAGAAGCTGTGGGCGCCGATGTGGCAATACTGATGCACCAGCGTAAAACCGGACAGGATCGCCCAGTCATCGACGTGAACGTGCCCGGCCAACGCCGTGTTGTTGACCAGAATGCAATGGTTGCCGATGACGCTGTCGTGACCGATGTGCGCGTAGGCCATGATCAGGTTGTGATCGCCAATCGTCGTCTCGGCGCGATCCTGGATGGTGCCACGGTGAATGGTCACGCCTTCACGGATCACGTTGTGATCACCGATCACCAGCCGCGTCGCCTCACCTTTGTACTTCAGATCAGGCGTGTCCTCACCCACCGAGGAGAACTGGTAGATGTGGTTGTTCTTGCCGATTTTGGTCGGGCCGCGCAGGATCACGTGCGGGCCTATCACTGTACCCTCGCCAATTTCCACACCGGGTCCGACGATCGACCACGGGCCGACCTCCACATTGTCGGCCAGCACGGCCGTCGGATCGATGATTGCGCGAGAGTCAATCAAACTCATAGCTTACGTTCCGCACAGATGATTTCGGCGGAGCAGACCGGCTTGCCGTCTACCGAAGCCTGGCACTCGAACTTCCAGATCTGACGCTTGCAGCTGATGAACTTGGCTTCAAGGATCAGTTGGTCGCCCGGCAGCACTGGCTGGCGGAAACGCAGCTTGTCGGAGCCGACGAAATAGTAAAGCGTGCCATCGGCCGGCTTCACGTCAAGCATCTTGAAACCCAGGATACCCGCCGCCTGCGCCATGGCTTCGATGATCAGCACACCCGGCATGATCGGATGCTGGGGGAAATGCCCGTTGAAGAATGGCTCGTTGATGCTGACATTCTTGTAGGCACGAATGCTTTTATTCTCAACATCCAGCTCCACCACACGGTCCACGAGCAGGAACGGGTAACGGTGAGGCAGATATTCGCGGATTTCGTTGATGTCCATCATTTCGAGAGGAAGCCTGTAGTAAAGATTGGGAGTGCGACTAACGCGGCACCCCTCTAGCAAATCAAGGAGGCAGTTATCGGCTGTGCACGCTTGATAAGAAAAAGGTATCAGCCATCAGATGACGCTTTACCGCCTGAGGTCACTGCCTCGACAATCTTTTCCAGCTGTTGCAGTCGTCGCGACATGTCGTCGAGCTGACGGATCCGTGCTGCACTCTTGCGCCATTCCGCAGCCGGCTGCATCGCCGTTCCCGAAGAGTAGGATCCAGGTTCGGTGATCGAACGGGTCACCATGGTCATCCCGGTGATGAAAACGCCGTCACAGATTTCGATGTGCCCGACAAGCCCGACACCGCCTGCCAGCATGCAATGCTTGCCGATTTTGGCGCTGCCGGAAATGCCGACACAGGCCGCCATGGCCGTGTGATCGCCGACCTGCACGTTGTGGGCGATCTGAATCTGGTTATCCAGTTTCACGCCATTGCCAATACGCGTGTCGTCCATGGCCCCACGGTCGATGGCGGTATTCACGCCGATCTCCACGTCGTCACCGATGGTCACGCCACCGATCTGCGCGATCTTCTGCCAGACGCCTTTTTCATTGGCAAAGCCGAAGCCTTCACCGCCGAGCACGGCACCGGATTGAATCACCACCCGCTGGCCGATACGCACGTCGTGATACAGCGTGACGCGCGGAGCCAGCCAGCCACCCTCGCCGATCACGCTGCGTGCGCCGATGAAGCAGTGAGCGCCGATGGTCACGCCTGCCGCGATCCGGGCACCGCTTTCGATGACGGCATAAGGACCGATGCTGGCGGCCGCGTCGACCACCGCATCGTCAGCGACGACCGCAGTGGGATGGATACCTGCCGCCGCCTTGGGCTTGGGATCGAACAGGTGAGAAATGCGCGCGTAAGCCAGATAGGGGTCGGCGATCATCAACGCGTCGCCCGCATACCCCTCGGCATCCGCCGGCTTGAGCAGCACGGCAGCGGCCTGTGTGGCGGGCAGGAATTTGCGATATTGGGGATTGGCCAGGAAACTGACCTGACTTGGACCGGCCTCCTGCAAGGTGGCCAGTCCAGTGATCTGCTTGTCCGCCGGGCCACGCAACGTGGCGCCGAGGAACTCGGCCAACTGGCCGAGCGTGATGATCGCGGTCATGAATTTACTTCAGCTGGTTCATGCGCTCGATGACCTGGCGAGTGACGTCGTACTGAGGCTTGACATCAATCACGGCACCGCGCTCGAACACCAGGTCGAAACCGCCTTTCTTGATCACTTCTTCAACGGCTTGATCCAGCTTCGGCTTCAGTTGTTTCAGCATGTCACGGTCAGCAACAGCCTTGGCTTCGTTCAGTTCCTTGGACTGGAACTGGAAGTCACGGGCCTTCTGCTTGAAGTCCAGTTCCAGACGCTCACGCTCAGGCTGGGCCATCTTGTCGCCACCCGCGACCAGACGATCCTGAATGCCTTTGGCGCTGCTTTCCAGTGCCTTGAGCTTGGTCAGTTGAGGACCGAATTTCTTCTCTGCATCTACCGCGTATTTCTTGGCTGCGTCGGACTCGAGCAACGCCATCTGGTAGTTCAGGACTGCGATTTTCATGTCAGCAAATGCCGGGCCTGCTACCAGAACCGTCGCCAGCAATGCCAATTGGGTCAACTTACGCACGATGTAACTCCTACAGAATCCGTTGTCGTTTGCAGTGATCAGACCCTTAGAAGGTCTGACCGAGAGAGAATTGGAAGACCTGGGTTTCGGTGCTGTCGTCCGGCTTCTTGACCGGCATAGCCAGGGCGAAACTCAAAGGACCCAATGCGGTGATCCAGGTCACGCCAACACCGACCGAGCTGGCCAGACCGGAAAGGTCAGGGCCGTTACACTCGACCTTCTCGCCGTCGAGCGTGGTCTTCTGCGAGCCGCAGTTGGTGTTGAAAACGTTACCGACGTCCCAGAACAGCGAGGTACGCAGCGAACGCTGGTCCTTGATGAACGGAAGCGGGAAGAGAATCTCGGCACCGCCGGTGATCAAGACGTTGCCACCGAACGGCAGCGGATCCTGATCCGGGTCTGCCAGGGTGCCACGGCTGCCGCTACTCGGGGTGCTGCGTGGACCCAGCGTACTGTCCTTGAAGCCACGAACCGAGTTGAAGCCACCGGCGTAGTAGTTCTCGTAGAACGGCAGACCGGAAGTCGAACCGTATCCATCACCGTAACCCAGTTCCGAGTGCAGACGCAGGGTGTAATTGGTGGAGATCGGGTGGAACAACTGACCGCGATAATCAAGTTTGTAGAACGACAGGTCGCTGCCCGGAATGGTGGTTTCCAGCGTCAGGCTCTGGGAATGACCACGGGTCGGCAAGGTGCCTTTGTTCAAGGTCGATTCGGACCAGCCGACAGACGCCTTGAAGTTGGTGAAGCTGTCGCCTTCCTTGTCGATGAAGTCGAAGATCTCGTCGACGGTGTATTTACCGGTGCTCAGCTCGTCCTTCTGGACCGACAGGCCGAAGTTCAGGCGCGCCGTCTCGCTGATCGGGTAGCCCATGTTGATACCGGCACCCAGGCTGTCTACCGAGTAGCTGGCAACGTCGACGTCCAGGTCGTCGTAATCGGTCTTGCGGTAGAACGCGCTGTAACCCAGGCTCACACCGTCCGGCGTGAAGTACGGATCGACGTAGCTGAAGTTGTAGCGGGTCTGGTATTCACTTTTGGTCAGGCCGATGCTGACCTTGTTACCGGTACCCAGGAAGTTGTTCTGGCTGATCGAACCACCCAGGATCAGACCCGCACTCTGTGCGAAACCGACGCTGGCGGTGATCGAACCGGAGGCCTGCTCTTCCACTGCGTAGTTGACGTCCACCTGATCATCGGTGCCCGGCACCGCAGGAGTTTCGACGTTCACTTCCTTGAAGAAGCCCAGACGGTCCAGACGGGTTTTGGACTGATCGATCAGGTAGGTCGAGGCCCAGCCGCCTTCCATCTGACGCATCTCGCGACGCAGTACTTCGTCCGCGGTCTTGGTGTTGCCACGGAAATTGATGCGGTTGACGTAGGCGCGCTTGCCCGGATCGACAGCGAACAGGATGTCGACGGTGTGATCTTCATCGTTCGGAGTCGGAACGCCGTTGACGTTGGCGAAGGTATAGCCCTCGTTACCCAGACGACGGGTGATCAGCTCGGAGGTCGTGGTCATGACCTTACGAGAGAACACCTGACCCGGTTTGACCAGCAACAGCGACTGGATCTGGTCTTCCGGAACCTTGAGGTCACCGCTCAGCTTGACCGACTTGACGCTGTACTTCTCGCCTTCATGAATGTTGACGGTGATGTACACGCTTTTCTTGTCAGGCGTGATGGAGACCTGAGTCGAGGCGATATCCATGTTGATATAGCCGCGGTCGAGGTAGTACGAACGCAGACGTTCCAGGTCGCCGGACAGTTTTTCGCGGGCGTACTTGTCGTCGTTCTTGAAGAAGGAAAGCCAGTTGGTGGTTTTCAGCTCGAACAGATCGACCAGATCCTGTTCGGGGAAAACGGAGTTACCCACCACGTTGATGTGCTGGATCGCCGCAACGGCGCCTTCATTGATGTTGATCTTGAGGCCAACGCGGTTGCGCGGTTGAGGAACGACTTCAGTGGCGACTTCTGCCGAATAGCGGCCTTGAGCTACGTATTGACGCTGCAGTTCGTTACGAACGCCTTCCAGGGTTGCACGCTGGAAAATCTCGCCTTCTGCCAGACCCGACTGCTTCAGACCTTTCATCAGGTCTTCAGTGGTGATCGCCTTGTTACCTTCGATCTCGATGCTGGAAACCGATGGGCGCTCGACCACGGTAATGACCAGGACGTTACCGTCGCGGCCCAGCTGGATATCCTGGAAAAACCCGGTTTTGAACAGCGCACGCGTTGCGTCGACCAGACGCGCGTCATCGGCCTGTTCACCCACGTTCAACGGCAACGCACCAAACACGCTGCCCGCGGAAACCCGCTGCAGGCCGTTGACACGGATATCGGAGATAGTGAAGGACTCGGCGTGAACTTCGGCGATCATCAGTACGGCAAGAACCGCAGTTAGCAGCAGACGTTTCATGAAGTCCTTTCTTATTCCAACTGGCAATAAA
>Ga0213834_100681_pt1 | contig 13684 bp, 11 predicted proteins | sample SWPTP12_FD_160580 | JGI IMG/M metagenome (GOLD analysis project Ga0213834, IMG submission 160580) | Coastal seawater microbial communities from Marineland, Florida, United States - SWP TP1 #2 | ecosystem: Environmental > Aquatic > Marine > Coastal | place: USA: Florida | collected 2016-08-06 | reverse complement strand
GTGTTACAAACAATAGAACCCACATTGGGTAAAAAGGGTCCGCGCAGTCAACCAAAATTTTTTAGGTCCGGCGGATGAGAGGTGATGATACTCCCATCGGAGTCCTTTGCAGAGGGATGTGACTATGTCAAGCGGTAAGGTCAAGTGGTTCAACAACGCCAAGGGGTATGGCTTCATCGTTGAGGACGGCAAGTCCGAAGACCTGTTCGCCCATTACTCGGCGATCAAAATGGACGGCTACAAGACCCTGAAAGCCGGGCAACCGGTTCAGTTCAATATCACCCAGGGTCCCAAAGGGCTGCATGCAGTGGACATCACTGCGCACCCATCCGCCACTAAAGAGACGATCGATCAGCACGAAACGCATCACGAACACAGCAAAGATCACGCCTGAGCCGGACCGTTCACGCGCGAGACCTTAAAGCCGGTCGGCTTACGAAAGCCGACCGGCTTTTTTTCGTCTGCACGATTTGCCCTGCCTATAAATAAGGTGACACGGAAGGCGCGGCCGACAAAGACACCACTCTGACCTGGCTAACGGCCTAAGCCTGCTGCCTAAGCTTTGTGCATGTCCCTTCCATCCGCCGACAGCTTGAAACCCGCGCGGATCGAATGCTCCTTTAGTCGAAATCCGACTTGCAATCCGAGTGTCCGACACTGCACCATCCGGACTGCGTCAGGTTGACGCAGGGCAAGCAGGCCGTGGCCTGTGGCGATCAGCGAGGATTTTCAAGGCCCGACCGACGGCACTGAACCAATCGCTGCGAGCGCTACGCGTTCACGCGGGTATCGTATCAATGGTCGGGACCGGTGATATACTCGCGCCGGTGACCATAGGGTCATTGGGGGCCGAGCCATCTGGAACGAGACTTTCAGCCCTCGACAAGCCGCGCTGTTACCGCAGCCCGGCTGCTTGATGCTCGACTGATCTACCCCATATCACGCGACGAAATTCTCGACTTTCGGCTCATCGATACTTTGGGCGAAAGTGCCTACCCTGCGCATATCGAAATTTTGTGTACGCTCAGCAAAGAAGAGAGTTATCCCAAAAATGTCCAACCGCTCGAAGATCATCTATACCTTCACCGACGAAGCGCCTGCCCTCGCCACCTACTCACTGCTTCCCATCATCGAAGCCTTCACCTCCTCCGCCGACATCACCGTCGAAACCCGCGACATCTCTCTTGCAGCCCGTATTCTGGCCAGCTTCCCCGAGCAGCTGGGCGACAAGAAGGTTTCCGACGATCTGGCAGAGCTGGGCGAACTGGCGACGACGCCGGAAGCCAACATCATCAAGTTGCCGAACATCAGCGCATCGGTTCCGCAACTGAAGGCCGCGATCAAGGAACTGCAAGCCAAGGGCTACGACGTGCCGGACTACCCGGATGAAGTCGTGACCGAAGCCGACAAGGCAGCCCGGGCTGGCTATGACAAAGTAAAAGGCAGCGCCGTGAACCCGGTTCTGCGTGAAGGTAACTCTGATCGTCGCGCGCCGCTTTCGGTGAAGAACTACGCTCGCAAGCACCCGCACAAAATGGGCGCCTGGGCTGCCGACTCCAAATCCCACGTTGCCCACATGGACAATGGCGATTTCTACGGCAGCGAGCAGTCTTCCCTGATCGAAACCGCAGGTGCGGTGAAGATCGAACTGATTGGCAAAGACGGCAGCACCACCGTGCTCAAGGACAAGACCTCGGTGCTGGCTGGCGAAGTCATCGACTGTGCAGTCATGAGCAAGAAAGCGCTGCGCGCATTCGTTGCCAAGGAAATCGAAGACGCCAAGAAGCTGGGCGTGCTGTTCTCCGTTCACCTCAAAGCCACCATGATGAAGGTCTCTGACCCGATCATGTTCGGCGAGATCGTCGCCGAGTACTATCAGGACGCGCTGAACAAGCACGCGGAAGTCCTGAAGGAAATCGGCTTCAACCTGAACAACGGCATCGGCGACCTGTACGCCCGCATCAAGAATCTGCCAGCCGATCAGCAGGCGCAGATCGAAGCGGACGTCAAAGCCGTTTACGCCACCCGCCCTCCTCTGGCGATGGTCAACTCCGACAAGGGCATCACCAACCTGCACGTGCCGAGCGACGTCATCGTTGACGCCTCGATGCCTGCGATGATTCGTGATTCCGGCAAGATGTGGAACAACGACGGCGTCCTGCAGGACACCAAGGCCGTGATCCCGGATCGCTGCTACGCCACCATCTATCAGGCAGTGATCGAAGACTGCAAGAAAAACGGCGCCTTCGATCCGACCACCATGGGCAGCGTGCCGAACGTTGGCCTCATGGCGCAGAAAGCCGAAGAGTACGGCTCGCACAACAAGACGTTCCAGATCGAAACCGACGGCGTGGTCCGCGTGACCGACGACGAAGGCCAGGTCCTGATGGAACAGAACGTCGAAGCGGGCGATATCTGGCGCATGTGCCAGACCAAGGACGCGCCGATCCAGGACTGGGTCAAACTGGCCGTCAACCGTTCGCGCCTGAGCAACACCCCGGCCATTTTCTGGCTGGACCCACAGCGCGCGCACGACGCCGTGATGATCAAGAAGGTCGAGAAGTACCTGAAAGACCACGACACCAGCGGCCTGGACATCACCATCAAGTCGCCTGTCGACGCGATGAAAACCTCGCTGGAGCGTATCCGCGCCGGCAAGGACACCATCTCGGTGACCGGCAACGTCCTGCGTGACTACCTGACCGACCTATTCCCGATCATGGAACTGGGCACGAGCGCGAAAATGCTGTCGATCGTTCCGCTGATGAACGGCGGCGGCCTGTTCGAAACCGGCGCCGGCGGTTCGGCTCCGAAGCACGTTCAGCAGCTGAACGAAGAGAACTTCCTGCGCTGGGACTCGCTGGGCGAATTCCTGGCACTGGCGGCTTCCCTTGAGCACCTGGGCAACGTCTACGACAACCCGAAAGCGCTGGTACTCGCCACTGCCCTGGACAAAGCCACCGGCCAGTTCCTGGACAACAACAAGTCGCCATCGCGCAAGGTTGGCGGTATCGACAACCGTGGCAGCCACTTCTACCTGGCGACCTACTGGGCTCAGGCCCTGGCCGCTCAGACCGAAGATAAAGAGCTGCAAGCCAAGTTCACCCAACTGGCGAAAACCCTGGCCGACAATGAAGCAACCATCGTTGCCGAACTGAACGGCGTTCAGGGCAAGCCACTGGACATCGGCGGTTACTACTTCGCCACGCCAGAACTGGCCAGCAAAGCCATGCGTCCTAGCAAAACCCTGAACGACGCGATCAACGCGTTGAAGTAAGGTTGACAGGTCGGCGGTTCACCCCGCCGAACGCATCATGAAAGCCCCGGCCATGTGTCGGGGTTTTCTTTTTTCGTGATGCACACGATTCCCTGTAGGAGCAATCGGAGGTTACGACGGTCGCGATGCGGCGTGTCAGGAAAACCGCGATCGCGACCCTCGCAAACTCGGATTGCTCCTACATTAACCGAGGAGATCTCGAATGACCTGGCAACCCCACATCACGGTCGCAACCGTCATCGAAGACAACGGCCGCTTCCTGTTCGTCGAAGAATTGAAAAACGGCAAGCTGGTGCTCAACCAACCCGCCGGTCACCTGGAAGCCAACGAAACCCTGCGCGAAGCCGCCATCCGTGAAACGTTCGAAGAAACGGGTTGGGACGTCGAGCTGACCGGTGTCGTCGGCATTTATCTATACACCGCGCCCAGCAACGGCGTGACCTATCAGCGCGTGTGTTTTTCGGCCAAGGCGATCAATCATCATCTCGATCAGCCACTGGACACCGGCATCGTCGGCGCCCCGTGGCTCACCCGCGACGAACTGGTCAGCCAGCCCGAACGCTGGCGCAGCGAGCTGGTGCTGCAATGCATCGACGATTATCTGGCCGGCCCGGTTCACAGCCTGGAGGTCGTGCGCGATTGAACGGCGCCTTCCCGGCTAAAGCCGGTCCTACTGAAACGCATACTCCCGCCGGACCGGCTTTAGCCGGGAACCCACAAGCGCACGTCATCGTAGGACCGGCTCTAGCCGGGAACCGACATGCGCACGTCATCGTAGGACCGGCTTCAGCCGGGAACCGACAGGCGCACGTCATCGTAGGACCGGCTTTAGCCGGGAACCGACATGCGCACGTCATCGTAGGACCGGCTTTAGCCGGGAACCGACAGGCGCACGTCATCGTAGGACCGGCTTTAGCCGGGAAGGCGTCCGCTTTCACACCCCAACATTCAGGGTGCTCACTCAGCCCTGCTCTCGCTGAAGCCGTTCCTCTATTCCCATGCATTGCGTCAGCGCAACTGAATAGCTTTTAGCCTTGACGCCGACTCCCTGATAGAATCGCGTCCTTTTCCAGACTACCCATCGAATTCCTATGTCTGATTCAGCCTTTTCCAACACAGAAAAGAAGCGCGTCATCGTCGGCATGTCCGGCGGCGTGGATTCTTCGGTCTCCGCCCTTCTGCTCATGGAGCAGGGGTATCAGGTGGAAGGCCTGTTCATGAAGAACTGGGAAGAAGACGACGGAACGGAATACTGCACCGCCATGGACGACCTCGCGGACGCTCAGGCGGTGTGCGACAAGATCGGCATCAAGCTGCACACCGTGAATTTCGCTGCCGAATACTGGGATAACGTCTTCGAGCACTTCCTCGAGGAATACAAGGCCGGCCGCACGCCGAACCCGGACATCCTGTGCAACCGCGAAATCAAGTTCAAAGCCTTTCTCGACTACGCCTTCATGCTCGGCGCCGACCTGATCGCCACCGGTCATTACGTGCGCCGTCGCGACATCGATGGCCGTACCGAACTGCTCAAGGGCCTGGACCCAAACAAGGATCAGAGCTACTTCCTGCACGCCGTCGGCGGCGAACAGATCGCCAAGACTTTGTTCCCGGTCGGCGAACTGGAGAAGCCCGAAGTGCGCGCCATCGCCGAGAAGTACCAGCTGGCGACCGCGAAGAAAAAGGACTCTACCGGCATCTGCTTCATCGGCGAGCGTCGTTTCACCGACTTCCTCAAGCAGTACCTTCCTGCGCAGCCGGGCGAAATCAAGACCACCGAAGGCGAAGTCATCGGGCGCCACGCGGGCCTGATGTACCACACCATCGGTCAGCGTCAGGGACTGGGCATCGGCGGACTGAAGGATGCCGGGGATGAACCCTGGTATGTGCTGGTCAAGGATCTGGAACATAACGAGCTGATCGTCGGCCAGGGCAACGAGCACCCATGGTTGTTCTCCCGCGCCCTGCTCGCCTCGGAGATCTACTGGGTCAACCCGATCGACCTCAGCACGCCGCGCCAGCTGACTGCCAAAGTGCGTTACCGGCAGAGCGACCAGAGCTGCACGCTGGAACGCACCGCCACCGGCTACCGCGCCACCTTCGACGAGCCACAGCGCGCGGTCACGCCCGGTCAGTCCGTGGTGTTTTACGACGGCGAAGTCTGCCTGGGCGGCGGCGTCATCGAAACCGCCGAACCCTGGCACAGCAAGGACGCTCGTTGATGAGTCCGATCCAAGAGCAACTGACCGCCCTGGGCGGCGTGTTTCAGGCCGCGGTGCTGGTGGACCGCATCGCCAAGACCGGACAGGCCAGCGAGGCGGCGGTCGGCTGCCTGCTGGGCGGACTGCTGGTGATGGACCCCAAGGACACACTCGATGTGTTCGGCGGCGACGACCTGAACCTGCGCGAAGGCTATCGCGCCCTTGCCAGCGCTCTGGAGCGTGACCCCGGCACCCTGCAGCGCGAGCCACTGCGTTATGCCCTGGCGATGCTGGGGCTGGAGCGTCAGCTGTCCAAGCGCGACGACATGCTCGACACCATCGGCAAGCGTCTGCCGCAGATCAAGTCCCAGGTCGAACACTTCGGGATCGTTCACGAGAACGTCATCGCTGCCAGTGGCGCGCTGTATCAGGACACGTTGAGCACATTGCGCCAGCGCATTCAGGTGCATGGCGACATGCGCAACCTGCAACAGCCGAACAACGCCTCGAAAATCCGTGCGCTGCTGCTGGCCGGAATACGCTGTGCGCGACTTTGGCGACAAGTGGGCGGGCATCGCTGGCAACTGGTCATCAGCCGTCGCAAGTTATTGAAAGAACTGTATCCCTTGCTCCACGGCTGATCCGGCGAGCACTGCGCTACACATCATTTACCCTACACGGCGCCCTCCATGACGGTAACCTGGCCTCGGCTGGACCGAATTTTCATGTATGATACGCGCCCCTTTTCGTTGCCCGACTGTCCGAGAACACCCCATGCAGCTTTCTTCGCTCACTGCGGTTTCCCCTGTAGACGGCCGCTACGCCGGCAAAACCCAGGCCCTGCGCCCTATTTTCAGCGAATACGGTCTGATCCGTTTCCGCGCCCTCGTCGAGGTTCGCTGGCTTCAACGCCTGGCGGCTCACCCGCAAATCTCTGAAGTCCCGGCCTTCTCCGCCGAAGCCAACGCCATTCTCGACGCGCTGGCCGATGACTTCGCGCTGGAGCACGCCGAGCGTGTGAAAGAGATCGAGCGCACCACCAACCACGACGTTAAAGCCATCGAGTACCTGCTCAAGGAACAGGCCGCCAAGCTGCCTGAACTGGCCAAGGTGAGCGAATTCATCCACTTCGCCTGCACCAGCGAGGACATCAACAACCTGTCCCACGCCCTGATGCTGCGCGAAGGCCGCGACACCGTGCTGCTGCCACTGATGCGCCAGATCGCTGAGTCGATCCGCGAGCTGGCGATCCGTTTCGCTGCCGTACCGATGCTGTCGCGCACCCATGGTCAGCCAGCTTCGCCGACCACACTGGGCAAGGAACTGGCAAACGTCGTCTACCGCCTGGAGCGCCAGATCGCGCAGGTCGCCGCGGTTCCGCTGCTCGGCAAGATCAACGGCGCTGTCGGCAACTACAACGCACACTTGTCGGCCTACCCGGACATCGACTGGGAAGCCAACGCACGCGCCTTCATCGAAGACGAGCTGGGCCTGGGCTTCAACCCTTACACCACTCAGATCGAACCGCACGACTACATCGCCGAACTGTTCGACGCGATCGCGCGTTACAACACGATCCTGATCGACTTCGACCGCGACATCTGGGGCTACATTTCCCTGGGTTACTTCAAGCAGAAGACCGTCGCTGGCGAAATCGGCTCCTCGACCATGCCGCACAAGGTCAACCCGATCGACTTCGAAAACTCCGAAGGCAACCTGGGCATCGCCAACGCGCTGTTCCAGCACCTGGCGAGCAAGCTGCCGATCTCCCGCTGGCAGCGCGACCTGACCGACTCCACCGTATTGCGCAACCTCGGCGTGGGCTTCGCTCACAGCGTGATTGCCTACGAAGCGAGCCTCAAAGGTATCGGCAAGCTGGAGCTGAACGAGCAGAAGATCGCCGCCGATCTGGACGCCTGCTGGGAAGTACTGGCCGAGCCGATCCAGACCGTCATGCGCCGCTACGACATCGAGAACCCGTACGAGAAGCTCAAAGAGCTGACCCGCGGCAAGGGCATCAGCCCTGAAGCGCTGCAGACGTTCATCGACGGCCTCGACATGCCTGCCGAAGCGAAGGCCGAGCTGAAAAAGCTGACGCCTGCGAATTACATCGGCAACGCCGTGGCTCAAGCCAAGCGCATCTGATCGCACCCTACACGCTCTGAACGCCCGGCTGAGCCGGGCGTTTTTATTCCGGTCTGAAAAATACCTTTTTTCAATAGGTTACACATGAATCCTGATACTCCTCTTCAGTTGCTTGGTGGCATCTCGGCTCGCGAATTCCTGCGCGACTACTGGCAGAAGAAACCGCTGCTGATCCGCCAGGCGATTCCGGACTTTCAAAGCCCGATCGACCCTGACGAACTGGCGGGTCTGGCGCTGGAAGAAGAAGTCGAGTCGCGCCTGATCATCGAAAACGGCGAGCGCCCCTGGGAGCTGCGTCGTGGCCCGTTTGCGGAAGACGAATTCAGCAAGCTGCCGGAAACCGAGTGGACGCTGCTGGTTCAGGCCGTCGACCAGTTCGTCCCTGAAGTCGGCGAGCTGCTGGAGCACTTCCGCTTTCTGCCCAGCTGGCGCATCGACGATGTGATGATCAGCTATGCGGCGCCAGGCGGCAGCGTCGGCCCGCACTTCGATAACTATGATGTGTTCCTGCTGCAGGGCCACGGCAAGCGCCACTGGAAAATCGGCCAGATGTGCGACACCGAAAGCCCTCTGCTGGAGCACGCCGACCTGCGCATTCTCGCTGACTTCCAGGGCGGCGAAGAGTGGACGCTGGAGCCGGGCGACATGCTGTACCTGCCGCCGCGCCTGGCTCACTGGGGTGTTGCAGTGGACGACTGCCTAACGTACTCGGTGGGTTTCCGCGCCCCGAGCGCGGCCGAAGTCCTGACGCACTTCACCGATTTCCTGAGCCAGTTCATGTCGGACGAAGAGCGCTATACCGACGCCGACGCCCAGCCGGTCAGCGATCCGCATCAGATTCAGCACGACGCGCTGGACCGGCTGAAAGCGTTGCTGGCCGAACACATGGGCGACGAACGACTGCTGCTGACCTGGTTTGGCCAGTTCATGACCGAGCCGCGTTACCCTGAACTGGTCGTCGGCCCTGAACTGGACGACACCGAACTGCTCGACAGCCTGGAACAGGGCGCCGTACTGATCCGCAACCCAAGCGCGCGCCTGGCGTGGTCCGAAGTCGACGACGACCTGCTACTGTTCGCCAGCGGCCAGAGCCGCCTGCTGCCAGGCCATTTGCGCGAGCTGCTGAAAATGATCTGCGCCGCCGATGCACTGCATTTCGATAATCTGGGCCAGTGGCTGGCAGATGACGACGGTCGCAACCTGCTCTGCGAGCTGGTCAAACAAGGAAGTCTGGGGTTTGCCGATGAATAAGATCCGCGTACGGGTAGCCGACTGGCAGAAAGATAACGCCGACATCCGGCGCATTCGCGAAGCCGTGTTCATTGCCGAGCAATCGGTTCCGCCGGAGCTTGAGTGGGACGCCGAGGATGCAGGTGCCCTGCACTTTCTCGCCCACGAAGGCGATTACCCGGTCGGGACGGCGCGGCTGTTACCCGATGGCGAGATCGGCAGGCTGTCCGTTCTCAAGGACTGGCGCGGCCTGAAGGTCGGCGACGCCTTGCTGACCGCGGTGATCAGCGAAGCGGAGAATCGCGATCTGAAAGAGCAGAAGCTCAGCGCTCAGGTTCATGCAACGGCGTTCTATGAGCGCTTTGGCTTCACCGTGATCAGCGAAGAGTTCCTCGAAGCCGGCCTGCCGCACGTGGACATGGTCCGGCATTCGGCATAAGCAAGGGCGCTGCCGCCCTTGAACGCCCCGTCGTTCTTGACTCAGCTGGCTATGCTGATACAAGAACGCCGGGGCGTTCTGCTGTCTGCGATTCAATTTGGTCATGTCCAGGCCGACAAACTGGCAAACTCACTGCTTTGATGTGCCCTCGCGGAGAATCCACCGATGTCGTTACGCACCCTGCTCGCTTCAATGCTGTTGGCTTGCAGCTTCGCGGCAGTTGCCGCCACTGAAGTCATCCCCCTGAACAATCGCACCAGCGATGATCTGATGCCGACAGTGAAATCCTTTCTGGGCAACGAAGGCAGCGTCAATGCTTATGGCAACAAGCTGATCGTCAACGCCGAGCCGGGCAAGATCATTGAGTTGCGCGACCTGCTGTCTCAACTGGACACCGCGCCGCGGCGCCTGCTGATCACGGTGGACACCAGCGACAGCACTGTGCAGAACGATCAGGGTTATTCGGTCAACGGCACCATTCGGTCGCAAAACGGCCGCATCGGCGTCAACGGTCAGACGCGCATCATCAACTACGGTACGGCCAGCCGTGATGGCGGCCAGCAACAGGTTCAGGCCAACGAGGGCACGCCCGCGCTGATTCAGGTGGGCCAGAGCATTCCCATCACCACCGTGCAATCGGACGGCTATGGCTACCCGCAGACGAACACGCAATATCGCAACGTCACGCAAGGTTTCTACGTCACCGCCAACGTCACCGGCGACACCGTTCACCTGAGCATCACCACCAACAACGACCGCATGAGCCAACAGCGCGCCGACGCCATCAAGGTGCAAAGCACCGACACCCAGGTCAGTGGTCGACTGGGCGAATGGATCACCTTGGCCGGGGTGAGCGATCAGTCCCGCGCCAACGAACAGGGCGTGACCCAGCGCTATTCCACTCAAGGCCGTGACGACATGACCCTGCGCGTGAAAGTCGACAGCCTCGATTGAGCCCACACCCACCAGGATGTCGCAGCATCACCCGGCAACTGAGCTGACGCTCTCACCAGAGCGCTGCGGCATTACCTGGCATCCGAGCTGACACTCAAACCTGTAGGAGTGAGCTTGCTGGCGATGACTGACTATCTGTCACAGCCTCTGCGGCGGATGTACCGAGCTCTTCCCGGCTAAAGCCGGTCCTACACCCCTCCAGTCAGACACAAATCCCGTAGGAGCGAGCTTGCTCGCGATGACTGACGACCTGTCACCGCATCTCCGGCGGATGCACCGGCCTCTTCCCGGCTAAAGCCGGTCCTACACCCCTCCAGTCAGACACAAATCCCGTGGGAGCGAGCTTGCTCGCGATGACTGACTACCTGCCACAGCCTCTGCGGCGGATGTACCGACCTCTTCCCGGCTAAAGCCGGTCCTACACCCCTCCAGTCAGACACAAATCCCGTGGGAGCGAGCTTGCTCGCGATGACTGACGACCTGTCACCGCATCTCCAGCGGATGCACCGGCCTCTTCGCGGCTGAAGCCGGTCCTACAACCCTCCAGTCAGACACAGATCTCGTAGGAGCGAGCTTGCTCGCGATTACTGACGACCTGTCACCGCATCTCCGGCGGATGCACCGGCCTCTTCCTGAGCAACCTCACTCCCACACCAATGCGGCTGCATTATCCTTCACAGCAAAAGCCCTATTTCCCCGCCACGCAACCGACCGGATTCCAGCCTGTTATGTAGTGCGCATTCAGGCACTACATAATCCCCTCAATCCCGTGACCGGCCAGTCCTGCAGCTGACTTGCGCGATCCGGACCTGGAAGCCCGAATCTGACTGGCGAGTCGTTTTCGTCAAAAAATGTAGTACAACTAAAAAAGCACTACAAAGTGTTTGACGAGGCAGGAATGCCGAGGCATGATGACCTCGCTCCCACTGACAGGAGGCTTTGCAGAAAGCCTCACGATCGTGCTCAAACTCAACAAGATTGAGCCGGTTTGTATCACTTTCGCCCAAAAGGCGGCGTCATCGCTTCACCACCGTGACCGCGAAAAGAATTCAGGCAATCCACGTGCTTTCCTGTCCAGTGAGCAGCCATAAGTGCGCCTTGAATAAACGCAAGGCCTTCGGCGGAGCAAGGCGCTTCACCTCAAGACCCACAAGACCAAGCGACGAGGTTTACCCCATGGCACTGACACGCGAACAACAAATTGCAGCCATCGAGAAAGACTGGGCCGAGAATCCACGCTGGAAAGGCGTAACCCGCACCTACTCCGCTGCTGACGTCGTCCGCCTGCGTGGCTCGATCCAGCCTGAACATACACTGGCGAAAATGGGCGCTGAAAAGCTCTGGAATCTGGTGACTCAAGGCGCCAAGCCGTCCTTCCGTCCCGACAAAGACTTCGTCAACTGCATGGGCGCCCTGACCGGCGGTCAAGCGGTGCAACAGGTCAAGGCCGGGATTCAGGCGATCTATCTGTCGGGCTGGCAGGTGGCCGCCGACAACAACTCTGCGGAGTCGATGTACCCCGATCAGTCGCTGTACCCGGTGGATTCGGTTCCGACCGTGGTCAAGCGCATCAATAACTCCTTCCGTCGCGCCGACCAGATCCAGTGGAAAGCCGGCAAGAACCCAGGTGACGAAGGGTATATCGACTACTTCGCCCCAATCGTGGCTGACGCCGAAGCCGGCTTTGGCGGTGTGCTGAACGCGTACGAGCTGATGAAGAGCATGATCGAAGCGGGCGCTGCCGGCGTGCATTTCGAAGACCAGCTGGCCTCGGTGAAGAAATGCGGCCACATGGGCGGCAAGGTGCTGGTCCCGACCCAGGAAGCCGTGCAGAAGCTGGTCGCCGCACGACTGGCCGCCGACGTTGCAGGGGTTCCGACGATCATCCTGGCGCGCACCGACGCCAACGCCGCCGACTTGCTGACGTCCGACTGCGATCCGTATGACAAACCGTTCGTGACCGGCACCCGAACGCCCGAAGGTTTCTATAAAGTGCGCGCGGGTCTGGATCAGGCCATCGCCCGTGGCCTGGCATACGCGCCTTATGCAGACCTGATATGGTGTGAAACCGCCAAACCGGATCTGGACGAAGCCCGCCGCTTCGCCGAAGCGATCAAAAAGGAATACCCGGACCAACTGCTGTCCTACAACTGCTCACCTTCCTTCAACTGGAAGAAGAACCTTGACGACGCGACCATCGCCAAATTCCAGCGCGAGCTGTCGGCGATGGGCTACAAGCATCAGTTCATCACGCTGGCAGGCATCCATAACATGTGGCACAGCATGTTCAACCTGGCGCACGACTACGCTCGCAACGACATGACAGCCTACGTGAAGCTTCAGGAGCAGGAGTTCGCCGATGCGGCCAAGGGCTATACGTTTGTGGCGCACCAGCAGGAAGTGGGCACCGGCTACTTCGACGACATGACCACCGTGATCCAGGGCGGTCAGTCCTCGGTGACCGCGTTGACCGGTTCGACGGAAGAAGAGCAGTTCCACTAAGCACTGCGCGCAACGCCGGAAAGCCGCCTTCGGGCGGCTTTCTGTTTGGGGCGGGAAACGCAATGGCCTACTTAATCAGTCAACCATTACCTGATAGACACACCGAATCAACGCGCGCATTTTAATTAACCCCGCCCACATATATTTCTCTATTCAACGGGCTGCATTAACGCCAACTTCGTCACATCCCAGCGACCGACGCATAATCCGCCTCAAATGATATTAATTATCATTTAACAGGCGAAACTTTCATTACCGTATGTGTGAAAGATAATTAACAAAACGGCCCCTAATGCCCGTCCCATCAGGCCCCGCGCACCAAAACCATGACTTATCTCATTAATCCTACGAATAAATTTGATGCAGAAAATTTACTTGCCCACCTTTTGCACATAAAATCCCGGAATTGATCGCACTGCGACATATCGTCACTGCTTCTACTTCTTTTCAAGCTCAGAGACCTTTGCTCTCTGTTAAGGACTGCCAGCATGCCCGAATCGACAGGTTTGATTGCCCACAACTGGGGCTTCGCCATTTTCCTTTTGGGCGTCATCGGCCTCTGTGCCTTCATGCTCGGCCTCTCCAGCCTGCTGGGTTCCAAAGCCTGGGGCCGCAGCAAGAACGAGCCGTTCGAATCCGGCATGCTGCCTACAGGCGGCGCCCGCCTGCGACTCTCCGCAAAATTCTATCTGGTCGCGATGCTGTTCGTGATTTTCGATATCGAAGCCCTCTTTCTGTACGCCTGGTCTGTGTCCGTCCGCGAAAGTGGCTGGACCGGCTTCGCCGAAGCTCTCGTTTTCATAGCAATTCTGTTGGCAGGTCTTGTCTACCTATGGCGGGTAGGGGCGCTCGATTGGGCTCCCGTTGGTCGTCGTAACCGGCAGGCGAAGCTAAAACAATGAGGCTTTGGCAATGCAATACAATCTCACCAGGATC
>Ga0213834_100680_pt1 | contig 13698 bp, 11 predicted proteins | sample SWPTP12_FD_160580 | JGI IMG/M metagenome (GOLD analysis project Ga0213834, IMG submission 160580) | Coastal seawater microbial communities from Marineland, Florida, United States - SWP TP1 #2 | ecosystem: Environmental > Aquatic > Marine > Coastal | place: USA: Florida | collected 2016-08-06 | reverse complement strand
GGACGGCGATCGCCTTTTCCACGGTCGCGGCCGGGCCGACGCAGTGGTGCAGCTTGCACTGGCTGATCGGCTTGATGTTGCGGTTGACCGGGATGCCGTGGTACTTGTGTTTGGCGAACCAGGGATTGGGCGCTCCGGGCACATAGCGGGCGAGCATCGGGGGCGCCTCAGCTGTCAACTTCGTCCAGGTGCCAGGCAAGGGCGCCGGCGCGCTCGGCGGCGCTCAGGGGATTGGTGCGGCCGCGCTCGAGCGTGTCCTCGACCGGCCCGCCGGGCAGGCGCAGGCGATACGCACCGGATGCCAGCGGTTCATAGGTGTCCGGGTCGACCAGCACCAGGGGCAGCAGGTCGGCGTCGCCGGGGTCGAGCGCGGCCGCATTGGCGCGCGCCGCCGTCGCGGCGGCCGCGGCCAGCTTGCCGGCATACCAGTCGCTGTCGACCGCCTGGCACACCAGGGTTTGCACGGCGACCAGGCGCGGCGCAGGATGGCACTTGCAGACGCAGAGGTCGTCGTGCAGGGCGATCAAGCGGCCGTCGACGGTCTCGTCCAGGCGCGGCCCGTCCGGCACGATCACGCCTTCGGCATGGCAGCCGGGGCACCAGCAGGTGTCGCCCGCGAGCGCCACCGGCACCGCGTCGATCGTGCGGAAGCGGCTGCCCGAGGTCACCTTGCCGCCCTTGGTCGTCGGCGCGCCCAGCGTGATGAAATATCTGTCGAGCATGGCGTCCCCCGCGTCTCCTGCCGGTCAGGCAAAGACACCAATCTATCGACGGACGAGGCCGCTCATTTGAGGAAGCGCAGCAGTGTAATGACGAGCTCGGCGGGATGATGCCTGCGTCCCGCACTTCTCAAGTCTGTAGCGAAAACGCGTCGGCAATCGACACCAGTTCGCCGGTGCCGACCGCGTCGTAGCCGGGCAGGGCGGCCACCAGCCGGTGGTAAGCCGGGTCGCGCATCAGCTCGAACAGCTGGCGCATGGCCGGCTCCTCGGCCGCATCGATGCGCAGCGCGAAATAATAGTGTTCGCTCACCAGCGGCAGGAAGTCGAGCTTGAACTGGGCGGCGGCGGCGCGCATGCCGATGCCGGCGTCGGCCATGCCGCTGGCGATGTAGGCGGCCACGGCCGAATGGGTGAACTCGGCGCTGTTGTAGCCGTTGATCGCTTCGCGCGGCGGGCCGTCCGCCGCCAGCATCATTTCCAGCAGCATGCGGGTGCCGGAGCCGGCTTGCCGGTTCACGAAGCGCACCTCGGGACGCGCGAGGTCGGTCAGCGTGGTGATTCCGAGCGGATTGCCGCGCGCCACGATCAGCCCCTGCTGGCGGCCTGCCACGCGCACCAGGCAATGCAGGTTCGGATCGAGCAAGCGCATATACCAGGCAATCGTCGCCGCCTCGAAGCGGCCGTGCGGAATGTGAAAGCCGGCCAGGTCGCACTCGCGCCGCGCCAGCGCCGCCACGGCGTCGGTGCTGGTGCGGTAGCGCAGGTCGAGCGGCAGGGCGTCGCGGTCGATGCCGCCGATCAGCGCGGCCACCGCGAAGCCGTGGCTGGCGTCCATGCGCAGGGTGCGGATCTTGTTCGCCGCCATGCGCCCGAGTTCGGCTTCGAGTTCCGAAGCCAGGCTGTGCAGGGTCGGCGACAGGCGCGCGGCGATGCGGCGGTCGGCCCAGACCAGTTTTTGCGCCAGCGGCGTGAGCGAGGTGCCGCGTCCGCGTCCGGTCTGCAGCAACTGCTCGCCGAACAGCGTTTCCGCCGAGCGCAGCAGGCCCCAGGCATAGCGGTAGGACAGGCCGACGCTTTTCGCCGCCTGCGCGATCGAGCCCGTGTCCTGGATCGACAGCAAAAGGCCGAGCAGGTCCTTGGTGTCGAGGGGCGCTTCTCCCTTGACGCTGATCTCCCAATGGGGGCGGATATGAACGTTGAGCATATGCTTAAAATAGCCTATTTCTATGCCAAAAACATCATGCTACCCTCCCGAAAGTAATAAAAAATGACTGATAGATATGCTTTAAATAGCATATTCAGAAACTAAAAAAACCGGAGGGGACATGGGTTTGTTTGATTTTCTCAGTAAGGAACGCACGATCGCGGGGCCGGGCTTCAACCGCTGGCTGGTGCCGCCGGCGGCGCTGGCGATTCATTTGTGCATCGGTATGGCGTACGGCTTCTCGGTGTTCTGGCTGCCGCTGTCGAAAGCAATTGGTATTACCGAGTCGGTGGCCTGTTCGGCCGACCTGGGTTTCATGGCGCAAATCTTCTCGACCACCTGCGACTGGAAGATTTCGATGCTGGGCTGGATGTTCACGCTCTTCTTCGTCTTCCTCGGCCTGGCCGCCTGGCTGTTCGGCGGCTGGCTCGAGCACGCCGGTCCGCGCAAGGCCGGCCTGGTGTCGGCAGTCTGCTGGTGCGGCGGCCTGGTCATCTCGGCCCTGGGCATCTACACCCACCAGATCTGGCTGATGTGGATCGGTTCCGGCGTCATCGGCGGGATCGGCCTGGGTCTGGGCTACATTTCTCCCGTCTCGACCCTGATCAAATGGTTCCCGGACCGCCGCGGCATGGCGACCGGCATGGCCATCATGGGCTTCGGCGGCGGCGCCCTGATCGGCGCGCCACTGGCCGACAAGCTGATGAAGCATTTCGCCACGGCGAACTCGGTCGGCGTCTGGGAAACCTTCCTGGCCCTGGCCGCGATCTATTTCGTCTTCATGGTCGCCGGCGCGCTGACCTACCGCGTGCCCGCCACCGGCTGGAAGCCTGAAGGCTGGACCCCGCCGGCCCAGAGCGCCAACACGATGATCACCGCGCGCCACGTGCATGCCAGCCGCGTCTGGGGCATTCCCCAGTTCTGGCTGATCTGGGGCGTGCTGTTCCTGAACGTGACGGCCGGTATCGGCATCCTGGGCATGGCCTCGCCGCTGCTGCAGGAAGTGTTCGGCGGCCGCCTGATCGGCCTCGAGCTCGGTTTCAACGACCTCGACGCCGCTCAAAAGGGACAGATCGCCGCGATCGCCGCCGGCTTCACCGGCCTGCTGTCGCTGTTCAACATCGGCGGCCGCTTCTTCTGGGCATCGTGCTCCGACTACATCGGCCGCAAGGCGACCTACTTCATCTTCCTGGTGCTCGGATTTATACTGTACGTGTCGATTCCGTCGCTGGCGCATGCGGGCAACAAGGGTCTCTTCGTCGCTGCGATCTGCGTCATCCTGTCGATGTACGGCGGCGGCTTCGCCACCGTGCCGGCCTACCTGGCCGACCTGTTCGGCACCCAGATGGTGGGCGCCATCCACGGCCGCCTGTTGACGGCCTGGGCCGCCGCCGGTGTAGCTGGTCCGCTCCTGATCAACTACATCCGCGAGTACCAGATCGCCCATGGCGTGCCGAAGGCGCAGGCCTACGACGTGACGATGTATGTGCTGGCCGGCCTGGTGCTGGTGGGCGTGCTGCTCAACACGATGATCCGCCCGCTGGCCGACAAGTACTTCATGACCGACGCCGAGCTGGCGCTTGAAAAGAAGCTGGCGCACGAGCGCGATATCAGCGCCATGACCGGCACCCGTGCCGGCGGCAGCGGCGCTACCGGCGCCACCAGCCCGTTGATCACGGCCTTTGCCTGGCTGGCGGTCGGCATTCCGCTGATGTTCGGGCTGTGGGTGACGCTGCAGAAGGCGTCGGTGCTCTTTAAGTAACAGCTGCTCGAAGGGTGTACCGCGTGGAGTCCTGACGCCACGCGGTACACCGCATGCACTACCCCGCCGCACAACAAACCAACGCAACACAGATCACACCGGGACACCATCATGAACCATCCCATCATCCCGATCGCTCGCATCGACGCCCCCGTCGGCGCCAGCCGCCAGCGCAAGCGCGAAGCCCCGAAGGGCCGCCGCGTCGACCCGCAGGCATTGGCCGAGGTCCAGGCCCTGCTCGGAGACGAATCGCGCCAGCGCGACCTCCTGATCGAACACCTGCACAAGCTGCAAGACCATTTCGGCCGGGTTTCGAGCGCCCACATGGCGGCGCTGGCCCAGGAAATGCGCCTCGCGCAAACCGAGGTCTACGAGGTCGCCACCTTCTACCACCACTTCGACGTGGTGAAAGAGGACGACGCCGCCCCGGCTGCCTTGACCGTGCGCGTCTGCGCCGGCCTGTCGTGCGAGATGGCGGGCGCGCGCGACCTGCTGGCCAAACTGCCGACCCTGCTCGGACGCGACGTGCGCGTCCTCGAAGCACCGTGCATCGGCCGCTGCGAGCAGGCGCCGGCGGCCGTGGTGGGGCAGCATGCCGTCCCGTATGCAAGCGCCGAGACGATCGCGGCGAAAGCCGCCGCCGGCGAGACGCGCGACGTCATCGAAGGTCATGTCGACTACGCCACTTACCGCCGCGCCAGCGGCTACGCGCTGCTGCGCGACTGCGTGGCAGGCAGGCACGAGGTCGAACACGTGATCCAGACGCTGGAAGGGTCCGGCCTGCGCGGCCTGGGCGGCGCCGGCTTCCCGCTGGGCCGCAAGTGGCGCATCGTGCGCGCGGAAGCTGGCCCGCGCCTGATGGCGATTAACATCGACGAAGGCGAACCCGGCACCTTCAAGGACCGCGTGTATCTCGAGCGCGACCCGCACCGCTTCCTGGAAGGCGCCCTGATCGCCGCCTGGGCGGTCGGCATCGAGGCCATCTATATCTACCTGCGCGACGAATACCACGGCTGCCGCGCGATGCTGGAAGCCGAGCTCGAACAACTGCGGCTTGACCCGCCGGTGCAGAACATGCCGCCGATTATCCTGCGCCGCGGCGCGGGCGCCTATATCTGCGGCGAAGAGTCCGCCATGATCGAATCGATCGAAGGCAAGCGCGGCATGCCGCGACTGCGGCCGCCGTATGTCGCGCAAGTGGGCCTGTTCGGGCGCCCGACGCTGGAGCACAACTTCGAGTCGCTGCACTGGGTGCGCGAGATCCTGGAACGCGGCGGCGACTGGTTCGCCGGCTTCGGGCGCAACGGCCGCCGCGGCCTGCGCTCGTTCTCGGTCTCGGGCCGCGTCAAGAATCCAGGCGTGAAGCTGGCCCCGGCCGGCATCACGGTCATTGAACTCATCGAGGAATTCTGTGGCGGCATGCAGGACGGCCACAGTTTCTATGGCTATCTGCCGGGCGGCGCCTCGGGCGGCATCCTGCCGGCGTCGATGGGCGACATCCCGCTCGACTTCGATACGCTGCAGCCCTACGGCTGCTTCATCGGCTCGGCTGCCGTCGTCGTGCTGTCAAACAGCGACACCGCCACGGCGGCCGCGCGCAACACGCTGGCCTTCTTCAAGGACGAGTCCTGCGGCCAGTGCACGCCTTGCCGCAACGGCACCGCCAAGGCGCTCGACATCATCAACAAGCCGGTCTGGGACGTACCGCTACTGAAAGATCTGTCGCAGGTGATGCGCGACGCGTCGATCTGCGGCCTCGGCCAGGCTGCGCCGAACCCGTTCGACTGCGTCATCAACTACTTCCCGCACGAGCTGGCCAAGTAAAAGGTAAAAGCCATGAACGCCATTACCCCTACCGTTACATTCGAACTCAATGGCCGCCAGGTCGCGGCGCTGCCGCACGAGACCCTGATCGAGGTCGCCGGCCGCGAAGGCATCGAGATCCCGCGCCTGTGCTACAAGGAGGGCTACGAAGCGGTCGGCAACTGCCGCTCCTGCATGGTCGAGATCGACGGCGAGCGCGTGCTCGCGCCGTCCTGCTGCCGCCATCCGAGCCAGGGCATGAAGGTCACGACCGACAGCCCGCGCGCGCTCGCCTCGCAAAAGATGGTGCTCGAACTGCTGATGGCCGACATGCCGGAAGCGGAGTACACGCGCAAGAACGAAGTCGACGTCTGGGCCGAAAAGCTCGGCCTGGGCCTGTCGCGCTTCCCGCGTACCCGCGCCCAGCCGCAACGCGACGACACCCACGCCGCCATCACCGTCAATCTGGATGCCTGCATCCAGTGCACGCGCTGCGTGCGCGCCTGCCGCGACGAGCAGGTCAACGACGTGATCGGCCTGGCCTTCCGCGGCGAGAACGCAAAGATCGTGTTCGACCAGGACGACCCGATGGGCGCCTCGACCTGCGTGGCCTGCGGCGAATGCGTGCAAGCCTGCCCGACCGGCGCCCTGATGCCGGCGCGCGACGTGGCGCTCGGCATTCCGGACAAGCAGGTCGATTCGGTCTGCCCGTACTGCGGCGTCGGCTGCCAGCTGACCTACAACATCAAGGACAACAAGATCCTGTTCGTGGAAGGCCGCAACGGTCCGGCCAACCTGGGCCGCCTGTGCGTCAAGGGCCGCTACGGCTTCGACTACGCCCACCACCCGCACCGCCTCACAACACCGCTGATCCGCCGCGCAGGCGTGCCGAAGACCGGCGACTTCGTGATGGACCCGGACCGCGTGCTGGACGTCTTCCGCGAAGCGAGCTGGGAAGAAGCGCTGGCGCTGGCCGGCGGCAAGCTCGCAAGCATCCGCGACACCCACGGCGGCGATGCGCTGGCCGGCTTCGGCTCGGCCAAGGGCAGCAACGAAGAGGCGTATTTGTTCCAGAAGCTGGTGCGCACTGGTTTCAAGACGAATAACGTCGACCACTGCACCCGCCTGTGCCACGCCTCCTCGGTGTCGGCCCTGCTGGAAGGGATCGGTTCGGGCGCCGTCTCGAACCCGGTGATGGACGTGACGCGCGCCGAAGTCATCGTCATCATCGGCGCCAATCCCACCGTGAACCACCCGGTGGCGGCGACCTGGATCAAGAATGCCGTGCGTACCGGCGCCAAGCTGATCGTGCTCGACCCGCGCCGCTCGGAACTGGCGCGCCACGCGCACCGCTACCTGCAGTTCAAGCCGGACACCGACGTCGCGCTGCTCAACGCCATGATGCACGTGATCGTCACCGAAAAGCTGGTGGACGAAGCCTTCATCGCCAGCCGCACCATCGGCTACCAAGGGCTGGAAGCGAACGTGGCCGAGTACAGTCCGGAAGCGATGGCGCCGATCTGCGGCATCGATGCCGAGACCATCCGCTACGTGGCGCGCCTGTATGCGACCTCGAAGGGCTCGATGATCCTGTGGGGCATGGGCATCTCGCAGCACGTGCACGGCACGGACAACGCGCGCTGCCTGATTGCCCTTGCCCTGATGACGGGCCAGATCGGCCGTCCGGGCACGGGTTTGCACCCGCTGCGCGGCCAGAACAACGTGCAGGGCGCGTCCGACGCGGGCCTGATCCCGATGATGCTGCCGGATTACCAGCGCGTCGACAATCCGGAAGCGCGCGCCCGTTTCGAAGCCGCCTGGGGCGCCACGCTCGATCCGAAGCCGGGCCTCACCGTGGTCGAGATCATGGACGCGATCGATGCGGGCCAGATCCGCGGCATGTACATCATGGGCGAGAACCCGGCCATGTCCGACCCGGACGCGAACCACGCGCGCGCGGCATTGGCCGCACTCGAGCACCTGGTGGTGCAGGACATCTTCCTCACCGAGACGGCGTATCTCGCCGACGTGATCCTGCCGGCTTCCGCCTTCCCGGAAAAGACCGGCACCTTCACCAATACCGACCGCCTGGTGCAGCTGGGCCGCCAGGCGATCGAGCCGCCCGGGGATGCGAAGCAGGACCTGTGGATCATCCAGCAAATGGCGAACCGCCTCGGCCTGCCGTGGAATTACGGCCATGTGTCGGACGTATTCGACGAGATGCGCCACACGATGCCGAGCATCGGCGGCATCACCTGGGACCGCCTGGAACGCAACGGCGCCGTCGTCTACCCGTGCATGAACGAGGGCGACGTCGGCCAGCCGGTCGTGTTCACCGAAGTGTTCCCGCGCGAAGGGGGACGGGCGCGCTTCGTGCCGGCCGATATCATCCCGGCCGACGAGCGGCCCGATGCGGAGTACCCGCTGGTGCTGATCACGGGCCGCCAGCTCGAACACTGGCACACCGGCAGCATGACCCGGCGCGCCACGGTGCTGGATGCGATCGAGCCCGATCCGGTGGCGCTGGTGCACCCGCTGGACATGGAACGCATGGGCATTACGCCGGGCGCCCCGGTCACGATCGCTTCGCGCCGCGGCGAAGTGGTGCTGTATGCGCGGGCCGACGACAGTTCGCCGGTCGGGGCCATCTTTGTCCCGTTCTGCTACTACGAGGCAGCGATCAACAGACTGACCAACGCGGCGCTCGACCCCTTCGGGAAGATCCCGGAATTCAAGTACTGCGCGGTCAAGCTGACCCCGGGCGGGGAGGTCGCACAGCAAAGCAGCTACGGTGGCGGCCAAATCCTGGCCGGCATGTCACAATTGGCAACATGAACTGTCCTGACCTGCAACGCTACCGCCCACAACTCTCCGACGCCCACGCCCACCTCACCCACGAGGTGAGCGTGCTCGACGAACGGGGCCGCGCCTCGACCATCTCGATTCCGGCCGAGCGCCCGTTGACGGTGTACGTCGACAAGCGCGAGCTGGTGACCCTGATGACGCTCGGCGGCGCGCCGGAGGCCCTGACGCTCGGCTACCTGCGCAACCAGCGCCTGGTGCGCGCGATCGAGGACGTGGTCTCGGTGCAGGTCGACTGGTCGGTCGACGCGGTGGCGGTCGTCACCCGCAACGGCATTGCCGACGTGGAGGAGCGCACGGCGAAAAAGGTCGTCACCACCGGCTGCGGCCAGGGGTCGGTATTTGGCGGATTAATGGATGAGGTGGAGACTATTTCCCTCAGTGATACTGCACGCCTGGCCCAATCGGTCGTCTACCGCATCGTCGACACCATCCGCACCCAGCAATCGATTTATAAACAGGCGGGCTCGGTGCACGGCTGCGCCCTGTTCTCGAACACGGGCGAGCTGCTGTATTTCGTCGAGGACGTCGGCCGCCACAACGCGGTCGATGCGATCGCCGGCCTGATGTGGCTGGACGGGATCAAGGGCGACGACAAGGTGTTCTATACCACCGGCAGGTTGACCTCCGAAATGGTGATCAAAGGCGCGCAGATGGGCATTCCCTTCCTGCTGTCGCGCTCCGGCACCACCCAGATGGGCCACATGGTGGCGCAGAAGGTCGGCATGTCGCTGCTGGCGCGCTGCAGCGGCAAGCACTTCCTGCTGCTGGCCGGGCAGGAGCGGCTCGACTTCGAGCCGGAACTGGCCGACATCCCGCACTATCCCCGCAGCGCCTGAGCCAATCGATGTCCCTGTCCGACGCCACGGCGCACGCCTTCGCGCTGCTGTTTTCCGGCGACGCGGCGCTCTGGCGCATCATCTGGGTTTCCCTTAAAACCAGCGTCATCGGCCTGCTGCTGGCCACGCCGCCGGCCGTGCTGCTGGGGTATGCGATCGCCATGCACCGCTTCCCGGGGCGCCGCATCGCTGTCTGGCTGGCGCAGTGCGCCTTATCTCTGCCGACAGTCCTGATCGGCCTGCTGCTGTATCTGCTGCTGTCGCGCCGCGGTCCGCTCGGGCCGTTGGAGTGGCTGTTCTCGCAGTCGGGCATCATCGCCGGCCAGTTCCTGGTGGGCTTGCCGGTGCTGCTGGCGTTTACCCTCGCGGCGGTGCAGGGGCTCGATGCGCGCTATGCCGAGACCGCACGCGCGCTGGGCGCCTCGCGCTGGCGGGTGATGGCGACCGTGCTGCACGAGGCGCGCTACGGCGTGATGGCGGCCGTGATCAGCGGCTTCGGACGGGTGATCTCGGAAGTCGGCTGCGCGCTGATGGTGGGCGGGAACATCGAAGGCGAAACGCGCACCATCACCACGGCCATCGCGCTGGAAACGAGCAAGGGCGAGTTCGCGCAGGGGATCGCGCTGGGCGTCGTGCTGGTCGCCCTGGCGCTGTTGATGAACGGCGCGCTGATGCTGCTGCAGGGCGAAGCGCATACGGCGGGAGGGCGCGCATGAGCGCCTTGCTGACGGTACGCGGACTGAAGAAGCGCCTTGGCGAGCGCCTGCTGTTCGACATCGACGCCTTGACCCTCGACGCCGCCAGCGCCTACGTGCTCACCGGCGTCAACGGCGCCGGCAAGAGCACGCTGCTGCGCGTGCTGGCCGGACTCGATACCGCGCAGGTGGAGAGCGTGGCCTTCGAGGGGGAACCGGTGGCGCTGCATCCTTACCCGCAGCTGCTGCGGCGCGCGATCGTCTACGTGCACCAGCACCCGATCATGTTTTCGACAAGCGTCGCGCAGAACATCGGTTACGGCCTGGCGGCGCGCGGCGAAGCGAAGGCGCGGGTAGCGCAGGTGGTGGAAGAAGCGATGGCCTGGGCCGGCGTCGGCTATTTGCGCGCGACCGATCCGGCGCGCCTGTCGGGCGGCGAGAAGCAGCGCGTGGCGCTGGCGCGGGCGCGCGTGCTGCAACCGAGACTGCTGCTGCTGGACGAACCCACCGCCAATCTCGACGGCGCGGCGCGCGAGCAGGTGATCGCGCTGATCCCGACCTTGATGGAGCAGGGCACGACCGTCGTCATGGCCTGCCACGACCGCGACCTGATCGGCCTGCCCGGCGTGCGCCGCCTGAAACTGCGCGACGGACGCCTCGAATACCGCGCCTGACCGCTGACGGCTAGCGCGGCTGCGGATTGCCCAAAAATATCCCGTCGAAGGGCGCCGGGCCATCACCGATCGCGATATTCCCGTCGTCGTCGATCTCGAAGCTGCGGATCTGCCGGCTGTGCTTCGAGCCGCGCACCTTGATCACCGAAATGACCGTGCGCATTTCGGATTGCGATTCGACGTAGCGCTGCATGATCACAGCGTCCACCAGCACGGCGCTGCCATACGGGGAAAAGCGCAGTTCCTGGAAGCGGTCTTCCATTTCGCTCGTCATCATCACGGTCACGCCTTTCGCGCCCAGCACGGTCGCCATGCGGTACAGCGACTCGCGGAAATCCTCGCGGTATTCGGGGGCCATCGCCAGTTCGAAACCCGACAGGGAATCGAGCACGACGCGCGTGGAACCGGTCTTGTCGATCAGGGAAAGGAGTTCGTGCAGCATCTCGTCGACCGACAGGTCGAGCGCGCGCACGCTCATCATGGCCACCTGGCCCGAGCGCACCAGGGCGTCGAGCTTGACGTTCATCATCTGGCTCGGACTGCGTTCGAACAAGGCGACCACGCCTTTCTCGCCCGCGGCCGCGCCGGCGGCCAGGAATTCGGTGGACAGCATGGTCTTGCCCGAGCCGGTCGGGCCGGACAGCAGCACCGAGTAGCCGGCGGGGATGCCGCCGCCCAGCATCTCGTCGAGCACCGCTACCCCGCTCGACAGGCGGCCGACGGGCGTATGCATCGGCGGCTCGGCGCCGATCGGTTCCGGCGCCGGCAGGATGCGCGGGAAGATCTCGAGGCCGGGGCGGCCGATGCGGAAGGCATGCAGGCCGGGGCGCTGTTGCTGGCCGCGCATCTTGATGACCTGCAGCTTGCGCGACATCGTATTGCGCTGCACGTACTGGTTCAGCCAGAGCAGGCCGTCGGCGACGGTGAAGATCGGGTTCTGGTCCGCTTCGTTGGTGGTGTATTCGCCGATCAGGAAGCTCGTCGCATGCCAGGTCGTCATGTGGGCGACCAGGTGCTGGACGAAGGTTTGCAGCGCCGCCACCTCGACGTTGTCGCCACGCGCACCCTGGACGAAGGAGCGGAAGGAATCGATGAACACGAAGCTGGGCGCGTGCATGCGCACTTCTTCCAGGATCTGGGCCAGTACGGCGTCGTAGTTGCCTTCTTCGACCTGGGGGGCGAGGCTGATGAAGTTGACCGAATCGCCGACCTTGTCGAGGTCGAAGAAATCGAACTGCTGCTGGTAGCGCAGCATCTTGACGGGCGGCTCGCCCATCGCCGTGAAGAACAGCGCTTTTTTGGCGGGCGAGGCCAGCCCGAACATGATTTGCTGGGCAAACGTGGTCTTGCCGCTGCCCGGCGCGCCGCCGATGATATTGAACGACAATTCGGGCAAGCCACCGCCAAGGATGGTATCGAGTCCGGGAACGCCCGTCGCCAGCAGGCGCAGGTCAACTTTGTCGGTCATGCCAGATACTCCTAAGGTTGCGTGTTGGTTTTGTCATCGGGGAAGGCCGCCGCCAGTAGCTTGGTCGTCAAGCCCGCGCCGATCAGGTCGAGCAGGCCCTTGGTATAGCTCGCCAGCAGGGCATGGTTGACCGCGACGATGTCCTCCGGCGCGCGCGCGGCCAGGATGCGCTCGAATTCGGCGAACGCCGTACGCGCCGCCGCCGGCGCGATCCGCGGCAGCCATGGATACTGCGGCGTGTGAATGGCGAGGCTGCGCGCGAACAGCAATTCGGTGCTGAGGGGGCCGAGCAGGGGGCCGAATTTGCGGAACAGCGTTTGCCAGACCCGGATGGCTTCGGTGGCAGGCTCCTGGCCGCTGGCGGTGGCAATGGGCGCTACGATCGTTGCGAACAGCTCGGTCGGTATTGGCATAGCGTTCAGGCAACGTAAACATGGCCTGTCAACGGCATGCGCCAGTTCCCGGCCGGGTCGAATGGATGTGTTCAGTGCATCATTCTATCCGATTGCGAGCGGTCCGGCCGCATCCCGGGAGGGTGCGTCAGGAATTTTCACGATCACTTCGGTACCATGCGCATGGGCGCTTTTGACGATGAATTGACCGCCTTGCCCGGTTACGCGTTCATCGAGGTCGAGCAGGCCGAAGCTGCTGGGCTGGCGTGGCGCGCGGGCGTCGAAACCGATGCCGTTATCGACGATGCTCATCGTCAGCGCGCGGTCGGCCTTCTGCAGGCGCACGTTGACCCGGCTTGCCAGCGAATGGCGGAAGACGTTGTTCAAGCTTTCCTGCAACACCCGGTACAGCGTCAGCAAGGATTCTTCGTCCAGGATCAGCTCGTCGATACCGGCGCCAGCGATGAGCTCGCAGGCGATGCCGCTCGCGCGCGTGAACTTGCGCAGCTCCATGTCGACGATGGCGCTCAGCCCGAGTTCCAGGCCGGAGGGCCGCAACTCGCCCAGCAACTGCTTCACCGAGCGCAGCGTCAGGTCGACATTGTCGAGCGCGGCGCCGATGCGGTCGCGCAGGCGGTAATGGCGCTTGGTGGTGTGTTGATGCAGCATCACGATGTCGATACGCAAGGCCAGCAGGTTCTGGCCCAGGGAATCGTGCAGCTCGCGCGAAATGCGTTTGCGTTCGTCCTCGCGGGTGGCGAGCTGGTGTGCAAGCAGTTCGTGCAGCTTTTGTTCGGAAGCGCGCAAGGCCCCTTCGGCCCGTTCGCAGGCAAAGATCTTTTCGACCAGCGCCTGGTTGACCAGCATCTGGTCCTGCGTGAGACGCAGCATGGCGGCCAGGTGCTCGGCGTCGCGATCGGCGAGCTCGTCAGCAGGGGGCGCCCCGAAATCGCCGTGCGATGGGTGCTGGTTCGTCTGGCGCTGGCCTTGCGCCTCGCTGTTGCGGCCGGATGTCTGTGTACGCATTTTTGAACGCAAATTGATTTGCCGCAAAAAAACAGTGACCTGAACAGCCTCCTGATAAGGAAACTAGGCATTTTCGGTCGGCAAGTCAAGAAAAAGCGCCCTGGCGCCGCAGATTATGCGTTGCGGGTAAGGAAACTGCGCCGCTGCGACAGCGAGGCGCGCAAACAGTTGGAGTAACGGGAAAAAGGATGGTTCACCGCTGGGCTGGTTTTTTCGCCACGGTGCACCGCTCACATCAGGATGACGTCGTA
>Ga0213834_100679_pt1 | contig 13764 bp, 10 predicted proteins | sample SWPTP12_FD_160580 | JGI IMG/M metagenome (GOLD analysis project Ga0213834, IMG submission 160580) | Coastal seawater microbial communities from Marineland, Florida, United States - SWP TP1 #2 | ecosystem: Environmental > Aquatic > Marine > Coastal | place: USA: Florida | collected 2016-08-06 | reverse complement strand
AGCGCCCACACCAGCGACGACGCGGCCGAAGCGGCGCTGCGCGCCTACGTCGCGGCCAGCGGCGGTCCGGCCGATTGCCCGGCCGCGCGCAAGATCGGCTTCCGGCCGGGCTATCGCGAGCGCTTCTGGCAGGGCAACTGCGTCGCCGTCGGACTGTCGGCCGGCTTCATCGAGCCGCTCGAAGCGTCGGCGCTGGCGCTGGTCGAACTGTCGGCCGCGATGATCAGCGACGAGATGCCGGCCGACCGCAGCGCCATGGAACTCGTCGCGCGCCGCTTCAACGAAACCTTCCGCTACCGCTGGGAGCGCGTGATCGAATTCCTCAAGCTGCACTATGTGCTCAGCCGCCGTACCGATTCCGACTACTGGCACGACAACCGCGGCGACGGCACGATCCCCGAACGCCTGCGCGAACTGCTGGCGCTGTGGGCGCATCGCGCACCGGCGCGCGGCGACTTCCCGCGCATCGAGGAAGTCTTCCCGGCGGCGAGCTACCAGTATGTGCTCTACGGGATGGACTTCCGCGCTAGCAGCGCCGGTACGCGGCGCCGCGATCCGGCGCTGGCCGACGCTTACTTCCGCGAGGCGGCCGACCTGACCCGGCGCATGCTTGGCGCCCTGCCCGACAACCGCACCCTGATCGACCATATCCGGCGCCATGGGCTGCCGCGCATCTGATCCACTTTTTTCAAGACAAAGGCCGAGTAACTCCATGACCCACCCCGTTTTGTTGAACAACCGCGACCACAAGGACCTGCGCGTGCTGACCACCCGCGGCGCCGACTACGGCGACAACGCGATGTCGGCCCTGACCTTTCCCGACGAATTCCGCACCCTGCAGGCGCATTACCCGATCGTTTTCCAGAAGACGCAAGACGGCACCGGCTTCCAGGCGCTCGCGCTGCTCGGCTTCGAGGAAGGCGAGAACCTCTTCCTCGACGGCGAACGATGGGACGCGCCCGACCTGCCGCTGACGGTCGAGCGCCAGCCTTTCCTGATCGGCGTCGACGGCGAGCAGTTGATGGTGCACGTCGATATGGCCAGTGCGCGCCTGCGCAGCGGCGGTGACGAGGGCGAAGCGGTGTTCCTGCCCCAGGGCGGCAGCAGCGAATACCTCGAGCGCATCAACTCGGTGCTGCTGGCGATCCACACCGGCCTGCAGGGCGCGGCCGCCTTCACCGCCGCCCTGCTCGAGTACGAGCTGCTCGAATCCTTCGTGGTCGACATCACGCTCGACGACGGTTCGCAGAACCGCCTGGCCGGCTTTTACACGATCCACGAAGAGCGCATGGCCGCCCTCGGCGCCGACGCCCTGGCGCGCCTGCACCGCGCCGGCCACCTGCAGGCGATCTACATGGCGATCGCCTCGCTGTCGAATTTCCGCACCCTGATCGAACGCAAGAACCGTCGCCATGCTGCCGGGCGCTGAAGCAGTTCCCGAGATCGACGCCAGCGTCCCGGGCGCGCTCAGCGACGCCCTGCTCGCCTCGACGCGGCCGGTGGTGCTGCGCGCCCTGGTGCGCGACTGGCCCATGGTGCGGGCGGCGGGCGACTCCTTCGAAGCGGCCAGCGGCTACCTGCGCCGCCATTACCGCGACGCCAGCGTGGTCGCGATGCTGGGCGCGCCCGAGATCGACGGCCGATTTTTCTACAACGAGGACCTGAGCGGCTTCAATTTCGCGCCGCTGCGCGTGCGGCTCGACGCGGTGCTGGGCGAACTGGCGGGCCATTACGCCGATGCGCGCCCGCCCGCCATCTACGTCGGCTCGACCACGATCGACACCTGCCTGCCGGGTTTTCGCGCCGAGAACGACGTCGACCTCGGTGCGCGCGATGCGCTGGCCAGCATCTGGATCGGCAACCGCACCCGCATCGCCGCGCATTACGACCTGCCCGACAACCTGGCCTGCGTCGCCGCCGGACGGCGCCGCTTCACGCTGTTCCCGCCGGACCAGCTGGACAACCTGTACATCGGCCCGCTCGACCTGACGCCGGCCGGGCAGGCCATCAGCCTGGTCGACTTCCACCGGCCCGACCTGGCGCGCTTCCCGAAATTCCAGGAAGCGATGCGCCACGCGCTGGTGGCCGAACTCGGCCCGGGCGACGCCCTTTTCATCCCGAGCATGTGGTGGCACCACATCGAGGCGCTCGACCCCTTCAACGTGCTGGTCAACTACTGGTGGCGCCAGTCGCCGCCTTACATGGACACGCCGACCAACGCGCTGATGCACGCCCTGATGAGCGTGCGCGACCTGCCGCAAGAGCAGCGCCGCGCCTGGCAGGAGCTGTTCCGCCACTACGTGTTCGAGGCGGACGAGGCCACCGCCGCGCACATTCCTGCGCACGCGCGCGGCGTGCTGGCGCCCCTGGACGACGACGCCACGCGCCTGCTGCGCGCGCAACTGCTGAAACGAATGAACCGCTGAGGAGACAGGCATGGACAACAACAATCGACAGGAAGCAGGCCGCCCGGTGCGGCGCGTGATCATTGCCGGCGGCGGCACCGCCGGCTGGATGGTGGCCGCAGGCCTGTCCAAATCGCTCGGCAAGCTGCTCGACATCCGCCTGGTCGAGTCCGATGAAATCGGCACCGTGGGCGTGGGCGAGGCGACGATTCCGACCCTGATGAATTTCCACCACCTGCTCGAGATCAACGAGCAGGAATTCATGGCCGCCACCGGCGCGACCTTCAAGCTCGGCATCAGTTTCGAAAACTGGCGCGCGCGCGGCGAAGACTATATCCACTCCTTCGGCAGCACCGGCACCGACCATTGGACCGCCGGCTTCCAGCACTTCTGGCGCAAGGGCCGCGAACGGGGCCTGGCGCGCGACTACGGCGACTACTGCCTCGAACTGCGCGCCGCCCAGGAACACCGCTTCGCCCACCTGCCGAAGGCCGGCATGAATTACGCCTACCACCTCGACGCCAGCGCCTACGCGAAGTACCTGCGCCGCTTCAGCGAACGCTTCGGCGTGCAACGCATCGAAGGCAAGATAGTCGACGTGGCGCTGGCCGCATCGGGCGACATCCGCGCGATCCGGCTCGATTCCGGCGCCGAGCTCGAAGGCGACCTGTTCATCGACTGCACCGGCTTTCGCGGCCTGCTCATCGGCCAGGCGCTGGGCGTCGAGTACGAGGACTGGTCGCACTGGCTGTTCTGCGACAGCGCCGCCGCGGTGCAGACCGCCTCCAGCGGCGACGCCGTGCCCTACACGCGCTCGATCGCGCGCGAATCCGGCTGGCAGTGGCGCATCCCGCTGCAGCACCGGGTCGGCAACGGAATCGTGTTCTCCAGCCGCTACCAGGGCGACGCCGACGCCATCGACACCCTGCTCGGCAATATCGAGGGCGCGCCCCTGATGCAGCCGCGCGTGATCAAGTTCCAGCCCGGCCAGCGGCGCAAGGTATGGCACCGCAACTGCATCGCCATCGGCCTGGCCAGCGGCTTCCTCGAGCCGATCGAGTCGACCAGCATCCACCTGATCCAGCGCGGCATCATCCGCCTGATGCAGAGCTTTCCTGGCCATGGCATCGTGCAGTCGGAGGTCGACGAATACAATGCCCAGGCGGCCGCCGAAATCGCGCACATCCGCGATTTCATCATCCTGCATTACAAGGTCACGAACCGGCGCGACACGCCCTTCTGGCGCGCTTGCGCGGACATGGCGGTGCCGGCCTCGCTGCAGCACCGGATCGACCTGTTCCGCGAAACGGGACGCGTATTCCGGATTCCAAACGAGCTGTTCGCCGAGAATTCGTGGATCCAGGTAATGCTCGGCCAGGGCATCCTGCCGCACCAGCATCACCAGACGGCCGACCTGATGGACGACCGCGAGCTGGCGCAATTCCTGGATAACATCAGCGGCGCGATCGAACGCACCGTGGCCCAGTTGCCGCGCCACGAGGCCTATGTGCGCCAGTATTGCGCCGCGCCCAGGTAGGAACCGGAACGGCGGGCAGCGCGCTGCCCGCCGCAGGCACTACGCCGGCTGGCCTTCGCGGTGCAGGCCGGCGAACTTCACGCCGTAGAACAGGATGAACAGGTAGCAGGCCGCCGGCACCAGGAAGGACGGCTGCACACCGACCGCGTCGGCCACGCCGCCCTGCAGGAAAGGCACGATCGCACCGCCGACGATGGCCATGCACAGGATGCCCGAGCCCTGGCCGGTATAGCGCCCGAGGCCATGCAGCGCCATGCTGAAAATCGTCGGGAACATGATCGAATTGCACAGGCCGACGGCCAGGATGGCCCACATCGCCACGCTGCCCTTGCCGAAGGTGGCCAGCAGCACCAGCGCGATCGCGCCGACGGCGTTGAATGCAAGCGTCTTGCCCGGGCTGACGTAGCGCATCACGGCAAATCCGATGAAGCGGCCGACCAGGGCGCCGCCCCAGTACAGGCTGACGTATTGCGCCGCCGCCGCATGCTGCAGGCCGGCGATCTGCGGCTCGCCCAGGAAGTTCACCAGGAAGCTGCCGATGCTGACCTCGCCGCCCACGTACAGGAAAATGGCGAGCGCGCCCAGCACCAGGTGCCGGTGCTGCCAGGCCGAGCCGCGTTCGCCGGCCGCCGGCGCGCTGCCGTCGTCATGGCTCACCTGCGGCAGGCGCGCGAACGCGAACAGCAAGGCCAGGATCGCCAGCGCCGCCGCCAGCGCCAGGTAAGGTCCCTGAACGGCGGCCGCTTCGTTGGCGCGGTAGGTGGCCTGCTCGGCGGCCGACAGCGCCGCGACCTGGTCGGCGCCGAGCGCCGCCGCCGACAGGATCAACACCCCGCCCAGGGCCGGACCGACGGTGGTGCCGAGCGAATTGAAGGCCTGGGTCAGGGTCAGGCGGCTCGACGCGGTGCGCGCCGGGCCGAGCACCGTGACGTAGGGGTTGGCCGCCACCTGCAGGATCGTGATGCCGCTGGCGAGCACGAAAAAGGCGAACAGGAACAGCGCATAGCCGCCCTGCGCGGCCGGATAGAACAGCGCGCAGCCGGCGGCCGCGATCAACAGCCCGGTGACGGCGCCGCGCTGGTAGCCGATGCGGCGAATCAGGGCGCCGGCCGGCAGCGAGACCAGGAAGTAGGCGCCGAAGAAGCAGAACTGCACCAGCATCGCCTGCGTATAGCTCAAGGTGTAGAGCGACTTCAGGTGCGGGATCAGGACGTCGTTCAGCGAGGTCAGGAGCCCCCACATGAAGAACAGGATGGTGACGATGACGAGCGGCGCGGCCTGCGATTTCATCTGCGCCTGGCCGGGCGTGGCGAGCGGGGGACGTGCGGTGTGTTCCATGTGGTTCCTTATTGTTGAGCGGAGAGCTGCGCCGACAGCAGCGCCGCCACGCCTTGCAGCGCGGGATACGGCTCGGTGATGACCCAGGTGGGAATGCGTGCGAGATATGGCGACAGGCGGCCCTTGTCCTCGAAGCGGCGGCGGAACGCCGACTGCGCGAACAAGTCGCCCAGGCGCGGGACGATGCCGCCGCCAATGTACATGCCGCCGGTGGCGCCCAGCGTCAGCGCCACGTTGCCGGCGACGCTGCCGAGGATGCCGCAGAAGGTCTCCACCGTGCGCAGGCAGGCGTCGCTGGCGCCGGCCAGCGCGCGCCCCGTGATCGTGGCCGCGTCCAGCCGCTCGCCGGCCAGCACGCGGTGGATCGCCTCGATCCCCATGCCCGACAGCAGGCGCTCGGCCGAGACGTGGCCATGTTCGGCCTGGAGCGCCGCGAGGATGGTCGCCTCGTCGTCGGTGCAGGGCGCGAAGCTGGCATGCCCGCCCTCGCCGGGCAGCGCGATCCAGCGCTCGCCGGCCGGGATCACGCCCGCCACGCCGAGGCCCGTGCCCGGCCCAATCAGGCCCAGCGGCCGCCCACCCTGTTCGACGCCGCCGCCGATGCGCCGGCGCTGCGCGTCCTGCAGGGTCGGCAGCGCCATGGCCAGCGCAGCGAAGTCGTTCACCACCAGCAGCGTCGACAGCGCGCGCTCGTCGCGCAGCGCTTCGATCGAAAAGCGCCAGTGGTGGTTGGTCATGCTGACGAAATCTCCTTCGACCGGATTGGCGATCGCGATGCCTGCCTGGCGCACCGCTGCGACCGGAAAGCCGCGCCCCGCGGCCCGCGCCAGGTAGGCGTCCATCGCATCGGCCAGGGTCTCGTGCTGCGCGCAGGAGAGCACGTCGATGCAGTCGAAGCGTCCCGCGCTGTGCAGGGCGAAGCGCGCGTTGGTGCCGCCGATGTCGGCCAGCAGCTGCATGTCCGGTGCGCCCATCATTGCAGTTCCCCGCACGGCACGGCATCGGCTTCGAGGGCGCCGCCGCCGACGATGTCGATGTTGGTGAAGGCGGCCGTGAACGCGGCGTCGCTGGCGACCACGAACGGCGCCTCGACGCGCGCCAGGTCGGCGCCGCGCGCCGTGAAGCAGGCCAGCGGAATCTTGACGACCTGCTTGCCCTTGCCGGCCAGGCGCCGGAACAGCGCCGTGGCGTCGAGCGGCGTGCCGCAGGCGCTGGTGGCGGCGCAGGCCATGGCCAGCGTCACCTTGCCCGCCGGGGCGCTGGTGACGATGGTGTCGAAGCGCAGCGCGCTGTCCTTGGCCGCGGCGGGGGCCAGCACCATCGCCTTGCCGGCGCGTGCCTCGAGGCTGGCCGGTCCCGTCCAGCTCACCTGCTTGGCGTCCTGCTGGGTGTTGATCTGCGACGTCTGCACGCTCACGCCGGGCAGCGCGATGGTCGCGTTCAGGTCGGCCCCGAGCGGCTTGACCTGGGCGCCGCTGCGAATCGCCAGCGGGAAGCTGGCGCGGTCGGCCTGGCCGAAGACCGGGAAGCTGTTGCTGCTGCCGCAGCCGCCGGCCGGGTAGCGCGCGTCGAGCCGGCCGAGTGCCGAGCGGGTGCCGGCGCGCAGGCCGTAACCGAGTTTGAAGAGGGGCGCGTAGTCCGCGCCGCCCGCGTTCAGGCTGGTCTGGCAGACCGACTTCGGCCACGAGAACGACAGGGTGCCGCTGAAATCGTGGCGCTTGCTGCCCGCGACCAGCAGGTCGGAGACGCCCTTGCCTTCGCTGCCCGGCAGCCAGGCGGCGATGAAGGTGTCGGACAGGTTGAGCAGGTCGTTGACCCAGAGCGGCCGGCCGGCCACGAACACGGTAACCACCGGCTTGCCCTTGCCTGCCACCGTTTCCAGCAGCGCCAGGTCTTCCGGATAGCGGCTGCTGTGGCGCAGCGTGCCGGACGGGCCGATGTCGCCGTCGCCCTCGGCATACGGCGTCTCGCCGATCACGGCCACCACCGCGTCGTAGTCCGCCAGGTTCACGCCGCGCGCGTCGAGGCTGTAGTCGACCTTGCCCTCGCCGGCGGCGGCCTTGATGCCGGCCAGGATCGAGTCGGCATGCGGGAAGTCGGCATTCGTGTTGGCCGTGCCCTGCCAGGTAAGCGACCAGCCGCCGGTCTGGTTCGAGAGACTGTCGGCGCTTTTCCCGACGACGAGGATGCGGCTGCCGCGCTTGAGCGGCAGGCCCGGTCCCTCGTTCTTGAGCAGCACCAGCGACTGGCGCACCGCGCGCCGCGCCAGTTCGCGCGCGCGCAGCGCCTCGTCCTTGCCGGCGTAGACGTTCTGCGAAGGCGCCTTGCCGAACAGGCCGGCGCGCAGCTTGACGCGCAGGATGCGGGTGACGGCGTCGTCGATGCGCGCCATCGGGATCTCGCCGGACTCGACCTGCCTGGTGGTATTGGCGATGAAGGCCTTCCAGTCATCGGGCACCATGAACATGTCGATGCCGGCGTTGACCGCCTGCGGGCAGCTGTCGTTGCGGCAGCCCGGCACTTCGGCGATCCCGTTCCAGTCGCTGACGACAAAGCCGTCGAAGCCGAGCTTGCCCTTGAGGATATCGGTCACGGCGGCCCGGCTGCCGTGCAGCTTGCCGTGGTCGACGCCGGCGACGACGTCGTTCCAGCTGTTGAACGAGACCATGACCGTCTGCGCGCCTGCGGCCAGCCCGGCGTAATAGCCCTGGCCATGGATGTTCATCATCTCGGCGGCGCCGGCTTTGGTCACACCGCGGTCCTTGCCCTGGTCGGTGCCGCCGTCGCCCATGAAGTGCTTGATCGAGGCGATGACGTTGGCGTCGTCCTTGAAGCGTCCCTGCAGGCCGGTCACGTAGGGGCCGGCGTAGCTTTTCACCAGCAGCGGATCTTCCGAGAAGCTTTCGTAGGTGCGGCCCCAGCGGTCGTCGCGCACCACGGCGATGGTCGGGCCGAAGACCCAGGCGATGCCGGTGGCGCGCACGGCGCGCGCGGTGGCGGCGGCAACCTCGCCGGCCAGGCGCGGATCATGCGCCGCGCCGAGGCCGATATTGTGCGGGAAGATGGTGGCGCCGGCGACGTTGTTGTTGCCGTGGACGGCATCGATACCCCAGATGACGGGGACCTTGACCGCCATGTCGGTCGCCATCGACGCGGCATGGTACTGCTCGGCCAGCGCCAGCCAGTCGGCGGCGCGGGCGTGCTTGTTCCCGTTGGGCCAGCTGCCGCCGCCGTTCAGGACCGACCCGAGGTAGTAGCGGGTAACGTCCTGGGGCGTGGCGGCCTTGATCTCGGGCTGGGTCATCTGGCCGATCTTCTGCGCCAGCGTCATGTTCGCGACGATGGCGGCAACGCGCGCTTCCAGGCGCGCATCCTTGCCGATGACGCTTTTCGGCCGGGGCCAGTCGGCCAGGGGGGCGGCGCCGGCCGGCAGTGCGATCGCCAGTGCCAGCAGCGGCATGTTCAGTGTTTTCATTATCGTCTCCATTGATGTCATTCCTGGCGCAGGAAAGCGCGGTACCACTTGCCGCTGTCCTTGAGCCGGCGCTGCTGGGTGTCGTAATCGACGTGGATCAGGCCGAAGCGGCGCAGGTAGCCTTCCGCCCATTCGAAATTGTCGACCAGGCTCCAGGCGAAATAGCCTTTGACCGGCACGCCGCCGGCGATCGCGTCGCGCAGTGCCGCCAGGTGGCGCTGCAGGTAGCGGCGCCGGCCCTCGTCGTGCACCGCGCCGTCGGCGTCCACCACGTCGTCGTAGCAGGCGCCGTTCTCGGTGATGTACATCGGCCCCGGATGGTAGTCGTCCTCGATGCGCGCCAGCAGCGTGGCCAGGCCGTCGGGCGCGACCTCCCAGCCGAGGGCGGTCGTCTCGACGCCCTCCGGCGGCAGCACGCGCGCGTCCAGCGGGCCCTCGCCGGGCGCGTCCTGGATGGTCTCGGGGAAGTAATAGTTCACGCCGAGGAAATCGAGCGGCGCCGCGATCGCCTCCATGTCGCCCGGTTCGACCCGCGGAGCCGCCGCGCCGACCGCCTCCAGCGTGGCCTGCGGATAGCCGCGGCCATGCAGCGGATCGAGGAACCAGCGGTAACGCAGGCCATCGTGGCGCAGCGTGGCGGCGCGGTCGGCCTCGCTGTCGCTGGCGGGGCGCACCGGGTGCAGGCTGAGGGCAATGCCGACCTCGGCGTCCGGCACGTTGGCGCGGATCAGGGGCACCGCCTTGCCGTGCGAGAGCAGCACGTGGTGGCAGACCTGGAGCGCCGTGGCGAAGTCGGTCAGTCCCGGCGCGTGCACGCCTTCGTAATTGCCGATCATCGCCGTGCACCAGGGCTCGTTATGGGTGATCCAGTGCTTGACGCGGTCGCCCAGGCGGCGCGTCATGGCGTCGACAAATTCGAGATAGGCGTCCACCGTCGACCGTTCGGCCCAGCCGCCGCGCTCCTGCAGGGATTGCGGCAGGTCCCAGTGGTAGAGCGTGGCCCAGGGCTGCAGGCCGCGTTCGAGCATGCCGTCGACCAGGCGCGCGTAGAAATCGAGCCCCTTCTCGTTGGGCCGGCCGCCGATGCCGGAGAAAATGCGCGGCCAGGCGATCGAGAAGCGGTAGGCGTTCAGGCCCATGTCGCGCGCCATGTCGAAGTCCTGCGGCCAGCGGTGGTAATGGTCGCAGGCCACCGCGCCGTTCGAGCCGTCGCGCACCTTGCCGGGGGTGGCGGCAAAGCGGTCCCAGATCGACTCGACCCTGCCGTCGACGGCGCCGGCACCCTCGATCTGGTAGGACGAGGTGGCGCACCCCCACAGGAAGTCGGCGGCGAAATCGCTGCGCGTCGGCGCAGGCTCAAAGCTGTTCGGTGTCGTCATGGTGTCGTTCAGGTCATCGTTATTCAAAAATTGGAAAGCTTTCCATACCCGCTCTAAAAAAAAGCGCCGCCCGGGCGCACCGCTCAGGCGGCCTTGCGCTTGCGCGCGCCCGTCCTGGCCAGCGATGCGCGCAGCGTCACCGACACGGGAAAATCGCGCTCCACCGGCCGGCGCAGGCCGTAGCAGCGGTTGAGCAGCGCATTGACGCCGCTGAGCGTCATTTCGCGCCAGGGCATGCGCACCGAGGTCAGGCGCGGCGCCGAGAACTCCGCGCTCGGCGTGTCGTCATAGCTGATCACGGATAAATCGTGCGGCACCCGGATGCCCGCCTCCTGGAAATACGACAGCGCGCCGACGGCCATCTCGTCGTTTGCGCAAAACAGCGCCGTGCACGGGCGGCCCGACTCGACCAGCTCCCTGGCCGCGTTCCAGCCGCCGGCCGGAGAAAAATCGCTCTCGGCGACCCAGAGCGCGCGCGGGTCGATGCCGGCCGCCTCCAGTTCGGCCATGAAGCCGTCGATGCGCGCGACGTTGTCGGCGAGGCTGGCCGGGCCGGCCACGACGGCGATGTCGCGATGCTTGTGTTCGAGCAGGGTGCGCGCGGCCAGCTGGCCGCCGAGACGGTGGTCGACCAGGAAGCACTGCTCCCGGATGCCTTCGAAGCTGTGGTTCAGGGCGACCACGAGATCGCGCTTGGCGCCGAGCGCGGCGATGTCTTCGTCGAGCAGCGCGCTGCTCATCACGATCAGGCCGTCGCAGCCGCGCTCCATCAGGAATTCGATGCCCTCGATGGCCTGGCGGCGCGCGTCGCCCAGGCCCACGCCGAAGGCCAGCACCATGTGCAGGCCGGCCGCGCGCAGTTCGGTATCGATGATCTGCAGGATCGGCGTAAAGAAGGTGCCGGACAGGACCGGGATATAGACGCCGATCATCCGGCTCGAGCCCGACAGCAGTGCGCGCGCCGCGTGCGAAGGCCGGAAGCCCAGTTCGTCGATCGCCTTTTTCACGCGCTCGAGCGTGGCGGGCGAGACCGAACCCTTGCCGCTCACGACACGCGAGGCGGTTCCGAGTCCGACGCCGGCCAGGCGCGCTACGTCTTTGATGGTTGCCACGGGCAGTCCTTGCTGATAATCGTTGTCATGTGATTGCCGATTCAGGCACAAGCATACTGCATGCCGGCCGTGCCGATACGGTTGCCCTGCACCGGATCGAACAGCGAAACCTGTCCGGCGTCGATCCGCAGGCGCAGCGCCTGCCCCGGCGCATACGGCGCGGCGTCATGCACGATCGAGGACAGCAGGTGGCCATCGCAAGCGAGCCAGATAACCTGGTGGTTCCCCATCGGTTCGACCAGCGTCACGGTCGCAGCCAGCGGCCCGTCGGCCGCGATGTGCACGTGCTCGGGCCGTACGCCCAGCGTCGCCGCGCATGGTCCCGGCGCCTCCGCCAGCGGCAGCGCCAGCGCGCCGGCGACAAAGCGATGCTGCGCGTCGATGTCGCCGTCGATGAAGTTCATCGCCGGCGCCCCCAGGAAGCCGGCCACGAAGCGATTCGCGGGACGCGCATAGACTTCGAGCGGGGTGCCGATCTGCTGCACCACCCCACCCTGCATGACGACGATGCGCGAGGCCAGCGTCATCGCCTCGACCTGGTCGTGGGTCACGTAAATCATGGTCGAACCGAGGCGGGCATGCAGCAGCTTGAGTTCGCGCCGCAGCTCGGCGCGCAGTTTGGCGTCCAGGTTCGACAGCGGCTCGTCGAACAGGAACACGCCCGCCTCGCGTACCAGTGCGCGGCCGATGGCCACGCGCTGGCGCTGCCCGCCCGACAGCTGGGCGGGTTTGCGCGCGAGCAGCGCCTCCAGCTGGAGCATCGCGGCGACCCGTTCGACGCGGCGTGCGATCTCGGCCTTCGGCGTGCCGGCCATCTTCAGGCCGAACGACATGTTGTCCTTCACCGTCATGGTCGGGTACAGCGCGTACGACTGGAACACCATGCCGATCCCGCGCTCGCTCGGATCGGCGAGCGTCATGTCGCGCCCGCCGATCTCGATGCTGCCGGCGGAGGCGTCGACCAGGCCGGCGATCGCGTGCAGCAGGGTCGACTTGCCGCAGCCGGAAGGCCCCAGCAACACGAGGAATTCGCCCGGCTCGACTTGCAGGTCGAGGTCGCGGATGATCGGCTTGCCGCCGAGGGTGATGCACATTTTGCGCAGGTGGACGTTGGACATGCATCAGCCTTTCACGGCGCCGGCGGCGATTCCGCGCACGAACCAGCGGCCGGAGAAGAAATAAATCGCCAGCGGCACCAGGGCGGTCAGGATGGTCGCCGCCATGTTGACGTTGTACAGGCGGGTGCCGGTGGTGGTGTTGATCACGTTGTTCAGCTGGACCGTCATCGGCAAGTGGTCGCGTCCCGCGAACACCAGGCCCAGGATGTAGTCGTTCCACACGCCAGTGACCTGCATGATCGCGGCCACGACGATGATCGGGACCGAGAGCGGCAGTACGACGTGCAGGAAAATGCGCCAGAAGCCGCCGCCGTCGATGCGCGCCGCGTGAAACAGTTCCTGCGGCAGGCTGGCGTAGTAATTCCGGAACAGCAGCGTCATGACCGGCATGCCGAAGATCAGGTGCACCAGCACGATGGCGGGCAAGGAACCGAAGATACCGGCGCCGGCCAGCAGGCGCACCAGCGGATAAATCATCACCTGCACCGGAATGAAGGCGCCGGCGAGCAGCACGCCGAACAGCAGGCTGGCGCCGCGCGGGCGCCAGAACGAGAGCGCGTAGCCGTTCACGGCGCCGACCAGGATCGGCAGCACCGTGCTCGGCACCGTGATCGCCACCGAATTCCAGAAGCCGGCGCGCACGCCTTCGCAGGCCGCTCCGGTGCAGACTTCGCTCCAGGCCTGGCGCCAGGGCTCGACGGTCCAGGCCAGGGGCAGCGCCAGGATGCCGCCGGCGCGGATCTCGTCCATGCTCTTGAGCGAAGTGACCAGCATCACGTACAGCGGCAGCAGGAAGAACAGCGCGGCGACGAACAGGAAAGCATGGATGCCGGCGCGCGCCGGCGTGAAGCGGCGCCGGCTCATGCGCGGCTCCCGCGGCTGCGCGCATAGGCGTAGGGCGCCAGCAAGGCGATCACCGGCACCAGCAGCATCACGGCGCCGGCCGAGGCCAGGCCGATGTTCGAGCGCAGGAACAGGTGGTCCATGATGAACTTGGCCGGCACTTCGCTGGCGGTGCCGGGTCCGCCCTGGGTCATGGCGACCACGGCGTCGTACAGTTTGACGACCGAGACGGCCAGCAGCAGGAAGATGGTGGCGATCGTCGGCCCCAGCATCGGCAGCACGATCGACAGGTAGACGCGCCAGGCCGGAATGCCGTCCAGGCGCGCGGCCTTCCAGATCTCGCCGTCGATGCCGCGCAGGCCGGCCAGCATCAAGGCCATCACCAGGCCCGCCGATTGCCAGACGGTGGCGATCACGATGGTGTAGATCGCCATGTCCTGGTCGACGATCCAGTCGAACCGGAAATCCGGAAAGCCCAGGCGCGCGATGGCGCCGTCGATGCCGCTGCCGGGCGTGAGCAGCCATTGCCAGACCAGGCCGGTGGCGACGAAGGACAT
>Ga0213834_100675_pt1 | contig 13889 bp, 9 predicted proteins | sample SWPTP12_FD_160580 | JGI IMG/M metagenome (GOLD analysis project Ga0213834, IMG submission 160580) | Coastal seawater microbial communities from Marineland, Florida, United States - SWP TP1 #2 | ecosystem: Environmental > Aquatic > Marine > Coastal | place: USA: Florida | collected 2016-08-06 | reverse complement strand
TACCGAGGCTTTTTGCGACCCCTTCTGCTAGCGCCGGATTAGCGTTGCCGGTAAAAACCATCAGGTTTTCGTAAGCCATGGGAGTCCCGAGAGAAGAGATTTGATACTTTGAAAAACAATCAGCCGGTTATACCGGCTGATTATGCGCTTAAAAGACTGGACCGCGAGAGCGGCACCGCCTGATTCATCCGCTGGACACAGTCGTATCGACAGCCGGACAAAACGAATGGCAGGGGAACAAGGATTCGAACCTTGGTATGCTGGAATCAAAATCCAGTGCCTTAACCAGCTTGGCGATTCCCCTACGCAACTTACAGCTTGCCGCAACATCTAACTCATCCAACGCTGCGACAGGCAAAATTTTATTCTACAACTCATTGTTTTGCAAGAGCGATTTTAGCGGATGTCGCTGCAGGGACCGGGCTTTCCATGCGCGCCAGGTAGCGGGAACCTGCCCCAATACCTGATCCGCCTCTGCCTCGCCGGGAACCGCGCAAAACACGCATGCACCCGAACCAGTCATCCTTGCCGCACCATGCTGCCCGAGCCATTCGATCGCCTGTGCTACCGGCGGGAATAAACGGGACGCCACTGCTTGCAAATCATTTTTCCCGAACTCACTGAGTAAGTGTGCTGCAGGAAAGTCCGCTATTCTAATGGGCTTTGTGTCGCGCGTCAAATCCTCTGCAGTAAAAATTGCGGGCGTCGGCACCGATACTCCCGGTTCGATCACGACATACCAGCAATCCGGCCCTGGCACCGGCTGCATCGCCTCCCCCACGCCCTCGACAAATGCCGTGCGTCCATAGATGAAAAAAGGAATGTCGGCGCCCAGCGGCAGGCCGATGGCCATCAGTTCTTCATCGCTGAAACCGGCGTCCCACACGTGGTTCGCCGCCATCAGCGCCGTGGCCGCATCCGACGAACCGCCGCCCAGCCCGCCGCCCATGGGCAGGATTTTGTCGATGCCGACATCGATGCCGGGCGCGGCGCGGCCATGCCGCTGTGCGAATGCGTCGGCCAGGCGCCGCAGCGCGCGCACGATCAGGTCGCTCTCTTCGGGCACGCCCGGCACCTCGTTGGTGCGCCGGATGCGGCCGTCATCGCGCACGTCGAAATGCAGGGTGTCGCCGTGGTCGATGAGCTGGAATACGCTTTGCAGCAGGTGATAGCCGTCGGCGCGGCGGCCGACGACGTGCAGGAACAGGTTCAGCTTGGCCGGGGCCGGGCAAGCGTGCAGCGACCGCATTCAGGACACCGGGTCGAGGATGATCTGGAGCGCCAGCTCGTCGCTGGTGGCGGTGGCGCTGCGCTGCGCAACGATGTTTTTCGGCATCTGCACCCCGCCCTGCCCGGTCTGCCAGGAAACAAAACGCAGGCGCCAGCCATCCTGCGTGAAGACGCTGTTGTTGGCGGGGGAAGCGGCGAAGCGCTTGCCGGCGGCATCGGTGGCATAGCCTTGCAGCCAGTCGCGCAGGCCGGAGACCGGCAGCGACCAGCCGAGCGCCTGGCGCGTCAGCGCGTCGATGTCGCTGGCGGTGCGCGGGGCGCGGCCGGCCTCGGTGAGGGTTGCCTGTTGCGGGGTGACGTTGATGGTCGCCATCGTCTGCTTCAGCGGCGAGATCAGGCTGACGTCGATCTTGCCGGGCTGCTGGGACCACTCGAAGCCGCCCGTCACGTTGCCGGGCTGGCCATCCTTCTGGTAATTCACCTGGATGCGGCCGCTCAACTCGATCGTCTCGCGGTAAGGGCTGGCTGTGACGGACGCCTGCGGGACGCTGTTGGATTGAGTAGCAGTGGTGGCGCAGCCGGCCAGTGCGGCAGCAAGGACGACGAGGGATAAGCGAAGATTGAATGGCATCGGTCGACAATAGAAAAATGAAAACGGCGGGCGTCATGCCCGCCGTGTTAATGCGACATTATTTCACAAGGACTGGCGCAGGCGCGCCAGCGTGCTGCGCAGCGTGTCGTTCTGCGGGTCTTTCGCACGCGCTTCGCGCCACAGGCTCTGGGCGTCGGCCTGCTTGCCGCGCTGCCACAGCACCTCGCCCAGGTGGACGGCGATCTCGGGATCGCGGCGCAAGCCGTAGGCACGGCGCAAGTGGTTTTCGGCGGCCTCCATATTACCTAGGCGATATTCCACCCAGCCCATGCTGTCCATGATGAACGGGTCGTCCGGCGCCATGGCCAGCGCTTTGGCGACCAAGGTGCGCGCCTCTTCCAGGCGGACATTGCGCTCGGCCAGTGAGTAGCCGAGGGCGTTGTAGGCGTGGTGGCTGTCCGGGGCCAGGCGCATCACTTCGCGCAGGCTGCCTTCCATGACGTCGAAGTGGCCGGTCTTCTCGGCCAGCAGCGCAAAGTCGTACAGCAGGTCGGGATTTTTCGGGAAACGCCTGGTCGCGTCCCGCATCAGCGCATACGCCTGGTCGGCCTGGCCGGCGTCGCGCAGCACTTGTGCTTCGGCCGCCACCACTTGCGCCTGGGCGGCGGGGTCGCCGGGCTTCATGGAAGCGAGCAGGCGGCGCGCGGCCGGCACGTCGCCGCCCTTGCCGAGCAGCTGGGCGCGCCGCAACTGGGCGCCGAACACGGCTTTTTCGTCGCCCTCGGGCAGTTTGTCGAGCCAGCCGACGGCGGCCTTGATGTCGCCGCGCTCTTCGGCCAGCTGCGACAGGATCAACAAGGCTTTCGAGGGATCGCGTTCATCCTCGGGATTGCGCCCAAGGACGTCGACGAAGCGGGTGAAATAGCGTTCGGCGCCGCTCGGGTCGTTCAGCTGGGTCGACAGCACGCCCAGCGCGTACAGGGTCGTGACGTTGTCGGGCTGCTGCTTGTCGAGCAGAAGGAACTCGGTGCGGGCGGCTTCGAACTGCTTTTCGTTGACCAGCAGGCGCGCGCGCGCCGCGCGTACTTCGCGCGCATCCGGGTTCGCCGCGATGAATTTGGTGAGCAGGTCGCGCACCTGCTCCTCGCTTTCGCCGGCCTGGGCCAGCGTCAGGATGGCGATTTCGGAGTCCGGCTTGAGCGCCAGCGCGGCGCGCGCCTCGCGCTGGGCGGCCGCCTTGTCGCCGCGCGTGAGCGCGTCCTGCGCCAGCACCACATGCCCCTCGAGCGTGTCACGGTAAGGCGCCGCGATGCGCACGAGCATGGCGCTTCCCGCTTCCTTGTCCTTGGCGCGCGCGAGCAATTGCTGCACCTGGTACAGCACGATGCCGCGCAGGTTGGCGGGCGCCGCTTCGAGGCGCTTGCGGAAAATTTCTTCTGCGTCCGAGATATTGTCGGACACGATGACCATCCCCAGATAGTACTGGGTCGCTTCGTCCGATTGCGGGTCGAGCTTGCGCCACTGGCGCACGGCAACCAGGGTGTCGTCGGGCTGGCGCGCGGCCAGCGCCATTTCGGCGGCGCGCCGTGCCAGGCGCGGGTCCCGCGTCTGCTGCGCCAGGCTCATCATGGTGAGATACGGGCCTTGCCAGTCGCCGCCGCGGAACATGAACTCGGCGCGCAGCAACTGGTTCAGCAAGGTGCTCGTCAGTTCGACTTTCGGCAGGCGCGCCAGTTGGGCGTCGGCCTCGGCCTTCGCATCGGTTTCCGCCCTGGCGTGCGCGTCGAGCCTGGCCTGCTCCAGCGCCGCCGGATCCTGCGCCGATTGTGCAACGGACTGCTGTTGTGGCGCCACAGCACACGCCGTCAGCAGGCCGGAGAGGGTTACAATGACGAAAGCGTTTTTCAAGGCAAGTCCAGGTGTGGAATGATCTTCGATTCTACGCCCAAGCCCCGTCGCGCGTGCGCGAGCCCAACACGATTTACAAGAATTTTGTCAGATTTTCATGCCTGAACTCCCTGAAGTAGAAGTGACCCGGCGCGGTGTCGCACCGCATCTGGAAGGCCGCATCGTCGAACAGGTCGTGTTCCGGCGCGAGGGCTTGCGCTGGCCCTTCCCGGCCCACCTGGCCACCTCCCTGGTCGGCCAGCGCATCACGCAGGTGCGCCGGCGCGGCAAATACCTGTTGATTGGTTTTGATTCCGGCGAGCTGATTGTCCACCTCGGCATGTCCGGCCACCTGCGCGTGCTGCCGCCCGGGATCGAACCGAAAAAGCATGACCATTTTGATCTAGTCGTGAACGACGGCGTCCAATCCCAGGTATTGCGCCTGCACGACCCGCGCCGCTTCGGCGCCGTGCTCTGGCATGCGAACGACGATGGCGACATCGATCAGCACGTGCTGCTGCGCGGCCTCGGCGTCGAACCGCTGGAAGTCGGCTTTTCGAGCGAACTGCTGCACAAGGCGACGCGAAAACGCAGCGCGCCGATCAAGCAGGTGCTGCTCTCCGGCGATATCGTCGTGGGTGTGGGCAATATCTACGCCTGCGAAAGCCTGTTCAAGGCCGGCATCAGCCCGAAAACCCCGGCCTCGCGCATCAGCCGCGCCCGCTACGACAAGCTGGCCGCGGCCATCCGCGAGATCCTGGCCGAGGCCATCGTGCAGGGCGGCAGCACACTGCGTGACTTTATTGCCGTGAATGGTCAATCCGGCTATTTCCAGCAGACGTATTTCGTCTATGATCGTGCAGGAGTGCCGTGCAGAAACTGTGGCGCGCCGGTGCGCCAGATCAAGCAGGGCCAGCGGTCGACGTTCTATTGCGCGACCTGCCAGCGCTAGGCCAAATTGAAAGCGGGCGGAACCATGCAAGACATACAAGAATACGGCGCCTGGCGCGCATCGATCGCGGCGGCGCTGGAAGCCTACCGCGCGGCGCTGGCCGGCTGCGACGTGCTCGACGCGGCGGCCACCCAGCGCGCCGCCCAGGCTGCGGCCCGGGTGCGCGACGACCGCCTGTCGGTCGCCTTTGTCGCCGAATTCTCGCGCGGTAAATCCGAGCTGATCAACGCGATCTTCTTCGCCGACTATGGCCAGCGCATCCTGCCCTCCTCCGCCGGCCGCACCACCATGTGCCCGACCGAACTGCTCTACGACGCTTCCCTGGCACCCTGCATCCGCCTGCTGCCGATCGAAACGCGCGCGCACCAGCTCTCCACCAGCGATTATCGCGACGATGCCGCCGCCTGGACCGTGATCCCGCTCGAACTCGATGCGCCGGAGCGCATGGCGGAAAGCTTCCGCCAGGTCAGCATGACGCGCCGCGTACCGCCCGAGGAAGCGCAGCGCTACGGCCTGTACGACCCGCAAGACCCTGAGCTGGCCGATGCGCTCGGCGCCGACGGCCTGGTCGAAATTTCGCAGTGGCGCCACGCCATCATCAACCTGCCGCATCCGCTGCTGAAACAGGGCCTCGTCATTCTCGACACGCCGGGCCTGAATGCGATCGGCACCGAGCCCGAGCTGACGCTGAACCTGATCCCGAACGCGCATGCGGTGCTGTTCGTGCTGGCCGCCGAAACCGGCGTCACGCGCAGCGACATCGAGGTCTGGCGCACCCACATCGGCGCGGGGCCGGGCCGCATCGTCGTCCTCAACAAGATCGACGCGATGTGGGACGCCCTGAAAAGCGACGCCCAGAACGAGGCCGAGATCGCGCGCCAGCAGCACAGCGTGGCGCAGCAGCTGGGGCTCGCGGCCGACCAGGTGTATCCGGTGTCGGCGCAAAAGGCGCTGGTCGGCCGCATCCAGGGCGACATGGATCTGTTCGAGCGCAGCCGCCTGGGCGCGCTCGAAGCGGCCCTGCTGCACGGCCTGATCCCGCAAAAGAAAACCATCCTCGGCAGCGCGCTGCGCGCGGACCTGGCGGCCCTGGAAGCGGCGCAATCGGGCGCGCTGGCCTCGCGCGGGCGCGGCCTGGTCGAGCAGCTGCAGGAACTGAAAAGCCTGCGCGGCAAGAACCAGAACGTGCTGGCGCACATGATGCGGCGCATCGAGGCCGAGCGGAAGGATTTCGACGCCGGCCTGATGCGCCTGCAGGACGCCCGCCAGCGCTTTGCCAGCCTGTCGACCGAACTGTATTCGACGCTCGACATGGATGCGGTAGCGCGCCAGGCCGACACCGTGCGCCTGTCGCTGCAGGCCGCGCGCTTCGCGACCGGCATGCGCGCTCCGGTGCGCGCCTTTTTCGAGAATGCCCGCGTCAGCCTGGAAGCAGCCAGCGAACAAGTCGCCGAGATTGGCAAGGTGATGGAAGCGATGGTGCGCGGCTTCGCCGCCGAACACGGCCTCACGATGGCGCCGCCGATGGCGCTGTCGCTCGCCCGCTATCAGGAGGAGATCGCCGCGGTGGAGGCGCTGTACGTCAAGCAGTTCGGTACCGCGACCCTGCTCATGACCAGCCGCAGCACGCTGCTCGAGCGCTTCTTCGATTCGATCGTCTCCAGCGTGCGGCGCAGCTTCCGCGCCGCGAACGCCGATGTCGAGGCCTGGCTGAAGGTGATCATGGCGCCGCTCGAGACGCAGATCCGCCAGCACAAGGAGCAGCTGCGCCATCGCCTGTCGTCGATCCAGCGCATCCACGATGCGACCGACAGCCTGGAGCAGAAGATTGCCGCCTTCGAAGCGAGCCAGGGTGAACTCGACGCGCAGCGCCGGCGCCTGGCTGCCCTGAACGATGCGGTCGCCGCCACGCTCGACGCGCCGATACTGAAAGAAGCCGCATGAAACGATTGACGGAATTCGGTTTGACCGAATTCGACGACCTCGCCGATCCGACCTTTTCGCAGGCCGTGATCGACTGGCAGCGCGTGCACGGGCGTCATTCGCTACCCTGGCAGAACACGCGCGACGCCTACCGGGTCTGGCTGTCGGAGATCATGCTGCAGCAGACGCAAGTTGCCGCCGTGCTGGGCTATTACGCGCGTTTCCTTGAACGTTTCCCGACCGTGCACGACCTGGCAAGCGCGCCGATCGAAGACGTGATGGCGCACTGGAGCGGGCTCGGTTACTACACGCGGGCGCGCAACCTGCACGCCTGCGCGGTGCGCGTGGTGAACGAGTACGGCGGCGAATTTCCCGCCGATCCGGCGCTGCTGGCCGACCTGCCCGGCATCGGGCGTTCCACCGCCGCGGCGATTACGGCATTTTCGAACGGCACCCGCGCCGCCATCCTGGACGGGAACGTCAAGCGCGTATTCGCGCGCGTGTTCGGGGTCGAGGGCTATCCGGGCGAGAAACGCATCGAAGACGCTTTATGGCGCCGTGCCGACGCGCTGCTGCCCGAGGAAAGTATGGAGGCGTACACGCAGGGCTTGATGGACCTGGGCGCGACGCTGTGCACGCGCTCTAAGCCGGACTGCCCGCGCTGCCCGCTGCAGGCGCGCTGCGTGGCCTACGCCACCGGCCGCACCGAGGAACTGCCGGTACGCAAACCGAAGAAGACCACGCCGGAAAAACGCGCCGACATGCTGGTGGTGCTGCACGATGGCCATGTGCTGCTCGAGCAGCGCCCCGCGAGCGGGATCTGGGGCGGCTTGCTGTCGCTGCCGGAAGTGGATGGCCACGTCGGCATCGAGACGGCGCGCGATGGCGGCATCGCCCTGGCAGCGGCGGTGCAGGCATTCGGCGAGGTCGAGGAAGTGCAGGCGCTGCTGCCGCTGGTGCACGTGTTCACCCACTACAAGCTGCACATGGCGCCGCACAAGGTGCTGCTTGCCGCGCGCGCGGTCACGCCGGAGCGTCATGTGTGGGTCAGGCTCGATGGAATCGAAGATGCGGCGCTGCCGGCGCCGGTGAAGAAGCTGTTGATCGACCTGGCGCGCCCGAGCTTGTTTGCCTGAAAACGCCTACAACTCGTCGAGCGAAAAAATCCGCTTGTGCTCGCGGATCGCATACCGGTCCGTCATCCCCGCAATGTAATCGGCGATCTTGCGCGCCTGCTTGTGGACGTCGCTTGAAGCCACCTGGTAATCCGGCGGCAGCAGCACCGGGTCGGTCATGAAGGCGTCGAACAGCTCGCGCACGATGCGGCTGGCTTTTACGCGCATGCGGTTGATCTTGAAGTGGCGGTACAAATGCGCGTACAGGAAGCGTTTCAGCGCGGTCGTCTCGGCCCGCATCGCGTCCGAAAAGCGAATCAAAGGTGCGGACGTGCGCACGTCGTCGATGCCGGCAGGCGCCGCATCCGCCAGCAGCGCGGCCGAGGTCTGCACCAGGTCCGCCGTCATCGCCGTGATCATCAGCCGGATCGTTTCGTACAGCGCGCGCCGGCCCGGCAGGCCCGGGTACTGCGCTTCGACCGCGTGCCGGTGGCGCGCGAAGAGTTCGACCTCGTTCATCTGCTCCATGGTGAGCAGCCCCGAACGCAGGCCGTCGTCGATGTCGTGGTTGTTGTACGCGATCTCGTCGGCGAGATTGGTCAGCTGCGCTTCCAGGCTGGGCTGCGACTTGTCGAGGAAGCGCTGGCCCAGGTCGCCCAGCGTGCGCGCATTGTTCAGCGAGCAGTGCTTCAGGATGCCTTCGCGCGTCTCGAAGGTCAGGTTCAGGCCGTCGAAGGCGCCGTAGTGTTCTTCCAGGTGGTCCACCACGCGCAGGCTTTGCAGGTTGTGCTCGAAGCCGCCGTACTCCTTCATGCACTCGTTGAGCACGTCCTGGCCGACGTGCCCGAAAGGCGTGTGGCCGAGGTCGTGCGCCAGCGCGGTCGCTTCGACCAGGTCTTCGTTCAGGCGCAGGCTGCGCGCCAGGGTGCGGCCGATTTGCGCGACTTCGATCGAATGCGTCAGGCGCGTGCGAAACAGGTCTCCCTCGTGGTTCAGGAAGACCTGCGTCTTGTATTCGAGGCGGCGGAACGCGGTGGAGTGGATGATGCGGTCGCGGTCGCGCTGGAATTCGCTGCGCGAACCGGGCGCGGGTTCCTGAAAGCGGCGCCCACGCGACTTCGCCGAATGCGCCGCGTACGGGGCCAGGTGGCAGTCGAAGTCGATCACGCGCTCCTCCTATTTCCGGACGCAGGCGTCGAGGGTGGCAAGCAGCAGCTCCTGGGGCACGCTGGCGATGCTCGGGCTGCCCAGGGGTTTCACCAGGATGAACTTGATCGCCCCGCCCTCGTTCTTCTTGTCGACTTCCATCAGCTCGATCCAGCGCTCGACGCCGAGGTCCGGCGCGGCCACCGGCAGGCCGGCGGCGGCCACCAGGGCCCGCACGCGTTCGAAGGCGGCGGCGTCGATGAAGCCGAGGCGGCGCGACAGGTCGGCCGCCATCACCATGCCGCAACCGACCGCTTCGCCGTGCAGCCAGGCACCGTAGCCGAGGCCCGCTTCGATCGCGTGGCCGAAGGTGTGGCCGAAGTTGAGCACGGCGCGCAGGCCGCCTTCGCGTTCGTCCTTGCGCACGACATCGGCCTTGATCTCGCAGGAACGCGCGATCGCATGCGACAGCGCGGCCGGGTCGCGCGCCACCAGGCGCGCGATGTTCGCTTCGATCCAGTCAAAAAATTCGAGGTCGAGGATGGCGCCGTGCTTGATGACTTCGGCCAGGCCCGCCGACAGCTCGCGGCTGGGGAGCGTGCTCAAGGTGCCGGTATCGGCCAGCACCGCGCGCGGCTGGTAGAACGCGCCGATCATGTTCTTGCCGAGCGGGTGGTTGATGCCGGTCTTGCCGCCGACCGAGGAATCGACCTGGGAGAGCAAGGTGGTCGGGATCTGCACGAAGGGCACGCCGCGCATGTAGCTGGCCGCCGCGTAGCCGGTCAGGTCGCCGACCACGCCGCCGCCCAAGGCGATGAGCGTCGTCTTGCGGTCGCATTTGTTCGCCAGCAGCGCGTCGAACACCGTCATCAGCGAGCCCCAGTTCTTGTGCTCTTCGCCGTCGGGCAGGACGATGTCGACGACCTCGCGGCCGGCCGCGCGCAGCGGCGCCGCGATTTTTTCCAGGTAGAGCGGCGCCACCGTCGTGTTGCTGACGATCGCCGCTTTCTTGCCGCCGACCAGGCGCACCAGGGCCGCGCCGTCGTCGAGCACGCCGGGGCCGATCGAAATCGGGTAGCTGCGCTCACCCAGTTCGACGTTGAGATTGATGTGTGCCGTTTGATTCATCGATGCCGCCCTTGCGCGCCGCGAGCGCGCCGTGTCGAGCGCGTCAAGCTGGTCCAAAATTGTCTGAACCATCGATTGTACGTTAGGTCGCCCGGTATCGATGACGAGGTCGGCGATCTCGCGGTACAGCGGTTCGCGCTGGGCCAGCAATTCCTCGAGCTTCCTGCGCGGGTCGGCCGTCTGCAGCAGCGGACGGTTCTTGTCGTGCGAGGTGCGTTGCAGGATGCTGCCGATGCCGGCACGCAGGTAGATGACGGTGCCGCGTTCGGCCAGGTGGGCGCGGTTGGCGGCGTCGAGCACGGCGCCGCCGCCGGTGGCCAGCACGATGCCGCGCTGGCTGGTCAATTCGCGGATCATGTCCGCTTCGCGCCGGCGGAAGCTGCCCTCCCCCTCGATTTCGAAAATCCATGGGATCGTGGCGCCGGTACGCGCCTCGATCGCATGGTCGGAATCGACGAAGCGCTTATTCAGCCGGCGCGCCAGGAGCCGGCCGATGGTGGTCTTGCCGGACCCCATCAGTCCGACAAGAAACACATTTTCGGATTTCACATCAGTTAGCGTTGAACTTGAACGACGTAATATTACCCTTTGGCGTGGTTACCCGGAGAGTAATGTCGCCGGCGGCGCATGTGGCTTCCGGGGTCACCGTCACGGAATGGATGGTTCCGCCGACCACGTTCGTCGAATAAACCTTGTCCGGCATCACTGCCGATGCCGTCACCTTGGTTGCCGCCGCGATCGTCAAGGACGTCCCCTCGGGCATCGGATTGTTGTTGCTGTCGGCGATGCGCACGTACAGATCCTGCGGCTTGCAGCCGGTGCCGGCGGCGTCCACCAGGTCGGACGCGACGCCATCGGCTGCCGTCCAGTCGCGGCAGCTGCTGCCGCTGCAGACCTGGCGCGTCAGGGTGGCGAACGAACCGCTGAACACGACTTCGACCGCGCTGCGGATGTAGTTCAGGCCCCATTTGCCGTCGGCGCTGGCGCTGTAGGTGGTGCGGTTGTAAGGGAAAGGCAGGTCGCCCAGGGCCGGTTCGTAGGTGTTGTTCACGTTGGTGTCGAGGAAAGCGTCGCCCATGTCGGTCCATGGCTCGCCACCGCTCGGGCAGGCGTCGACCAGCGGACGGTAGGTGCCGGGGGCGCCGGTGAAGCCCGCGCAGCTGTACTGGCCGTCGCCGTTCATGTCGACGAAGGTCTCGATACCCTGGGCAAACGCCAGCACCGTCACGCGGCCGTTCGTCGGGCGGAAGTTCTGGCTGCGCAGGTCGACCGAGCATTCGCCGTTGAGCGTCGTGCAGGCGCCCTGGCCGGACGAGCCGACGGCGCCGCCTTCGGTCACGAAGGTCACGGCCGTGTTGTCCGAGACCGGGTTGCCGTACTGGTCGGCCATGCGCACCGTCACGGCGATCTTTTCGCCATCGTAGCCGCCGCCTTCGAAATTGAATCGCTCGGCGCTCATCGACATCGATTTCTGGATCGGCAGGCCGGTCGACACCGTCAGGGTGTCGGACAGGCCTTCGATGCTGGCGCCGTTGCGGCTGGCGGCCGCGCGCACGCGCACCGGGGTCGGGATCGTGCCCGACGAGACCATGGTGCTGACGTTGCCGCTGGCATCGGTGGTGGCGCGGGTCGGGCTGACGGTCAGGCCGCCGGTATAGGTGGTGGCGCTGAAGTCGACATCGACGCCGGCCAGGCCGTTGCCCTGCTGGTCGACCACGCGGAAGGTGACCTGGGCCGATTCCGAACGGCCCTGGCCGCCGGAGCCCTTGAGCACGATCGAGGTGCCGGGCAGGCTGGTGCCCGAAAACTGCACCGCGCCGATGTTGGCCGCGCTCACGTCCACGCCGATGCTCTGGGTCGAGTTGCCGATCGACGCCGTGATGACATCGCGCCCGCGCACGCAGCCGTTGTTGGTGTAGGTCGCCAGCTGCACGCCATTGCTCATGGCGCCGGCCACCAGGGTGGCGGTGCCGTCGCCGACGCACAGCGAGGTCAGGGACAGGCCGGTCGAGGTGGCGGCCGGCTGGCCGCCGCTGGTGACGGGGATGTTCAGGGCGAGCGTGCTGAAGGCCGGCAGGCGGCCGGTCGGGGCCGGCGAGAAGGCGAGCGGACCCACGGTCAGCGGCGCGGCGCCGATCGCGATGTTCAAACCGCTGCTGCCGGCCTTGCCTTCCACGACCGAGGTCGCGGTCAGGGCAAGCGCACCGGCGGTGGTGTAGGAGGCCGGCTTGACGGTCACCACGGCCACGCCGTTGGCGTCGGTCAGGGCCGAGCCGGTTTCCGGTGTGAAGACGAGCATGCCGGCCGTCGCGGTCGCGAACTGGACGATCGCGCCGGCGGCCGGCTTGCCCGCGGGCGTGAGGACGGTGGCTTTCAGGGTGCCGCTCTGGCCGCCGGACAGGCTCGTCACGGCATTGCCGGAGCCGTCGTTCATGACCAGGCTGACTTTGGTGTCGGTGGTGGCCACCGGCGTGGTGGTGCCCGGGCTGGTCCCGGTGCTGCCTGCGCCGGATGCCGGCGGCACCGCGCCGGGATTGCCGCCGCCGCCGCCGCAGGCGGAGAGGACCGCCGCGGCGATCAGGGTCAGGGCCGCGCTACGGCCGAAGCCAGCGGAGGGACGGGTGACTGCGCGGATGGATGCGTTGAGCATGTTGTCGTTCCTGTTCTTTGTCATGTGTAAAAAATGCCGGAACGTCGAGAGGACGGTCCGGCACTGGTCTAATCGGGTGCGCGTCTCGTGCGGGCTCAACGCCCGCCGGCGGTGCGGTCGGTGACGATTTTCGGCGTGATGAAGACCAGCAGTTCGGTCTTCGAATTCTCGCGGCCCTGGGTCTTGAAGAGGTAGCCGAGCACCGGGACGTCGCCCAGCAGCGGCACCTTCGACACATTGCTGCGCTCGGTCTGCTGGTAGATCCCGCCCAGCACCACCGTGCCGCCGTTTTCGACCATGACCTTGGTTTTCACGTGCTGGGTGTTGATGGCGAAGCCGGCGCGCGTTTCTTCGCCCTTCGAATCCTTGCTCACGTCCACTTCGAGCACCACGTTGCCGTCCGGCGTGATCTGCGGGATCACTTCCAGGCGCAGGTTCGCCTTCTTGAATTCGATCGAGGTGGCGCCGCTGCTCGATGCGACCTGGTACGGCAGTTCGATACCCTGCTCGATCACGGCCACCATCTTGTCTTCGGTGACCACGCGCGGGCTGGAGATGATCTTGCCCTTGCCGTCCGCTTCCAGCGCCGACAGTTCCAGGTTCAGGAAGCGGTTGTCGGCCGACGAGAACAGCGAGAAGGCCAGGCTCGACGGCGAGATGCCGCCGATGGCCGCCGCCGGCAGGTTCACCATCGTGGTGTTGGTGAAGGCGTCGCCCTTGTCCGGGGTCTGCAGGGTGTCCTGGCCGACGCCGGTCAGGTTGCCGCCGATGGCGACCCGGTTGTTCCCGCCGATGCCGAACCCCTGGTCGCCGCCGCGCACGCCGCGCATGTCGTTGAAGCCGATCTTGGCGCCCAGGTTGCGCGAGAAGCCGTCGTTCGCTTCGACCAGGCGCGCTTCGATCAACACCTGTTTCGAGGCCACGTCGGTCTTCTGGATCAGCATCCGGATGTCTTCGATCTTCGAGGCGATGTCGGTCACGAACAGCTGGTTCGTGCGCGGATCGATGATCGCGCTGCCGCGCTTGGACAGCACGCGGTTGCGGTCGTTGCCGGTGGCGCCGCCGGCGGCGTCCAGGCCGAACACGGTGCGGAAGGACTCGGCCTTCTGGTAGTTCAGCTGGAAGATTTCCGACTTCAGCGGTTCGAGGTCGGAAATCTGCGCGCGCTGTTCGAGTTCCAGCTTTTCCTTGGTCAGCAGTTCTTCTTTCGGCGCGATCCAGATGACGGTGCCGTTCTTGCGCATGTCCAGGCCCTTCGACTGCAGG
>Ga0213834_100674_pt1 | contig 13920 bp, 12 predicted proteins | sample SWPTP12_FD_160580 | JGI IMG/M metagenome (GOLD analysis project Ga0213834, IMG submission 160580) | Coastal seawater microbial communities from Marineland, Florida, United States - SWP TP1 #2 | ecosystem: Environmental > Aquatic > Marine > Coastal | place: USA: Florida | collected 2016-08-06 | reverse complement strand
CGACGGACACGGTGAACAGCGTGCGGCCGTGGAAGGACGACAGGCAGGAAATGATGCGCGATTTATGCGGGCCGAACTTGGTGTGCGCGTATTTGCGGGCCAGTTTCAGGGCCGCTTCGTTCGCTTCCGCGCCCGAGTTGCAGAAGAAGGCGCGGTCGGCGAACGTCGCCTCGACCAGGGCTGAGGCCAGGCGCAGCACCGGCTCGTTGGTGTAGCCGTTACCGAGGTGCCAGAGCGTGTTGATTTGCTTCGTCAGCGCGTCGACCAGCACCGGGTTGGCGTGGCCCAGGCTCGAGACGGCGATGCCGGAGGTGAAGTCGAGGTAATGCTTGTCTTCCTGGTCCCACACGTCCAGGCCGGACGCGCGCACCGGCACCATCGCAGCCGGGGCGTAGGTCGGAACGAGGACTTCATCGAAGGTCTGCCGAGTGACAGGCCGCGTTGTGACACCCGAATCAAGCTTTGCGTTCATGACTTTTTCCTCATCCAATGTTGGTGACTGGCGCGCCGGGACACGGGCGCCGAACCTGGTCATTATAAGGAAGAGAGACTGGCGGGTACTTGCAGAAGTGCGACGGGGATTTTCATTTTTGGCCGGCACGGACGAGCGTCCTATCGGCGATTTCTTGCCTAGGCTTTTACGAAAAAATCTGTGCTTGCTCTCTAAGCAACAAAATTCGTACACTGTATCTCCAGGGCATGTTCGCAATCAGCCGACGAGCAGTCACTTGCCTAATAAAACAAAAACTTGGCACAGGAAGGTGCCCCGACCAGGCCGGCAGCCGATTCAGGAATCCGTGTGAAACTTACTTTGCTTCGGCTCAAGGCCGTTCTCGCTTTGAGTGGTGTTTCGGTACTCGCTATCGGATGCGCGAACGTACAGGACGCGTATAAGACTTACAAGAACGACAAAGAATTGACCTATGTGGACGAAGCCAAGCTGTCGTGTACCCGCTACGGCTTTAAAGTTGATACCGACGTTTTTGCACAATGCGTAAATGCAAATACAAACGCTGCCAAAGACAGAGCAGCATTGGTCGAAGCGGCTTTTCACTCAAAAAAGAATTAGCAATGCTTCTGGTCACGGACACCGGACTGCTCACTGGTGAGCGCCCTCCGAACAGCTTTTCCCTAAAACCTCATCATCTCCCAACGTGACACACCTCGAACAGCTCATCTCCGAGTATTACAACTGGAAAGGTTTTCTGGTCAAACAAAACGTGAAAGTGGGTCGCCGCGATGCGGGTGGCTGGGACATGGAACTTGATGTCGTCGCTTACCATCCACACGAGGGTAGACTCATTCACATCGAGGCGTCATTGGATGCGCATTCTTGGGAACGGCGAGAAGAGCGGTATGCCAAGAAGTTTTCCATCGGAGAGAAGTACATTCTGAAGGATATTTTCACATGGCTGCCAGCAGAAACCGCAATTGAGAGAATTGCGATTTTTCCGTCTGCACCAGCGGGGCGAACGCACATCGCTGGCGCCTGTTTGCGCTCGATTGACGGCTTCATGAAAGAAGTCAGAAGCGAGATCCTAACTTGTCGGGTAATGGCGAAGGATGCGATTCCCGAGCAGTACCCGTTGCTGCGCACAGTGCAACTGACACTGCTCGGGTATCACCGCCGCGTTGAATGAAACATCGGGCTAGGCGTCGTACTGCTGCGCCTCTATGCGCGATACCTACGTACTGACCAAGGCGTAACGACTGCGGGCGACGTCCTGCTCCACTAGCCGCCGCTGCCGCTTTCCGCGGTGTATTCCCAAACAGAGCACTAGACTAGTAGGCTAGGGTCAGGTCTGACTTTCGGACACGACCTCAACCATACATCGACGAAGTCAGGTCAGCTGACTAACGCAGAGCCCGTGTCCAAATGTCAGACCTGACCCCAGCCCTTGGTTTCCCTTCGGATGCTATTCGATATTAAAGGTATATCGCACATCGATCTTCGCGTCTGCCGGCAGCCCGGTGGGCTGCGGATAACGCGCCAATGCGCGGTTCGCGACATCGCTCAAGGTCTTTTCGAAGACACCGGTAACCTTCTTCGTGCGGCGGTCGCCCAGGGTGTCGCCATCGACCCAACCGAGCAGCGCATATTCGCGCGCCTCGGCCTGCTTCACCTCGATCCGGGCCAGGCCCGGGAAGAAACGCAGGTCGACGTCGCCGCCTACCTGATGGGCAACGCCCAGTTTCGGGTATTTCAGCTCGCCCGTCACCATGGACATGACGCCGACAATGTAATTGCATCCGGCCAGGCGCGCTGGTTTCCAGGTGTTCAGTTCGGCGACAAACCGGTCGGGATCGTCCGCGGCCTCCTTGCCGACGGTACAGTACGGCATGTTGAAGCTGCGCCCTTGCCGCCCCCACCAGAGTGCGGCGGCGATATCGGGGCCATTGGCCGGATCGGCATAGCCGGACGCGAGGCGCTCCGCCGCTTCCATCAGACCGCCCTCGAACGCCAGCGAGTAGAACGACACCGCCTTCGACCAATTGGGTTTCACGCACACGCCGTGCTCGTACATCGTCCCGGCCAGCAGCGCTATTTTCGGCACGTCTTTGCTCAGCCAGACCTTGAGGCGATCGACGGCGGAGGCGCAATTGCGCGCCTCGATCCTGACCTTGACGTCGTGGACGGCCGCGTCCCCCACCTTGTCCTGGGCCGGGTCATCGGCCGCGCCGGCAGACAATGGCGCCAAGGCGATGACGATGGCGAGGAGCAGGCCGGCAAAATTAGTCGCGAGATTCACAGTGATCCTTGGGGTCGGTGGGCATCGAAGCATTGCGCTGCCGACACTTGTCAGTTTCGCATGATTATACGCATCAATTTCCCCAGGGAATGAAACTTGCAAGCGCAGCCACTACTGTCTGGTTCGCCTATTCCGCCAGCCTGCGCTGCCGCTCTTCCCTCGGCGTATTCCCAAACAGCGCCCCGAACGCCGTCGAAAAATGCGACCCCGACGAAAACCCGCACATCAAGCCCACCTGCACGATCGAATTATTCGTATCGATCAGCAACTGCCGCGCCCGTTGCAGGCGCAGTTCCAGGTAATAGCGTGACGGCAGGCTGCCAAGATATTGTTTGAATAGCCGCTCCAGCTGCCGCCGCGACACGCCCGCCAGCTGGGCGATCTCGTCGGTCGAGAGCGGCTCTTCGATATTCGCTTCCATCAGCGTCACCGCTTCGGTCAGCTTCGGCTGCAGCGTGCCGAAGCGCGCCTGCAGCGCCACGCGTTGCCGCTCTTCCCTGCCGCGCACGCGGTCGACGCACAGCAGCTCTTTGACGGGCGCCTGCACGTTGGAGCCGAAAATGATGTCGATCAGGGTCAGTGCGAAATCGACGGAGGCGGCGCCGCCGCAGCAGGTCAAGCGGTTGCCGTCGATTTCGTACAGGTGGGGCGTGAAGATGGCCTGGTCGGCGCGGCTGTCGGCGTCGGCGTAGAGCGACCAGGGCAGCGCCGTTTTGACGCCGTTCAGGGCGCCCGCTTCCGCCAGCCACAGCACGCCGGCGCCGACCCCGCCCCAGAAGGGCGCGGCGCGGCAACGTTCGACCAGGGCGCGGAAGTTGGCGGGTTTTAATCCAGCCTGCGCCTCGTCGGCGGCCAGCAGCACCAGATGCCAGTGGCGCTGGGCGTCGCTGGCGAATTTGTCGGGGCTGCGCACGTCCACGTGCAGGCGCTCGGGGCCGAGGATCTTGGCCGCCTGGCGCAGCGGTTGCACCAGGCCCGACCAGGTGAGCGCGTCCGGTTCGCCCGCATTCACGAGCAGGATGCGCAGCGGCCGTTCCTGGGCCAGGACGGACACTTCAGCTTGCATCGTTGCGGGTCAATAAGGTCATTACACGGGTCTGGCGCGCTCGGCGCGGGGGAATTCGAAATCCAAGACTGACAATCATACCGGAGATCAACTGCAGGGAAGTCGATCCTTGATCTGAATCAGAGCGACCCGGTTTCCTCTGGCCGCAGCCAACCCGCGTGCCTGGATTGAGTCAAACCGCTGAAACGCGCACTTTTCTTCTCCCGCTATCTCCAGAAAAAGGATTTCGCCATGAACCAGTTCCCCAGCGACTTTCCACATACCCTGACCGGCTTCGGCGGCGACCCTGGCCTGAATCGGGCACAGCACCGCGAGCGCAGCAAGAAATGCCCGGTGATCCTGGTGCATGGCAACGCATCGAATTCCGTGCACCCCACGTACGGCATGCTGACGATGAAAGCCTTCCTGAAGGATGCGGCGTACCAGGACTGCGAAATCTGGGCCATGGATTATCTGGGCGAGAACAATGGCATGCACGAATTGCTCGGCGTGCACCGCAACCGCATCGACGCCTTCCGCGAATTCGTCGACCAGGTGCGCGACTACCTGGGCGTGGAAAAACTCGACTTCATTTCGCACTCGCTCGGCTGCGGCATGGTCAACGCCTACCTGCGCGGGCTGCAGCGGGACGGACAGTGGAACAGCGAGCACCACCGTTTCGACGTGGCCGGCACCTCGGTCAGCATCGCCGGCGCCACGTATGGCCTGGGAAACGGAAGCGGCGGCATCGATGAATTCAGGACCGGCAGCCAATTTGAAATCGCGTCGCACCGGTTCGGCGATGTCGCCAACGACGACACGCCGTTCGGGGAAGACATCACATCGGAGCAGATCGCACCCACCGAGGAATGGAAAGTCACGACCTCGCTGGACAATGACCAGGTGTCCTACGTCGCCATCATTGCGCGCGAGGATTTTGTCGACCAGTTCTATCCGAATACGAGCCGCCGCGACGGCGCCGATCTGAACAAGGTGTTCAACGTCGGACAAGGGGCAGCAGGGCATGAGAGAATCATCAAGGAGCAAGCCGTGTTCGATGCGTTCAAGGGCTACCTGGACCGCTATCCGCCTCAGCCGCCGGTCAGTTTTTCCGTGGACAAGGAAAGCGGCAACCATGGCGCCAAGCTGCGGATCACGGTCACGATCACGCCTGCCGGCGCAACGGTCGGCTACCGGGCCAGGCGCCTGACCAAGGCGGTGCAGGCCGGCTTTCTCGTCGAAACCGTTGCGCAAGACAATGCGGGCGCGCTGGCGAACAACCAGTCCCTGACCCTGGCGCACGACGGCGCCTGGGAGCTGCGATTCGCGGCCAACAGCGGCGCCGCGCTGGAACGCAGCTATGGCGTCAACGTCCTCCTGCCGGAACTGCACGTCCTCACCGACAACAGCACGCCTTTCCAGGGCAGCCTGGAAGTCAAGACCCTGGCCAGCAAGGGCACCGTTTACTACAGCACCGACAAGACGCACTGGCTGGCGCAGTCCAATCCCCTCATTCACGAAACGACCACGCTGTATTTCGTGGCGATCGATGCCGAGGGCCTGGCCTCTGCCGTTGTTTCAAAGGCGTTCGAGAAAAAGGTCGTGCAATTCGCGAAGGCCACGCTGACCGAACACTTCATCGCCGGCAGGCTGGCCTTCAGCGACTATATCGACCTGACGATGCAATTGGGCGTGAATGCCGTGATCACGCTGTATTTCGTCAATGGCGAATGGGTGCGCGACCCGGACATCACCGAACTGGCACTGACCGCGCCCGCCATCAGCATTTCCGACGATGGCGGGGTCAAGACAGCGCCGCTCACGCTGGCCCTGGCCGCGCAGCATCCGACGGATTCGGCGCCGGCGATTTATTACACGCTCGACGGCGCGCTGCCGACCACGAATTCGCACCGCTTTACGTCCTCGGGCCTGCTGCGGTTAGAAACCGCCGGCAGCACCACGCTCACCTGCCGCGCCTGCGATGCGGCGGGCAACTGGTCCGACACCGTGACCCGAACATACCGGATGGCGTTCGACGACCAGGCGCGCATCCGTTGCGACAAGCCGAGCGGCGTTTATCCGGGTGCCATCGACCCGGTGATTTCGGTGCCCGGGCAAGCCGCTTCCACCAGCCTGGTGTATTACACGGACGACGGCACCGATCCGTCGGATCCGGCCAACCCGAACCGCAAATCCTTCGACAACCAACACCGATTCACGATTCGCGGCAACGGCGCCCACGCCATCCTCTGCTATACGAAGGACGACACCGGCAACGAGGCATTCCAGGCCTTCGGCTGGCAGATCGACGATGACGATTATCCGGAAACGCGCCTGTTTCCTTCGGCGGGCGGCAATTTCGTCGGCCAGGTGCGCATCGAACTGACCGTCTCCGAACCGAGCGCATGGACCCGGTATACGCTCGATGGCAGCGAGCCTTCGGAAACGAACGGAACAAGTTATACGGCGCCCATCGTGCTCGACCGGACGGCACGCCTGCGTTTCCGCTCGCGCAGCCTGGCGGGCAAGCTGGAACCGGTGCGCAGCGCGCTATTTAACGTCACCCCCAAGCCGGAGCACCTGGTGTTCGACAGCGACGCCCGCCACAGCGGCTACCTGGTCGCGCAGGACGACGATCGGATGGTAACGGTCGGAACCGGGAACATGCTCAGGATCGGCGCCGTGGCCGGGAATGGCGACAGCCGCGCCATCCTGCATTTCGATACGGCGTCCCTGCCGGACAATGCGGAAATCAGCCGCGCCTTCCTCGAAGTGGCGTTTCATTCGACAGCGGGCGATCCGTGGGCGGACGGCGGAACAATCGGGGTGGACGTGCAACGCGGGCATTTCGGCTCCTCGCGCGCCCTGAATGCCTACGACTGGGACGCCAGGGCCACTGCCGAGGGCGCCGCACGGATCGACAGATTTTCTTGCAGCACCGGCAATTCCACCGATTTTTCGCGTGCCGGCCTGGAGGCCATCAACCAGACCGGCGTCACGCAATGCCGCCTGAGCATGACGCCAGGCGCGCACGGCGCGACGGGCGCCTGCCTGATGCTCGAAGGCGGAACTCGGGCCAGGCTGCATATCACCCTGGCCAGTCCGCACCAGTGAGGTTTCACTCGGGGGCCAGGGCGGCGGCGGGCCGCTTTTCCGCATTCCATTGACTGACGATCATCCCGGAGATCAACAGCAAGCCACCCAACCAGCCACGCGCGGTCATGGCCTCGCCCAGCCAGAAGTAGCCGAAGAAGGCGGCCGCCGCCGGCTCGAAGGCGTAGACCACGGCAGCCTCGTTCGCGGTCGTGCGCGACTGGCCCCAGGTTTGCAACGAGATGATGGCGGCGGTGGCGACCACGCCGAGGTAGGCGAAATTCCAGCCATGTTCACCGATGCTCGTCAGCACGCCGTTCAGCCAGGTGGCGCGAACGCCCGCCTCGCCCGGCACGTCGCGCGCCAGCAGCCAGAGTGCCGCGCACAGGGCGACCATGCCGATCTGGGCTGCCGTGACCGTCATCAGCCGCGTCGCGCGCCGCGTGTGCACTTCCATCACCTTCACATACACGCCGAAGCACAGCGCGCACATCAGGGCGAGCGAATCGCCGGTTCCCCAGCCGCCGCCGTCCCAGCACAAGGCAGCCAGGCCCGCGATCGACATGATCAAGGCAACGACGATGCGCCGTTCGGGCAGGCGTCCGGCCAGCACGCCCAGCAGCGGGACGACCAGCACGTTGAGGCCGCAAATAAAGGCGTTGCGGTTCGAGCTGGTCAGCGCCAGGCCCTCGACCTGGAAGATGAAACAGAAGAACAGCAAGCCGCCCAGGATGGCGCCCGAACGCAGGTCGCCGGCCTTGGCGCGCCACAGGAAGGGAGACAGGATCGCGGCCGCCAGCGCGAAGCGCACCAGGATGATCCACACGGCCGAGAAGTGGCCGGTGAGGTCTTTCATGGCGGGGAAGGTCGTGCCCCAGACCAGGGTGACGAGCAGCAGGGCGACGATGCCGTGGAGGTGGCGTTGCATGGTTAATCGATCGGCAAAAACGCCTATGCTACCCGCCTCGACCGTAAAAGGCGAAGCGTGGGCGGATAAAGACGCCGGGACGGCTATAATTCCGGGTCATGGGGGAACGATATTTAAAGAGCGTCCGCTTGCTGGCCGAGTGCCTGCAAGGCTTCGAGCGGTATTCGGGCGAGTCGGTGCGCCAGTACGGTTTGACGCATGCGCAATTCGACATCATTGCCACGCTCGGCAATACTGCGGGCATGAGCTACAAGGAACTTGGCGAGCGCACCCTGATCACCAAGGGCACGCTGACCGGCGTTGTCGAACGCCTCGAGCAAAAAGGCATCGTACTGCGCGAGCGCAGCAGCGACGACAAGCGTTCGTTTCATGTGCGCTTGAGCGATGAGGGCGATGCCGTTTTCCGCGAGGTGTTCCCGAAAGTGGTTTCCCACTGCAAGCAATTGTTTGCCGATTACAGCGACGCCGAATTCGACGCGATGGATGGCGCCTTGACCATGCTGCGCCAGCGCATCCACCAGGCCGAACGCCCGCAGTTTCCCCCGTCATCACCCCAACAAAAGGAAGAATCTTGAAAACTACCCTGCTCGAAGGCATGACGCCTGCCCATTTCGACAAGCACATCATCGGCAATATTTTGCTGGAAGTGGCCCCCGTTGATGAAGTGCGCCAGCACAAGATGCTGATCGGCGTACGCAACGAGGCCGGCGACATCTACCGCTTGATCGGCGCGGCCAAAATCAACAGTTTCATGAACGCCGTCGAAGAGCTGGCGGACCTGGGCCTGGTCGATGAACTGGAAGAGACCGAAGAGCCGAAGGATGGCCTCGACGCGATTTTCAGCGAGCCCTGATCGGCCGTTGTAAAAGTGCCCCACGGCAAACTTTGCCTGGGGAGACGTCTGTACATCGGAGTATAATTTTTCGATGGACAGACTCCACGCCCTCAAAAGTATCGCGGCCCAGGCCTCCCGCGGCGAACTCAGCTTTCCGACGAATGTCGACGCCACCCTCAGGCTGCAGCAAGCCCTGAGCGATCCCGAATGCCACGCCGAAGCGGCGGCCCGCCTGGTGCAGGCCGAGCCCTTGCTGGCGGCGCGCACCGTCGCCATCGCCAATTCCGTGACCTACAACCGTTCCGGCAACGACGTCACCAACGTGCGCGCGGCCGTCCAGCGCGTGGGTTTCCGCACGCTCGGCGCGCTGGCGGCCGCCGTCATGGTGCGCCAGCTGAGCAGCGAAATCACCGAACCGGCCTTGCGCCAGCGCGCCGACGCCCTGTGGCGCCACTCGGCCCACGTGGCCGCGCTGGCCCAGGTGATCGCGCGCCGGGTGTCGTTCGTCGATCCGGAAACGGCGATGTTCGCCGGTATCGTGCACGAGGTAGGCGGGTTCTACATGCTGTCGCGCGCGCATGAATATCCGGGGCTGCTCGACGGCGACGCCGACGACTGGATGGAACACGGCGAAGTGGCCATCGGCCGCGGCGTCCTGCTGCGCCTGGGCGTGCCGGCGCCGGTGATGGGTGCGATCGAGGCCATGTGGCACGGCATGCGCGCCTTGCCGCCGGAGACGCTGGGCGACACCTTGCTGCTGGCGAACGATTTGTCGCCAGTGCCTTCCCCCCTGCTCGAGCGGCCGGGGGCGACGAGCGTGCAGGCGGCGGCGACGATCGATTTCGCCGTGGGCGACGGCACGCTGGCGCGCATCATGGAAGAGTCGGCGCACGAGGTGCAGAGTTTGACGTCGGCCTTGTTGTAAGCGTTTGCTGTAGACAAAAAAATGCCCGCTGGGAAGCGGGCAAAGTCCAAAACTAGGGATGTCCTGAAAGAGACAGCTCCATAATAGTTCCCGGTTCCCGCACTCTCTGTGCGCCACTTCACACTTGTGACATTTAGTGCGGCGCCCTGCAACATTTCGATCTGGGCAAAAAAAAACCCGCTCCGAGAGGGAGCGGGTGAAGTCCAAAACTAGGGATGTCCTGAAAGAGACAGTTCCACTATAAGGTTTCGCTATCCCAGCCCTCTGTGCGATAACTCACACATCACGCCGAAATGTCACATCTGAGCAATATCTTTGTGAAAATCGGTATCGCGTCGGTGTAAAACGGCAACGTCATCACAGCACAAATAAAAATGCCGCCCGGGCTGGATAGCCGGGCGGCATTTTTGTTGGGACAGCGCTTAAACCACGGCGCCGTCGGTCTCGTCCTTTTCCTTGACCGGCTTGATCAGGTCTTCGCGCTTCACGCCGAGCCACATGGCAATCGCCGCCGCCACGAACACCGACGAATAGATGCCGAAGCAAATGCCGATGGTCAGGGCGACCGCGAAGTAATGCAGCGACAGGCCGCCGAAGAACAGCATCGACAGCACCATCATCTGGGTACAGCCGTGGGTGATGATGGTGCGCGAAATGGTGGTCGTGATCGCGTGGTCGATGACTTCGTGTTCCGTCATCTTGCGCTGCTTGCGGAAGGTTTCGCGGATCCGGTCGAAGATGACGACCGACTCATTGACCGAGTAACCGAGCACGGCCAGGATCGCCGCCAGCACCGTCAGCGAGAATTCCCACTGGAAGAAGGCGAAGAAGCCCAGGATGATGACCACGTCGTGCAGGTTGGCGATGATGGCGGCGACGGCGAATTTCCATTCGAAGCGCACCATCAGGTAGCCGACCACGCCGATGATCACCATCAGGAGGGCGTTCAGGCCATTGGTCGCCAGCTCGTCGCCGACTTGCGGGCCGACGAAGTCGACGCGCTGCAGTTTCACCAGTTCGGCGCCGGCCGCGTTCACGCAGCTGCTGCGCGAAACTTGCTGGCCCTTCTCCAACATGCTCACCTGCTTCGTGCTGCCGCCTTCGGAGACGCAGATCGCATCGAAGGCCTTGGCCGAGGCGCTGGCGCCGCTGGCGTTTTTCACCGGCGGCAAGCGCAGCAGGATGTCCTGGGCGGTGCCGAAGCTGTTCACCTCGGGCGATTCATAGTGCAGCGCGCGCAATGTCGCCCGTACCTTTTCCTGGTCGGCCGCATGCGGATAGCGCAGTTCCATCACGGTGCCGCCGGTGAACTCCACCGAGAAGTTCAGGTGCTTGGTCACCAGGAAGAACACCGCGGCAACAAAGGTCAGCGCCGAGATCACGTTGAAGATCAACGCGTGGCGCATGAACGGGATGTCCCGCTTGATTTTGAAAAATTCCATGACGTTTCCTAGTCTTTATTTCTTTTCAGCGGGCAGGCCCGGGGTCCAGACAGTACCCACCGACAGCTTGGTGAGCTTCTTGCCGCGGCGGCCGTACCACAGGTTCACGAAGCCGCGCGAGACGAACACGGCCGAGAACATCGAGGTCAGGATGCCCAGGCTGTGGACGACGGCAAAGCCGCGCACCGCGCCCGAACCGAAGATCAGCAAGGCCAGGCCGACGATCAGGGTGGTCACGTTCGAGTCGAAAATCGTGTCCCAGGCGTGGGCGAAGCCGTTCGTGATGGCTTGCTGCGCGGTGGCGCCTGCACGCAGTTCTTCGCGCACGCGCTCGTTGATCAGCACGTTGGCGTCAATCGCCATACCGAGCGCCAGCGCGATTGCCGCGATGCCCGGCAGGGTCAGGGTGGCTTGCAGGGTCGACAGGATCGCCATCAGGAACAGCAGGTTGGCCGACAGGGCCAGCACGCTGAAGAAGCCGAACAGGTGGTAATAGATGATCATGAAGATGGCGATTGCCACGAAACCCCAGAGGGTCGAATGCAGCCCCTTCGAGATGTTCTCGGCGCCCAGCTGCGGGCCGACGACGCGTTCTTCGACGAATTCCATCGGGGCCGACAACGCGCCCGAGCGCAGCAGCAGCGCCAGTTCGTTCGCGTCTTCGATGGTGCCGATGCCGGTGATCTGGAAGGTCGAGCCGAGTTCGCCCTGGATGGTCGGCGCCGACGGCACGGTGTATTTGCCCTTTTCCTTCAGCAGGATCGCCATGCGCTTGCCGATGTTTTCGCGGGTTGCCAGGCGGATCTTGCGGCCACCGTCGCCGTTCAGGTCGAGCGAGACGGCAGGCTGGTGGTTCTGGTCGAAGGTGGCGACGGCGCTGGAGATATAGTCGCCGGTCAGGATGATGTCTTTCGACACCACGACCGGGGCGCCGCGGCCTTCGGTGAACAGTTCCGAGTTCAGCGGAATGGCGGCCGACAGTTCGGTGCCCGGGGTCACGGTCGAATCGACCATGCGCATTTCGAGGGTCGCGGTGCGGCCGATGATGTCTTTGGCGCGGGCGACGTCTTGCACGCCCGGCAATTGCACGATGATGCGGTCGGCGCCCTGGCGCTGGATGACCGGCTCAGTCACGCCGAGTTCGTTGATACGCTTGGACAGGGTCGTGATGTTCTGGTTCACGCCTTCTTCGACGGTGCGCTGGAGCGCGGCCGGCTTCAGGGTGACCATCAATTTCAGGTCGGTGCCGTCGGCGGCGTCGGCCAGTTGCAGATCCTGCATCTGGCTCGACAGCACATTGCGGGCGGCGGTGCGGGTCTCGGCGTCGCGGAAGGTGACTTCCACGGTATTGCCGTTACGCTCGATGCCGGCATGGCGCACGTTCTTGTCGCGCAGCAGGCTGCGCACGCTCGCTTGCGTGCCCTTCATCTTGGTCTCGAGCACGGCTTTCGCATCGACCTGCAGCAGGAAGTGGACGCCGCCGCGCAGGTCGAGGCCGAGGTTCATCGGCAGCGCGTGCAGCTTCTGCATCCAGGCAGGGGTATTCTTGACCAGGTTGACGGTGACGATGTAATCGGGGTCGGCCGCATCACGGTTCAGCTGGCGCTCGAGCGCGAGCTTGGCCTTGAACTGGGTATCGGTGGTGTCGAAGCGTGCGCGCACGGCTGTCGAGTTGCCCGAACCTTCCAGCGACACCAGGTTCGCCGGAACACCTTCGCGTTTGAGCACGTCCGCCACCCGGGTAGTGGTCTCGCTCGTGATCTTGACTGTCGTCTTGCCGGTCGTGACCTGCAAGGCCGGCGATTCACCAAAGTAATTGGGCGCCGTGTACAGCGCGCCCAGCAACAGCGCGACAGCGATCAGTATGTATTTCCAGACGGGATAGCGATTCATAGTGTTCCAGCGTTGGGTGTTGAGCGGCGGCGGCCCGAGGGATGATCGAGCCGCGATGCCGGCTTACAGGGACTTGAGCGTACCCTTCGGCAGCAGCGTGGTGACTGCGTTCTTCTGCACGACGATTTCGGTGCCGGTCGCCACTTCGACGGTGACATACGTGTCTTTCACCTGCACGACGCGGCCCAGGATACCGCCGGCGGTGACGACTTCGTCGCCCTTGGCCAGTGCTTCCATCATCGACTTCATTTCCTTCTGGCGCTTTTGCTGCGGGCGGATCATCAGGAAATACATGACCACGAACATGATCAGGATCGGGGCGAAGGTCGTCAGGTTGCCCATCAGGCCAGGATCGGCAGCAGTGGTGGTTTGCGCGTACGCGTTGGAAATGAACACAAGAACTCCGATTGTGAGATAAAAAAAACAGCGCTGTATTCTAGCACCGGCAAACTGCCAGCGGCCATTTGCGGTAGATGGGATTGACTTTCTTATATTGCAAGAAGGAAATCTCAAAAAATACGGTTGCGAGCCCCGTCAAACGCCGCGGGCGCGGTCGGTAGCGAACTTCAGGCGGAACGCATGGAACCCATCCGCATCGATCGCATCGCGGATCTCCTGCATCAAATTCAAATAATAGTGCAGGTTGTGGATCGTATTCAGACGCGCGCCCAGGATTTCGTTCGAGCGGTGCAGGTGGTGCAGATAGGCGCGCGAGAAATTCTTGCAGCAGTAGCAGTCGCAGGACTCGTCCAGCGGCCCGGTGTCCTCTTTATAGCGCGCGTTCTTGATCTTGACGTCGCCAAAGCGGGTGAACAGCCAGCCATTGCGGGCATTCCGGGTCGGCATCACGCAGTCGAACATGTCGACGCCGTTGGCGACGCCCTCGACCAGGTCTTCCGGCGTGCCGACGCCCATCAGGTAATGCGGCTTGTTTTCCGGCAGGCGCGGGCCGACGTGGGCCAGGATGCGCTTCATGTCTTCCTTCGGCTCGCCGACCGACAGGCCGCCG
>Ga0213834_100673_pt1 | contig 13928 bp, 8 predicted proteins | sample SWPTP12_FD_160580 | JGI IMG/M metagenome (GOLD analysis project Ga0213834, IMG submission 160580) | Coastal seawater microbial communities from Marineland, Florida, United States - SWP TP1 #2 | ecosystem: Environmental > Aquatic > Marine > Coastal | place: USA: Florida | collected 2016-08-06 | reverse complement strand
GGCTGGCCCTGGCCCTGCGCCCAGGCGTTCATACGGTCGCAGAACGCTCTCGAACCGCCGGTCTTGGCCGGGATCGCCCAGACTTCGACCTTCGGGTTGGACGCGATCATGTTTGCGAACACCTTGAAGCCGGAGCCGGCGAAATGCTCGGTGACGGCTTCCATCTCGATCGGGTTGCGCAGGTCCGGCTTGTCGGAGCCGTATTTGCGCAGCGCGACGTCGTAAGGGATCCGCGGGAATTCCTTGGTGACCGGCTTTCCTTCGGCAAACTCCTCGAAGATGTCGCGCATGACCGGCTCCATCGTCTCCCAGACTTCTTCCTGGGTAACGAAGCTCATTTCCAGGTCGAGCTGGTAGAATTCGCCCGGCAGGCGGTCGGCACGCGGGTCTTCGTCGCGGAAGCACGGTGCGATCTGGAAGTAGCGGTCAAAGCCCGCCACCATCATCAGCTGCTTGTACTGCTGCGGCGCCTGCGGCAACGCGAAGAACTTGCCGGGATGGATACGGCTCGGAACCAGGAAGTCGCGCGCGCCTTCGGGCGACGATGCGGTCAGGATCGGCGTCGAATATTCGGTAAAACCGCCCGACGCCATTTCGCGGCGCATGGCCGCAATGATCTGCGTGCGCTTGACAATGTTCTTGTGCAGCGTTTCGCGGCGAAGATCGAGGAAGCGGTACTTGAGGCGCACGTCTTCCGGATATTCAGGCTCGCCGAACACCGGCAGCGGCAGTTCCTTGGCAGCGGAGAGAACTTCGATCTCCTGGGCGTAGAGTTCGATCTCGCCAGTCGCCATGGTCTTGTTGACGGTCTCGTCGGAACGCGCCTTGACGGTGCCGTCGATGCGGATGACCCATTCGCCACGCACGACTTCGGCCGACTTGAAGGCCGGGCTGTCCGGGTCGGCAACGACCTGGGTCATGCCATAATGGTCGCGAAGGTCGATGAACAGAACGCCGCCATGGTCACGGACGCGATGAACCCAGCCGGAGATACGGACATTGGAGCCGACGTCCGACTTGCGGAGGGCTGCACAGGTGTGGCTGCGGTAACGATGCATTGTCTTTTATCCTGGACTGATGCTGAAAGCGGCTTCATCGGCGCGCGAAGCACAGCCGTACGAACCCATGAAAATCGGCCGGAAAAGCGCATGGTGGGCCTGCTTTGTCAAGACTTGTCACAGTCTCCCGCGGCGCTCGAGCCCTTTCCCCTGCTTTTACGGCTAGAGTTGCATAGGAGGATGTCATAACCAGAATGGGTCGATACGGCCAGCGCGCTGGCTGAGTCTCTGCGCCTGCCGACCATGCCCGAAAGCATCCGATGAACCAGATCCGCCCGCTGATACCGCTTCTGATCACCGCAGGGATCCTGATCGGCGGCAACGGGCTCCAGGGCACCTATATCGCGCTGCGCGGTTCGGCCGAGGGTTTTTCGCCGTCAGTCATCGGCTTGATCGGTGCCGGCTACAGTGTCGGCTTTGCGATCGGCTGCATCTATGTGGCGCGGCTGCTGCGCTCGATCGGCCATATCCGCACCTTTGCGGCCATGGCGGCGATCGCTGCGTCCGCCTCGATCGCCCTATCGATGGTCATCGATCCCGTCTTCTGGTTCGCCATGCGCTTCCTGATCGGCATCACCATCGCCAGCCTGTTTGCCACCGTCGAGAGCTGGATCAACTCGCAAGTGACCAACGAGAACCGCGCGCGGACGCTGTCGATCTACCGTTTCGTCGATCTCGGCTCGGTCACGATCGCGCAATACCTGATCCCGACCTTCGGCATCGACGGACCTGTCATCTTCAACATCATCGCCATCGCGCTCACCCTGTCGCTTGTGCCGATATCCATCGCCGACAAGTCGGGGCCGACGCCACCGGCCTCGATTTCCTTTGATCTGAGAACCGTATGGCGCATTTCGCCGCTCGCTGTGGTGGGCGTCGTGGCGGTCGGCCTGTCGATGGCGGCCTTTCGCAATATCGGGCCGATCTACGCCAAGGAGATCGGCATGAGCATCACGTCGATCGCGACCTTCATGAGTGCCGGCATCATCGGCGGCGTGGTGCTCCAATATCCGCTCGGCGTCTATTCGGACAAGCTCGACCGGCGGCGCGTCATCCTGTGGACGACGATCGGGTCCGTCATCACCGGCGCCTATCTGTCGTTCGGCGCGGGCAGCAACGAGACGGCCAATATCATCAGCGTCTTCCTGTTCGGCGCCTTTTCGATGCCGCTCTATTCGCTCTGCTCGGCGCATGGCAACGACCACGCCAAGCCCGGCGAACACGCGGTGATCGCGGCAGGCCTCCTGTTCTTCTGGTCGGTCGGCGCCACGTTCGGACCGCTGCTTGCCGCAGCCCTTCTGGAGTTTTACGGCCCGCGCGCATTCTTCCTCTACACGTCCTTCATCTTCGCCGGGTTCGCGATCTACACGCTGCGCCGGATGCAGGTGCGGGCACCGGTGCCGCCGCAGCAGCGCAACTCGCGATTTCGGTCCCTTCTGCGCACGTCCGCCTATTTCAACCGGCTTGCAGACCCTGCGGACCGGGCTAGCGACAAGGACAGGGACGCTGACGGCAACAACAGGAAATAGCCGCCCGCTGCCGGGAAAGGCTGGCCGTTTGTCTTGACATCTGCGGCGGGAAGGGAAAGGAAGGTTGACCACCTGCACGTGAATGAGACGATGATCGAAACAACAATTGCCCTTCAGGAAGCCTGCGAAAAGCTGGCTCAGTCAGACTTCATCACCATCGATACGGAGTTCTTGAGAGAGACGACCTTCTGGCCGGAACTCTGCCTGATCCAGATGGCGAGCCCGACAGTCGAAGTTCTCGTCGATCCGCTGGCAAAAGGGCTCGACCTCAAGCCCTTCTTCGAGCTGATGGCGAATACGGCGGTCACCAAGGTGTTTCATGCCGCGCGCCAGGATATCGAGATCATCCATCATCTCGGCAATCTCGTGCCGCATCCGATCTTCGATACGCAGGTTGCAGCCATGGTGTGCGGCTTCGGCGACAGCGTCTCCTACGACCAGCTCGTCAACCGCATCAAGGGCGTGCAGATCGACAAGTCGTCGCGCTTTACCGACTGGAGCCGCCGGCCGCTGTCGGAAAAGCAGCTCGACTATGCGCTGGCCGACGTCACCCATCTGCGCGACGTTTATCTGTCTCTGAAAGAACAGCTGGAACGTGAAGGCCGTGCCCTCTGGCTGACGGAGGAAATGGCGGTCCTCGAGAGCGCGTCGACCTATGACCTGCATCCCGACGATGCCTGGCTGCGTCTGAAGTCGCGTCTGAGGAAGCCGAGCGAGTTGGCGATCCTGAAATTCGTCGCCGCATGGCGCGAACGTGAGGCGCGCAGCCGCAACGTGCCGCGCTCGCGCGTGTTGAAGGACGATGCGATCTACGAGATCGCCCAGCAGCAGCCCAAGGATACCGAAGCGCTCGGACGTCTGCGCACCGTGCCGAAGGGTTGGGAACGCTCGTCATCAGGCGCTGCGATCGTCGAGGCTGTCAATACGGCGCTGGCGCTGCCGAAGACCGAGATGCCGCATGCTCCGAAGCATGTGCATCTGCCAGAAGGCACGGGCGCTGCCGTCGAACTCTTGAAGGTTCTGCTGAAGCTCATTTCCGACAAGCAGGGCGTTGCCGCAAAGGTGCTTGCCAATACCGACGATCTGGAAAAGATTGCTGCCGAAGGCGAGTTGGCCGAAGTGGCCGCCCTTTCCGGCTGGCGTCGCGAACTGTTCGGCGACACGGCGCTCAAGCTGATCCAAGGCGGCGTGGCGTTGCGCTTCGTCAACAAGAAGGTCGAGGCGGTCGAGCTGTAAGGCTCGTCCTCACCGTCTTTCATAATACAAGGGATCGGCAACCGGAGCGCCGGAGCGCGATCCCTTTTCGTTTAAATCCCAGTTATTTGCAGCGTTCCAGGCCGGCTCCGCGACGCTCGAACTACCTGCTCTGGCACCGTCAAGAAACCGACGTAAAACCTTCATCCAAGCGTCAACCGATCATCACCCTACCGTCATGCGTCCCGCCTATCGACGTCGCGTGTTCTTCTCATTCGAACAGGTGATTTGATGACCAAGACCTTTTTAGCCTCCGTCTTCGTAAGTGCCCTCCTTGCCGGCACGGCATTGGCCGACGACAAGGAGTTTCCTGCAAAGCTCGCGGGCCAGGCAATCCTGCCGGCCAATACGGTGACTGCTGCTCCAACCGATGCGCCTGAATTTCTCAAGACATCGGGCAAGTTCACCACGCCGGACCGCAAGCGCACGGAAAAGCTCGGATCGATCGACGGCAAGGACGGTGTTCGCGTCACCGACGTCAAGCTGCCATTCAACGGTCAACCGATCCAGGGCTTTTCCGGGATCAAGGCGATGGCAGACGGCACGTTCTGGACGCTCTCCGACAACGGTTTCGGCTCCAAGGCCAATTCCTCCGACGCGATGCTGTTCCTGCACCAGGTGAAGTTCGACTGGGCGACCAACAAGGTCGATGTCGTCAAGAACATCTTCCTGTCGGACCCGAACAAGATCGCCCCCTTCCCGATCGCCATGGAAGGCAGCGACAAGCGCTACCTGACCGGCGCCGATTTCGATATCGAATCGATCCAGCCCGTCGCAGACGGTTTTTGGCTCGGCGAGGAATTCGGGCCTTACCTCATCAAGGTCGACATGCTCGGCCAGCTGACTGACGTCGTTGCCACCACCGTTGACGGCAAGAAGGTCACCTCGCCTGACAACCCGACCCTTTCGATGCCTGCCAACCCTGCCGCCAAGATGCCGGTCTTCAACCTGAAGCGCTCGGGTGGCTATGAAGGCATGGCAATGTCGAAGGATGGGCAGAAGCTTTACGGCCTGCTGGAAGGCCCGATCTTCCTCGACGACGGCAAGGTCGAACAGGCCGATGGCCGCACCGCGCTGCGCGTCATCGAATTCGACATCGCTTCGAAAAGCTGGACCGGCCGTTCCTGGCTCTATCCGCTGTCTGAAAAGGGTGTCGCGATCGGCGATTTCAACATGCTGGACGCCACGACCGCACTCGTCATCGAACGCGACAACGGCGCCGGCACCAAGGACAAGGCCTGCGCTGATCCGAAGCAGCCGAAGCCGGATTGCTTTGATGCGCCGGCCGAACTGAAGCGCGTCTACAAGCTCGAGATGACCGACGCCAATGTCGGCGCTGCCGTCCGCAAGATCGGCTATATCGACCTTCTGAACATCAAGGACCCCGACAGCAAGAAGATGGCTGGCTCGAAGGACGGCATCTACGACATGCCGTTCGTGACGATCGAGAATGTCGACCAGATCGACGCGACACACCTGATCATCGGCAATGACAACAACCTGCCCTTCTCGGCCGGTCGCGCCGTCAACAAGGCTGATGACAACGAGTTCAGCCTGATCGAAGCCGCCGAGTTCCTCAACGCGAAGTAAAGCAGTGAGGCGGTGATCGGCAGGCCTCTAGAGCCCGGACATCACCACGACGAAACAGAAAAGGGTATCTGCATCAGCAGGTACCCTTTTCGACTCCATGACACCTCGAACCTGGACGTATTAAAGCTCAGGTATCGCCAGGATTACCATTTCAGGACGTCGTTAAGCGATGATGGCGCTTTCAAGCTTCTGTTCAAGTTCGTCGAAGGATCATTGAGCTGACGGACGATGTCGCTCTTTTGCGACGAGGAAAGATTGCTCCCCGACTGCCGCAGGATCAGGATCTGGTTATTGGCCACACCCTGATCTGTCGTATCCTTGGCAGCGTTTACGCTCAGCTCCACGGCCCGCGGATCCTGCAGGCGGTACAGAAAATCTGCTGCCTGGTAGCGAATGGTCTTGTCCGGATCTGCGGCCGCCTGAATCAGCAACGGAAAATCCTCAGCGGCCAGCTTTTGCGACAGAGACGACGCCAGATTGGGGTCGGAGCGGATCATTTCTGCCAGGGCATAGACCACGCCGAGCTTGACGCGGTAATCGTCCGGCGATGCGTGCAGCGCAGACAGCATCATGGGCACTGCGACAACTCCGGCAGAGACCAGAAAGTCGCGGGAATTGCGCCTCAGGAACGTATCCTCGTTCCGTAGGCCGGCAAGCGCCTTCTGAATTTGGTCGACCGATGCTTCCGGCCGAACCGCCGCCTGAGCGAACGCGCTCAGATCCCCCCATGCACCTGTCGTGCTGCCGCTAACCTCCGCTGTCGGCCCAGGTGAAAGCGTATCCAGTTCGGACAGGAGAACCAGCGAGCCGTTCTTGACCTGCCGCGCATTATAGTCGAAGCGCCACTGGACCGGCCGGCCTTCGGCGAAAATTGCCCGGATTTTCTGGGCATCGCCGATAAGCTCGAAATACTCTTTGCCAGCTTCCTTTTCGATTGTATCGACCTGCATCCGCATCTGCGTGCTTTGTAGCGATGTACCGAGGCCAAGAAACTTGATCCGTCGGACCATGGCATCCTTGTAGATGTAGAGCGGCTCGTCATCGATTATGCGGATATCGGCGACATGCGAGAAGTCGCCGCTGATCTCGCCTTTAAACAGCGCCGGCGTGCCAGGCGGCGTAAATTGCTGGAGCATTAGAAACAGAACGACTGCCATGGCGCCGGCCCCGGTCACCGACCAGCCGGCCCAGTTCCCTGCAACCTTTGCACCGAATGCCGCAAGCACCAGCCCGAAGCCGACGCAGATAGTCAGCGAGGAGGCGGTCTGGCTGCGTCCCAAGAGAAGGATCGCAGTACCCAGCAGCACGAGAAAGAGCCCGACGGCCACGCCGGCAACAAAGTATTTTTCCGGAAAATTGTTCTCGGGCGCCAGCGCGTTATTGGGACCACGGTCCGCATGATTGTTCGCGCCTTGATCTGCCACTGCCATGTTCGAGCCCCCCTCGAAGCCAACACCAACATAAGGCATCCCTGTTCAACCGAAGATAAGCCGAATCCCGCTCGGTTGCAACCGTCTAGATCTGATGCGTCTGTTCTTGCGACAGCTGCTATTCGAACACGAAGGCGAGCTTCTTGCCGGTCAGCTTGGCAAGCTGCTGCAGCCGACCTTCCAGCCGCTCGCCAGCGAAGTTGCGGTAAGCGTGCGGCACGACGAATTCCATGTCGAGATCGGGCGAACTCGACTGGCGGAAAGTCAGGTTATTGACGATGCCGGGCATCGAAGCCGAGAACAGATAAACCACCCGCAAAAGCCCGCCGAGCAGTTTGGCGAGCTCCAGCAGCCGCGGTGTCGCAATCGTCGAGAGCGGGCCGGTGGCACCGTCGTCGCTCAAACCCTCAAACCGGTAGTAGTTGGCGAGCGCCAGGTAGGCGCGGCCCGCATGGGTAATGCCGACGAAGGACGAGTGGGCGATGACGTTAAGTGCCTGGGCGCCGCGGTAATCGGGATGCGCACGCCAGCTGATATCGGCCAGCAGGCAGGCAGCCCTGCGATAGCGGCTTTCTTCCTCGGTCTCGGTAATGCCGAAGAACGGCACCATGCGGCCGGTCCAATCGGCAAGCTCGCGCGCATGTTCGGGCGAACGCGCGCGCAGGATGGCGAGTTGATCGGCAGCCACGACCAGCGGATCGGCCTGCTTTTCCTCATCCGGCATCAGGTGATAGAGATACCCTTCCCGCACGCCCTGCGCCGAAAAGCTGACGACCGACGGCTTCATGACGGAGAGCACTTCCTGCAGGGCCACGGCGCCGAAGGGCAGAAGCGAACGACGGCTTTTCGAGACGGCCTGCCAGGCAGGATCCTTGGAATCCTTGGCATCGATCACGTCCTCGAGGAATTTCTGGATTTCCTCGAAGGTCAGTTCATACCCCTGCATCATGTGCAGCGGATATTTGGTGATTTCCATGTGCAGCTTGGCGATGTTGCGCCACGTGCCGCCGACCGCATAGAAGGTGCGGCCCTCGCCCTTTTCTAGGAAGCGGGCGGTATTGACCTGCTTGCGGGCAAACGTGCGCGCCTTGGAAATGGAGCCACCTGATGATTCCGACAGGCGCAGGCCGCCGAGAGGCAGGGTGATCCCCTTGCCGAACTCATGTCCCTTGATGTCGATCAGTTCAAGCGAGCCGCCGCCAAGATCGCCGGCAACGCCGTCGACCTCGTGGAAGCCGCTGATTACGCCGAGAGCCGAATACTTGGCTTCTTCCTCGCCGGACAGGAGCTGGATTTCCTGGCCGAGGATTTCCTCCGCCTTGGCGATGAAATCAGGGCCGTTGGAGGCTTCGCGGGCGGCGGCCGTTGCAAGGACGTAGATTTGCGTCGCCTGCGCCTGGTCGGACAGCGCCTTGAACCGTCTGAGAGCGGCGAGCGCGCGCAACACGCCCTCGTCGTCCATCCGGCCGTTCGAGCCGAGACCCTTGCCAAGACCGCACAGAACCTTCTCGTTGAAGAGAACGGTCGGTGCCCTGGTCAGGCCTTCGTAAATCACCACGCGAACCGAGTTCGAGCCAATGTCGATGACGGAAACAGGGGCGATGCCAGGCAGGCGCCCTTGAGCTTCAGATCGTACCATGCTGCCTATTTCTTGACTGTTCTTGCCGGCTACTTTTTGCGTCCGGACATGACGCCGGCAATCAGTTTCGGAGCGCTGGACTTCAGGGCTTCACCACGCCCGGAAAGGCTAGGATTGGTCATGAAATAATGCTGCGCGTTGAACGGTTCTTCGCCCTTGCGCACTTCCATGCGCCTTGACGTACCGTCCGCCAATATCTCGTAGCTCTGTTGATTGTCAATGAGATTGCCCAGCATGATCTGTGAAAGAACCTGCTCGTGCACGGTCGGATTGAGCAGCGGCACCAGCGTTTCGACGCGGCGATCGAGGTTGCGGGGCATCATGTCGGCAGACCCGATGTAGAGCAGAGCCTTGTCCGAAGGCAGTCCGTAGCCGTTGCCGAAGCAGAAGATGCGGCTGTGTTCGAGGAAGCGCCCGACGATCGATTTGACGCGGATATTGTCGGAAAGACCCGGCACCTGCGGGCGCAGGCAGCAGATGCCGCGGATGACCAGATCGATTTCGACGCCGGCGCGGCTGGCGCGATAAAGCGCGTCGATAATCTCCGGATCGACCAGTGAATTCATCTTCATCCAGATCGCGGCCGGAGCTCCCGCCTTCGCGTGCGCGATCTCTTCCTCGATGTGTTTGAGAATGCGCGGTCGCAGCGTGTAGGGCGACATGGCGATTTTGGTGCTTTCCTTCGGCTCGCCGTAACCGGTGATAAAGTTGAAGATATTCGCCATGTCGTGGGCGATCTTCGGGTTGCAGGTGAAGAAGGAAAGGTCCGTGTAGATCTTTGCGGTGATGGGATGGTAGTTGCCGGTACCAAGGTGGCAATAGGTTCTCAGCTTGCCGTCCTCACGGCGCACCACCATCGACATCTTCGAATGTGTCTTGAGCTCGATAAAGCCGAAAACGACCTGCACGCCGGCGCGTTCCAGGTCTCGCGCCCAGCGGATGTTGGCCTCTTCGTCGAAGCGTGCCTTCAACTCGACCAGCGCCGTGACCGACTTGCCGGCCTCGGCCGCATCGATCAGGGCTCGGACGATGGGGCTGTCGTTGGAGGTTCTGTAGAGGGTCTGCTTGATGGCGAGGACGTCGGGGTCACGGGCTGCCTGAAGAAGAAACTGCACCACAACGTCGAAGCTCTCGTACGGGTGGTGGACCACCATGTCCTTTTCGCGGATGGCGGCGAGGCAGTCTCCGGCGTGTTCGCGGACGCGTTCGGGAAATCGGGCGTTGTAGCTTTCGAACCGCAGATCGTCGCGCGGCGCCTTGGTGATTTCCGACAGCGTGTTGAGTGCCAGAAGACCCGGCAAGACCGCGACGCGGTTGTCCGGAACGCCGAGTTCCTGCACCACGAACTGGCGCAGTTCCGCCGGCATTTCCGAATCGGTCTCGATGCGGATGACCTTGCCGCGACGGCGGCGCTTGAGCGCCGTCTCGAAGAAGCGCACCAGATCTTCGGCTTCTTCCTCGACTTCGAGATCGCTGTCGCGGATGATGCGGAACGTACCGCCGCCCTTGACCTCGTAACCGGGGAAGAGCCGGTCGGTAAACATGGCGACCGCATCTTCGAGCGTGATGTAGCGGATCGTGTTTGCGTCGTCAGGCAGACGGATGAAGCGGTCAAGCGTCGTCGGCAGGCGCAGAAGACCCGTCATCGGCTCCTTGCCGTTCAGGCTGTGCAATTGCAGCCCCATCGAGAAGCCAAGATTGGGGATGAACGGGAACGGATGCGCCGGATCGATCGAAAGCGGTGTCAGGATCGGGAACAGCTCGTCGTCGAACGTCCCGGACAGCCAGTTACGGTCTTCGTCCGAAAGCGCTGCCGGACGGACGATCAAAATCTCTTCCTGCGCCAGATACTGCTGTAGCACGGCGAGCGAAGCCTGCTGCTCCATCTGCAGATTGTCGATTTCCTGCAGGATCGCATCCAGCTGTTCTGCCGGCGTCTTGCCATCGGGGCTCTTGATGACGATGCCCTGGCGGACCTGCCCCTCAAGACCGGCAACGCGCACCATGAAGAATTCGTCGAGGTTTGCAGCCGAGATCGACAGGAAGCGGATGCGCTCCAGAAGCGGATGAGACGCGTTCAGCGTTTCCTCGAGAACGCGGCGGTTGAACTGCAGCCAGGAAAACTCGCGGTTGATGAACCGCTCGGGGCTGGAAAGCAGCGCCTCACCCATATCCACCGCTTCGTCCCTGCTGGCTGCCTCGCCCTTTTTGGGCTGCTCAATCTCGGTCGTCATCGATTCCATCTTCATCCATCCCAAAGCCAGCCCCATAACCGGTATGCGTGGGGCCGTGCGATACGTTTGACGACGCGACCGTCATAGTCAATTGCCGGCGCAGACGTTGCTAATCATTCGGTCCGGCACTGCCGAAATCCTTGAGGACTTCGGTTGCCAGAGGACGGGTGATCCGGGTCCCGCGCGCCAATGCCAACCGGTCAAGCCGGTCGACGATGGTCTGCGCAGCGCCCAAAGATCGCTCCATCCTGGTGACGATGTAACTGAGAAGTTTGTCATCAATATAAAGCTGACGATCGGCAAACAGTTTTACCATCACCTGGGCCAGCAATTCCTCATCGGGCTCGCCGATTTCCACCACGGTCGCAGCCTTCAGCCGTGATTTGAGGTCCGGCAGCGTCACGGACCAGGACATGGGCCACAGCCGCGATGTCATCAACAAAGTGCGGCCATTCTGGCGCACGGCATTGATGACATGGAAAAGCGTGGTCTCGTCGAAGTCGCGCCGATCGGCGTCCTCAAACAGCACCGGCCCATCCGCTGCGACAGTTGCTGCCTTCGAACCCGAGATCGGATGGATCTCGGCAGCCCCTGCCCGCTCCCGCCAGATCTGGGCGAGATGCGATTTTCCCGAACCGACGGGACCCGCAAGGATCACGACCGGCGATGGCCAGGCCGGCCACTCGTCGACGATAGAGACGGCGGCTGCCAGCCGTTCGGAGACCAGGAGATCATCCCGGCTCTGCGCGGAATCATGGGTGAATTGCAGCGGAAGCTGTTCGCTTCTGCGCTGGTCGCGTTCGCTCGATCCGGTCATTCGCTTTTCAGATGTCTTTCTGGTCGCTCTTGGGAGCATCGAGACGCTGCATGCCGGTATTTTCATTGACCACGGCCTGTGGCGCCCCTTCCCACGGCAGATCTACCGATCGGCCGTAATAGAGATCGCTGTCAAGATACCGTGAGATCGCGAACCGGACAAGCACGCCGACGACCGCCGCCGCCGGCACGGCCAGAAGAAGACCGACAAAGCCGAACATGGCACCGAAGGCAAACAGCGCAAACATCAGCCAGACCGGATGCAGACCAACGCTTTCGCCGACCAGCTTCGGCTGCAGGATATTGCCTTCCAGGAACTGGCCGGAGAAGAACACGGCAGCGACCGCCATGATCCACAGATAGTCCGGCCAGAACTGTACGAGCGCCACACCGATCGCCATGATCAGACCGATCATCGAGCCGATATAGGGAATAAACGAGATCATGCCGGCGACGAAGCCGATCAGCAGGCCGAAATTCAGGCCCACCAGCGACAGACCGACTGCATAGTAGATGCCGAGGATGAGGCAGAGCGATCCCTGCCCGCGAATAAAGCCGGCGACGGATCCATCCATGTCGCGGGCGATATCACGCACCGTCTGGACCTGATCGCGCGGGATCCAGCTATCGACCTTCGATACCATCCGGTCCCAGTCGAGCAGCAGATAGAAGGCGACGACCGGGGTAACGATCAGAAGCGACACGACGTCGACGATCGCCTTGCCGGAGTTCCAGATCTGCGCAAACAGGGTACCGATGAAGCCGGCGCCCTGGCTCAGCACTTCCGAGAAATTCTGTTTGACGGTCTCGATCTGGCTGGAGACCCAGCTCGGCAGGAACGAGTTCTCCGGGTTCGAAATGATCTGCTGCAACTGGGTGATGTAACCGGGCAAAGCGGCGGCGAACTGGGTGAACTGGGTGACGATGATCGGGATGACCAGCATCAGCGACAGCGCGAACACCGTGACGAACGAGACCAGGATCAGCACGGAAGCCATCATCCGGCTCAGTCCGCGGCGCTGCAGCCAGTCTGCGACAGGATCGAGAAAATAGGCGAGCGCCATGCCTGCGACGAAGGGAAGAAGGATGGAGCTAAAAAACCACAGGAACAACGCAAAGATGAAAAGAACGGCTGCCCAGAAGAAGACATGGCGGCGAAGGCTCGCTCCGCTGATATGATAGGGCATCTTTACGTCCTTTTGCACTGCATTCCCGGTATCACGCATATGAGCCCGGACCGGGTAAGGTCAAGATCGGCATCGACTTCGCCGCGTCGCCAGAGGCCGGGCCTGTGAAAAGCCTTGAAAGCCCACGCTTCTGCTTGCATCCTCCGCCTTGTCATGCAATGGCGGGCCGGAGATTTTTGCGCAGCCGCACCACGCCGAAAGGTCTCGATCTTCGGTTCGCGCGGCATGTCCCAACGGAGAATTACGATGAGCGAGACGGGCAAGAACGGTCTCACCTATAGCGATGCCGGCGTCGATATCGACGCGGGCAACCTGATGGTCGAGAAGATCAAGCCGGCGGTACGCTCAACCCGCCGTCCCGGCGCAGACGGCGAAATCGGTGGCTTCGGCGGCCTGTTCGACCTGAAAGCTGCAGGCTTTACCGATCCGATCCTGGTGGCTGCCAATGACGGCGTCGGCACCAAGTTGAAAATCGCGATCGATGCCAATTTCCACGACACGGTCGGCATCGATCTCGTCGCCATGTGCGTCAACGATCTCGTCGTGCAGGGCGCAGAGCCGCTGCTGTTTCTCGACTACTTCGCCACCGGCAAGCTCGATCCGGACCAGGGCGCTGCCATCGTCAAGGGGATCGCTGCGGGCTGCGTCGATGCAGGCTGTGCGCTGATCGGCGGCGAGACGGCAGAAATGCCGGGCATGTATTCCGATGGCGACTACGACCTTGCCGGCTTTGCAGTGGGCGCTGCCGAACGTGGCCAGCTTCTGCCAGTCGGCGACCTGGCCGCCGGCGACGTCATTCTCGGCCTCACCTCCTCGGGCGTGCATTCCAACGGTTTTTCGCTGGTGCGCAAGATCGTCTCGATCTCCGGCCTCGGCTGGGACGCGCCTGCGCCGTTCTTCGACGGCAAGTCGCTCGGCGAAGCGCTTTTGACGCCGACCCGCATCTATGTGAAGCCGCTGCTGAAGGCGATCCGCGAAACCGGCGCCCTGAAGGCGCTTGCCCACATCACTGGCGGCGGCTTTCCCGAAAACATCCCGCGCGTGCTGCCGAAGAACCTGGCGGCCGAAGTCGATCTCGACTCGGTCCCTGTTCCGCCCGTGTTCTCGTGGCTGGCAAAGACCGGCGGTGTCGAGCCGAAGGAAATGCTGCGCACGTTCAACTGCGGCATCGGCATGATCGTCGTCGTTTCG
>Ga0213834_100670_pt1 | contig 13960 bp, 11 predicted proteins | sample SWPTP12_FD_160580 | JGI IMG/M metagenome (GOLD analysis project Ga0213834, IMG submission 160580) | Coastal seawater microbial communities from Marineland, Florida, United States - SWP TP1 #2 | ecosystem: Environmental > Aquatic > Marine > Coastal | place: USA: Florida | collected 2016-08-06 | reverse complement strand
GCGTCTGGGGCTGGTCGAAGGATGGCATCGGCGAAAAGCAGCTCAGGGAAAACAACATGAACGCGTCCGACTACCGGCTGCGTCTGGCGCTCGACCTTGCCTCGCAACTCATGGGAGCGCCGCGCCATTTGGGACAGCATCCCGGCGGCTTCGTGCTGACGCAGGACAGGCTGGATGATCTTGTCCCCATAGAGCCCGCCGCCATGGATGACCGCCAGGTGGTGGAATGGGACAAGGACGATATCGACGCGTTGAAGTTCATGAAGGTGGATGTGCTGGCGCTTGGCATGCTGTCCTGCATGGCCCGCTCCTTTGAGCTGCTGGCGGAGTACAAGAACGAAGCGATGGGTCTGGCAGACGTTCCGCAGGAGGATCCGAAGACCTACGCGATGATCCGCAAGGCGGATACGCTTGGTACCTTCCAGATCGAAAGCCGCGCCCAGATGGCGATGCTGCCAAGGCTCAAGCCACGCACCTTCTATGATCTCGTGGTTCAGGTCGCCATCGTCCGCCCTGGCCCGATCCAAGGCGACATGGTGCATCCCTATCTGCGTCGGCGGGAGGGCAAGGAGAAGGTGGAGTATCCGACGCCGGAGCTCGAGGCGGTGCTTGGCAAGACGCTCGGCGTCCCGCTCTTCCAGGAGAGCGCCATGAAGGTTGCCATGGTCTGTGCGGGTTTCAGTGCAGGCGAGGCGGACCAGCTGCGTCGGGCCATGGCGACCTTCAAGTTTACGGGCGGCGTGTCGAGGTTCAAGGAGAAGCTCGTCACGGGCATGGTCAAGAACGGCTACTCTCAAGACTTCGCGGAGCGGACGTTCAGCCAGCTGGAAGGCTTCGGCTCCTATGGCTTTCCGGAAAGCCATGCAGCTTCGTTCGCCCTCATCGCCTATGCCAGTTCCTGGATGAAGTGCCATCATCCGGATATCTTCTGCGCCGCTCTCCTCAACTCCCAGCCCATGGGGTTCTATAGCGTTGCCCAGATCGTCACCGATGCCCGCAACCACGGGGTGGAGGTCCGGCCCGTCTGTGTCAATCGGTCTCGCTGGGACTGCACGATGGAGGAGACCGGAAGGCCCGGCCGCTTTGCGGTTCGTCTCGGTATGCGCATGGTGAAGGGGCTGCCGCTGAATAATGCTGCCAGAATTGTTCTTGCCCGTGTTGACCAGCCTTTCGAGAGTGCCGACGACATGTGGCGGCGATCCGGCGTGCCGACAGCGTCGCTGGTCAAGCTGGCAGAGGCCGATGCCTTCCTACCGTCGTTGAAGCTGGAACGGCGTCAAGCGCTCTGGGACATCAAGGCGCTGCGCGACGAGCCGCTGGAACTATGGGCGGCAGCCGCAAAGCGTGAAGCAAGGGTCGTTGCCGAGATGCAGGAACCCGACGTGTCGCTCAAGTCGATGAAAGAGGGCAGGGAGGTCGTTGAGGACTATTCCCATACGGGCCTCAGCTTGAGGTCGCATCCTGTGTCTTTCCTGCGTCCGGAACTGAAGAAAAAGCGGATCGTCACCTGCGCCGAAGCGATGGGTGAGCGCGACGGCCGCTGGCTCTGGACGGCGGGCCTCGTCCTCGTGCGTCAGAAGCCTGGTAGCGCCAAAGGCGTGATGTTCCTGACGCTCGAAGATGAGACGGGCGTCGTCAATGCCGTCGTCTGGCCCTCGCTATTCGAGAAACAGCGCCGGATCGTCATGTCGGCTTCGATGATGGCGATCCATGGCAGGATACAGCGCGAAGGCGAGGTCGTGCATCTGGTCGCCCAGCGCCTGTTCGACTTTTCCGGCGATCTCTCCAGTCTCGGCGAGCTTGGCGGCGACTTCCCCTTGCCGTACGGCCGTGGCGACGGAGCCAAACATGGCAGCGGGCCTGATCCCCGCGACAATCCGAAGCCTGTCATCCCGACGCGCGACATCTATATCCCGGATCTCCACATCGACACGCTCAAGGTCAAGTCGAGAAACTTCCATTGACCGGCAAGGATGTCAAAGACAGCGTTGTTGATATTGCTCTCAAGTCTGTCCCGTTTTGCCTGTGCTCCAGCCCGGTTACGGCTTCCCTCACAGGGTTGGAGCGGCGGGTTGCGTATCCGCAGGAATTCGTCCGTGTCATCCATTCCAGGACTGACCGCGGACGTTGATAGCGTCGGCGCTATGCCCGCTTGAAAGCGTAGACCAGGCGCATGCGGGAGAGGGCGCGTGCTCACGATATGTCTTTTTGATGGATCAAAGTCAGCCCTCCGGTGTTGTTGAAGACAGAACGGATTATGGGATGACCGTTCTCCGGAGGCCCGCTATCGTGAAATCACGTATCGAAGTCGTCAATGCCGTGACGGATGTTTTAAGACGGTTGCGGGTCAGGCCGCCATCGCAGGTCAAGTTCGGGACGATCGCGAACACGCCCGCGACCACCGGATATTCAAGAAACGAACTTCTGAACGCGCTCTACGCCCTGGAACATGAAGGCGTCATAGCATTGCACCATGACAACAGTTTCAGCGTCTTGAAATCATCGACCTTGATCTAACTTCCGGTAGAGCCGACACGCTTGAAACACGATGCGCGTTAGAAATCCGAGATCCTGTGTTTCTCGTGCCGGCAGCCTATCGGATCAGCATGCGATCTGGTGTTCCATTTTTCTCTCGAAGAACCATTCTTCGAATGCGGCTGGAGACAGCGGCTTTGCAAAAAGATACCCCTGCGCTTCATCACAACCCATCTTGCTCAAAGCCTCGGCCGCCTCGGTCGTCTCCACCCCTTCCGCCACGACCTGGTAGCCCAGGTCGTGCGACAGCTGGATCATCGATCTGACGAGATTGGTTTCGCGAAAGCCATCATCCATGCTGCGGATAAAGGATTGATCGATCTTGACCACGGTGGTCGGCAAGGTCTGGAGATAGGACAGGCTGCTGTAGCCCGTGCCGAAGTCGTCGATCGATAGTCGGACCCCGCCATCGGAAAGCGCCTGCAACTTCGCCAGCGCGTTTGCCGCGTCCTTCATGATCGCGCTTTCGGTGACCTCCAGCTCCAGCATCGCCGGCCGGATACCATGTCTCAAGAGGGACAGTTGCACCCGTTGAACAAAGTCCGGTTCATCGAGGTTTGCCGCCGAGATATTGACCGATACCGGAACGATTACCCCCCTGGATTTCAGGTTGCCGGCTTCGCGCAGAGCGGCATCCAGAACCCACGCGGTCATCTTGCCTATATGTGGAGACTGCTCGATGATGGGAGCGAATTCGCCGGGGGAGATGGCTCCCAGTTCCGGATGGAGCCAGCGCAGGAGGACTTCTGCTCCGACGCAATGGCCATCCGGCAAACTGACACGCGGCTGGAACACGATCGATAGCTGATCGCTGCCTTGAAGGGCGTTGTCGAAATCCTGCAGCAGACGGAAACTCCGCTGGTAGCGATCGTCACTGGCCTGTGAAAAGACCGCGACATGTGTCGCTGTCAGACGAGCGTCCTGCGCTGCGCTGCTCATGGCACGCAGGAAATCCGACGGCGTGGTGTCGGGTTTGAGCGGCGCGACGCCGATTGCCGGCGTCATCAGAAACCTGAGGTCCGACTCGTCGTCCAGGTCACCCAGCAGCTGTCTGAGGTAAACCATGCAGTCGAGGCCTGCGATATTTCTGTCCCTTATGAACGCAAACTGCGTCGTGGAGACGTGATAAAGTGTTGTTTTGCCGCCAACGATCGCTCTGAGCCGCTGTGCGGCATCGCGCACTTTCGCATCGATTTCGGCTGTTCCCATCACGCGGGAAAGGTCGTCAAGCTGCCGCGTCTCGGCAAGGTCGATCAGGACACCGGTATAGGCCGTCCGCCAGGCCGGTCCTCTGAGAAGGTCGCTCACGTCCTCGGAAAACTGGGTACGATTGGGAAGCCCGCTGACCGGTTCGATCCTGCCATACGCATGTTGCAGTTCGATCTGGGCCATCACCATTGCGGCAAGGTCCTGGAGACTGGCAATCTCATTTTCGGTGGTCTCACGCGGCTCGGCTCCAAGGACACACAAGGCGCCGAGACAATGCCCCTCGCGCGTCGTGAGCGGTGCTCCCGCGTAAAAACGCACGCCTGTCTTTGCAAGGACACTGTCGTGGTAGTGCGCATCCTTGGACAGGTCCGGAACGACGAGAAGTTCGGTACTCTCGGCCACTGCCGCACAGGGCGCCTTGTCTCGTGGAATAGACTGGTGCTCCACCCCGACACGCGCCTTGAACCACTGCCTGTCGGAATCGGTTAGCGATATGGCCGCGATCGGCAGGTCGAATATCTGGCTCGCCATGCGCGTGATACGGTCGAAGCTCTCACTTGCTGGCGTATCGAGCAATTTCAGGGAGTGCAGAGCGGCGAGACGGATTTCCTCATTGGTTTTCATGTAATATCTCAGTCGTAATGTCTTTTCGGGATAAAGTTGGGACGGCGTTTAAATTGACATTCTCACGAGGTTGCGGCCTGACGCCTTTGCCTCGTACAGACGGCGATCTGCCGTCTTGAACAGTTCTTCGTAACTGGTGTTTTCGCGGAAGGTGGCCCCGCCGATGCTGACCGACAGCAGCCCTTCGCCAACGTCCCTGGGGAAGGGCAGTGCGCGGATCCTCTGTCTTATCAGCTCGGCCGTGCGCGACGCCGTGTCATCCACAACAGCCGGCAGGAAGACGGCGAATTCTTCGCCGCCAACGCGTCCGACAAGATCTGCCGGCGACAGAGTTTCCTTGATCGCCCCAGCAATCAACTTCAGGGCCTGGTCACCCGCCTGATGCCCGTGACCGTCATTGATTGCCTTGAAATGATCCGCATCAACGATCAGAAACGATCCCGTTTGCGGAAGCGATCCCGCCCGCGCTCTTTCCAGATAGGCTTCGACCAGCATTTCGAATGCACCGCGGCTAAGCACGGCGGTAAGACTGTCTGTCGAAGCAAGCCGTTGCAGCTCCACCTTGGCCACGGCGAGTTGCCGGATCTTCTCCAGCAGAAAGTAAAAGAAAGGCCCGCCGATCAGGGTCGGGAGCAGTATGTCTGTCGCGAGTGCGCGACGAAAATGATCCTGCGACATCTCCGCGAAATTAAACGAGTCCGCCAATACTGCGGCGACAACGCAAAGAGCTGTGCCAAGCAGTGTTCCTGCAAACACACGCAGTCTCGAAGTCTCTTGACGGATAAGGTGGACGAACGGCAATGCTGTACCCTAGATTCAGACCTTCTGAATTAGCATCTGCCTATTAAGAAAAGCGCTATATCAAACACTCAAATCGTCTCGATTTGGTACGTAGATACCCGTACATGTTGAGCTTGTTCCATGCGCGGCAAGTTCGGATCATCGACAGTGAGATCCGCTCGGGTCATGACCGGTTGAACTGCTCACGGAGTGCGCTGGCAATAGGCTCTTTTCGAAGTTGCGCTAGGGCATTGTTCACGATTGTCGGACGGTCTCTTGGGCAATTGTCGCGTGGACGAGCTGAACCTGCGAAGTAATACCGAGGAATGATGCGCAACCAAACGCGACACCATTGGCGCTGAGAGTTTTGCAACGACCGCGATTGTTGTCGGGGAGAAATTGGCTGTGGATTTATTTTTTCTCGTGTGTCCCTTGCCGTCCGATTACGGAATCTCGGCATGAGGTCCGGAGAAATATCTCGCGTTTTCAGCATGATAGGATTTGAGCCCGCAGATCGGTCCGGCCAATACTGTAAATCTCAGCAGCAGTCGCGTGACGAAATCCGCATGCTTCGCCCAGGTCTCTGTAGGACTTGTGATTGAAAGCCGTCAGAAATTGCGCTTATGCGGGGAGAGATTGTCGTCTCACGGATTTCGATTGCACTTAACCGGGCTCCGAGTGCAGTTACACGGCGTCCTTGCGCAGAGTAAGACGGTTATGTGCGGCCAGCACTTTTCTGGGGATTTCTTGACCATACTCGCTGGCTGGTAGAAGACGTGGAATTCACGTCCTGGAAGCGCCTAATGCCGTTTTATCTTGTCACGCAAACCACCCTTATCGACGCCGATAATGAAGAGGCAGCAGCGGAGAAGACGTTGTCACGTATTCGAGCGGGCAACGAGGTTGCCTTCTCAGTCAAATATGACGACGCAACCATCAAACGTGTCCTGGTCTCGCGTCCCGCTTTGACTTCAGCTGAAGCTGTTATTCGGCAGGACATCACCGTGCCGCATTTCCAACATCCGCAGGACTTCCATACTGCAACTCGTCGCCCGATGCCCCTTGCCTCATTGCTAATGCTGTTCCTTACCGGGTTTGGACTGGGCGGGGTTTTCGTCTTCATGCTTTGACTAGCTTCGGTGCGATCCATGTTTCCGACGTTTCACGCAATCTGTCGGACTGCCCAAGAAGGGGTATCAGTCCTCGCCACCAACGCGTTAAAAACGGGAGAGGCGTCCACCGTGTTGTGAAGCCGACGGAGCAGCTCAGCCAATTTGGGAAAGCGGGAGTGCAATGCTGAATGAAAAAGTTCGCCTGGGGATAGATCAGTTAGCAGCTCTTTCGCCGCAGTTAGGTCGTGAGCGTGACCGGGCGTGATTGCAATCTGGATCGGTAGCCCTTGCCATCAGTAACGGCATGAACTTTCGTCGTGAGACCACCCCGACTTCGCCCAAGGCAACGATCCGGGTGTTCGGTCGTAAGCGTGGCTGCCAGATGATGGACGTGAACAGAGGTGCCATCAATCATTGCGATGGCATCATTCGAAGGCTTCGTGACAGCTTTCATCAAGCTGTCTCAAATTCCGGTCATCATCCAACGCCTGAAGCGATTATAGCATGTCGTATATGGCACGTATTGTTCAGGGACATCACGCCAAGGGGCTCCAGATCGAAGAATCCAAAAGATGCCATTCAGCACTCGCCGGTCATCGACGCGCGTGACACCCCGTGATTTGTTGGGCAGGAGCGGCTTGATCACGCACCATTCGAAGCCAGTCTAATCATATCGGCTCATGCGGAGCGTGAATCAGTTTCCGCCGCAAAAGGAAAGCCTCTTTTACAGCCACTATTGCCGCGATGCGTCCCGTCGATGATAATGCCGCAATGACAGTCCCTCGAGCTATCCAGAGCCTAGTCCGTCTCTTTCATTCGCATTGCGCTGACACGGATACGCTTGAACAGTTGGACCGTATGATCGATGAGCGTGGCTCGTGGCTCAAGTCTCGTCAATTGTTCGATGCCATTCGAACAAAGAACTTGAAAGCAGACCGTCGGGGCGATCGTAAAGCAGCAGCGCAGTATTGCTTCGAAGAGGTGTGCGCTAAGACGCTCTACAACCTAACCAAACAGCCTGCTCCGTACGACCCAGACACGCCCTATTGGATTGTTCCGAATGCACTTAGCTTCGCGAACGAGATAGGATTGTCGCCAAATGAAGTGGTCGCAATTATCGACCCGACGGGACCGTCGTAGCCGTCACTCAGGCGCTACCGCCTTTATGAGTTTACGGCCTAGGTCGCCTTCTGGCCCGAAGCGGCCGTTGAAAAGGGGGCTAACCCCATCTTTGCAATCATCCTAATTCAGGTATGAGATCTGACTTACTAGCGTCAGGATTAAAGCGACACTCTTTCGCGCAGACATCGAACTGGAAGTCGCTCCCACTGAACATCACCATGAACCGCAGGAACTTCTTATCAAAACCGATCTGCTCTTCGAGTACCATCACGCGATCATAGGGCAGCGAGATCTGCTTATCTAATTGCCCGTTTACGTTGATCGAAAGGCACGAGCCGAACCGAAGCTCTCCAACGTGTTCAGCCCCATCACTACGGTATTGGAAGTGGATCGTAGCCTCGGTGCCAATGTACGAGACGCCGAAGTCACCATATCCAGAGGCATCGTAAGGCAGCTCCAGAAACAACTTCATCTAATAACTCCGGTTCTGCAGGAGGCGCTTACGAACAGGTTGCGCTGACCGAATGATGGACCCACTGCCAACTTCGGAGCGAAACGTTACGGTAGCAGCGAAAGCGTGAGGTCTGCAATTGGCGCTTTTGCGCCAGTACGGGTTTCGGCCCTCAGCGGACTAAAGGCGAACTTGTTCCACAGCCCCACCTTTGTCCGTTTCCCAAGCGTTCGTCATAGCGAGCACTTCATCCAACGGCTCGTTGGGATGCGATGTGGTGCAAAGAAATCGGTCGGGTCGTGAGCCGTCCCCAATCACTAGCCAGTCCACCGTATCCTCCAGAAGGTTCGAGCCGGGGCCGCAGATTGCCAGCAACGAGACGCCATCAGCGAGACACTGCTCGACGAAGCCCTTTAGGAGAGATTCATCCGATATAGGCGAGTGTAAAATGAGTTTTCGGGCAAATGACATGCAAGCACGGTAAACGCTGGACGCAATGATCGCTTCTGGCGCGAAGCGGAAGACGCCTCTCGGACCATTGCTGACGTCCGATGTCGGATATCGACCGTATGATTAGCGAGTGTTGGTTGCGTTGGTACCAAATGTCTGTCTCATCTTGTAAGCCGAGACGATGTCCGAGCCCATATAGCCGATGAAGCAGCTTCTAAGCTTTTCTTGAAGCATGACGTCCGATGGGCTGCGAGACTGCTTTTCGCCTTCAGCCAAATATAGCCAGTCAATAAATTGCTCGACCGACACCTTCCCTCGTTCTGGGATGAAGTCGATCACAAGAAGCGTGCCCCGTCCTGCAGGCTTCCACAAAAACCGTACTGGACACAAACTGCTCGCAGGAGCCTGTCAAAGTCTGAAAGCTTTTTCAATGAGATACCCGGCGGCCGGGCAATGAGGTTAAAATCAGAGAAAAATGCACCCTGAGTTCCTCGTAGTCAACATGACTTTCCGAAGTTGTCGAAGTAGACTAGCGCCGCTATTCCCATGACCGCTGCTGGCGCGAAGCCGAACCTTGCCAAAATCCTTTGATGCTTGGGAGGCCGGGATAGGTCCCGTTGACAAAGGTCGCTGGAATTTGACCTTATGGAGGCTTCTGAAGCGGCCGACGGGCTTACGAATGCAACACGATATGCGGGTTCTTGTTGATAGGCTTTTTAAGGAGAACGCATCCTAGCCCGAGCTGATCAAAGAAATCCGGGCGGTGTCTGGGGTCGGCATATTAATGGCAGAAAAGGTCGCGCTTTCGCATGATGGATGGCGACGATTATGCAACTATCGGATCAACCACGATGGCGAATGCCGCAAACAGGCGGCGTGGCACCTGAAACTTCATGGATCAAACTCGCTCATCGCCTTGATCGACGGAAACTTCGTCGTTTCAGGAACTAAGGTCTCTTAAAGGTACTGGTGAGATTCAAGGGCGGGGTCAGCGATCGGCCCAAAGCGGTCATCAGGCGAGATCTGGACATAGATTAAGCCTCTTTGGGTTGATAGCGTTACAGCATGCGACGTCCGGGGAGGCGACATGAATTACTCAAGTGTGGTTGGAGGCGATGAACTTTTGGCATGGTTCGGGCAGCCCCCGACATTTCATGATGCCGAGATTGTCAGCCTATCGCTCAACCGTAGCGGGGTCAGTGAGTTAAAGGTCCATGGCTGGATCATGACTGATGAAGTTGATCCGCGAGGCTACATCGTGCTGGACAAGCATGCGGTTGTGACCTTCAATTTCACGGGCATCATGGACCTTCAATTGGATGGTTTCAGCAGCCAAAACGTCATCGCAGGTCTTGTGCTTTAACAAGCGACGGATAGGGGCCTTGCCAGTTATTACGCTTTGCCCGAGGAGGAGGGTGACATCGAGATTGAATTGCTTCCCTGCTATGGACTGGACGGCTTCGTAAGGGCCAAAAAGATAGCGATAGCCTTCGTGCCGGGACGACCGGAGAAGCAATAATCGATCTCAGGCCTATGTCTTCGATTGGCTCAAAGCTGCCGAGGTCGCCTTCCAGCCCTATCGGTCGTCAGAAAACAGAGCTCGATGCCGCAGCGGCGGAGCCGCTCAATAGAGATGCACTCTCGACAGATCAATCTCATAAGGATCGATCAGGATAGGCTTTCCGTTCTCCTTGTAGATTTCGAGTTCGGATAGCTTTCCGTTGGTAACGTGTAATGCAATCCTCACAAGGGCAGCGACACGTATGAGCCCTGTGGTCTCATCGATCACGTCGTCGTAAAATGCTTCGACGGGTATGCGATCGTTCGGCCGTTGGGATGGGGTATCACTCTCTTTCACCTCGGCCAGCGGCCCCTCACTCCGGAGCATCAAACTCCATCTCCCGACCCGCATCACCTCCAGCGACTTCATTTGTTCCAGGATTGCTGCACGCCCCTCAAATTTCTCCCTGAGCAAATGCATGATAAGGGCATGCTCGCTAACACCGATCGGACGCCAATTCCGTAGCGGAGCGTCAACATCGGTGAAGCAGTTACCTTGGTCTGATGGATTCCGCATCCATTCAATTGCGCGTCGGGCATCTGCCATGGCAGCCTTGTCGCTCTCGAAGATGCCGGATGGACGTTCTTCGAGCCAAGATGGCGCACAGTCATCCCACTCAGAGATTACTTCTTCAACGTATTCGTATGTGCCGTCCGGACGCAGATAAACGCTGACGCGCCTCGCGTTATCGTCTCCGACGGCCCTCATTGTTAATTTGCCAGACATGGTACCCCTTCCGCTCCAGCCTGAGTTGGTTTCGAAGGAGTGTCAATAACTGCAAATGGTGCGAAGTGACGAGAGCGGCTTTTGGCCGAAGCGGACATGAACGCCTTTCTCCTCATACTGTTGCTGCGCTGTCGAAAAGCTCGATGAGATAGTCGTGGCGACTAGCAAAGGAGGCGGGTCTGCCGTAGAGACAACGAAACCAAGCCGATGACGCTGAACATGATGGGCAGATGACCGAAAAGATCGTGATCAGCAGGAACAGCACCGCTCCGGTGAAGGTTCTTGAGACCGGCAGCGAGTTTATCCTCAACAAAGGGGTGACGCTGAGCACAGCCGCGACCGCCATTCTGGCGACCGGCCCGGCAACGCTGCGCGACTTCTACATAAACGGCACGGTGCTTTCCGCTTCCAGCTATGCCTTCCAGTTCGGCACAACCGCGGTGACCGACAGCCAAAGCCAGTTCGTGGTCAGCGCGTCCGGCGTGGTCAACGGCCAGGACTACGGCCTAAAGATCGACAGCGGCGGACTGGAGCTCATCAATGACGGCACGGTGGCGGCACGCCTGACCGCGATCGCAGTTGCTGCAACGGCGACGACAATCGTCAATACCGGCCTGATCGAATCCTCTGCCGGTATCGGCATCGCCGTGTCCGGCAGCAACGCGGAAATCATCAATCACGGCACCACGCATGCGGCGCTGGATGTGGTGCAACTGCGCGGCGCCTCGGCCATTCTCACCAACAATGGCGAGTTACGCTCCGACAAGGGCTCGGCGATCGTGTCCAGCGGCAAATCGGCGGTTTTGACCAATCACGGCACCGCGACCGGCACCGGGACCACCATCGCATCGTCCGGATCCAATGCTGTCATCACCAATGACGGCACGGTCATCTCGATGAAGGGCGGCGCGATCACGGCGACCGGCGCTGCGGCGATCATCACCAATAGCGGCGAGATCACCGCTTTGAAGAACGCCATGACGCTCACCGGAGATCACGGCAAGATCACCAATAACGGCCTGATCAAGGCCTCCGGCTATGCGATTGCCGTCTCGGCCGACGATACGATCATCACCAACAACAAGACCATGACGGCGGCGGGCGGCATCCAGGTCGGTGGCGCCGGTGAAACCGTGACCAATGACGGTACGATCACAGGCACGCAGGCATCTCTGGCGACGATCGATTTTTCGGGTGCGAGCAAAGCGGCGCTGCAAAACAACGGCCTGATCAAATCGGCGGGCACCGCATTCCTGGGCGGCAACAGCGCCGATTCGCTCTTCAACAAGGGCACCATCACCGGCGACATCAAGCTGGGCAATGGCAATGACTATTTCGACGGCACCGGCGGCAAGGTCAACGGCACGATCTATGGCGGCAACGGCAACGACGTCTATGTGATCAGCGACGCGAAGATCAAGCTTTCCGAAAATACCGGCGGCGGCACCGACCTCGTCAAATCGGCGGTGTCGTTCACGCTGGGCAACAATTTCGAGAACCTGACGCTGAACGGCGCTTCGGCCATCAACGCCACCGGCAATGCGCTGGCCAACCAGCTTCACGGCAATAGCGGCAAGAACGTCATCGACGGCAAGGCGGGCAACGATATCATCTGGGGCCATGGCGGCGCCGATACCCTGACCGGCGGCGCGGGCGCCGACCAGTTCGTGTTTGCCACCAAGGATGGCAGGGACACGATCACCGATTTTGTCGCGAACGGCTCGAAGCACGACATCCTCGACCTCACCGGTCTTGGCAGCATCATCGACTACAAGGACCTGGTCCAGCATCATATGAAGCAGGTCGGCCACGACGTTTACATCGATGGCCTGAACGGCGACAGCATCCTTCTGCATGACGTAAAGATGGCGGCCCTCGATGCCGGCGATTTTCTGTTCTGAGCGGTGACGGAGCGCACCTGAATAAAGAGGCTGTAATTGCCCCAAAGCGGACACAGAGTGCTTTAGATATTGCCATCGGCATCCGTCATATGCTCGGCGAACTCAGAAATAAGCTCTGATCGGATGGCCGCGTTCGCCCCAGAATATGAACCATTGCCCAGCGGCACTTACGATGTCCATTTGTTCTTGCAATGGGAGCGTCGCGGCTGGCTTGGAGAAGGATAGACGGGAGAGCAGACTTTTGCGCTTTTCCCGCGGCGATGTTTCGGCTGCATGTGCAGCTTCCAGCAGCGCTCGCCCGTAGTCGAGCGCTGCCTCGGGGAGCTTGTGTTCCCACGCCTGTGCCAGGATTTCATCGCTGATCACATTTGTGCAATCCTCAAGGAATGAGCCCCTGAAACTCGTCTCGTCCACACCATCGTATAAGCACGCATTAGAATAGACCGGAAGACCATCGCATTCGACGAGTTGCAGAACATAGTGTCCATGGAACTGAATCAAGGTTTGCGCGATCTCATCGGATGTTTGCGCTTGTTGCGCCTTTATGATCCACGCATCTCCTTCGGCATCGTAACCGACACGCGGTGCGCCGACATTTTCGTAGGCAGGAGTGCTGATCTCGTTGAACCGGGCAAGATCCGCGTCCGACAATTCGTCGTTTGCAAACACTCGCTCGATTAGGCGCCGCCACGCCACTTCGTGCCCGGCTTTCGCGCAGCCTTCTACAACGAGATCGAGCCCCATAGAGCCTCCAAGACTGGACTAACTCGAACCGTATATCGAGAACATTCTACGGATTGTCTAGTGTCCGGTCCTGGCGCAGAGCTGCCGAGCCGCCTTCCGGCCAGAAGAGGACTGTGAACTTGATCAGCCAAATGGCGGATGGTAGCTGTTGAACATGTTTCGTTACGCAATCATCCTGGCAGCAGCAACGTCAGTTCAGGCGGCTTCAGCATCGGAGAATAAGGCCGTGTTGCAGCCTGCTCCTCTAGAGAACGTATGTCCGGAGCAAGATCGCACCGTAGCAATTTGGCAAAATCAGGGCGTGATCTGGGCGGTTGAGCTGGAGAGACGGCCATCGATCCTTATTGTGAACCGGAGGCAGTGGTTAAAGCTGCCTGCCAATTTTCAAGCAAGTATAGCCCTGGCCTCATACTGTCGCCTAGGAGCCGTCGATGGGGCGGCTGAGATGCAAGTGGTTGATACAGGGGGAAGCCTCTTCGGCGTTGTGCGCGGCGGAAAGTGGAGGAACCGCTTGACCGGCGACTAAGCCCTAAAAGCCGACTGTTCTCCGTTCGATGTTCCTGCATCCTCTCGCACGAAGCGGACAACGACGGCTGGACTGACCTCCCTTCAGGCTCTGTCCCAACGAGCTCTAATTCTCTCTTCCAGGGTATCAATCAATTCATATTCGGCTTCTCCAGCCACTTGGTATGCGAGATGAGAAATCACCGCCAGCGCCGCATACTGCCCTTTGACTGCCGCGACC
>Ga0213834_100668_pt1 | contig 13963 bp, 13 predicted proteins | sample SWPTP12_FD_160580 | JGI IMG/M metagenome (GOLD analysis project Ga0213834, IMG submission 160580) | Coastal seawater microbial communities from Marineland, Florida, United States - SWP TP1 #2 | ecosystem: Environmental > Aquatic > Marine > Coastal | place: USA: Florida | collected 2016-08-06 | reverse complement strand
GATGTCCTGCGGCGTGGTGACGATCACGGCGCCCGTGACCGGCACTTTCTGCGACAGCGTCAGCTGGATGTCGCCGGTGCCCGGCGGCATGTCGACGATCAGGTAATCGAGGTCGCGCCAGTTGGTCTGTTCGAGCAGCTGCTGCAGCGCCTGGGTGACCATCGGGCCGCGCCAGACCATCGGCTCGTCCGGATCGATCATGAAGCCGATCGAGGACACCTGCACGCCGTGGTTTTCCAGCGGCTCCATGGTCTTGCCGTCCACGCTTTCCGGACGCGCATTGATACCCAGCATCATCGGCTGCGACGGGCCGTAGATGTCGGCGTCCAGGATGCCGACGCTGGCGCCTTCGGCGGCCAGGGCCAGGGCCAGGTTGACCGCCGTGGTCGATTTGCCGACGCCGCCCTTGCCGGATGCGACGGCGATGATGTTCTTCACGTTCGGCATCACCTTCAGGCCGCGCTGCACCGCGTGCGACAGGATCTTGACCTGGACGCTGACGCTGACGTTGCCGGCGCCGGGAATGGTTTTCACGCCGTTGACGACGGCCGCGCGCAGCGAGGCGATCTGGCTCTTGGCCGGATAACCGAGTTCGAGGTCGAAGGCGACGTCGGCGCCGTCGACCTGGATGTTCTTGACCGATTTCGAGGACACGAAGTCCTTGCCCGTATTAGGATCGATGACCTTTGCCAGTGCGGCCTTGACGTCGTCTGCAGTGATGCTCATGTATTTCTCCAATGTGATGGCGCAGTGTAGCAAAAAACGCTCCCATCCTTGTTGTCGGAGTGATAATTCCCAGCAATACCCCCTGCGCGTTGAAGGGCATCCGCTGGTAAAATGTTTTCTTTCATTCTTCCAATAGCGTTTCGACCATGACCCGCAAGCTGTTCGTCACTACCGCCCTGCCCTACGCGAATGCCGCTTTCCACATCGGCCACATGATGGAGTACATCCAGGCCGACATCTGGGTCCGCTTCCAGCGAATGCAGCGCGATGGCGATGCAAAGCGGCAGGTGCATTTCGTCTGTGCCGACGACACCCACGGCACCCCGATCATGATCGCCGCCGAAAAGGAAGGCATCACCCCGCAGGAATTCGTGGCCAAGATCGCCGCCGGCCGCGCCCAGTACCTCGATGGCTTCCACATTGCCTTCGACAACTGGTATTCGACCGACTCGCCGGAAAACGTCGACCTCTCGCAGGGCATCTACCGCAAGCTGCGCGACGCCGGCCTGATCGTCACCAAGACCGTCGACCGCTTCTACGACCCGGTCAAGGGCATGTTCCTGGCCGACCGCAACATCAAGGGAGAATGCCCGACCTGCCACGCCAAGGACCAGTACGGCGACAACTGCGAAGTCTGCGGCGCCGCCTACCAGCCGACCGAACTGATCAATCCGTTCTCGGTCTTCACCGGCTCGACCCCGATCCTGAAGCCTTCGGAACAGTATTTCTTCAAGCTGTCCGACCCGCGCTGCTACCACTTCCTCAAGGAATGGCTGAACACCCCGGGCCGCCTGCAGCCGGAAATGGTGAACAAAGTCTCGGAATGGCTGGGCGAAGGCGGCGAAAAGCTGGCCGACTGGGATATTTCCCGTGACGCGCCTTACTTCGGCATCCCGATTCCCGATGCGCCGGGCAAGTTCTTTTATGTATGGCTGGACGCGCCGGTCGGCTACCTGGCCTCGCTGAAGAATTATTTCGACAAGCAGGGGCTCGATTTCGAGGCCTTCCTCAACGATCCGCAGGCCGAGCAAGTCCACTTCATCGGCAAGGACATCGTTTCCTTCCACCTGCTGTTCTGGCCGGCGATGCTGAATTTCTCGGGCCACCCGATCATCGACAACCTGAAGGTCGCCGTCCACGGCCACCTGACGGTGAACAACGAAAAGATGTCGAAGTCGCGCGGCACCGGCATTTCGCCGCTGCGCTACCTGGAACTGGGCATGAACCCGGAATGGCTGCGCTATTACCTGGCGTTCAAGCTCAATGCGAAAGTCGAAGACCTCGACTTCAACGGCGACGACTTCGTCGCCCGCGTGAACAGCGACCTGATCGGCAAGTACGTGAACATCGCCAGCCGCTGCGCCGGCTTCATCGCCAAGAAGTTCGACGGCAAACTGGCGTCCGCACTGTCCGATAACGCCAAGACGTGGATCGCGAAAGCCTTGACGGTGGACGGCGCCGAGCGCCAGGCCTCCATCGCGGCCAGCTTCGAGTCGCGCGACTACGGCCGTGCGCTGCGCGAGATCATGGAGATCGCCGACGTCACCAACCAGTTCGTCGACGAGAACAAACCGTGGATCCTGGCCAAGGACGACACCAGACTGGCCGAGCTGCACGACGTCTGCACCACGGCGCTGATCCTGTTCCGCCAGCTGACGATCATGCTGTCCCCGGTGCTGCCGCAAGTGGCCGCGCGGGTTGCCGAATTCCTGGGCGATAGCGCCCTGTCCTGGGCCGATACCCAGGGCGATGCGGTCCATAGCACCATGCTCGGCCGCAGCATCGGCGCCTACAGCCACCTGATGCAGCGCGTCGACGCCAAGATGGTCGAGAGCCTCTTCGACAAGCCAGCCGTCGCCGCTCCCGCTGCTGTCGTCTCCGACGCCAGCCTGGCCGTTGCCGCCCTGGCCCCGGCGGACGACGCCGCCCCTGCCGCAGCCGGCGACATCGAAGAACTCGCCCCCGAAATCTCGATCGACGACTTCATGAAGATCGACCTGCGCGTGGCCCGCATCGTCAACTGCGAACACGTCGAAGGCGCCGGCAAGCTGCTGCGCCTGACGCTGGACGCGGGCGAAGGCCGCCATCGCAACGTGTTCTCGGGCATCAAGTCGGCCTTCAAGCCGGAAGAGCTGGTCGGCAAGCTGACGGTGATGGTGGCCAACCTGGCGCCGCGCAAGATGAAGTTCGGCATTTCGGAAGGCATGGTGCTGTGCGCCTCCGCCGCCGACGAGAAGGCCAATCCGGGCCTGTACCTGCTCGACCCGATGGCGGGTGCCACGCCTGGCATGCGCATCCGCTGAACCGCGTGCGCATCCGTAAAAGCGCCCCGGGCCAAGCCGTTCCCGGGGCGCAAGGCGGCGTTATAATGCCGTTTTTCCCAAGAAACAAGCGCCGCAGACGCCCCTACACACTCCTTTGAGAAGGTAGAAAATAATATGACCGAACTGAATCCCCTGCGCCACATCCCGACCGCCAACGTATTTCGCAAGGGCGATGTCTTCGTCCTGTTCGGCGAGCTGTTCGGCCGCGGCTATGTGAATGGCCTGATCGACGAGGCGCGCGCCGCCGGCATGACGATGGTGGGCATCACCGTCGGCCGCCGCGACGAGACCGGCGCCCTGCGCGCGCTGAGCGCCGAAGAACACGCGGAAGCGGAAGAAAAACTGGGCGGGCGCATCATCAACGTGCCGCTGATGGCCGGCTTCGACATGGACGCCCCGGAAGGCGAGCAAAACCCGACCGAGATGCTGGCCGGCGTCAAGCTGAAAACCTGGCAGGACGACAAGCTGGACTGGGAAAAGATCGAGCGCTGCCGCGAAGCCGGCGTGCGCCGCTTCACCACCAACGCGGCCCAGGTCATGGGCGAGATCGACAAGCTGATTCCGGAAGGCGCGAACGTCTTCTTCGCCCACACCATGGCCGGCGGCATTCCGAAGATCAAGGCCTTCCTGGCCATCGCCAACCGCATCTACAAAGGCCGCGGCGAGCGCTTCGAGTCCTCGCGCGCCCTGCTCGATAGCGACCTCGGCAAATTGATCCTGATGAACTTCGACGAAGTCACGGCCAACACGCTGAAATACCTGATCGACGCATCAAGCAAGATCCGCGAACGCGTGACCCGTGCCGGCGGCGAAGTGCGCTACACGGCCTACGGCTACCACGGCACCGAGATCCTGATCGGCGGCAAGTATGTCTGGCAGACCTACACCAACTACACCCAGGGCTATGCCAAGATGCGCCTGGAAAGCGTCGCCGAAGCCGCCTGGAAACAGGGCATCTTCGCGACCGTCTTCAACTGCCCGGAAATCCGCACCAATTCGTCCGACATCTTCGTCGGCGTCGAGCTGTCGCTGTTCCCGCTGCTGACCGCCTTGAAGAAGGAAGGCGGCGGAGAATGGGCAGAGAAGCAGTGGGCAATCTGCCAGGAACTTTTGGGTGAAGGCACCTCGCTGCAGTCGCTGCTCGACACCATCGAACAGTACAACAACGACGCCACCAGCGCCCAGTTCCGCAACTTCGAAGCCTGGCCGATGGACAACACGCCGGCCCTGGCCGAGGTGATGATCGGCACCTCCGAAGCCATCACCGACCTGCACAAGGACAAGAAGGCGCTGATCACGGACCATCTGTCCTCGCTGGTGCTGGAAGGCGCCGGTCCGCTCATGTTCCATGGCGCGTCGGAAAAAATCGCCCCGGTCGTGTGGCTGAACCACGACATCATTGCACGCCAACTCAACGCGCTGCACCCGTAACCCTTGACGCCGGGGCGGTGTGGGCAGAACAATCTGCCTCGCCGTCCCGGCTCTCATTTCACTGAACAACACAATGCCTAAATTTACCGGTTACGTATCCGACCATACCAAGTTCATCGACGAACTGAAATCGAAGACGCCTGGCATGGAAGAACGCCAGCAAGAGGGCCGCTCCCTGCTGTGGGACAAGCTGCCCATCTCGCTCGACGAAGAAGCGCGCATCAAGGAATCGCGCCTGCGCCAGAACGCCTATCCGTACCAGAACAAGTTCTAAAGGCCAACAGGCATGCTGCCGGAGCAGGCCGCGCCGGAAGCGCCGGCCGTCAATGTGATCGATGATGGCGTCCCGCCGCCCGATCCCGCCGGCCTCGACGATGTTGCCGCGGCGGCGATTGCGCGCCTGTACGGCGAGCCGATGCTGCGCATGCCGAACGACCTGTACATCCCGCCCGACGCCCTCGAGATCTTCCTCGACGCCTTCGAAGGCCCGCTCGACCTGCTGCTCTACCTGATCCGCAAGCAGAACTTCAACATCCTCGACATCCCGATGGCGCAGGTGACCCTGCAATACCTGGTCTACGTCGAGCAGATTCGCAAGAGCAACCTGGAACTGGCGGCCGAGTATCTGTTGATGGCGGCGATGCTGATCGAGATCAAGTCGCGCATGCTGCTGCCGAAGCGCGAAAACGACCTGATCGAGGACGCCGGCGACCCGCGCGCCGAACTGGTGCGGCGCCTGCTGGAATACGAGCAGATCAAAATCGCCGCGCTGAACCTGGGAATGATCCCGCAGGAAGGACGCGATTTCCAGCGCCCCTCGCTGCCGGTCGAACAAAGCCTGGAGCCGGTTTGGCCGCAGGTCGATCCGCACGATTTGCAGCGCGCCTGGCTCGACGTGCTGCGCCGTGCGAAACTGACCCAGCACCACCGCATCGGGCGCCAGGAATTGTCGGTGCGCGAGCACATGTCGGCCATCCTGCGCACGCTGCAGTCGCAGCGCTTCGTCGAGTTCGGCGACCTGTTCCTCGGCGCGGCATCGGTGCCGATCGTCGTCGTGCACTTCGTCGCCCTGCTCGAGCTGGCCAAGGAAACCCTGGTCGAAATCACCCAGGCCGAACCATTCGCGCCAATTTACGTGCGCCTGGCATATTCGCCGGCGTAACCTGCGCCTACAACTTACCGCATTCACACACATGAAAATCATCACGACCATCGAGGAACTGCGCGACCAGCTGCGCGGTCAACTGCGCACCGCTTTCGTTCCTACCATGGGCAACCTGCACGAAGGCCACCTGTCCCTGATGCGCCTGGCGCGCAAGCATGGCGACCCGGTGGTCGCCTCCATCTTCGTGAACCGCCTGCAGTTCGGCCCGAACGAAGACTTCGACAAATACCCGCGCACCTTCCAGGCCGACGTCGAGAAGCTGGAAAAGGAAGGCGTCTACGTGCTGTTCGCGCCGACCGAGAAGGACTTGTATCCGGAGCCGCAGGAATACCGCGTGCAGCCGCCCGACACCCTCGGCAATACGCTGGAAGGCGAGTTCCGCCCGGGCTTCTTCGGCGGCGTGTGCACGGTGGTGACCAAGCTGTTCTCCTGCGTCCAGCCGCGCGTGGCCGTGTTCGGCAAGAAGGATTACCAGCAGCTGATGATCGTGCGAAACATGTCGCGCCAGTTCGCGATGCCGACCGAAATCATCGGCGCCGAAACCTTCCGCGCCGAAGACGGTCTCGCCCTGTCCTCGCGCAATATGTACCTGTCGCCGCAAGAGCGCGCCGAGGCCCCGGCCCTGTACCAGGGACTTAATTTTGTCGCCAACGAAATTCGCGGCGGCCACCTCGACATCTTCTCGGTCGAGCGCGAGGCGATGGCCCAGCTGGCCGCGCGCGGTTGGAAGCCGGACTATATCTCGGTACGCAAGCGCATCGACCTGCAGCCGCCTTCGGCCGGCGACCTGGCCGAAGGCGCCGAGCTGGTCGTGCTGGCTGCGGCCAAGCTCGGCACCACGCGCCTGATCGACAACCTGGAGATCTGACGTGGGCCTTGGCCTTCGAATGAGGTAAACGCACCACGGCTGCGCTGACATTTTGCAAATAGGTCTTAACTTTTTGCAACAGTAGGCTCAGCCGTTTATACTATGCGGCAACAGGCATGCAATCCGGATTGCTCCAGATGCATGCCATTATTTTGCTTCAAGGATTGCCGCCGTGATCGACACCCCCGTTCTTCCCCGCAAGGGCTCGCCCCGTCCGTCCGACGTGCTGGCACGCATCGCCCCGGACGCCGCGCCGCACGCGATGCGCGACCCCTTCGACATCGGCGAAACCTTCACCAGCCTGGCCGCCTCGGGCGAAGCATTGACGATCTATCCGGCATGTTGCGCCGAGCCACTGCTGGCGCGCATCGCATCCGTGCATCCCGAGGAACCGCATTTCACGCTCGACCTGGCCGGCGATGCGCCTATTCCGCCGGGCCGCGCCACCTTCGTCGCCGCGCTGGGCGGCAATGCCAAGCTCCAGTTCGAGCTCGCCGGCGACTGGCTGGCGACGCCCGGCCAGCCGAACCTGGTGCCTGCCGTGTTCCCGGAAACCTGCCTCGTGCTCAACCGCCGCGCCGCCCCGCGCCTGGACACGCCGGTCAACGGCAGCTATGCCGCCACCTTCACGTTGACCAACAAGAGCTTCGAGTTGCCGCTGTGCGATTACTCGTCGGGCGGCGTCGGCCTGCGCGCCACGCCGGAGCAGGCGGCGGAACTGTATGTAGGCAGGAAATTGAAGGGCGTGCGCCTGCAGCTGGGGCCGGCGCTGGCGATCGTCGCCGACCTCCAGATCCGGCTATTGCGGCCGTTCCGCAGTTTTCTGTTGGGCGAGCAGGTGCAGGTGGGGTGCAGCTTCGACAATATCGAGATGCAGATGCATCAGCAGTTGCAGCGGCTGGTGACGACGAATCGAGGTAGGTAGTCCCTATCCAGAAAACTACTGCGTCACCGCCTGCGCCCAGGCCAGCGCCGACAAGTGCGCCTTGTTCACTTCGAGCGGGTTCAGCTCGAGCGAACCCGCCAGCGCCCCCACCAGGTTCGAACTGAGCTCGCAGGCCTCGGCCAGCGCAAGATACGGCCCGTACATGCCTTCGCGCGACATCAGCGCGCGCACCACTTCCGGCGGCAGCGGGATCGTCTCGAGCACCTCCTTCATCGGAATGCCGAGCAAGCGGTCGAGCAGCGAGAACATGCCGGCCACGAACAGGTTTTCGGCCTCGCCTTTCGGCAGCGAATGCAGCCCCAGCAATTCAGTGAGGCGCCCGCGCACGACCGCCGTCTCCATCAGCACCGGCGAGTAGCCGCTGGCGCTGGCGCTGGCCAGCAGCATGGTCAGCCAGCGGTAGAGCGGCGCATAGCCCATCAGGCTGATTGCCTGGCGGATCGACTGCACCTCGCGCCCTGCCCCGAAGCCGGCCGAATTGATGTTGCGCAGCAGTTTATAGGTGAGCGCCGGGTCGCGTTTCAGCACGCTTTCGAGCTTCGGGATGTCGTCGTTGTTCTGCACCATCTGCATCAGTTGCAGGATGATGGTCTGGGCCGCGTTCAGGCCCGTGACCGGATTGCCCGGACGCGGGGTCAGGTGCAGCTTGCCGACGAAAGCGTCCAGGCCGAGCGAGGCGCAGGCGTCGTAGTCGATCCAGTTGGTGACCGGACGCCCCACCATGCGCAGCGACGATTGGCGCGCGGCGGCGTAGCTGCGCGCCTGGGCGGCGACGTTGATGCCGGCGAAACGCATTTCGACGTGCGAGGCATACGGCGCCAGCGCCGGGGTCAGGTGTTTGACCTCGAGCCCGCGCAGCGAGATGCCGACGCCGCCGGCACGCACGGCCTTGACCGCGGCGCGCGCGTCCGCATCCATCAGATAGTGCGCGGGCAGGCTCAGCACCGTGTATTCGGGCGGCAGGTCGAACAGTGCGTCGGTGGAGAGCATCGCCGGGACGGCGTCGAGGAAGAGTTGCTTGTCGCGCAGCAGCCAGCCGTGCTCGGGATGGTTGACGTTGCCGGCAACGAAGCCCACCAGCGCTTCGAGATCGGCTGCCGGCAGTGCCTGGCCGCTTTGCTGCCAGAGTAATTCATAGCCAATGACGCGCTGCGTGGCATCGAGCAGCGGTTCGCGAACAATATAGTTGGTGTGATGCATGGAGCCCGCGAAAAAACAATGGCGGCGCCGGGCCGCCCTTACTTAAAATCCGAGGCTGTCGAGCAGGTCGTCGACCTGGCCCTGGTCTGCCACCACCTCGAGGTTGCCTTCCGGCTTGATCTGCGGGCCATTCAACAGGCCGCTATCGAGCTCGCGGCGGATTTCGCTCGGCGCGAAATCGATCAGTACCTGCACCAGCTGCTTTTCCAGGTCTTGCGCGATCGAGGTGATCTTGCCGATCACTTGTCCCGTCAGGTCCTGGAAGTCCTGGGCCAGCATGATGTTCATCAGTTCGGCGCGGGTGGCGGTCGCGGCGCGTTCGTTCTCGGCCATCATTGCCACCGTGCGTCCGGCCAGCGCGCGCCAGTCGGCTTCACCGGCCGCCTGGTTGTCCAGCAGTGCCTGCCATGAACTGCGCACGTCGGCGCTGCGGCTTTCGACCGCATCCTGCATCGGGCCCGCCGTGTCGGTGGCGTCGAGCACGCGCTTGGCCGCTTGTTCCGACAGCCTTGCCACATAATCGAGCCGGTCGCGTGCATCCGGAATGTCGCTGGCGGCTTTTTCCACCAGCTTGTCCAGGCCCAGGCCGCGCAGGCTGTCGTGCAGCGCGCGCGTCATGTGACCTACCCGGATCAGCACTTCGTCGTTCGACACCCCATCCGAAGCAACCGCAACGATCGGCTCGAGCATGATCAGGCCTTTTCCATTTTCTCGAAGATCTTGTTCAGCTTCTCGTCGAGCGTGGCGGCCGTGAAAGGCTTGACCACGTAGCCGCTTGCGCCGGCCTGGGCCGCCGCGATGATGTTTTCTTTCTTCGCTTCCGCGGTCACCATCAGCACCGGCAGCTTGGCCAGTGCCGGATCGGCACGGATGTTTTGCAGCATGGTCAGACCGTCCATGTTGGGCATGTTCCAGTCGGAGACCACGAAGTCGAATTGTTCGCTGCGCAGCTTGGCCAACGCCATCACGCCGTCTTCCGCTTCGTCGACGTTGGCGTAGCCCAGTTCTTTCAACAAGTTCCGGACGATGCGGCGCATCGTCGAGAAATCGTCAACAACCAGGAAACGCATCTTTGGATCAGCCATGAAATACTCCGTTGATTCTTTTACTGAGGTTAGTGTGGCTTGAGTCGCTGCAACAAGCAAGGCTCAAGAATAGCATTTTTGTTGCCGTACGGCGATAAAAGAGACAGGAAAAGCTGGGTTTCGGCGCGATCCGGATCAAACGCGCAACGCTCTTCCGCCATGTGCGGCCAGATGGCCCAAAACCAGGCCGGGCAAGGCGGTCAACGGGGCCACTTCGTGGGTGGCGCCGATGGCGATCGCCTCGCGCGGCATGCCGAACACGACGCACGTAGCTTCGTCCTGGGCAAAATTCTGCGCGCCGGCGTTTTTCATCTCCAGCATACCAGCAGCGCCGTCTTTCCCCATGCCCGTGAGGATCACGCCGACCGCATTCTTGCCGGCAGCGGCAGCGGCGGAGCGGAACAACACATCGACCGAGGGACGGTGGCGGTTGACCGGGTCGGTCTGCTCGATCTTGGTCATGTAGTTCGCGCCCGAGCGCGCCAGCAACAGGTGCGAGTGGCCCGGGGCGATATAGGCGTGGCCGGGCAGCACGCGTTCGTTGCCGCTCGACTCGACGACGCTGATCTTGCACAGCGAATCGAGGCGGCGCGCGAACGAGGTCGTGAAACCTTCCGGCATGTGCTGGGCGATCAGGATGCCCGGGCAGTCCGAGGGCATCTGCATCAGGAACTCGCGGATCGCTTCGGTGCCGCCGGTGGAGGCGCCAATGATGATCAGTTTTTCGGACGAGGTCAGCGGGCTGCGCAGCTGCGGCAGCGCCGTGGTCGGCGTCGTGCTCGCCACCGTGCGCTTCACGCGCGCGCGGGCGGCGGCGCGGATCTTGTCGGTGATCAGTTCGGTGTACTCGCGCATGCCGCTCTGGATCGAGATCTTCGGCTTGGTGACGAAGTCGACCGCGCCGAGTTCCAGCGCGCGCATCGTGATTTCCGAGCCACGCTCGGTCAGCGAGGACACCATCAGCACCGGCATCGGCCGCAGGCGCATCAGCTTTTCCAGGAAGTCGAGACCGTCCATCTTTGGCATCTCGACGTCGAGCGTGAGCACGTCGGGATTGGTTTTCTTGATCAGTTCGCGCGCGACGAGCGGGTCGGGGGCGGTGCCCACGACTTCCATGTCCGGCTGCGAGTTGACGATCTCGCTCATCACGCTGCGGATCAGGGCCGAGTCGTCGACGATGAGGACCTTGGTTTTCATTGTTTTTCCTTCGCGAATCAGAACAGGTCGATGTCGCCGCTGACGGGCTCGACCTTGAGGCGCTTGGCGTAGTCGAGTTCGCGCTTGGCCACCGTATCGTTCTGGGTTTGCATCAATTTCTTCACCAGCACCTTGCCCGTCTTGGGGAAGAAATACACCTTGCGCGGGTGAATGTCGTTCAGGTCTTCGGCCAGCACCGGGATGCGTTCCGTCTTCAGGAACTGCATCACGAACTCGGCGTTGCGCTGGCCCACGTTCATCGCCGTGAAGCCGCGCAGCACGGCGCCGCCGCCGAAGACCTTGGCTTCGAGGTGCTCGCGGCGCGCGCCCGCTTTCAGCAGGTCGTTGATCAGGATTTCCATGGCGAAGGTGCCGTAGCGCATGGAAGCCGATACCGGGCTGCCGGCATCGCCGCCGCCGTCGGGCAGCATGAAGTGGTTCATGCCGCCCAGGCCGGTGACGCGGTCGCGGATGCAGGCCGAGACGCAGGAGCCGAGCACGGTCACGATCAGCATGTTCTTGCCGGTGTAGTAGTACTCGCCCGGCAGGATCTTGGCCGCGTCGCAGTCGAAGGTGCGGTCGTAATAGACGTTGGTGGCGAACTGGTTATTCGAGTGCATACTATTTCTTAGCGCGCCAGGCGCGACTCGGCGAGTTCGTAGACGGTCTTGCCGCGCAGGCGCAGCGCGTCGGACACGTAAAGGAAATTCTCGGAATGGCCGGCGAACAGCAGCGCATGCGATTTCATCAGGGGCACGAAGCGCGCCAGGATCTTGCGCTGCGTGTCCTTGTCAAAATAAATCATCACGTTGCGGCAAAAGATCGCATCGAACTGTCCGCTCACGGGCCAGGTGTCCGACAGCAGGTTCAGCTGGCGGAACGTGACCAGCTGGCGCAGCTCGGGACGCACGCGCACCATGCCCTCGTGGCGGCCCTTGCCGCGCAAGAAGAATCGCTTCAGGCGCTCCGGCGACATTTTTTCCACACGATCCAGGCCGTACATGCCATCGCTGGCCGTGGCCAGCACGTTCGTGTCGATGTCGGTGGCGACGATGGTGACCGGCGGCGTGAGCGTATTGAAGGCTTCGCACAGGGTCATCGCGATCGAATACGGCTCTTCGCCGGTCGAACTGGCCGAGCACCAGATGGTCAGCGGCGTGCTGTCGCGCGAACGCAGCAATTGCACGTGGTCGGCCAGCAGCGGGAAGTGATGGGCTTCGCGGAAGAACGAGGTCAGGTTGGTCGTCAGCGCGTTCGTGAACGACTCGAACTCGTCGCCGAGGCGCCCTGCTTCGAGATCGTCGAGGTATTTCCCGAAGGAGGCGATACCGGTCGCGCGCAGGCGCCGCGCCAGGCGGCTGTAGACCATTTCCTGCTTGCTCTCGGCCAGCGAGATGCCGGCGCGGCGGTAGATCAGGGCGCGCACGCGCTCGAAGTCGGCGCGCTTGAAGTCAAATTCCTTGACCGTGTCGGATGTGTGTAACGGCACTTTGCCTTACCTGTCTGTTTTGCCGGGCCAGGAGCCCGGCGATTGTTTGCTCGGTGCCGTACGACGCATTGCAGCCGCGTTACGCAGCCAATTTATGATCGATGAGGCCCATTTCGGCGGACGACATCAGGCGGTCGATGTCGACCAGGATCAGCATGCGCTCGTCGACCGTGCCCAGGCCGATCAGGTAATCGGTGCTGAAGGCGCTGCCCATGTCCGGCGCCGGTTTCACCTGGTCCGGCGTCAGGGTGGTGACGTCCGAGACGCTGTCGACCACCATGCCCATCACGCGGCCGGCGATGTTCAGGATGATGACGACCGTGAACTGGTCGTAGGTCGGGGTGCCGAGCTTGAACTTGATGCGCATGTCGACCACGGGGATGATGATCCCGCGCAGGTTGATCACGCCCTTGATGAATTCCGGTGCGTTGGCGATGCGGGTCACGGCTTCGTAGCCGCGGATTTCCTGCACCTTCAGGATGTCGATCCCGTACTCCTCAAGGCCGAGCGTGAAGGCGAGGTATTCGCTGCCGGCGCCTTCGATGCCCTGGGTGGTCGTCTGGGTAATGGACATGTTGATTTCCTTGTGTTGTACAACTAATATTGTTTCGTTCGATTACGAGGCCAGCGCTTCGCCGGCCAGCTGGCGTGAGGAGCGCACCAGTGCCGCCACGTCGAGGATCAGGGAGACGCCGCCGTCACCGAGTATGGTGGCGCCCGAGATACCGGCCACCTTGCGGTAATTCGATTCCAGGTTCTTCACCACCACGTGCTGCTGGCCGACCAGATCGTCGATCAGCAAGGCGGCGCGCTTGCCTTCGGACTCGAGGATGACGACGATGCCGTCGGCCGGGTCGACTGCCCGCGATTCGATCCCGAACACGCCATGCAGGGCGATCAGCGGCAGGTATTCCCCGCGCACTTTCAGCACCTGGCCGCGGCCGGCGATCTCGCGCACGTCTTCGCGGCGCGGTTGCAGCGACTCGACGACATAGCCTAATGGAAGGATATAGATTTCCTCACCGCAACGTATAGTCATCCCGTCCAAAATCGCGAGAGTCAGCGGTAAAGAGATGGAAATCGTGGTGCCGAAACCACGGGCCGACCGGATGTCCACCGAGCCGCCCATCGAAGTGATATTACGTTTGACAACATCCATGCCCACGCCGCGGCCCGACACATCGGTGACGACGTCGGCCGTGGAAAAGCCCGGCGCGAAGATCAGTTGCCAGACTTCCGAGTCGCTCATCGACTCGGACACGGCCAGCCCGTTCTGGGCCGCCTTGGCGAGGATGCGTTCGCGGTTCAGGCCGGCGCCATCGTCGGCCACTTCGATCACGATATTGCCGCCCTGGTGGCCGGCCGACAGGAACAAGCGCCCTGCTTCCGACTTGCCGGCCGCCGCACGCGCCTGCGGCATTTCGATGCCGTGGTCGATGCTGTTCCTCACCAGGTGGGTCAGCGGGTCGACGATGCGCTCGATCAGGCCCTTGTCGAGCTCGGTCGCGGCGCCGTGGGTGATGAAGTCGACC
>Ga0213834_100666_pt1 | contig 13983 bp, 9 predicted proteins | sample SWPTP12_FD_160580 | JGI IMG/M metagenome (GOLD analysis project Ga0213834, IMG submission 160580) | Coastal seawater microbial communities from Marineland, Florida, United States - SWP TP1 #2 | ecosystem: Environmental > Aquatic > Marine > Coastal | place: USA: Florida | collected 2016-08-06 | reverse complement strand
TGGGCCAGTTCGCGCCGCAGCAATTCGGCCGCGTTCACCTTGGCGAAGAGCTTGCTTTCGAAATCGAGACCCGGCGACAGGCCGAGATAACTGTGGGTCGGGCGGGCGAAGCAGTAAATGCAGCCGGTTCTTATCGTGGACCCTACCACTAGACACAACATGCCGAACAACAAAATCCCTTGTTAAATCAATGTGTTAGATCACACCTGATATTCCCTAGATGGACATTGCATTGAAAGAATTCGTGTCTAGTCAAAAGAAAGCAGTGTCGCTGGTCTACAACACCTATAACGTTCCTCACTCTGGCAGAGGGCTTCGTTTCGTAAATCTGCTTTCTGATGCTGAGGAATCCCAACCCTGGTGTGGCTGCCGGAGCTTCTTGGTCCCAGTAAGATCCTTTCAGCGTGCGGATGGTACGCAAACGCCGTAACGGGCTGCGGCATGCCGCTCCAGCGTTCGCGAGATTTCCGAGTCGAGCGTGGTCAGGGTGATTGCGGCGCAGGCCAGTCATTTGCCGCATCGGTGCCAGCAGGTCGATATCGCACTCGATCAGCGAGGACTCGGTGATGCCGACCGGGTGATGGCACTTGTTTGGCACCTCCAGCACCTAGCGTGGCAGCTTGCTCGCAGGGCTAGTAGCGTCGGTGCAATTTCAAAGGAATTGTATTGCGTAACGCTACACAGTACAGTATCGTTCAATCTACCTCTTAACCAACGGATCAATAATGAACAAGGCAAGGTCAGTCCAGCACCCTGGAGAAAGAATTAAGGCAGAGGTACTTCCTCCAAAGATGTCCGTGACGAAAGCAGCTGATCTCTTGGGGGTCGGTCGTCCAGCCCTTTCAAATTTGCTCAATAGGAAGGCCTCTCTTTCCACAGAAATGGCAACTCGGATCGAAAAGGCATTTGGCTACCCCAAGAGTGACCTGATGGAAATGCAAGTTCAGTATGACGCTTTCAAAGCGAAGGGTTCAGGATCTCCTGTAGGGGCGAAAACCTATGTTCCACCCTTCCTTTCGATCAAAGCAAACGATGTTGAATCTTGGGTATCCCATAACATCGCAGCGCGTAGCAGATTCGCGGTATTGCTCAGAGCCTTGGTGAACTCTACAGGCAGCGGTCTTACGAAAGTGGACTTTCCTGGCAATGACGATGCCGAGCGTGCAGGTTGGGATGGCGAGGTAATTGCGAATGAGGGGACGCCATGGGTACCCGATGGGCGTTCGGGTTGGGAGTTTGGAACGAATGAGGACCCTAAGTCGAAGGCGGAAAAAGATTACCGCAAGAGCGTGCTCGGCAACACTCAAGCAGAGCGGGAGGGAATGTGCTTTGTGTTTGTAACTCCTCGCAGGTGGCCCAGCAAAACTTCTTGGGTAGCGGAGAAAAGGAACGAAGGCGCTTGGAAGCACGTATACGCGTACGACTCGAGTGACTTGGAACAGTGGCTTGAGCAATCGCTTCCTGCACAAGCTTGGTTTGCCAACGAGACCAAAATGCCAGCGTACGGTGTTCGCTCGCTGGAAAAATGCTGGGCCGAGTGGGCTAATGTTGCAACGCCGCCGTTGCCAGGCTCGTTGTTTAGCTCAGCCATTGATGAAGGAAAACGCAAGCTGTCCGGGTGGCTGGGGAAACCTCCAGCTAAGCCAATAGTCATTGCGGCTGATTCTACGTACGAAGCATTGGCCTTCGTGGCGCGATGCTTCGGCCCTGACGGAGGCGCCGAGCTTGAGCCATTCAGGGACCAAGTTTTGGTTTTCGACAACGCTGGCGTGCTAACGAAGTTAGCCGATGGAGCTCGGCCTTTCATTCCTGTAGTGCATTCAAGAGAAGTAGCGGTGGAGCTTGCGCCTTTCGCAAAACAAATGCACTGCATTCTCATCTATCCGCGAAACGCAGTAAATACTGAGCCGGACATTGTGCTCGAGCCCGTCGGTGCAGAAGTCTTTGAATCCTCGCTCAAGGGTATCGGTAAAAACCGGGACGAAATCAAATTACTTGCAAATGAATCCGGGCGATCCTTAACCGTCCTGCGGCGCCGGCTCGCGGCAGTTGAAGATGTGCGGACGCCAATATGGGCAACTCAGCAGCATAATCCAGAGAGGCTCATTCCATTTATGTTAGTAGGCGCATGGAACGCGACTAACGAGACCGACAAAACTGGCTTGTCACTCTTGGCCGGAGACTGCAGCTCTGATGAGCTGGAAAAGGAGTGTCAGCACCTAGTTCAACTCAACGATGCGCCCCTCTGGTCTATAGGCGCATACCGGGGAGTGGTCTCTAAGACCGACCTGCTGTACGCAATCGCACGATACTTGACGCGCGACGACCTCAAGCGCTACTTTGAGGTCGCCCGACTTGTGCTAGGTGAGGACGACCCATCCTTGGATCTCGCCGAGGATCAGCGCTGGGCAGCATCCATACACGGCAAGAAGCGCGACTTTTCGCCGGCGTTCCGTCAAGGCATTGGCGAGACACTCGTTCTCCTCGCCGTCCATGGGCCAAGCCTGTTCAAGGGCCGCTTGGGAATCGATTCTGAGACGGAAGCAGCACTAGTGGTACGCGACCTCCTTACGCCCGTGAACACGCGGGTGCTCGAGGCCAACGGCCATGACCTGCCGCTTTATGCTGAAGCTGCACCGCAGGAATTCATCTCTATTATCGAACGCGACCTGAAGAGCGCAACCCCGGCAGCTTTCGGACTTATGCGCCCTACAGGAAGCGGGGTCTTTAGCAGCCCTAGCCGCACTGGACTACTGTGGGCTTTGGAGGGGCTCGCATGGAATCCTGATACGTTACCTGGCGCGGCGATGATTCTTGCGCGCCTCGCACAGATTGAGATCAACGATAACTGGGCAAATAAACCCGGCAATTCACTGAGTGCTATTTTTTGCGCATGGATGCCGCAGACGGCAGCAGGCCATGAAGACCGATTAAGCCTCATCAAGACTTTGTTCCGACGATTCTCGGACGTCGCTTGGACACTGTGTGTTTCCCAATTCGGCGGACATAACCGAAACGGCCACTACAATCATAAGCCGGTATGGCGCTCTGACGGCTATGGGGTCGGCGAGCCGTTCTCGACGTGGGGGCCAGTCGATGCGTTCGTCGACGCCATGGTTGAACTGGCTCTCACCCGCGAAAGCTACTCCCGCTCAATGCTGAGCGATCTCATTGATCGCCTACACGATCTGGGTGACGCCGATCAAGATCGAGTTTGGCTTTTGGTCAATACGTGGGCAAAGACTGCTAGCGACAGCGACAAGATCGCTTTGCGCGAGAAAATTCGCGTTTCGACTCTTTCCCGCCGCGCCGCGGTCCGCGTTAGGAAAAGCGGGAAGCAAACGCGGGTGGTTAGCGCAGCTAAAGGAGTATACGCAGCGCTTGAGCCAAGTAATTTAGTCGACAAGCATGCATGGCTCTTCAAAAGCACGTGGATTGAAGAGTCAGCAGATGAAATCGACGATATAGAAAATATCGATTACGAACACCGCGAACGGCGAATCCGTGATCAAAGAATCGACGCGCTGAAAGAAATTCATCAGCAGCGGGGCATCGACGGTCTGCTGGACATCGCCGCTCAAGGAGGAGCTGCCGGTACAATTGGCGCCCTAGCGACAGAATTCGTACTGGCCGAAGGGGATCTGCTGAAGCTTGTAAAAAGAGCGTTCCACAATATTCTCGAGGGTACCTCATCAGCCCATGCGTCTGAATGGCTGATTCAAGGCGCACTTGAAGCGATGTCGGATAACAGCAAACGAAACGCATTTCTGGAATCAATCCTTGCGAAGATGTCCGTTGAAAATGCGATTCCTCTTCTTATGCTTGCTCCCTTCAACGACGCCACCTGGTCACTTACTGAAGCAATGGGGGAAGCCGCACAGGAGCGCTATTGGAAGGGGGTTACGGTTCGTTGGATTCGCGACTCGGGCCCGACGTTGACAAAGGCAGTAGACATGCTTATGCAGGTGCGCCGACCTCGCGCTGCATTCGCAATCGTGAAGGATCACCCTGCGAAACTGGATATACGAACTCTTTTCGAGCTGCTCACCATGATGGCGCGCGAGGGTGATGACAAGCCGGGCGAATACATGCTCGAACATTATTACGTCGAAAAGGCATTTAAGTGCATTGGTAACACTTCCGAACTCTCGCTTGAACAGAAAGCGGGCCTTGAGTTTAATTATATCGACGTGCTTGCCCGCTCACGGAACCGTAAAGCCGAGTCGCAAATCCCACACATTGAGCTGTACATTGAAGCTCATCCGGAATTCCTTGCCGAGGCTATCTCCTGGACTTACAGGCGCAGTGACGGCGAAATGGACCCGCCTGAAATTAGAGTTCCCACTGATCGAGTCAAGGCGATGGCCGAACGAGGCTACATCCTCATGGATGCGCTCAACCGCATTCCCGGCACTGATGATGCTGGCGAAATCGATGGCAGGCGGCTTGCAGAGTGGGTTCGTTCCGTGCGTGAGTCCTGTGCTGAGCTGTCGCGCAGCGAAATAGCAGACGTTGTTATTGGAAATATTCTTTCATCGGCTCCCGTTGGAAAGGATGGTGCTTGGCCATGTGAGGCGGTCCGGGACTTGATGGAAGATGTGCAGTCCGAAGATATGATGAGCGGCGCTCACACTGGTGTGTACAACTCAAGGGGAACGCATGTCCGTGGTTCAGGCGGAGACCAGGAGCGCCTGTTAGCCGATAAGTACCGTAAGTGGGGTCAGAAGATCCGTGCATCGTCGCCGTTCGTAGCCGCAAAACTGCTTATGAAACTTACAGAGACTTACGAGAAAGAAGCAGCCCGTGAGGACACGGATGCCAAAATTAACCAGCGCTTGCGATAACTATTCAATATACAGGGGAATCCAACCGCGGCGAAGAGTTGGTTGCTCACGCCGGCACCGTTCCTTCACCAACGACAGATGCAGCCTTACCAAAGGAAATTGATTTTGAGTATCAAAAGACTTGAAACTAAACGATCCAGACGCCACAATGTGGAAGATATGAACGGTAGGAAATAAAACGTGGAAGATGCTAAGCCCTTTAGAGTGTTGTGTTTAGACGGCGGTGGCATGCGTGGTGCATATCAAGCCTCCTATCTCGCCACTTTTGGCGATCGAGTGAGTAACAGTCTGCCCCAGCAGGAGCCGTTGGATGTTGGGACTGCGTTCGACTTAGTGGTCGGAACCAGTACCGGTGGGATTGTCGCGTGTGGACTGGCTGCTGGAGTTCCTTTGAAGACAATCCAGCAGTTGTACTCCGTGGAAGGGAAAAAGATCTTCCCTCTGCAGTGGGCACGTCCAATTTGGGTTTTAGGCAAATTAATAAGGGCGCTCGCTATCGGTACGCGTTGTGGTGATCGCGCGCTGAGAAAGACTTTGGAACACACGCTGGGCAAACACACCATCGAGTCTGTCTACAAGGAACGAGGCATCGCCTTAGCAGTTCCGGCTCTTGACATTAACCGTCACGCAGCTGTGATATTCAAAACTCGCCATCTAAGTCGGCTGAATGGTAGGGACGACAAGCGCACTTTGGTGGACGTTTGTATGGCTACCAGTGCTGCTCCGATTCTGAGGTCAATGGCGCAATTGATCGAACCAGGGGGCGCCGGCGCTACGGTCACCTACGTGGATGGCGGCCTCTGGGCCAACAATCCAGGTCTCATCGGGATGATGGAGGCAAGCGAGATTCTAAAGGATCGTGACGAACAGCGGCCGATTCACCTCTTTATGCTTGGAACCCTTCCATCGCAAGGTGGCGAAGAAATCAAGCCCCGATCTCGTCATCGTGGTGCATGGGGGTGGGGATTTGGCCTCAAGGCCATTGCTGCCAGTCTTAACGCGCAAGCAGTTGGGTATGACTATATGGCAAATAAAATGGCTGAGATGCGTGGGGACGGAAGTTTTGCATATCGCCTGCCCGCACAATGCCCCTCCAATGAATTGCGCGATTATCTGAATAACATGGATGACGCAAGGCCCAAGGTGCTTAACGCACTTGCACGCCAAGCCATATCCGATGTCGACTTTGCGTGGGCCTCCCGTGCGAGAGAACTTGAAGCTTTTCGTTTCGCCCTGGCCACGGCCAGACCTCAAATAACTGTCCAAGTAACGAAGGATGCACATGCCTGATATCAATTGTCACAGCGAGATGACAAACTTCCATCGCGACAATGTTACGCTCTTGAAGAAACAACAAGATGATATGAGAGATCGACGCAACAATGGTCGAACTCGGCTTGAAAACGGCCTCAATGAGGCAGAGAAACCTCAACCCACGCTAATTTGCTCGCAAGGGTCTTACCAAATGCGCACCATGGTACAAGACCCCGACTATGACTATGACATTGACGATGGCGCCTACTTTGCTTCTAACGATCTTAAAGACGATAAGGGCCAGGCGTTGACACCTCTAGCAGCACGTCAGCGGGTATGTGATGCACTCGCATGGGATGGCCGTTTTAAACAAGAAGCGACCGTCAAGCGTAACTGCGTTCGCCAAGTTTACGCCGCGGGCTATCACATCGACGTTCCGGTGTATCGAATTGTTACGACGAAGGACGATAACGATAAGCCAGTGGAGCACTACGAGCTCGCAAGTGGCGACGAGTGGACGCGTTCGGACGCACGAGCCGTGACACGTTGGTTCAATGACATTGTGGGCGAGTTGAACGCTGGCGAATCAGACGGCAGTCAGATGAGGCGGGTAACGAAGCTCACCAAAAAATTTGCACGGCGAGCAGGCTGGAAGGACAAAACTACTAGCGGTATTTGCATCAGCAAACTGGTCGTTGATAACTTCAAAACCAGTGCCGACCGTGATGACAAAGCCCTTCGTCAAACCTGGCTAGCCATCGACGCAAAATTGCAAACGTCGACCGCGGTTGACCATCCAGTATTGGCCACTAAATTGGCTTCCAACGGTGACGTGCAAGTGGCTTTTTTCCGCGACTGCCTTAGTGATGCATTGGAGACACTTGAAGTGCTGGACACGGCTGACTGCAAACGTGCAGAGGCCCGCGAGGCTTGGGACGAGGTTTTTGATACCACCTACTTTACTGACCAACCCGACAAGGACGACGATAAAGCGGTCAAAGCAGCGGTAATGGAGGTCGTCTCGACTCTGCCCGCACGTCGCAACGATGGTGGCGGGAGGTTCGGCTGAATACCGAGGCCCAACTCGTCGAGCTCGCATCCGAACTCGAAGCTGGTTTGGAGAAGCACCGCTCCGGCAGATGGCGGCGGCTCACTGATGCAGAACTGAAGGCCAAGATTCCTGAGCACTTCGTGATGGGCTGGCAAGTGAGCGTGCCACCAGGATCTTTGCAATTTGCTGAGGTAGATTACCTCGTCCTGGCTATCGACAGCGCCTTTCCAAACTCCCAGCCGAGGGTGTTCGCGCCAGCGGCGGGCAGCAACTATCGCTGGCCACACGTCGAACAGCAAGGACTCTTGTGCCTTCGACCAAGTCGAAACACCGCTTCACCTGCCGAACGCATCGCTGTTCACTTGGATGACGCGGTGCAATTGCTCAACTACTCCGAGACGAAACAACGGGAGGAGTTCGAGCGAGAGTTCGTCGCGTATTGGGGGCAGCGAGCAACGACAACTAGTCGGAACAAGGTGTTAAGCCTAGTTTCGCCCCGCGGGATTACAAGAGAGGTGTTTTTCTTCCACGATGGCAAAAGTCGTCGCTACATCATCGCAGACGATAAGGCATCCCTGAAGAAGTGGCTGCAAAACAGTGGTGTGAATCCGAGTGACAAGGAAATTTTTCGCACTTGGTTGTTCCGCTTATCGCGCCCCTGGACACCACAGGAATTTCCGGAAACTGGCGGCGACATCACTCGTCTGCTGCCGCCAGACTTAGCTCGACAGTGTTTGATGCCCGGTACGCAATCACCCTTCTTGTTCGAAGTGCAGACGGCAACTGGCACGGCCTTTGCCGCAGTAGTGCTGCGCGGCCCAGAACATAAGGAGGTGGTCAAAGGATTCAGGAACATTTCTAAAGTCCCCGTCGAGCGGATTATTAGCTCGTACGCGAAGCGCCCCGTTGAGCGGCATGCAGTGTCTCGCGTTGACGGAGCATGGGTTCATGGTCGTGACCATCCGTCCAGCTATGCCGAAGTCAAGCAACGAAAGGTTGCCATTGTAGGCTGCGGAGCCATCGGATCAGCGTTGGCGCGTCTTCTAGTGCAAGCAGGTGTGGGTGAAACCATGCTCGTCGACGGCGACAGTCTTTCGACGGCAAACATTTCGAGGCATGCTCTTGGTATTCAATATATCGGAGTCAACAAGGCTCTGTCTCTTCAATCGGTCCTGCGGAGACAGTTTCCACACTTGACGTTCGAACACGCCTTTCCAAAACGTTTTGAGCGCCTCTCTGGGAAAGAGCTAGACTATCTTTCAAGCGCGGACCTCATCCTTACCGCCGGAATCGACTTCGACGGCGAGGCCGCATTAGACGCATGGAGGCGGACTTTGCCAAGACCTCCTGCATATTTAAGCACGTGGGCAGAAGCGTATGCCACAGTTGGACACGCAATTTTACTCTTTGGAAAAACTTCAGTCCTTACTGGATTTGATGTTGAAGAGCGCCCGAAATTTCGCCTCACCGACTGGCCGGACGAAGCAGGTGCGCTTATCGTCGAAGCTGGATGTGGAAATACTTTTCAGCCACACGGGGTCGTCGATCTGCAGCCCACCATAGGCCTCGCAGCAGGTCTCGCGCTTGATGGCTTACTAGGCCGAGTACCCACCTCATGCCGACGAGTTTGGATGGGCGACCCAAATTTAGTCGAAGAATATGGCGGTAAAAGACTTTCCACCTTTACCGACCGATTAATGATCCGCGAGTTTGCATGGCCATGATTTTTTCGTTTAGAAAAGGCAAGCCCCTGCAATCCATCACTGGTCAGCTCGAGCAAAGTTCCCAAGAGCTGCGGATCCCCGAATCGGTACTCCGACATGTGGCTCGACATCGCCAGCTAACCCCATGGTCATCTGAAGCAGGCGGTCAGCTTTTCGGACTAATCGACGCCGAGAAGATCTGTATCGTCGAAGCTGCCGGCCCCTATGTGAGGGACGAGCGCTCGAGGTATAGATACAGGTCAAACCCGGCCGCCGCTCAACGCGCCATTGATGAGCGATCTAAACGGGGCCTTCTTTATCTTGGGGAATGGCATACGCACGCTGAAGACTGCCCCAACGCTTCCGGTTTAGACGATAAGGCAATGGCCAGCTTAATCACAGGCTCTAGTCTCAATAGCAATGGGCTGCTAATGATGATCGTTGGAAGAGCACCTGGTGTAGAAGGTCTAGGGGTTTGGAGCATTTTTAGCACAACAGTGTACCGCTGGGAGCTGACCGAGAGTGAATGAGAAGGTCAAATCACACGCCACTAAAACGAACTGTAGCGTTCAAGGACAACGACATAAGCGAGAACCTAATACTGATCCATTTGAATCCTGATGGCAATCCTGACATCTCAATTCCGGTTTTATTGAGAGAAATATCACGCCTAACCGTTCACCGAGTTGCGGTGACCGACACGCCAGCTGCGTCCATGAGAAAGGTTATCGACGGATTCATTCAGTCGGGGATACCAGTCGAGCTGCTGAGAAATACACTTATGCCGACGATCAGCGATTCACTCTGAGCTACAACTTTACAGCTGTTATGCCGGCTAGGGCCTAGCAAAAATTCCGAACCGTGAAAGAAGATGACGCGCGACTCGCCGTGCAGGCGCTAGGTTTCGTATTACGTGAAACTGGATAGGTATTTTAAGAACTCAACGCGGCTCTTAGTTCTCTTTTTGCGGACCTGAGGCTCGGGAGATTGCTACCCTGGTTCGCAATTAACAAAAGCCTTCGCAAGTTTTTGTTAGTAGTTTTTAATGCGGTTGCTCGACTGATTGTTCACAAGCACGCGCTTCGGCCATGTTGGTAGCACTCGGAAACTCCTTTTTCCATTTTGCGTAAGCATCCTCGAATTTATCGATACCTTCAATTTCTCGGCTGAATCGCTTTAACCTAAGTGATCCATGCGTAGGGGAGTTGGTCCAGTAATTACCGTTAAGCTCCGTTCCATTCCCTTGCAGTTTTAATTCACCAGTTCCACTCGTCTTCGTTGTAGCGCCCGCGTACGGCTGCATAAGCTCGAAGACATAGGCAAGCACTGTGGTTTCAGACCTGGAATTCGTTATCAGAACTTCCACTCGAGATTCACCTTCTTGTCTTTGGGTAAAACTCGTTATATGGATAGATAAAAAATTCTGTCTAATAACAAACACAATTGGCAACTCGATAGGCACATCATTCTTCCCAAAGTCAGAGCGCAACATACCTACCCAAACGCCAAACACCAATGGCTTCTTCATCGCCCTGGCAATCCAGCTCCATCGCCAAGCCCACCTATAAAATGCATAAAAAATAACGCCCACCGCCGTCAGTGAGGTCCCTAATCCACGACCAAACCCGCTCAGCAGTTCGTCTTTGAACCAGTTTGTGAGGAATCCTGTCGAGACAATTCCTATCCCAAAAACAATGACCGAAAAGGCCTGCAGTAATCGGTCTAATTCGTTACGTGTTAACGTGACATTTTCCATTCTTATTATTCCTTGGTATTAACTTGGCGCGCTGAAAGACAGACGGTCGAACGCGGGTATTGAAAAGTCGCAAATGATCGACTGACCCCAGCATTGACCCAGGTATAAGTGGCCACTGGCGCAATCTCTTCACCATACCAAGTTGCGAAACTTCCGTTGTGAAATCAAGCCCTTGGGAAATTCCGCGAGAAATTCATTCTGTACAATTCGCTAAAAATCTTCTTAGACTTCGCGTCCATTATGTCAATTAATCTCCCAGCTTCGCCTTCCACCGTACTGGTCTGGCCATGTCCAACAACGGTAAGCGAACGGCTATCGATGTACCTAGAATTAATCATTAGCCCCCCGAGCGCTGCGGCCATCTTTTCATTGTTATCGTAGTTTTGCTTAAGGCATCGGTTAACGCTGGACACAAGCAAGTCAGCGACTTGCAAACCTAACGTCACTTCTGAATCTTCAAAGCTAAAATTTTCTCGAAGTAGCAACCCTAAATCAAGTGTTTGTATGTATTGAGCAATCGTGCTTATATCCCTGTCATATCTATCCTTCGCAAGAGCTATTACCTCATCGGTACTTTCCAAGCCCGCATACTTAGATAAGAGATAACTATAATTGTTATGAGTAGAAATCATCAATGCAATACCACGCGACAGCGAGTAAGCGGATACAAGTCCGGAAAGAATCTCCTTATATACCGTCTCATACTGAATCTCGATCTTTTCTTTCCTGTCGATCACCCAGGTAAAGCTTGCAAGTTCTCTCGGGCTAACTCTCGAGTAATAAGTTAACGCTTTGTTCAAAATTTCGAAAACCAATTCAACTTGCAGCAGGCATTGGTTGTACTGCTGGTCCTTTAAACCGTCCATTAAGCCGATTATTTTTTCCGCATACGGAACAGCCTCAGGTATTCTTTTTCCATAATTCAAGATACCTTTTCTCGTGTCATCCCTGTGTTTTCTCAAGCCGACTTCTTCGTGAATCCCCCCACGTGTTGATACGACATGCAGAGTACACCCAAGTTTTCCTAATTCCGCGATGAACTGGGCAAAGGCATTTGAAGTGCAATCGGGGCGCACCCTCTTGAATTCATCGTCAGGCGCAAGCCCGTGAGCCTTCTTTAAGGCTACCAAGGCAGAGTTAACACTACTTAACGATGAGCTTGGGACCGCCACTCCGCCAATCGAACTCCATGCGTTGACTTCTGGAGAAGGCCGGAATATACCGGACTCGTCTATAAAGATATGCATATTATTTCTAGAGCACTAATATAATAGATTTAACTAAAATAATCATTTGCACTACGGCCGACTGAAAGAGTTTGCTCAAGATATGCATTAACGCCACATTGATACATCTTCCTCAGAATGTCGGGATTCGACTCTAGAAGATCGGTTGAAAATGTCACGTCCTTCATATCAGGATTGATACGCGTTGTTTTGACATCTGAGAACAGCGTAGACCTGATGAATTCTGCCGAATTTGCGTTGCTTTCCAGTGTTTCCTCTAGCAAATATATCGCCTCGGAAAGCAGCCAAATCTTCTTTAAATGCCGGGTCGGCCGTTTTTTTTGCGGAAAGACCCCGGTGCCAACGGAAAATAATCTGATTTTATCTCTATCAATCTTCAGTGATTGAGTTGCATCGACTAATGAAAAAAGACTTGGATTATTCGCTACGAATCCACCATCTATACTTTCAGAAAAGATTGGCGGAGTAGTTTTTAGCTTTAATGCTCTCTTTAAAAAAAATGGAGCTGCTGCGCTTGATGCAAGCAAACATTCCGCTAATGAAAGACCGAAAGCTGGTATAAACTCTTTGTCTTTGGAATGACCCAGCGCGGCGTGACTCTTGAAAACGATGGGGCGATGAAAGTCGCAACGCGTTGCAACTATAGCTAACATGCAGCGCACGTTAGAGAAGGTGGATTTGCCAAACTCCTTTGTAGCTGCAGCCTCCAGTGCACGCGTTCGGCCAGATGCTGTCCATTTGGACATTACCTCGGGAATTATTTCAAGATAATTCTTAAGCACCTGACCTACATTAAACCCCAAAGCAAGGTACGCTGCAATAATCGCGCCTGTACTCGTTCCATATATCAAATCAAAGTGATCACAAAGAGGCGAATCTACCCTCTTCTCGAGTTCACTTAGCACGCCGAGCGTAAAGGCTCCTTTTGCCCCGCCTCCATCAAGCGATAAAATTCTAAAGCAATCGTCGTTGTTTATTGAAGAGTTAATCATGGCATGATAGAAACATAATTACATAACACGGAATGTTGTCGGTCCTGACTTCTTTTTATGTAGAAAACCCAGTATGCTCCCATCCTGTGAAACCTTAACGCCGAGGCCGATTTCGGATAAACGATTTGCTGCTGCGGTGCGACCGCCGCTAGTACTCCCTCCGTTTATCTTAAGAATCGCGCCGACCGCAATCACTTTTCCTGTATGGCTAATGACGGTAGACCCATCGATCGCAACGAGTTCTTGTCGCAATGTCCTCGGCAGATCTTGAAAATTTCTGCCAGCAATAATTTGCCTGATTGCCGCGGTTTTAGCTGACCCATCAGTTTCTATTAGATCAGCTTGGGTTACGACGCGAGCTATCTCCGTGCTTAGGTCTGAACTAACTACCCCGATACACGCACCAGTTCGAGAAAACGATGCATCTAATGCCGTCTCGTATACAGCCTTCCTGACTGCTTGATCTCTCGGGATATGCATCTGCCGAATAATCGGCTCATGAGTTAGGAAGTGCCATGTTCCGCTCCGTCGCGCGAAAAGCAGTTGGCCTTGCCTAAAAATTAATATTTCACCCAATCGATTGAGCACAATGGCGATACGTCGTGGTTCAATCATCGTCCATTGTGCGATAGCAGTATTTCTCCAAGGGCAATAAGAAACAGCGATTGCATCATCTATGCCAACGACTGCATGCCGGACAAATTTCAAGTCCTGGCTGAACTCAAGTAATGTATCAAACCCGTTAGACAATACTGCTCCGAAATCGTGACTAGCGAAATCGGATAGCGTCAAGGTCAGGTCAGGGGCTGTTTCAGGCAATATACCTATTGCGCTAGAAATTGGAGCCCCTTCATATAGACGCGTCGCCCAAGCTGATAGCTGATCGATTACCGCCAAGACTGCAGCTTCGCTGTCTTCGTCAGCAACTGCTCGCGCCACTACACGTCGCTGAAATATCGAGAGCAAGTCGCCTTTTAATGGCCCCGTTAACTCGTTAGACATATCACCCAAAATTTCGGTGAATGCTTTAATGACATTATCTTCCCTGGCAGGCGTGTCCTTTTGTGCAAAGGACTGTTCTCGTTTAAATTGGATTCGATAATTGTCGGTTTTATCTACCTTGAATCCAATAACCT
>Ga0213834_100662_pt1 | contig 14094 bp, 16 predicted proteins | sample SWPTP12_FD_160580 | JGI IMG/M metagenome (GOLD analysis project Ga0213834, IMG submission 160580) | Coastal seawater microbial communities from Marineland, Florida, United States - SWP TP1 #2 | ecosystem: Environmental > Aquatic > Marine > Coastal | place: USA: Florida | collected 2016-08-06 | reverse complement strand
CACCTCGACATTAGTCGTTGCAGGGTTATAGTCACCGCGCAACACCAGGTCTGTCGTGTTGGCAGTGTGCGACATCAGTAGGCCCTTGGATTCGATTAGCTTGCACTGGTTAAACGACCTGAGGGCCTCCACTACCACGGAATTGTTTAACGACGTAAAAAATGAACTTGCCGCGAATTCTTTCATTTTCTTGTCACAAAACTTATGTTCCTCTTGGAGCGCTTCTTCCTTTGTGATGTTCAAATTCCCGCTTATCAATTTCCATTTCCCAGAAAAATCAGCGTTAAGCTTACTCTGCTTGACCTTCCCATCGGATCCGCAATTCTCACTGTATTCCGCGTTTTCTTGAGTTTCGATTTTCGTCTTCGCGTCAATGTTCCTTGTGGATTGGGCATATACATTGTCGCAAGTCTGTGTCTGGCTAAATGCCGGGGAAAAAGAGATAGTTGTGATAAGAAAAAACAAAGGAGTTCTTAACCGCTTCATCACTTCCTCCGATCATTATATTTTTCCCGATGGAAATTTCGGTCTACGCGCTCTAAAGTCAGCTTAGGGATATAAAGTGCCAAAGCAAACATACACCCGCCAGTATTTTTTAGATAACGTTTTTTGGTTATTTGCTGTTGCGGGGGGGACGGTGTTGCGAGAATGCCTCCGAACGGCGAGGGGAAGTATGTGACCGACGGAATGCTCCACGTGCGGCCGTACAGCGTGGCTGATGTGCTCGAAGAGCTAGCCGCGAGTGCGCATGAGGACGAAGCCCAAGACGGCGAGCCCGAGTCCGAGAGCGAGGAGCGCAGCGCCCCAAGCATGTAACGGGATGGCCAGCGCCATCGCTGGCCGAACAGCGTCACATCGAGGGCGACTGGCTCTCAGCCTCCTCCTCTTCCCCGGCCTGGTCATCAGGCACATCGCGCAGCCGCAGCAGACGCGCCGCATACGACTGAAACACCTCTTTCTCGGCGCCGGCGGCGAACTTCTGAGTCAGCTGCGTCACCGCTGCTTCGTCACCGGCCTTGGGGATCAGGATCCCACTGCCGCCCAGGATGTTCCGGCCCTCGCTGTAGTATTGCCCCTGCAGGACGTAGCTCTCGGTGGTCGGGCCGTAATCGGCCAGGTACGCCTGCGCCTCCTTCAGTCCAACTGCGGTCTCGTACATTTTGTTGGCGATTGCCGTTCCCCCTTCCAGAGGCGTCCAGCCGGCGGCCGCGAGCTGGGCCACGATGGTTGAGCGCAATGCCTTATCGGCGGCGTCATTGGTGGTGGCGTGGTGAGGCATACAAATCCCTTCGATTGTGTTTGGTATAGACCATCGCATTCTCCAGCATCGGTGCCACGTGGTTGCATCGTTGGGGGCTTCCCGGCGCGCCTCGGTCCTCATCACCGCGGGCCTCGGCGTAGCCGTCTTGTCTTCCATGCAGTTTTGTGTTCCAATAAAAAAGAAGGGCAATCAGGTCCTGGTCTCAGCCGCGCAAGGTAGGAGCCAAATTTCTGAATTGAGTAACAAGCGACATTTATACCAACACCGGATTTGATAATCCGATCACGTGAGTCAGGCAACGCGCGGCGTCTGTCGAACCCACAACGATTCGGAGAATCATATGCCTAAGAAATGCCCTGTTCCTGACGACGTCCGGAACTCCCTGCCGAACGAAGTAGCCCGCGCAGTGGATCTCGCTCTCACCCGCTTCCCTATCCCCGATCCTATTTCCATCCAGGACGTCAAAGGATTCGCTACCGCGATCCAAGACGCCGGCGCGAGCTTGGGCAGCACGATCAAGCTCAATGTTGCGCGCAACGCGGCCGCTCGTCGCATGGTCGGCCGGTCGTGGCAGGTGGCCGAACACACCCTGCCCAAAGCAGCAGCGCCGTTCTCGATCTCGCTCCAGGTATTCGGCGGCCAGCACCGCCCTCAGGTTTTCCCGATCGCGTCGATCGGCGAAATGGGCGAATGCTCAATCCGTGAGGTTCTTCAGCAGCTGGCGGGATCTCGCGGCGCTGTCGTCGACATCGAGCGCTCGCCATACAGCTTGAAGCTAACAGGAACGGCATTCGATCGTCCTAGCTTCGTGATCGAATGTCGCTGCCCAATGACGCCGGCGGATCAGGTGCATTTCACCTGTCGCATGGTAGAGGTGCTGATCGATCGCGCCCCGACCATCTTGGTCAACAACGCCTTCCTGCCGTCCAATCCGAAACGTAAGCCCCATACCCAGGCTTTCTTCCAGCTGAATGCGGTGCAGAGTCCATACCGCACCGGCCGCCTCGTCGGCGAACTCGAACTCGCCGAGCAGTTCTGTCGCCTTCGCGTGAATGGACTTGGCGGACGCGGCATCGAGACTGCGGTGTCGGGCATTGGTCCAATCAATGTGCAGGCCGGATTTCGCACGCACGACCAACCATTCCCTCGCGATTATGCTCCGGTGACCGATGCACAGCTAACAACGCTGGTCTCGCGCTATATGCGTTGGCGTGACGCGGTGGGCGACCAGATCGCCGACTTGATCACCACCCTGAAGGAACGTCAACGCGTGACGCCGTTGGCGGCTGCACAGATGCCCCAAGACGTTGGCCAAGCGGCGATCGGGGTCAAAGTACCTGCCCTTTTGCCCATGACAATGGCGCTCGGCACCGGCTTCCTGGACACCACGATCGACCGTGGCCACTTGGCTAAATTGAGCACCTGCGTACGCCAAGCGACTCTCCCCTTGGTGGCTGAACATGTGAAGGCGATGAAGTCAAAGCTCGACTCAGGACGCCCTGGCATTGTCGCTTGGCTCAATACGAATCAGCACGCAAGTACTTGGCCAGTGCCGCGCCAAATGATGGGCATGTCAGCAGATCATGAAGTCGCGGCCCTCGGTTACTGGGAACACAGCCACGAAGTCGTTGGCGCTGCTGGACGATACTCGGCATTGGAATACAGTGCTCGCCTAGTCGACGTGGATTTGACGAATTTCCTAAAGGCGAACTCGATCAAGACCTCGATCCCGTGCCCGGTGTGTTCGCTGCCCGCTGGTGTCACCGTTACCATGGTGCCGACGGAAACATCGCTCGGCGTGTGGTCTCTTGCCTGCGAAAGCTGCGGCCATAACGAAGCGGTCAACAATGCGCCCGACAAATCGTTCACCGCGAGCGCGCCTGCTCTCACCTGCGCATGCACGGCGTGTGTCGCGCGCGGCGCCCTGCTGCTCGAAAACTACGGCGAGACGGCCAAACAGTTTCCCGCGCTGATGGATAAGGCTCTGGTCGACGCTGCTGAACGCTTCATAAGCGGTGCGCCTGGCTGGGCGCTCGCGCCAGATAAGACAGCGCACTTCGGCGAGGAACAGGCCGGCCGATACTTTGAGTCCCCGGTGGCGGCCGCGGGCAATGCCGCCCCGAGTTCGCTCTACCGGTTGCTGCCAGAAGAAGTAAGAGGCCAGCTGCGAAACGGCGGCTCGATTTCTGCGCTACTCGAACGCGACCAAGGTTTCGAGCGCGAACTGTCGTATTGCGCACTGCCGGCCTTCGATGGCTCTGCTGGCTGGGAGCATACGTACTCGACGATGCGCGCCGGCTTCGATCCCAAAAATTTCCAGTCCTTCCGCGACTGGGCGACAAGTGCCTTGGCTTTCGCGCTCGGCGGCACCCTGGTGCTTCCCATGCTGGTGACGATTCGCGAGCCGTCTCGCCACGACACCCCGGCGTAGGGTGACGTTGTTGGTGCTGGAGGCGGCCGGCACCAACTTCCTGCTGTTCCCGTGCAACCACGCAGCCTTTTCGCTGTTATCGTCAGTACGTCGACTACAACCAACCAGTACCCGATGACCCGCTCGATCTATCACAACCGCGACCACCTCGACCGAAACCAGGCATCCCTCCACGACATCATGACGGCGCCAGCAACCCCTGCGGCCGCGCACGCGGCGCACCGACAGCAGCAGATGGAGACACGCCTGCGACTCGAAGCGCTGCGCGAGGAGCGCGCCCTGGCGCTGGATCGGGGCTGGCATTGATGCTTGGCGCCGGGATGTCTCTCGGCTTGGGTCAAGCCTCGTCTGCCCAGCGCACGGGCACGATTGCAGACACTTCCGCAGCATGCTTCCGATCGACATAAATCGGTAGGTCGACCAGGCCGCTGAATTTCGCCACGGTGTAGCGGTGATTACCGCCAACGAGATAGACCTCTCTTGCGGCTGGACCGCCGGCGATTTGCACCGGCGCTACCATTGGCGGGGTTAAAGGGTGGCGGCGTCGGATGTAGGCGATCGCCTCTGCCAATTTCCCCTGGTCTCCCAGCGCCCATAGCTCATCGAGTCCGTTGCGGCGGTTGAAGTTGGAGAGCTTGGCGTCAAACGGCACGACTTGTACCCATCCAAGTCGAAGCCCCGCAGGATAGGCCGCGGTAAATCTCGGTGGCGGCATACCGTCAAACACGTAGCGCTGCGCCTTTGCCGAGAAGTCCCAGTTCCAGTTTAATGCGGGCCATTTCTCGGGCATCAGGCGCAGGTAGGCCTCGGCTTCCTCCCGAACGCCCTCGCGCACCACGCGCTCGGCCCGCATTTCTTCCAGGTCAAAGCCGTCGCGCTCGCAGATCAGCTGATCGAGCAGGTCGCCCATCTCGTCATGGCCCACCGTGCCAGTGTCGTCGACCCAGCCCTCGGGAAATAAATCGTCCTTCTCGTCTCGCATCGTCTTGATTACACCCGCGTTTTTGTACCGTCATCATAGCTTGCCGCGCGCACGATACGAAGCGAGATTCCGATAGCCCAGCGCGTAAAAAAAGGGGCAAAGCCCCTTTTGATCGATCGTTTATTTTCCTACGCTGCTATCTTCAATTCGTCTAATTGGCCGCCACCGCCGAGGTGCTCGGTCACCCAACCTGGCTGTCGTCCTTTGCCAGTCCAAGTTTTTGTAGAATCGTTTTTGTTTTGGTAAAGGGCTGGGCCTTTGACGCCTGGCTTCGGACCACGCTTTTGTTTCGCTTTCAGCAGCCCAGTGCGTTCAATCAGTTCTTGGGCCGTCATATTGAGCGAACGCGCCAGCGTTTCGATCTGCTCGGCCGCGCGCTCTACATCCTGCTGCTCGGCGACACTCATTTGCTCGGAAATCTTTTTGCTCAATTCCTTGAGTTCGCCGAGATTGAATTTCGACAGGTCGATGTTTTCCATGGAATAGATAGTTGAGTGAGTCGGACTTCTATTTTATCGGACCGACCACTACTCTCGCCACTATAAGGGTGTGGGAATTTCAGTTCCTTCGTCCTGATCGACCGTTTCTTCGACACACGGAGCGATCACATCCCAAGGGATTGCGCCTGGCGGGCCCGCCATTGGAATGGGCGTAATCGAATACGGGCGCTTGGGCATATCCCAGCCGTCGAAATGATCGCGCCAGACATTCTCCGCATGCTCGCGCGAGACAGCACGCACGATCAAGTCGAGGTTTGCGTCGTCCGGCGTTTTAGCGCTGACGAAGACCAGCTCTGTCGGCTGCTTTTCCAGATCTGGGTTGGTCAGGATGAACAGCGCCATTTCCTCGGTATTCGGTGCCGGCAAATTCAGCGCTTTAAAGAAGGCTAACGTCGGCTTCCACATTTTCCCCACTTGACCGACGGTGCCGACAGGATCGGCTTCGATTTCTGCGATCCACTGAGAGGCACTGTCTATAGGCGAGGCGAGGCCCGCCGCTTCGCGTGGGTATAAGGCCAGGTAGGCGGCAGCCAATGCCGAAGGGCTCACCGATCGAATACGGCACTTGGCATCAGAGGATGGATGAATAGGTTGGACCACGTTCTTTTCCTTTAAGGTGGCGAAAGGTATATCGCCTGGTGGGGCAAATATACGGGCGTGCTCCCTTCCCTTGCAAACCTGGCGCTTGCAACCACGCCTTGGGCTGCTCCCTACACTAGCTCGGATCGAGCAACCTGAACCGGAGCACACCATGACCCACACTTCAACTACGACCTGCCTTTCCCAGCCTGGCGCTGGCCGCTACCTCGTCGGCAACTGGTCCCACATTTTCGCGGGCAACGGCGCCAGCACGGAACTGCGCATCGCATTTGACACGACCGCGCAGCGCCTGGTGGCGATGCAGCTGCAGACCGAGCGTGGCTTCGTGGATGCCGGGCGCCGCGAGCTGGCGGATGTCCAGGACAGCCTACTTGCGGCGAACGCGCACGTGCTGGAGTCGCCAGTTGCAGAAGGCTTCGCGCTCGCCGCCGACATGCCCGAGTGGTCGGCGTCCGAGCGGCGCAATGCCGCGCTCACGCAATTCGAGCGCGAGATCGCCTTCTGCAAGGTGCAACACGGCCAGCTGATCGAGACCCTGGTGTTCGAGCTCGAAGCAGGCAGCGACGAGGCGACCGATGAATTCCGATGGGATGTAGTGGACAGCGCCAAGGGCAACCTCGGCAGCGCGGCCGCCAACGCGTCTAACGACGCCGCGGTCGACCAGGAGGCTGCGATTGCCAACGCCGAGGCCTGGGTCGCCGACCGGATCGCGAACGGCTCTCTCGCCGACATCGTCGCCGCCTCGATAGCGCTTGGCAGCGCCAACGATACGCAGGCGGCCGTTTTCGAGGTGCTGGCCGCGCTGGCGCCGGCGCCGGCGACCTGACGTTCGACCAGGCATCCGCAGGTTGCAACCACGCCCCAAGGGCGTTCCTATACTCGCCCCATCGCACAACCATTACCTTCCGGATCGAACATGACGAACAAGTTTCCCAAGCCTTCACTGCTCCAGCGCATCGGAGGGATCGCTTCAGCAGGTGGGCCTGGTGGCCACCCCGGCGCGCGTAGCTGGGGGCTGACGGCGATGTACCGCACCAGCTCGCGGGCGTTCTACTGGTGGACTGCTCGCACGATGGTCGTGGGCTACGTCCTGGGCAAGCTGATTGAAAAGGCTTTGGCGTAACAGCCCCGGATCTGCACGATGACACTCGCTTCGACCCGTACCATCGCCCATCGCGACCTTGAACATGGCGAGAACCAGGCCAGCCTGCGCGCCATCATGACGGCGCCACCCATGTCGGCAGCCGCGCACGCAGCTGTCGCTCGACAGCGCACCGCCGCGCGCCGCCAAGCCGAAGACGCCCGCCAGCTGCGCGAGCTGGCCAGCGACGACTGGAGGGTATGATGACGTCCCCTGCCCTCGTTCGCGTTGGCGTGCCGCTGCCTGGCGGGCGCCTGGTCGAGATCGCCCGCGATGCCGGCCTGCCCGTCCTATTCTCGGCGAATGCCTTCATGCGGCGGGGCGCCAACGGCGAGATTTCCAGCGTGAGGCTGGCCGATCGCGGCCATTTTGGTGGCCTGAATGCTGCCTTAGACTCGGCCGGCTTCGTGGCCGCCGTCAAATATCGTGGCTTCCCCTGGTCGATCGATCACTATCTGAAGCTCGCCCAGTCATACGACTGGGCGTGGTATGCGACCATGGACTTTTGCGTCGAGGCAGAGGTGGCCGGGGACAAGACCGAGGTAATGTTCAGACTGGCGGAGACGGTGCGCATGTTCGGTGAGCTGCGCCGTGCGGCCTTCGATCGTGGCATGGCCGCCCCGATGCCGGTGCTGCAGGGCTGGACGCCCTCGCAGTACGTATGGTGTGCTGAAAAATATCCTCTTCTTGAGTGGCCTAACCTGATCGGACTGGGGTCGATGTGCAGGCGGCACCTTCACGGCGACGTCGGCATCTTCGCCGTGATCGACGCGCTCGACCGAATCCTGCCGCCCCACGTGAAATTCCACCTGTTTGGAGTGAAGGGAAAAAGCCTGGAGCACCTGGGCCAGCACCCACGCGTCGTCAGTATCGACTCGATGGCTTGGGAGGCCGCGGCGCGCCGGGACCACCCGACCGGCCGCAACATGGATCTCCGCGGCGAATACATGCTTTCCTGGGCAGAGAAGAACAACGCGGCCGCCGCCGGCGTTCAGGTGGGCCGCACGCCATCGCTTCTCCCGGTCGAAGCCGAACGCGTGAACAGCCGTATCGAGCACTGGCTCGACCTGGTGACCTCCAACGAGATCACCGGGCCGGACGCGCACTGGGCGGCGCTGCGGAACTTCGACCAGCTGGACGACCACCCATGTGACGGGGAAGAAGGCGAGGAAGAGGCCGAAGACGAAGGCTGCGGCATGGGGGTGGCGTGAGCGCGCCAGTAGTGAGCATCGAGCAGCTGCGGCAAGCGGTCGACGCCTTCCGCCTCGCGCACGATGGCCGCTTCCCGACCCTGCGCGACGATGGCGCCCAATCCGGCCTCGCGTGGGGCACCATCGATAACCGTCTTCGTGACGGGCACCGCGGCCTGCCAGGCTCCACATCGCTCAGTAAGTGGCTCGATGAGGCGTACCCGGTGGAGCGCTTCGTCAGCCCGATCACCAGCGCCAGCATGCACTCGTGGGTGGAGGCTCACCGCCAAACGGCCGGCGGCGCATTTCCCCACATCGGCTCCGGCACGCTCCCTGGTGCGAACCGCACCTGGCAAAGTATCCACGAGGCGCTGCGGGATAAGCACTTCCCGTTCACGAAGTGCACGTCGCTATCAGGGTGGCTCGATGACCAATTTCCAATGGAGAGGCGGAAGAAAGCCTCCCTGATCACGGCCGACCTGATTGTCGGCGCCGTCAACGCCTACCGGGCGGAGAACCGCGGCGAATTCCCTTACCGGGAGTCCGGCAAGGTGGCAGGCCTGAACCTCACATGGACGCAGATCGACAACGCGCTTCGGCAGGGCGGGAGGAGCCTGGCAAAATGGCTCTCGAAGCGGTACCCGGATTTCGTTGAAGTGTCGGAGCAGCGCCTGCGCGCCTGGACTGACGACTTCGCCATCCAAAACGCACGCGCGCTGCCAACCACGAAATCGGGGGAGATCGCCGGCACCGGTTGGTCTTGGCTTCAGGTCGACCGCGCATTTCGCAGCGGCGCGTGGCGCTGGACGACGGTGGAGAGCCTTTCCTCATGGCTCGATAGCGCCTTCCCTGCCGAGCGCATCCTGACCCCGGTGAACGTGCGCAAATGGGTAGCCGACCACATCGAGGCGCACGGCACCTTTCCGTCGAGCGAAAGCACCACGTCGGTCGCTGAGAACAGCGCGTGGACATGGCCTCGCATCAACGCGACGATGTTGCATGGCTCGTTCGGCTGGGCGGAAAAGTGCAGCTTGGCCGCGTGGCTGGACGGGCAGTTTCCGGACGAGCGAATGCTGACGCCTCGAAATCTTCACGCCTGGGTGAGAGAATATGCGGCTGCGCACGGCCGTTTCCCGAGCAGGCAAAGCCTTGAGCCGACGTCGCACGGCGCGCACTGGAACTGGTTCGAGGTCGATAAAGCGCTGCGGCGCGAATCGGCCGGCTGGCAAGGCCGCACAAGCCTGGACGCGTGGATCCAGAATTACATGGTGCCGTCCGCACTCCAGGCTCACGAGCCATCCGCTGAAGACATCGAGCTGCCGGATGCGATGGCGCCGACGTGATTTCAAACGGCCGGCCGTCGTTTGACACCCCCTGCGGTTTCCATTATCGTTGTGCTATCCATGACGAGATTCGTGGTCGGGCCTGCTGAGCCCTGGTTGTGAGCGACCGTGATCAGTATGCCGCCGCCGCGTGGCATCAAGTAAGACACCAATCCTGCCGGGTCATCCGGCGTTACCAATCTTGCGCTGCAAGCGTTGTGTAATCGCTCACCCCAGTCCTATTACAGGACGGCTTGTCAGTGCACAGTTGGAGCGCACCATGACCGCAAATAAAGACCTAGTCTCTACCGCCGCAAGCCACGTCCAGGAAACCCTGGAAAAGATGGGGAAGAACCTCGCCCCGTCGCATGCCAATGAGCTCGCCGCAGCCTACATGGGATACGGCTCGAAGAAAGCCCTTATCGATAGTGGCGAGTATGACCTGAACGATCCAGAAATGGTGTTGAGTCTGACGCCAGATCTAACGAAGCTGGGTGAAAAAGTCAGGAAGCTGCGTCCCGATCTGCTCCAGAAACTGCCCCTTCCCGCACTTGGCCGGCTTATCAAAACCGGGCTGACGCCGCCATGCGAGTGCTGCGAAAATCGTCTGGGCTCCATCGTGCCTATTGCAGGCCAGAGGCGCGGCGCCGTAGACGGCTGGGTGTGCATGGGTTGTTTCGAGCGAGATGATGCCTACGGCACTTGCCGCTACTGCGACGACGCGATTGTATACCGTGCTCAAACGCTTAACAGCGCTGGTGAATGCCCTGCCCATGCTGGTGAGTCGCGCATGGATCCTGAAGAGGAAGCCGGCTGGGACAGCTTGGCCGAATATTGGCTGAACCACTAATCGAGGTTTAAAAAAGGCCACAGCGATGTGGCCTTTTTTCTGCCTACTGCCTGGCTTGTGCTCTTGCCGGCAACGCGCCGGCATATTTACTTATCCGCGTCCGCCACAGTTTCCTGGCGCCGAGATCACCTGGATCACGATATCCTCTTCAAGAGAATCTGCGAATTGAGGCAACTGATCCGCACCCGTCTCAAGCCAATAGGCGTGCACCCCTAAAACATCTGCGATGGAGGCGGTGTGACCGCTAGTTTGAGCTTTGCCAGCTTCTAACTCAGAGATAACTGGTTGTGTGATCTTAGCCCTTCTCGCGAGCTCGGTTTGCGAAATCGAAAGCACCGTACGCATGTAACGAATCCGTGCGCCAAGGGTTTCTAAGGAAGGAGCATTAGCCGGCCTGATGCTCGCTGCATGGGTGCTAAAGGATGTCTCTGTAGGCATTTGTTAGTTCGATCTCGGGAATGATCGCATTTTCCCATGTTTTTCCGCCTCACCGGGGGCGCTTCACCGCGAGCATTTCCAAAGCCTCATGGACGTGCCCAGCACTGGCCCAGTAGAGACGCCACGGATCGTTCCCAACCGCGAGACGCTCGCCGACGTTCAGGATCGTCCAATGCGCGCCAGACGTCAGACCAGCCAGTTCGTCCCACTCAACCGGCACCGAGATGCCCAGGCCCGGCCTGGCGCGCGCTGACCAGGCGCAGGCGGTGGTGGCGCCGCGGCCGTTACGCAGATAGTCGATGAAGATGCGACCTTTCCTGTTCAACGGCCCGCTCTTGACCACGAACCGGTCAGGGAGCTGCTTGGACATATGCGCGACGATCGCCTTCGACAGGTCTTTCACGACGGCCCATCCAAAATCCGGCTCGATCGGCACGTCCACGTGCAGGCCCTTCCCGCCACTCGTCTTGAGGAAGGCCTGCAAGCCCAGGTGCTCGATCATGCCGCGCACCAGGACCGCCGCTTCCTGGATGTCAGGCCAGCTGACCCCCTCACCAGGATCAAGGTCGAAGAGCATGCGGCTGGGGGTCTCGTATCGGGTACCGACAGCGTTCTGCGTGTGGTACTCGATCACGTTCCACTGCGCGGTGGCCAGCAGCCCCTCTTCCGATGCGATCGACAGCATGGGGGGGTGCCCTGGATTGATGTCGGTCGGGTACCGCATCAAACCCGCGAGCTTGGCGCTCTCAGCGTGCTTTTGGAAAAAGAGCTCGCCTGACACACCCGCTGGCGCGCGCACCAGCGACGTGGGCCGATCGGTCAAGTGGGGAAGCATTACCTCGGCTGCGGCCGCGTAATAGGCCACAAGCGCCTCTTTCGTCGCCCCGGACGCCTGGTCGATCACCCGATCGCCGTTCGTTAGCTTTATGGCTGGCGCCGGCGCCTGCGTTTGCCCTGGTGCTGGCGCCGCTGGTCGCGTCGATCGGGCTGCACTCTTCTTCGCCGGCGGTGCCACAGCGGTTTCACGCACGACGGACGTGGCCGGCTTGTCGGCACGCATACCCCGGAATGTCGCGTGCCGCACGGAGCCGGAGTTCGTCCAATCAGCGAATGCGACCTCAACGACCAGGCGAGGTTCTACCCAGATCGCCTTCTTCTCCAGCTCACGGCTGGGGGCAAAAGGGCTTTCTAGGGTCTCCAGTGGCCGCAGCTTCTTCAGCAGCGCGCGCAGTGTCTTGTCGTCAAACCCGGTACCCACGCTGCCGGCGTACACCAGGGCGCCCTTCCTGTCATGTACGCCCAGCAGGAGTGAGCCGATCCCCACGCGGGCGCCGCTCGGCTCCGTGTACCCGCCAACGACGAATTCCTGGCGCAGGCCGCATTTCAGTTTGATCCAGTCGGGGGAGCGACGCTGGACATAGCGGGAGTCTTTTCGCTTGCCGATCAGCCCTTCTAGGCCCAGCTGGCAGGCCGCGACCATGACCTCGGCCGGGGGCGCATCGAGCTGCTCGCTGAAGCGCAGCATGTCCGTCCGGACCGATTCCATTGCCGTGCGCAGGCGATCGCGCCGCTCCGTCAGCGCCAGCTCGCGCAGATCCTCGCCGGCCATGAAGGGGACATCGAAAAGGTAGTAGATGATCTTATCGGTGCTGAGACGGTCAAACGCGTTCTGGAGGAGCCCGAAGTTGGGCCGGCCACTCGCATCAAGCACTACGATCTCGCCGTCATACCACCCGTCAGGAAGGCCGCTACTGGCAATCTCGTCCTGCAGGCGCTTGAGCTTCGCGGTCCAGTCTAGGCCATTGCGTGAAAAGATGCGCACGTCGCCGGCGTCGACCCTGGCCAGCATGCGGTAGCCATCAAACTTAACCTCGAATATCCAATCTGCGAGCGACGACGGTGGCGCCGCGACCAGCGTGGCCAACTCGGGCGACAGAGTGTCGGGCAGCGCAACGGCTGGCGGAGGCGCTGCTTTCGCTTTCGCTGGCATCAGGCATACCTCCGGTTGGCACCGGGCAGCAGCACCTGCAGCTGCCGTCCAGTGGGGACTCGATTACTTCTTCAGGAACTCGCGAACCTTCGCGGCGCTGTTGCCCACGGCGTCGACCGCGCGCTGCAGTTCTTCTTTCGTCACGCCCAGGGCCTCGGTCCAGTAACGAACCTCATGATCTTCCGACATCGCTATGCGTTCGCGATCCTGCTGCCCACGGTTCTTCAGGTCATCTGCCATCGTGATTCTCCTCAGTTGGTTTAGCGCCAAGCATGCTCCTTTCCACGCACCGGTTCAGTTAGGTTCCGCACATGTGGGCGGTAGTGCAACCACGCCCGGCCACCCTTCCTACACTGGCGCCTACACAAACAAGCGGCCCAAGAAACACAAACATGGGCTGCGGAACACACAAACAGGCCGCCCATGAAGATCGAAACCCTCCAGTTCCAGCCGCGCCCTGCCGCGCCATCGTCTGACCTGGCGCTGAAGCTGGCGGCGGCCGAGGAGGCGATCTACCGGCTCTACAAGGAAGGCCGGCCTGTTTACTATGGATTTTCCGGAGGGAAAGATTCTGCTCTGATTGTGGACATTGGCCTGCGCGCCGCGCGACGCCTGAAGGCAGAGGGCGGGAATCCAGTCTCGGTCGTTGGCACCTCCGACACGAAAATGGAAAATCCGGAGATCCGTGCGCACTACCTCAGCGAGCTCAACAAGATGGGCCGCTATGCACGCCAGCACGGCCTGGCGCTCCAGACAGCTGTAATCGAGCCAACGCTCGCCTCAACTTGGCAGCTGAAGATCCTGTCTGGACGGGGCATTCCAAGCTTCGCCGGCGGTGGATCTGACTGCACTACCGATTTGAAAATCCTGCCGCAAATTCGCTTTCGCAAGAGCCTTTTCGCTACCTGGACGAAGCAAGGATTCCCCGAGCCTGTGACTGTCCTGGGGGTCCGGAGAGAGGAGTCAGTGATCCGCGCGAACCGTATGAAGGAGCGCGGCGACAGCGCCGTCGAGCCCGTTCGTAACAAGGACGGGGATCTTGTCCTGGCGCCGATCGCCGACTGGTCAGAACTGGACGTTTTTGAGCACTTAGGGAATATCACGAATGGCTTCGCCGAATCGTATTCGGACATGAAGGAGACCGATCGTATCTACGCGCACAGCGCTGGCACGAGCTGTTCGGTCGTGGCGATGGACACGCACGAGGCGAGGAAATCGCCCGGTTGTGGAGCGAGGCACGGATGCCACAGCTGCCAGAAGTCAGAGGACAAGAGCCTCGAAGCCATGATTAACTTTGACGCCCGGTATGAATATGCCAGGGGACTGAACAAGCTGAACAAGCTGATCCGCGCGACCAGGTATGACTGGTCACTGCGGCACTGGGTGGGC
>Ga0213834_100661_pt1 | contig 14112 bp, 10 predicted proteins | sample SWPTP12_FD_160580 | JGI IMG/M metagenome (GOLD analysis project Ga0213834, IMG submission 160580) | Coastal seawater microbial communities from Marineland, Florida, United States - SWP TP1 #2 | ecosystem: Environmental > Aquatic > Marine > Coastal | place: USA: Florida | collected 2016-08-06 | reverse complement strand
ACGAAGCGAATTCCGGGCACAGGCCGAGCTGGGTGAAGGGCATGGAGAATTTGGCGTTGTCGGCCGCGTACACGAGGTCGCAGTGCATCAGCATCGTGGTGCCGATGCCGACCGCGGCGCCGGCCACTGCCGCAACGACCGGCTTGGTGCAGCCCTCGAGGGCGCGCATGAAGCGGAAGACCGGGCGGTCGTCGGTCATGGCGCCGTCGCCGGTGTTGTTCAGGAAGTCGTCGAGGTCGTTACCGGCGGTGAAGATTTCGGGCTTGCCGGTGATGAGGACGGCGCGCACTTGCGCGTCTTGTTCGGCGTCCAGCAGGGCCTCGGCCATGGTCGAATACATGGCGCCGGTGATGGCGTTCTTGCGTTCGAGGCGGTTGAATTCGATGGTGAGGATGCCGTTTTGTTTGTTGGTCTGGATGGTCATGTCAGTCTCCGTGGTTTTCTTGGGCCGGATGAACGCGTGGGCGGGAAACCCGCCCACCCTACAGGTCAACTCGTAGGGTGGGCGGGTCTCCCGCCCACGCGGTGATAGGTGCAGGCTGCATCAACGCGCACGTTGAGACAGCCACTATCAAAAAATTAAACGCGCTCGATGATACCGGCCGCGCCCATGCCGGCGCCGACGCACATCGTCACCATGCCGTACTTCAGGTTGTTGCGGCGCAGTGCGTGCACGACGGTCGCGGCGCGGATGGCGCCGGTGGCGCCCAGCGGGTGGCCCAGGGCAATCGCGCCGCCCATCGGATTAACCTTGCTGGTGTCCAGACCGAGGTCGCGAATCACGGCCAGCGCCTGTGCGGCAAACGCTTCGTTCAGCTCGATCCAGTCGAGTTGATCCTGGGTGATGCCGGCGGCAGCCAGCGCCGCAGGAATCGCGACCTTCGGGCCGATGCCCATGATTTCAGGCGGCACGCCGCGCACGGCGAACGAGGAGAACTTGGCCAGCGGGGTCAGGTTGTGCTCGCGCAGGATCTTTTCGCTGACGACGATCAGGGCGCCGGCGCCGTCCGACATCTGCGACGAGGTCGCAGCGGTGACGGTACCCTTGGCGGCGAAGACAGGCTTGAGTTTCGCCATGCCTTCCATGCTGGCGTCGGCGCGCGGGCCTTCGTCGGCGTCGACCGTGCGGCGCTTGACCGAGATCTCGCCGGTCGCCAGGTTCGGCGTGCGGGTGATGATCTCGACCGGGGTGATCTCGTCCTTGAACAGGCCCGCCTGCTGGGCGGCGATGGCGCGGCGATGCGATTCCAGGCCGAAGGCGTCCTGGTCTTCACGCGACACTTTCCACTGCTTGGCCACGTTTTCGGCCGTCAGGCCCATGCCGTAGGCCAGGCCGACGTTTTCGTCTTTAAACGTGTCCATGTTGATCGACGGGTGGTGGCCCATCATCGGCACCATCGACATCGATTCGACACCGCCGGCGATCATCACGTCGGCTTCGCCGACACGGATGCGGTCCGCCGCCATGGCCAGGGCCGTGATGCCCGAGGCGCAGTAACGGTTGACGGTCACGCCGCCGACCGTGTTCGGCAGGCCGGCCAGCACCACCGAGTTACGGGCGATGTTGAAGCCTTGTTCCGCTTCCGGGAACGAGCAGCCGACGATGGCGTCGATGATCAGTGCCGGGTCCAGGTTCGGCACGGCGGCCATCGCACCGCGGATCGCGGCGACCAGCAGGTCGTCCGGGCGGGTCGTCTTGAACATGCCGCGCGGCGCCTTGCCGATCGGGGTGCGGGTCGCTGCGACGATGTATGCGTCTTGAAGTTGTTTGCTCATGTCATTCGTCCTTGATTAGTTCCGCACTGGCTTGCCGGTCTGCATCATGCCCATGATCCGCTCTTGCGTCTTCGGGTTGTTCAGCAGTTCGATGAAGGCTTTACGCTCCATGTCGAGCAGCCACTGCTCGGACACGACGCTGCCCTGGTCGACGTCGCCACCGGTCACGATCTCGGCGATCATGTCGCCCAGTTTGTAGTCGTGGGCCGAGATGAAGCCGCCGTCACGCATGTTGACCAGCTGGCCGCGGATCGTCGCCCAGCCGTAACGGCCGGTGACGGTGACCGGGCGCTGCAACGGTGCGCGGTAGCCAGCGTCGAACATCGCGCGCGCCTGCACCTTCGCCACGTGCAGCAGCTCGTAGGCGTTGAAGACGATGATGTCGTCTTCCTTCAGGTAGCCCATGGCCTTCGCTTCGAGTGCCGACTTCGACACCTGCGCGGTGGCCGCGTTGGTGAAACCGGTCTTCAGGAATTGCAGGATGTCGTTGCCCTTGGCTTCCGTGAAGGCACGTACCGCCGCTTCCTTCAGGCCGCCGCCGGCCGGCACCAGGCCAACGCCGACTTCAACGAGACCAATGTAGGACTCGATCGCCGCCACGCGCTTCGATGCGTGCAGCGCCAGCTCGCAGCCGCCGCCCAGCGCCAGGCCGGCGACAGCCGCAACCACCGGCACGTTCGAATACTTCATCTGCATGAAGGTGTCTTGCAGTTCCTTGACGATCGGGTCCATCGCTTTCGCGCCGCCGGCCATGAAGGCAGGCAGGGCCGATTGCAGGTCGGCGCCGGCCGAGAAGGCGCCGCCTTCGGTCGCATCCGTATTCCAGATCACCAGGCCTTTGAAATTCTTGCCGGCTTCTTCGAGGCCGCGTTTCAGGCCCTTGATGACGCCGTCGCCGATGACGTGCATCTTGGTCTTGAGCGAGATGACGAGAACGTCATCGCCCGAGTGCCACAGGCGCACCGACTCGTCCTCGAACACGGTGGTGCCGAAGGTCTTGGCGTCGCTGCCGCCTGCGCCCAGCACCGGTGCGCGGAAGGCCTGGCGCTCGTAGACGGCCAGGGTCGAACGCGGCACATAGCTGTTCGAGGAAGCAGAGTACGAACCCTCAGGGGTGTGCACGCCCTTCTCGGCGACTTGTCCGTCGAAGACCCAGCTCGGAAGCGGGGTGTTCGTCAGCGCCTTGCCGGCATCGATGTCTTCCTTGACCCATTCGGCGATCTGCTTCCAGCCTGCGGCTTGCCAGGTTTCGAACGGACCGACGCTCCAGCCGAAGCCCCAGCGCATGGCGAAGTCGATGTCGCGCGCGTTGTCGGCAATCGTATCCAGGTGGACCGCGATGTAGTGGAAGGCGTCGCGGTAGATCGCCCACAGGAACTGCGCCTGCGGGTTGGTCGATTCGCGCAGGGCCTTGAACTTCTTGACCGGATCCTTTTCTTTCAGGATGCGGGCAACGATGTCGGCTGCCTTGGCGCCGCCGGCGACGTATTCGCCGCTGGCGAAGTCGAGGCGCTGGATGTCCTTGCCGACCTTCTTGTAGAAGCCGCCGCCGGCCTTCTGGCCCAGGGCGCCTTTCTCGATCAGCTTGGCCAGCACGTCCGGCGTCTTGTAGAGCGCGAAGAACGGGTCATCCTGCAGGGTGTCCTGCATGGTCTTGATGACGTGGCCCATCGTGTCCAGGCCGACGACGTCGGCGGTACGGAAGGTGCCCGACTTGGCGCGGCCCAGCTTGGCGCCGGTCAGGTCGTCGACCACGTCCACCGACAGGCCGAATTTCTCGGCTTCGTGGATGGTGGCCAGCATGCCGAAGATGCCGACACGGTTGGCGATGAAGTTCGGCGTGTCTTTCGCGCGCACGACGCCCTTGCCCAGCACCGAGGTCAGGAAGGTCTCGAGCTGGTCGAGGATCTCCGGACTGGTCGACGTGGTCGGGATCAGTTCAACCAGGTGCATGTAGCGCGGCGGGTTGAAGAAGTGGACGCCGCAGAAGCGCGCCTTCAGGTTGTCATCGAAACCTTCGGCCAGCTTGTTGATCGACAGGCCCGAGGTGTTCGAGGCGAAGATCGCGTGCGGCGCGATGTGCGGCGCGACCTTGGCGTACAGGTCGTGCTTCCAGTCCATGCGCTCGGCGATCGCTTCGATGATCAGGTCGCAGCCAGCGAGCACGTCGAGGTTGTCTTCGTAGTTGGCGACTTCGATCAGCGAGGCGTCGTCCTTGTTGCCCAGCGGAGCCGGCGACAGCTTTTTCAGGTTCTCGATGGCGCGCAGGACGATACCGTTCTTTGCTCCTTCCTTTGCAGGCAGGTCGAACAGCACGACAGGCACCTTGGCGTTGACGCAGTGCGCAGCGATCTGCGCGCCCATCACGCCCGCGCCCAGTACGGCGACTTTCTTGACGGTGAAATTGGTCATGGTTTTATCCTTGCGTTCTTAGAACAGGTCGGCGTCGAGCGCCATCAGGTTGGCGGAACCCGAGCGAGCCTGGCGGATCAGCATCGCGGTTTCCGGGTACAGGCGGGCAAAGTAGAAGCGCGCGGTGGCCAGCTTCGACTCGTAGAACTTGTCGTCCGAATCCTTCTTGGCCAGTGCGATCTTCGCCATCTGCGCGAAGAAGTACGAGAACACCATGTGGCCGACCACGCGCAGGTAGGGCACGGCGGCGGCGCCGACTTCGTCCTGGTTCGTGAAGGCCTTCATGCCGATTTCCATGGTCAGCTTGCCGACCTTGTCGCCCAGCTCGCCCAGCGGGGTCACGAATTCGGACATCGATTCGTCGAGGCCGTTCTCTTCGACGAAGGCTTTGATCTTCTCGCCGAAGGCGCGCAGCTTGGCGCCGTTGTCCATCAGGATCTTGCGGCCCAGCAGATCGAGCGACTGGATCGTGTTGGTGCCTTCGTAGATCATGTTGATGCGCGCGTCGCGCACGTACTGCTCCATGCCCCATTCGCTGATGTAGCCGTGGCCGCCGTAGACCTGCATCGCTTCCGAGGTCGCGATCCAGCCGTTGTCGGTGATGAAGGCCTTGACGATCGGGGTCAGCAGCGTGATTTCGCCGTTGGCTTCCTTGCGCACTTCTTCGTCGGGGTGGTTCAGTTCGCGGTCGATCTGCAGCGCGATGTACGAGGTCAGGGCACGCGCGCCTTCGGCGTAAGCCTTGGCGGTCAACAGCATGCGCCGCACGTCCGGGTGCACGATGATCGGGTCGGCCGGCTTGTCCGGCGCCTTCGGGCCCGACAGCGAACGCATCTGGATGCGGTCTTTCGCGTAGACCAGCGCATTCTGGTACGCCACTTCGGTCAGGCCGAGCGACTGCATGCCGACGCCCAGGCGGGCGGCGTTCATGAACACGAACATCGCGTTCAGGCCTTTATGGGGCTGGCCGATCAGGGTGCCGACGGCGCCGTCCAGATTCATCTGGCAGGTCGAATTGCCGTGGATGCCCATCTTTTCTTCGATAGCGCCGCAGAAGATCGGGTTGCGCGCGCCGATCGAACCGTCCGCATTCGGCAGGAACTTCGGCACCAGGAACAGGGAGATGCCTTTCGAGCCTTCCGGTGCGTCCGGCAGGCGTGCCAGCACCAGGTGGATGATGTTCTCGGAGACGTCGTGCTCGCCGGCCGAGATGAAGATCTTGGAACCGGTGATCTTGTAGGTGCCGTCCGCTTGCGGCTCGGCCTTCGAACGCAGCAGGCCCAGGTCGGTGCCGCAATGCGCTTCGGTCAGGCACATGGTCCCGGTCCACTCGCCCGAGACCAGCTTCGGCAGGTAAAACTTCTTCTGCTCGTCGGTGCCGTGTTCCTTCAGGCACTCGTAGGCGCCGTGGGACAGGCCCGGGTACATGGTCCAGGCCTGGTTCGACGAGTTCAGCATTTCGTAGAACGAGTTATTCAGCGAGACAGGCAGGCCCTGGCCGCCGTATTCCGGATCGCAGGCCAGCGCCGCCCAGCCGCCTTCGACATACTGTTTATACGCTTCCTTGAAACCCTTCGGCGTGGTCACGGTCTTGGTGGCGGCGTCGTAATGGCAGCCTTCGCGGTCGCCCGAGTGGTTCAGCGGGAACAGCACTTCCTGGGTGAACTTCGCGCCTTCTTCCAGCACCTGGTTGATGATGTCGGCGTCGATTTCCTGGTAGGCAGGCAGGTTCTTGAACTCTTCGGTGACGTTGAGGAATTCGTGCAGCACAAACTGCATATCCCGGATTGGCGCGACGTACTGACCCATGGTTTTCTCCTGACGAAGGTAAGATTTATTTTGAAACTGAAGAGCAGGCGCGAGGCCGGCTTAATTGCTTTGAACGGGATTGCGGTAATTCTCGATCAGCCGCGCGAAGCCGCGGTTGGCGCGCTCGAGCGCGCCAGGGACGCGCAGGAAGCGTGCGTCGTGGTGCAAGGCCAGGATCAGCCCATACATCTCGTAGACCAGCTGCTGAGGGTCGCTGCCCTCTTGCAAGGCGCCGCAGTCGACGCTTTGCTGCACGGCGCGCAGCAGCGCACCCTGCCAGGCACGCACCATCGACACCAGCGATTCGCGGATCGGGCCCGGCCGGTCATCGTACTCCACCGCGCCACTAATATAGATGCAGCCGGAGGCGATTTCGACCGATACCCGCTTGACCCAGCGCGCGAACATCGATTCCAGGCGCGGCAAGCCGCGTTGTTCTTTCACGCTGGGAAAGAACACTTCTTGCTCGAAACGGTGGTGGTAGAGCTTGAGTACTTCCAGCTGCAAGTCTTCGCGCGAGCCGAAGTGCGCGAACACGCCCGACTTGCTCATGTTCATGCGATCCGCGAGCAAGCCGATGGTCAGGCCTTCGAGGCCGTTACGGCTGGCCAGCTCGAGCGCGACATCGAGAATCGCTGCCCGTGTCTGCTCGCCCTTGCGCATGAATTTTGCTGAAGTGTTGATACGTTTCCCCTGCGTGAATCGAAAATCCGAACGAGCGTACTATTATCTATCGGCGGTCGAATGTCAAACGGGAACTTAGAGGTGGGATTCTATTGTGCAGATCGCTGATTGTGCGGCTGTGTTTCGGCCGGTTGAACGCGTGGGCGGGAAACCCGCCCACCCTACGAAATCGGGACCTGCCGCCTTACCCGGCGGCCTTTGAAATTGCCCGGCGGTCGCGCTTGGTCGGCCGTCCCTTGATCTCCAGGCTCGGCTCCGGGAACAGCCGGCGCGCCGTCTTGTCGTTCTCGCGCTTGGCGATGCTCTCGTCGGTTTCGAAGTAGAGCTCGCGGGCTACCGGCGCCGGACCGCGCTTGTCGGAGACGGCGGCAACGACCACTTCCCAGCGATCGGAACCGTTATCGATGGTCAACTTGTCATTGACCTTGACGTTGCGCGCCGGCTTCACCGGTTCGCCGTCGATGCGCACGCGGCCACGATCGACAGCATCCGCCGCCAGCGACCGGGTTTTGAAAAAGCGCGCGGCGAACAGCCACTTGTCGATGCGTACGTTGTCCATGTCTTACTCGTCCTTACGCATAACCAATTGCAAATATTCTCATGGTGAGTTTATACAGAAGGTAGGCCATTTCATAGCGCATGCGGCGCATCCATCCCATCCCCTCGAACTCCTCCATGCGCACGATTTCTCCGTCGGCAACGCCACGCTCGATGTGGGCCCGCACGGCGCGCGCAAAGGCGGCGTTTTTGACGACGATATTCGCTTCCTGGTTCAGGAACAGCGACAGGCCGTCGCAATTGCTCGATCCCACCGTCGCCCAGTCGTCGTCGACCACGGCAATCTTGGCGTGCAGCTGGGTCTTGCGGTATTCGACGACGTGGATGCCGTCGGCCAGCAGCTTCGGATAAAACGAGCGCGCCACGGCATCCTGCATGCGGAATTCGCCGGTACCGATCAACAAGGTGACCGACACGCCGCGCCGCGCGGCCTGCGCCAGCGCCTCGCGGAACTTGCGGCCCGGCGCGAAGTAGGGATTGGCGAGCAGCACGCTCTTTTTGGCCTGGCCGATCGCCTGCAGGTAGGCGCGCTGGATGGTCCTGCGGTTGCGCAGGTTGTCGCGCACGACGAAGGCGGCGCGCATCGGGCGCGCGCCCTCGGTCGGCGGGGCCTTGCGTGTCTCGCGGTACAGGCCGATCCGGCTGAGGATGTCGAGGCGGCCGGCGCGCATCCACTGGGCTTGCGCCTCGAAGTGGATCTGCGCCACCAGCGGCCCGCGCACGCTCACGGCAAAATCCCAGCGCGGAGCCGGCAGCGCGCGCTCAGGATCGTAGTCGCACACCATGTCGTCGTTGATATTGATGCCGCCAACAAATGCGATTTCGCCGTCGACGACCGTGATCTTGCGGTGCGTACGGGCGATGCCGCGCTTGAACCAGGGATTGAACACGCGGTAGAAGACGCCGGCCCTGGCAAAGGCTTCGGCGCGGCGGCAGCAGGCGCGGTGGCCGGTGCCGAACCAGTCGACCAGCACGCGCACTTTCAGGCCGCGCTCGGCGGCGCGGATGAGCGCCGCCTCGATGCCGCGCGCCACCTCGTCTTCGGCGAAGATATAGGTCTCGAACAGGACGTCGTGCCGGGCGGCGTCGATTGCGGCGATCATGGCCGGGAACAGCTGTTGCCCTGTTTCCAGCAAGGTGATGTCGTTGTTCGCTACATAAGTAACGCTGCGCATGGTCAGGCCAGCTGCAGTTCGGCGACAATCGGCGCGTGGTCGGACAGCTTGGCCCAGATTGGTCCGGCCATGACCTCGGCAACGTCGATCTTGAAGCCGCGCACGTAGATGCGGTCGAGGCGGAACCAGGGCAGCGCAGCAGGGAAGGTGCGCGCCGGCGCCAGGCGCGGTCCACGGCCGGCCCAGCCGCGCACCATGTCGCCCAGCGGCGAACGCTTGCCGAGTCCGTCGAAGACTTCGGTCACCCCGAGCGCGTTGCGCAGGCGGTCGCTGAGGGTATTGCGCCAGTCGTTGAAGTCGCCGGCGATGATCACCGGTTCGCCATTCGGCGCGGACTTGTTGACCGCCTCGATCAATTGCTCGGTCTGGCGCCCGCGCCCACCCTCGAACAACCCCAGGTGCACGACATAACAATGGACCTTGCCGGCGGGCGTTTCCAGCACGCAGTGCAGGATCCCGCGCTGTTCATAGGCGTGGTCGGAAATGTCGTGGTTATGGCTGTTTTCGATGGGGAAACAGCTGAGCAAGGCATTGCCGTGGTGGCCGTGGTCATAGACCGCGTTCATGCCATAGGCGGAATGGGCATTGTGCGATTCGCCGGCGAAATACTCATGTTGCGCCGTTTCCGGCCACACACGCGTTTCACGCTTGTGCTGGCCGTAACGCGCATGATGGCGGTCATGCCGCCCCTGCACTTCCTGCAGGAAAACGATATCGGCGTGGAATTCGGAGATCGCCTTCTTCAGCGCCAGCACCCGGGGGGTACTGCGCAGCGAGGTGACACCTTTATGGATATTGTAAGTTGCGACACGAATCTTCATGGGAACATTCTAACCCCATCAGTCCGTGTTCATTTTTATAAGCTTTGTCAATCGTGCGGCGCGGGGTGTCTGGCGTCTGGGCGCCGTCACCCCGTCATGACTTATTCAAATGCAGGGGCAGCTTCCCAATTCTTGCGCAAGGCAAGGTTACTTAGCGCCGCCGCATTGTCGGCTTCGGACATGGGAACGGAAACCAGGCGCGGACCTGACAGGCGCAGCCCGCAGAGCAGGTCGATGTAGAAACAATCATCGTCGACGCTCACTGCTTTCACTTTTTCCTCGTGCTTCAGTTCGAATTGTTCCATGCTTTTTCTCTCCCAGAATCCCGTGTCGTTTAACCGTGTTGCAGTTCAGTTCGCTTGATGCGAATGGCTGACGATAGGCGACTGGTTTGCGATTGTCAAACGCAGATTCTACTGTGCGCTACCTAACATAACGAATTTCCTTCAGTAATTTTTCCTCAGCGAACTTGTTTCAAGATGTAACAGCGAATGTTTCCGCACATAATTTATTTCTGAAAAGCATCAATTTGTATCAATTTGTACGCAATTTAGCCGAGTTTTCCCCACAGTGCGCCGAACTTTCACTTAGTCATCAAAGGGTTTTGATCGCAAGTAGTAGTTTTTTCGGACTCCTACAAGGCTGCTGTATGTCTGGACGAAGTGCGCGTGTAGGACAATGAGCAGGATAGCGTTGTATTCACGCCTACAAATAAAACTAGCTTGACTTATGGATTACTTAAAAAAAGGCGTGTCAAACGCGGTTCAAGCTGGACTTTTATTTACCAAAGGCAAAACGCCGCATTTTCTTCGAAATGCGGGAAGGCAATCGAATTTCCAATTATCAATAAATGCCCTCAATTCGACCGGAAAATTTCGCCTGCCACCTAGACGTTTCGCATCTGCGCCTGCGTCACGTTACTACCCGGCTCCACGCTTTGCGTCAGCCACACATTGCCGCCAATCGTAGACCCGGCGCCCACCGTGATGCGTCCTAGAATGGTGGCGCCGGCGTAGATGACGACATCGTCCTCGACGATCGGATGGCGCGGCGCCCCCTTTACCAGCGCCCCGCTCTCGTCCGTCGGGAAGCGCCGCGCACCGAGCGTGACTGCCTGGTACAGGCGCACGTGGCGGCCGATGATGGCCGTTTCGCCGATCACCACGCCGGTGCCGTGGTCAATGAAGAAGCTGGCGCCGATCTGCGCGGCCGGGTGGATGTCGATGCCGGTCAGGGTGTGGGCGATGTCGGCGCCCAGGCGCGCCAGGAAGGGCACGCCGAGGCGGTGCAGGCGGTGCGCGATGCGGTGATAGAGCACCGCGATCGTGCCCGGATAGCACAGCATGATTTCGGCCACCGAACTGGCGGCCGGATCGCCGGCCAGCGCCGCCTGCACGTCGGACACGATCAGGGCGCGCACCTCGGGCAGGCCAGCGGCAAAGGTGCGCGTGATGCTGCGCGCCCGCGCGGTCAGCTCAGGCTCGGCGATGTTCTCCAGTTCCGGATTGAAGCGCAACGCGCGCCGCACCTGTTCAACCAGCCGGTCGAGCGCGACGTTCAAGGTGTCGCCGACAAAGAAGTCGATGCTCTCGTCGTTCAGGTCCGGACGGCCGTAATGCGTCGGGAACAGCGCCGCACATACCCCCTCGATGACCTGGCGCAGCACCTCGCGCGACGGCAGCTCGCGCACGCGTCCCTGGTGGCGGATGTTGTGGGTCGATTCGCGCGAGGTGCGCAGCGCATCGATGATGGGGCCGAGATGCCAATGGCTGGAGCCGGCCTGCTCCGTGTCGTAGTTGTCCATTTGACCAGACTACTCCAAGCGCCGCGAAAAACGAACGATTTAAATCACACTTCGTTATATGCGGCGGCCTCGGTCCGCACTCGACACATGCGACCAAAGTCCCATAGACCCCGCAAAATCCGGGGCCTACGCTGGTTTCGGGTAATGGCCGCTTGCTACCTTGCCTTGTTCCGCGACGCTCGAAGCAGCACGGGTTTCGGCGCGTATGGCCATGTCGCTGTTCCCCCTCCGCCTCCCCTGATCGCTGAGCTGCACGAACGCATGCCGAGAAAGCACATGCGCCGTGGGCGGCTGCCAACGATCAGGAGACAAGGGAGGACACCATGGACGTCAAGGTCGATTTCAAGTTGCAGCACCAGAAAACCTCGGGAGCCTGGCGCATGTTCCTGCCGGGTGTCTGGCAGGACCGCATCAACCTGCGCGATTTCATCCAGCACAACTACACGCCCTACGAAGGGACGGCAGTTTCCTGGCCGGTCCCACCGGGCGCACCACCGGCTTGTGGCAGAAGCTGGTGCCGCTGCTTGCCGAGGAACGCGAAAAAGGCGTCCTCGACGTGTCGCAGGTGCCGTCGAGTATCGTGGCGCACGCGCCGGGCTACATCGACAAGGACAACGAGATCATCGTCGGCCTGCAGACCGAGGCGCCGCTCAAGCGCGCCATCATGCCCTTCGGCGGCTGGCGCGTGGTCGAGGCCGGCCTGAAAGCCTACGGCTACACGCCCGACCCGCTGCTGTCCGAGATCTTCACCAAGTACCGCAAGACCCACAACGACGGCGTGTTCGACGCCTACACGCCGGCGATCCGGCGCGCCCGCTCTTCGCACATCGTCACCGGCCTGCCCGATGCCTACGGGCGCGGCCGCATCATCGGCGACTACCGCCGGGTAGCGCTGTACGGCGTCGACTTCCTGATCAAGGACAAGGAGCGCGAAAAGGCCGAACTGGACGACCGCCATTCGACCGAAGAGGTGATCCGCCTGCGCGAGGAACTGTCGGAACAGATCCGCTCGCTGGAGGAACTGAAGGAGATGGCGCTGCGCTACGGCCATGACATTTCCGCGCCGGCCCAGAACGCGCGCGAGGCCGTGCAGTGGACTTATTTCGCCTACCTGGGCGCGATCAAGCAGCAGAACGGCGCGGCGATGTCGGCCGGCCGGCTGTCGAGCTTCCTGGACGTCTACTTCGAGCGCGACCTGCGCGACGGCACGCTCACCGAACAGCAGGCCCAGGAGATCATCGACGACCTGGTCATCAAATGGCGCGTCGTGCGTTTCCTGCGCGCGCCGGAATACAACGCACTGTTCTCCGGCGACCCGGTGTGGGTCACCGAGACCCTCGGTGGCATGGGCGAGGACGGCCGCACGCTGGTGACGAAGACGGCGTTTCGCATGTTGCAGACGCTGTACAACCTGGGACCGGCGCCGGAGCCGAACCTCACCGTGCTCTGGTCGCTGCGCCTGCCCAAGGGCTTCAAGCAGTTTGCGGTCAAGACCTCGATCGACACCAGCGCGATCCAGTACGAATCCGACGACCTGATGCGCCCGAAATGGGGCGACGACTGCGCCATTGCCTGCTGCGTGTCGGCCATGCGGGTGGGCAAGCAGATGCAGTTCTTCGGCGCGCGCGTGAACCTGCCGAAAACCCTGCTGTACGCGCTCAACGGCGGGCGCGACGAGTTGACCGGCGAGCAGATCGGGCCGGCACTGGCGCCGATCACCGCCGACGTGCTCGATTACGACGACGTCATGGCGCACCTGGACCCGATGCTGGACTGGCTGGCCGAGACCTATGTCAACGCGCTCAACATCATCCACTACATGCATGACAAATACTGCTACGAAGCGATCGAAATGGCCCTGCACGACCGCGACGTGCTGCGCACGCTGGCCTGCGGCATTGCCGGCCTGTCGCACGCCGCCGACAGTCTGTCGGCGATCAGGTATGCCCGGGTGCGGCCGCTCCGCGACGCACGCGGGTTGATGGTCGATTTCGAGGTCGAGGGCGAATTCCCCTGCTACGGCAACAACGACGGGCGCGCGGACGAGATCGCGACCATGCTGGTGACGACGATGATGAACAAGATCCGCAGCTACCCGACCTACCGCAATGCCGTGCATACCCAGTCGGTGCTGACCATCACCTCGAACGTCGTCTACGGCAAGGGCACCGGCAGCACACCCGACGGGCGCAAGCTGGGCGAGCCGTTCGCGCCGGGCGCCAATCCGTCCAACGGGCGCGACTCCCACGGAGTCATGGCCACCCTGATGTCGGTGGCGAAGATTCCGTATGACGATGCCGAGGACGGCATCTCGCTCACGCTGTCGGTGGTGCCGTCGGCGCTGGGGACCGAGGGCGAGCAGGTCGCGCGCGGGACCGATGCGCTGGACGCCTATTTTGGCAGCGGCGGCTTCCACATCAACGTCAACGTGCTCAATCGCGAAACGCTGCAGGACGCGATGGCGCATCCGGAAAACTACCCGCAGCTCACCATCCGTGTGTCCGGCTACGCGGTCAACTTCATCAAGCTCACGAAAGAACAGCAGCTCGATGTGATCAACCGTACCTTCCACGGCACCTTGTAGTACGCCACCATTCAGGAGGCCGCCATGAGCCACCACCACCAGTCGCTGTCCGGGAGCCGTTACGAGCTGCACCTGACGCGCGAAGGCGCGGACGAAGTCAAGACACATCAGTTCTACGAGATCCAGCCGGGCGACCTCGAGGACGAGCAGGAGGGCGACGACATGCCCGGTTACGTGCACTCCTGGGAAGTGGGAAGCACGGTGGACGGGCCGGGCCTGCGCTTCGTCGCCTTCCTGTCGGGCTGCCTGCTGCGCTGCCAGTACTGCCACAACCCGGATACCTGGCACAAGCTCAACGGCCGCCAGGTCACGGTCGAGCGCTCCATGCACCAGATCGCGAAGTATGCGCAGGTGCTCAAGGTCAGCCACGGCGGCATCACGCTGTCGGGCGGCGAGCCGATGGTGCAGAAGGCGTTCATGATGCAGATCTTCCGGCGTTGCAAGCAGCTGGGCCTGCACACCTGCGTCGACACCGCCGGGCGCCTGGGC
>Ga0213834_100657_pt1 | contig 14186 bp, 16 predicted proteins | sample SWPTP12_FD_160580 | JGI IMG/M metagenome (GOLD analysis project Ga0213834, IMG submission 160580) | Coastal seawater microbial communities from Marineland, Florida, United States - SWP TP1 #2 | ecosystem: Environmental > Aquatic > Marine > Coastal | place: USA: Florida | collected 2016-08-06 | reverse complement strand
GGCGCCAGGCTGAGGTAATCGGCCGGCAGTGCCTTGCTGGCCAGCATGGCTTCGCCCACCTGCACGTGGTATTCGTAGTTATAGACGTTGGACAGCGACAGGTCGGTGAACATCTTTGCTAGCTTGGCCGGGCCGAAGCTGGCCAGCTCCTGCGCGCCCAGCAACCGGTCGCCGCTCGAGCGCCAGAATGCGTGCGCATCGACTTGCCACCTCGCGACGCTGTAACCGGTGCCGGCGATGGGCGGCAAGCGGCGGTCGAATGCGACTTGGTCACCGTCGTCCGCGAGGCACAGCGGCTTCGCCTTAGTCACCGGCTCGTCGGCGTAGCCGCGCGTGCGGTTGGTCTGCGGTTTGTGGAAGATCAGGATGTACTCGGGGGAGCCGACACCCATCTTCGTACCGTCCTTGCAGACCTCGGAATAGCCCAGGCGGTATGTCTGGTTGTTCTCGCGCACGACGTCGGTGACGACCGTGATCATGCCCAGGTAGTCGAAACCGTGCTTCATGCCGTGGAACAGCGCCTCGGCGTGAAACGGGCTGACGGTGGGCACGCCGGCGCCGGTCACATTGCCGAAGTTGATCCGGTCCTTCACGTGGCAGGCGTAGATGCGACCAGGCTGCAGGATCCGGAGCAGCTGCGGCGTCAGGAAGTCCATCTGCGCCCAAAAGTGGTCGTTGTCCTGCGTGTGGCCGAAGTCGTTGTAGCTCGGGGTGTATTCGTAATGGTTGGCGAACGGCACGCTGGTGACGATCAGGCCGACCGAGTTGTCCGGCTGCTCGAGCGCTTCCAGCACGCAGTCGTTGTTCGCCACCGTGAACCGCTCCCCCTTGACGACATGCCGCTGAACGCCGATCGTGCGGGCGAGCGAGTCTTGCATCGACAGCTGGTCCAGGCCATAGGTGCGGATGATCTCGCCCATCTTCTCCTGCATCTCGTCGTGCCGGCGCCACTTCTCTTGCAGCTCAGCCAGCACGGCGCGCTCCACCTCGGTGTGGATGATGTCGATGCGCACCGGCTTGGTCTGCTGGAAGCGCTGCACGCGGTGAATTGCCTGGATGAAGTCGTTGAACTTGAACCCGATGCCGGCGAATATCTCGCGGTGGCAGTGCACCTGGAAATTGCAGCCGGATCCGGCGATGACCGGCTTGGTCGACAGCAGTTTGAACTTGCCGTCGCTGAAGTCCGCGATGCGCTGCTCGCGGGCGTCCAGGTCCTGCGTGCCCCATACGCTCACCGCCTCCGGCAGCGCCGCCTGGATGGCGTGGCGCTCGTCCTCGAGGTCGTGCCAGATGACAAAGTGATCGTCCGGCGCGGCGCCCACGATCTCGGCGACCTTGGCGACGCGCGCGCCCAGGCTCTGCCGCTTCTCGCCCGCGGCGGCCGACAGACCCATGGCCACGTTCGGGATCAGCAGGCCTTGACCGTTCTTCTCGGCGCCTGCGGCGTCATAGTCGCTCGGCACCTCATGGTAGTGCACCTCCAGCGCCGGAAGGTCGTAGCCTTCGTCCGAATGGCCCAGGTCGCTTGGGCGGCGGATGAAGCACGCCCAGCTGGCCACCCACAGCCAGAACTCGGTTTCCTTGTGCGGGTACAGCGTCAGGTTGCCCGCCTTCTCGCTGTCGCGCTGGAAGAAGCGCGTCAAGGCCTGGCCGGTGTCCATCACGCCGAGGAAGCCGGCGTAATGGATCAGTTCCTTAAACCGGTTCGGGCTCGGCGTGGCCGTGAAGACGAACTTGAATTCGACCTGGTCGAACATCGGCAGGAATTCCTGATAGGTCTTGCTGCCGTAGCTGCGCAGGACGCTGGCCTCATCGAGCGCGGCGGCGCCGAAGCGGCTGACGGTGATCTTCCCCTCGCGCACCGACTCGTAATTCGTCATGTAGATCGTGTCGATCCCGCCGACCTCGGCGTCCGAGCGAATGAACTTCAGGTCGATGGCGTACTCGCCGGTGAAGCGCTTTGCAGCCTCGCGCACGAACTCCTGGCGCACTCCCAGCGGCAAAACGATCAGGCGCAGGCATGGACGGTGGATGCCGATCTGGCGCATCACCTCGAGGTTGGTGCTGGTCTTGTGCAGGCCGAACGACGCGAAGATGGCGCGCTGGCCGCCTTTCAGTGCCCAGCGGACGATGTCGCGGGTGTGTGGCTTGAGGCCGGGGTTGATCTGATCGAGCGGGACGTCGAAGCCAAGGCTCCGGGCCAGTTTGATTTTTGCCCGGAGAAATTCGTGGTAATCGCTTAAAATATTGGCAGACATTATTTCTCCAGAGTGATTTGTTCAGAGGCCGCGCCGGTTGCACCCGACGCGGCTTCGTTATTTGTGAGCATGGCCACGCACTGGGCCAGCAGTTCTCTTTGGGTGCCGTACCGCGCCTCGAAGCGCGCCTTGTCCGGGTGGACCGCGATCAGCGTCGGGTTGGCGCCGGTACCGGCCTGGTGGTGACCAGCGCACAGGGGCAAGACCAGCAGGTGCGCGCCCAGCTTCGTGCGACCGTCGATGTGGTGCACGCTGACGTCCAGGTTCTCCCAGCCGTCCTTGCGGCACGCCACGCATCCCAGCTCCGCGATCGCATCCATGAAGCGCGCTTCGTCGGCCGTCGGTGGGCGGCCCTTCATGCCCCGCGACTTCATCGGCTTTTGGACCTTTACCGGATTCGGGTCGCGCGCACGGGCCTTCATCTGCACCGCGGCGACCCGCAACACGCCGGCGCCGGCCGCCAGGGTCTTCGTGCTCGAGCTGCTCATCGGCTTCTTGCGCTGGAGGGGCTTGCCCTGCTTGAGAGGCGAGCGGCTCAGCATGCTAGTATTGCCTTTTGACCAAGGAGGGTGCCATGCGACTGAGCCATCAGGATGATCACGAAGGCTGGACTATTTCCACCGAATGTCGCGAAGACAATCTGGAAGACTGGAAACCGGGCGACCCAATCCGCTACGTCGCGTGGGGGTCGGCTACCCTTAAACGGGACAACACTTTCCTTGGGACATGGGCTTCGAAGGCGCCTCAGTCTTTCCCGCATACTCATTTCAGCGACTACAATCAGGCGCATCGAGAAATCCGCTCTAATCTCATTGCTAAGATCGACTCTCTTAAGCAGGCCGCTTGATCGCGCTTTTCGTTTAAGCGGAGTGGTCACGCCTCACCCCCGCCGATGTTCTTGAAGCCGAAGCCGGCTGGGCGCTGGAACCTGGGATCGATGTCGCGGGTTCCGCGCGAGTTCGGCATGTACGCCCTGCGCAGCGGCGGGCGCGTGAGCGCATTCATCCCATCGCGAGGCGCGGCCGCCTGGCCAACGTGCGTGACCTTGATCTTCCCGGCCAGCTCGTCGTAGTGCGCGCGGGCCATCGCGCTGCAGTCGATCTTCCCGCCCTCGGCGACGGCAAGCCATCCGCTGCTGATGCCGCATTGAAGGCTCTCAACTTGCTGGGCCGTCGGCGCAGGTTTGCCCAGCGCGGCGAACAAATCGCCCTCCAGCATCGGCCCGCTCTTGTACAGATATTCGCCGGCGGTGTCCGGGATCGTCCCGGCCTTGGCAGTTCGAAGTTTTGCAGTTGGGGTTCGCATTAGTGAGCCCTCCGAATAGTTAGTTGTGCGACCCAGCATCCAGCGATGTGCGGCTCGCCTTCAGCCCCACCGCAGCAGATGCAGCGGGCCGAGCCTTGGGCGACGGTGGGCGCTGCGGCGCGCACTGGCGCAGGCGCCGGGCGGCAGTTGCATGGACGGCGGCCGCCGGAGCAGTCGCCTCCGCAGCCTGGCGCGGTGCGCACAAGGTCGACCAGCGCGACCAGTGGTGCGAGGAATCGGTTCATGCTGCCCTCCCGAGAATCAGGCGTTCGTGCGCGAAGTTCGCGCGGATCAATGCTTCCGACAGCGGCGGGCACACGCTGTTGCCGCACATGCGCACCTGGGCCGACTTCGTCAGCGGGATGCGCGGGAGCGTAAGCGGGTCGGCGTCCACCTGCTCACCACCCACGAACAGCAGGGCCGGGTCCGGGATCTCGTTGATGATGTAGTGCTCCGGGAAGCCCTGGGCGCGGTAGAGCTCGTGCGGCGCCAGCATGCGCAGGCCGATGTCAACGATCTCGTAATCGACACCCTGAATCGTCACCAGGCCGTAACGGTCCTTCGTGGTCACGGTATGCAGCGGCTCGTCAAGGCGCGGATCCTGATCGGTACCGTAGTACTTGAGCAGGAACGCGCGCACTTCGGCGTGATGCTGGCCGCCGGCGCTGATCGTGTGGAGCGGCTCGTCCATCCCGGCCGCCGTGCTCGTTCCGCGCAGCTTCACCAGGCTGCTGGCCACCAGCGCAGACTTTCCTCCGCCGCCGGCAGTTACGGTTCCGAGGGGCGCGTCGACGGCATGGCCTACGCTCTTACCCATGTCGCGCTGCACGTGGGCCACCACCAGGCTGTGATGGTCGGTCGACGTCACCGTGCCGATCGGCTCAACCAGGTCGGAACCGACAACGCCGGTGTAGTGCTTCGCGAGGAATGCAGTCGCGATCGCGCTGTCGCCCTTCGCCGTGATCGTGGCAGTCGGCTCGTCGGCGCCGCGCGGGCGGCTGTCGCCGGCTCGGCCACCCACTCCAACCAGGGAAGCCGACACCATGCTGAAGTGCCCGCCCTTGACCTGGGCACAGATGGTGCGCAGCGGCTCCTCGGCCGACATCACGCGCTGATTGCTGGCGTTCGCATGTTCATTCAGGAACGCCGTCACCAGTCCCGCTTTCGTTGTGCCGACGACAGTACCAAGCGGCTTTTCGATATCGAGCGCGCGAGGCTCCTGCTGTGCGCGCGTCACAGAGATCAGGTCTTCCTCGCCGCACTGCGGACATTCGGCTGGAGCCAAGCCCCGAGCGCCGGCAGCGTGCTTGTCTTCGAAATCAAGTTCGCATTCAGCGCAGTGATAGACAGCGGGTCGCTCCCCATAGCCAACCTGCACGAGGGTTGCCGTTGCCAGCGCCTTTTCTCCACGCTGCGCCCCGGTGATAGTCCGAAACGGCTCATGGATGGATTCGCTGCGATCGCTACCTTGGTGCGTCACCGGAACGATGCTTGGCGCGACAAGCGCATGGTGGCCGCCAGTTGTTACCGTGCGCAGAGGCTCGTCAACGCGCGCGCCTGGGTGGCCGGTCGTGTTCGTAACAATGAACGGCGCTGCCGAGTTGACGACGTAGCGCATGATCCCCTTCGCGATGCGGCGCAGCGTGGCGTCAGCCAGCGGGCGCTTGCGGTCGAAGATCGACGGGCATGGCAGCGACCAGTCGATGCACTCGGCCGCGGTGCGGTGCGGCAGCAGCTTCCCGGCACGCACGCCTGGCGAATCTGGGGCGCCGTGCGTCGCGGCCGGCCACTGGATCGGCAGTCCGTCGCGCCGCGCCACCAGGAAGAAGCGCTTGCGGATCGTCGGCGTGGCGTGGTCGCTCGCGCGCATTTCACGGTGGTCGACCTTGTAACCATGTGCCTCCAGCTGGCGGACAAAGCTGTCGAACGTCTTGCCCTTCTTGGCCGGATCCGGCTTCCAAGCGCCGTGCTCGTCGCAGATCAGCGGACCCCACGTTTTAAATTCCTCAACATTTTCGAGCATGATCACCCGCGGCTTGCACTTCGCAGCCCAGCGCAGCGTCACCCAGGCCAGGCCGCGAATCTTCTTCTCGACCGGCTTGCCGCCCTTCGCCTTGCTGAAGTGCTTGCAGTCCGGCGACAGCCACACCAGGGCCACCGGCTGATTGCCAGTGACCTCGATCGGGTCGATATCCCACACGCTTTCGCACAGGTGCTTCGTGTGCGGGTGGTTAATCGCGTGCATGGCCAGCGCTTCGGGATCGTGGTTGATCGCGATGTCGACCGGGCGGCCGAATGCAGCCTCGAGGCCCGTGGACGTCCCACCACCGCCGGCGAAATTGTCGATGATCAGTTCATCCGGGAAATCGAGCCCCGCCGTCATGAGGTCGCGTTTCATGCCCGCACCTCGTGACGGCCGGCGCCGAAGAAAGCAGCAACCATCGGATCGCGCATGGGCGGCGTGCGGTTCGGGCGGATCGCATAGTGCGTGTCGTCGCGCATGATGTGGAAGTGCCGGGATGGGTCGCGGGCAGCAATCAGCAGGCTCGATTTCGGCTCGACGACGGCGCGCGCGCAGGCATTCGAAGCCAGGCCATCCAGATAGTCCTGGGCTTCAGACGCAGTGATCGTCAAACAGTAGACCGTGACGATGTTAAGCGTGTCCGTCGCGTCGACACGGCGCCCTACCCTGGTGCCCAACTCGGCCAGGTACTTGCGCACACCCGAAGGGCCGACCTGCAGCAGTTCGCCGATCGCATCTCGCTCGATTCCGCCGGCGAGCAGCGCGTTGACCAGGATCCGCAGTTTCTCCACCCGGGCCGCAGTCTTGCGGTGGGTAACGTTCCGGGCGCGGGTCATGCTGGCACCTCAACAGCTTCGACCGGTGCTGGCGCAGTTTCAGCCTTTGCCTCGTCATATTTCTTGATAGCCCAGACCAGGGCAAAACAGCACCACTGGAAGCGATGGGTGAAGACGTTGTGGTCGACTTCCCAGAAATCGGAGAATTCAAACGTCTTGTCCGGACCGAACAGCGCGCTCCAGGCATCCGAATCTCTGGCGCCGAACAGGAATTCATTCGCAGCGTCGAAGCTGCGGATATCGTTTTCGTCGGCGCCGATAACTTCACGCTCCACCGCCGCGCGCAGGTCGGCCATGGCAGTCGTGCACAACTCGACTTCACCCGCCTCCGCCGCTTCTTCCAACTCAGCTTTAGCGAAGTCCTCGACCCACTCGCGCACGCTGGCATCGAACTTCTCTTTGCTGAATTCGTGGACACCGTTGCCACGGCCACGTCGATCGCCCGCCTCGACCTTTTCAGCCCAGTAACGGTGGTCGATAGCGAACAGGTTTTCTTTGTGCGAGCGACGGAAGAATTCGAACATGTCGCGCAGGCGGGAGAATACGAAAGTCCCCATGTCGCCGCTGTAGCAGAGGTATCCCGGCCAGGTAATCAGGTCGAAGTGTGTACACATCTTGTCGGGACGCTTGAAACGCACGTGGCGATAAATGCCGTCGTCGCGAACGACGGTCATGGTGTGGCCGGCCACATCCCGCAAGAACTTCTCTTCGGTCAGGGCGCTCATGCGGCACCACCAATCTCGGCCGGCGCAGCGGCGACTGTGAAGTCGGCTTCGGTCAGGGTGTGACGATGGACGGTTTCCGCCCTGTAGACGACGTCGCCGGGGCGCAGCCAGTCGTTCTGGCCGATCAGGTTGTCGAGCGTGGAGGCCGTGAACGGCTCAACGATGACCGACCAGATGTCGACCTTCACCTGGCCGGTCGTGGCCAGTTGTGCGGCGCCGGCGACGCTCAGGCCCAGGGCCTTTGCGCGGGCCACCTGGTTGAACAGGTTGACCACTGCTTCATGATGATCGGCATCGATGCATTCCAAGGCGTTGTCGCGCTCGTCCTGCAGGTACGTGCTTGCCAGCGTATTGGCGGCGCCGAACAGGCCGACGAGGACGTTCTTCCAGTGCGCATCGCGGGCCGCGAAAACATCCGGCGAAGACTGATCTTCACCGGCGTGCGACGCCAGCTGATTTTGCTGTGCTAACATGCGTTCTCCTGATTTGTTGTTGTTTCGAGAAGCCCGATTGCAGTCGGGCTTTTTCATTTCTGCTGTTCTGCCACCATCTGTTCGTACTTCTGCTTGCTCATCACGTGCCCGGGCTCGGTCGGCGCCGGCTGATGCTCTTCCTCTTGTTGATCCATCTACTTCCTTTCGTTGAGGCGCCTCATTCCTGAGGACGGGCGCGCGGTTATCGTGGTATCGGTGGGGGCCAACTACGCCGCCAGCTGGCGAATTTCTTTGACCGGCACGCCCAGGTATTCGTGAATTTTCAGGATCACCGTCGGGCTCAGCGGCAAAAGTCCATTCCGCATCTTCGAAATCACTGATGCCTGGACTTCCAGTTCGCGGCACATCGCCGCATCGTTTTTGATCTTGAAGCGCTCCTGCAATACGTCGAACAGCCTGGCTACGTTCATCTCTTCATTCCCCGTTGTGGTTTATTGGTGACGGCGCGCCCCGCCGCCTGGGTGCTGCTTACGTCGACTAGTGCGTGCTCGCGGTCGGTGGTGCCTGGCGAGCGGCGACCTTGGCGAGTGCCGCGCGCGCAGCGTTCTCGCAGGCCTGGGCGGCCTCGATCAACTCCTTGTGGGCGGCGAGAAGGTCTGCGTCCGAGGCGTCGGCCGGCAGGTTGACCAGTGCCAGCTGCGCCTCACCAGCCTCTTTCATCACGGATGGCAGATGGCGCGAGACGTCAGGACTCGCCATAGCGCCGCAATCCGCAGCGCGCGCCGACATGCCCATCGGGCACAGCAGCTTGTTCAAGATGCTCAGACGAACATCCAGGGGCAGCGCAGCCAAAATGCTCGGGACAATCCCGGCCGGCAGCGTGCCGTCGACGTCGAGCCAGCGGAACAGTTTTTGCGCGCCTTTCTTCGCCTGGGTGTAGGTGTCGCCGATGAAGCTGAAGTCCACGCCGGTAGCCGCCTCGCCGCCGAACGTCTGATGTGCATCCATCACGCTTGCCGCCACGCCTTCGCGGCTGATGTTTCCGACACGACGCCAAGCCTCGATTTCAGTGCGGAGAATCGTTGCGATGCCGCTGGCATGAGGATGCATATTCATGACTTTTTCTACCTAGAAAGTTAATCTGACAACACTGGATAACAACAAAGACAACCGACCATGAAACCGACGTCCACCCGCAACGACTGCCAGGCTCAAGACGCTCAAGCCGGTTATGGCTTAGGCTCGGCCACTCCCGCATGGGAGTCGGCGAATGTCATGAGCCTGTCGCGGGATGGCGTCGTGCGGCCGGCGCGACCGGGATCTGGATCCGGGTCGGTGGACCGCCGCACCAAGCAAGGCGGCACGGTTTGCGTGCGGATGTATGCCCAGTCCGCGTCGGGTAGCAGATCCTCGCAGCGCACAGCGCCGCCAGATTCGCGCTCGAGCAGAATGCAAAGCTCAGCCCGGAAAGCCTGATGTCGACTGGCGGCCTTGCGTAGGTAGCCCTCGCTCGTGCCACATGCCGTTACGTACGCTGCGCGGTCGTCCTTCGTCAGCGAGTTCAAGTACTTCAGCAATTTGTCCATGTCGCTAATTTACCTGCGGGTAAAGTCAAAGTCAATACCTGTGGGTCATTTACCTCGAAGTAAATTACTGTTGCAATGTCGCTATGGATAAATATGAAATTCGGAGGCTTAATTTGCTCGCCATGGTGCGTACGCACTGCGGCGGGCGAGCAGCGACCCTCGCCGACAAAATCGAGCGATCGCCCTCTTATGTGTCGCGCATGCTGTACGCCGAAGGCAAGCGCGGGAAAAAACGAATCGGCGAAGACATGGCCGACCTGATCACCTCGGCGCTCGGGCTTGAGAAAGGCCGCCTCGACGATGAAGCTGCCGCACTCGCCGAGCAGGAAGGCGCGATAGCCGAGGCCAGCGCTGAATACGAGAGCGCAACAGCCGACGACGAAGTAAGCCTGGCGCGCTCGGGGGCAACGCTTGCGGTGAGCGGCGCGCTGAAGCCGGTCGTTGTGACCGACGATCAAGATGTTGCAATCCCCCTAGTCGAACTGCGCTTGTCAGCTGGCGTCGCAGGATTTGAAGTGACGCAAGATGGCGACGGCGCGATCGGCGCAGTGAAGCTAGACCGACGCTTTGTGGAATCGAAGCACTACGACCCATCGAAACTGTATGCGCTGCGTGTGCGCGGCGAGAGCATGGAGCCGAAGCTCAGCGCTGGAGACACGGTGATCATCGACACCGCCGACATCAGGCCGGTCGATGGAGGGGTCTTTGCAGTGAACTACGAGGGCGAGGCGGTTATCAAGCGCATGTCCCGCGACGCGGGAGACTGGTGGCTCACATCGGACAATCCCGACCAGCGGAGATATCACCGAAAAATTTGCCGCGGTGGCGACTGCATTATCATCGGCCGCGCCATCCAGGCGATGACTTCACTATAGGGCACTCAAGAGATGAAAAGGATCGGGCTTGGCGCAGCGGGAATTCTCTTCGCAGTAGCAGGGATTGCAGCTGCCGTCTACTTTTCGAAGTACGAGGAATGGGTGACGATACCGAATGCTCGTGCTTCACTCGTCGGTAATCTACGCGATCCGTCGAGCGCCCAATTCAGAAATGAGCGCCTCACTCCCAGAGGGACGCTTTGCGGGGAAATCAACGCAAAAAACGGAATGGGTGGCTACATCGGCTTTAGAAAATATATCGCCTACGGGGTTGGCGCCAACTACATCGAAAAGGATGGCGTGCTCGGCGAATGGTCGGGACAGGATTTTATTGAGAAGCTTGAGAAGAAGACGGAAATCCTAAAGTTGCACAATAAATGGGTTGAGGAAGGTGTGGCGGTCCCTAAGTATTCGGAAAGTGAAATTGAAGAGTTGGCCCGGGAGCGTTTGTTCGACGATAAATGGCGTGGCTTGTGCGAATCAACCTAATAGGGCAACAGCGAAGTAAGAAGCTACGACGCGCCCGATTGAGCCTGGCGCAACAATTGTCGAGATTTCATGCACGGTTGGCGGGATATACTCACCTGGCGATACGGCACGCTTAGATGCCGAAGTTGACCTCTTTATGCGCGAAGCCCACTACCCTGCCACCGGCGAACCGATCGTCTTCTTCGACTTCGAGACCACCGGCCTGTGCCCCAAGAAGGACTCGATCATCGAAGTTGCGGCCGTGAAGTACGTGCCTGGCGCGGATGACCACCCGCATATGACTCAGCTAATTTCGATTGATCGGCCCCTGCCTCGCTTTATCACGAAGCTGACCGGGATCACCGATGAAATGCTGCAGGCGTATGGCCGGCGGATGGACGCCGTGCTGGACGAATTTATCGAGTTCATAGGACCTCACCCGGTCGTTGCTTTCAACATCAACTTCGACGCGCGCTTCCTGAATGCTGCTATCGAGCGCCATGGCCGCCGTCCGATCCAGAACGCCGGGCACTGCGCGCTTGCCCGGGCCAGGGCTGCCTGGCCAGATCTGCCAAGTCACAAGCTCGTTAATATGGCGAAGCACCTCAACCTAGAAACGGGCGCCTCCCACCGTGCGCTGGACGACACACTGCTCGCCCTCGAGGTGTACTTTCGATCGTTCCACGTCAACAGCATGCCCGCCAAGGAAAAGCGCCCCGAGAAGACGATCGCGGCCGGCGCGCCTTCGGTCATTCCGACCATTACAGGGCCGCGGCAATTCAGGATCGAAGTGCTCGGGACGAGTCGCTACCAGGATGTGTTCGAAGCGGCCTGCGGCCCGCGCACCACAAAAGGCGCTGCACTTGACATTCAGGTGCAGCTGCGCGTCGAGACGAACTCGAACGCAGTTCGAGTGCTGCTGGCGGAAGAGATCATCGGCAACCTGTCGCCGCGCATGGCGCAAGACTTCAGGCGGGCGATCGTCGAAGGTGACCTGGCCGAGTTCAAGCATTTCGAATGTTCAGCCAAGATCCGCGGTGGAAAGGTCACTAGCTCGCCAGACGAGGGGCGCTACGTTATGTGGCTCGACATCCCGCAAGACGACGACTAATGCGCAGCGGCACGCCTGGATGACAGATGCTCCACCTCCACACCTCCTGACCTCATCTTTTTGTAATCAACTGCAAGCGCAACTGCTCTGACAAGGATGGTGTGTAGTGCTGTGCCAACACAGTGGTCGAGCTGCGTATCCCAGAGGGTCCCTAGAGCGCTTAGGAGAGCCAAAAAGGAACGTTATCGGACAGCAGATTCCTCATATTTGATGTAGACTTCAGCCATGTTCTAAGTTGCCCGCTACAGGGCAACGCGCTATGGACAAAGCTAAAAATTTAAAGTTATCAATAGCGGCAGTAGCACCGCTTGAATGCCTGGTGTCTGCGCATCATTGCACGCATAAGTCAGTACTGATTGAAGAAGAATGCGAACCTGGTAAGGCTGTGGCCTCAGGCGAAAAACAAGGAGTAAAGACATGAACGCGTATCCAGTAGCGAACCACATATTGTGGCGGGCTAACAAGGACGCCGCGGATATTTCGCCCATGAAACTGCAAAAAATGATGTACTTTTTGCATGGCTGGTATATGGCAATTACCGGGCAAAAGCTGATAGACGAAGGATTCGCAAGATGGACCTATGGCCCGGTAGTTCCTTCGGTGTATCGGGAACTGAAGCATTATGGTGCAATGCCAATTGATGACTACATTAAACAGTACGATTCGACAAGCGGCCAAGTCGTACCTTACTTTGTGGACACCAATAAATTGCCTCAATTTGAGTCAATCTTGGAGCAGGTGTGGCATCAATATGGTGGTCTAACTGGAATTCAATTGTCGAGCCTGACTCATGAATACGGTAGCCCTTGGTACTTAACAGAACCCAACGACGAAATTCCAGATTATCTTATTCGGGATGACTTTGTTAGACGGGCGTTTGCGTTTGCATAAAGTATGAATGAAGAGAATAGAGTTAATAAAGACGAAATCATAGGGCAAATCAAGCAACCCGACCCATCAGGTCCGACATTGGTAGTGGAAGGCTCGCCGCCTGAAGCAAGCGCAGTAGCTCATGGACTTAAAGCTACGGTAGTTCGGGACAAAGATGCGACCCCTGCCACTCCAGGGACGCAACTGGCATATAAAGAAGAATTAACAGCCGATGTGGAAAATAGGCGAGGTCGCTTGTCAAGCGACCTGCTCCAGCAAAGGCATAGCCTAATCGAGTTGCTGGTGAGCATTATTGTCTTGGTTATTATCGGTTTGTATCTTACCTTTGTCGTTACGATTTGGTGCCTTTTCCTTTCTAAAGAAGGCTTCCACAAATTGCCGGCAACAGCCGTAATTTTAGTTGGCCTTACCGGATCTATCCCAACGATATTAACCATCTCTTTGATGGTTGGCCTATTTGGCAAAGATAAGGAAGAGAAATCCTCGGTAGATACCGCATCGCTGGTAAAGATTGGCGGAGAACTTCTTAAATACCTTAAATCACATTAGTTGAATATGCGTTCTTAGCATGTCTCGAGCGGGCTTTTTTACTCACTCAGATAGAATAGGCCGTTCCTGCTCTGTCCTGACATCAGGCTGAAGTCCTCGCAAGAGGCCGCTATGCGCAGCAACAAAAGCACCAGTGCAATTAAGCCCGCCTCGTGCGGGCTTTTTTACGTCCGGGGCGTCGGCTTGCGTGTGCGGTAGCGGCCAGCCTGGCGCAGCACGAATCCGGCGATCGGTGACTGCCTCAAAGCTGGAACGGTCCCGGCTCGTGATGGCGTTTTCTTCTGCTCCAGCATTGTGGTCGGCACTGGAGCAACTGCCCCATCCAGGCCGCGCTGGGCCTTCTCGGCCGTCGATAATTTCGCGCGACCGATTCTCTCCTTTAGGTGCTCCAGCATGGCGGCCGTGATCTCGGCATCGCCCAGCCTGACAGCCCAACCCTTCTGCAGGGGGTACGGCACTCCGAATGCCTCGGCCTCGATGCGGGTCAGCGCTTTGACAGCGCCCCGCTTCTGCAGGTAGACCGCGAGGGTCAATTTTTTGGGCATTTCGGGCCTTTTTTATTTTGCACCCTCTATAGGTGCTGTTGACGTTCTTGTTCTTGGCTGTTCAGAGAGGTATTTCAGCTTCTCCGTTTTTTGCTTATCCCAGCAGAGCCTCGGTTCCAGAGCGGCACCCTCCCTAAAGGCCAGTCAAAAAGACTCGCTTTCGTGGAGAGCGCCTGCATCCCTTGCTTTCGCACTTCGGACACTTTCGCTTGTTCGCAGACTTCTCAGGTGCTTCCACCTGTCCCCCGGCGCGCTCTACGAACTACCACCCACGCTTTGCCCATGCCGGACGTCCTTGGCTCTTAATCCTGGGCGTCGGCGGTTTCCCCTCCCTGCCCCAGGCTTGCAATCAACCGAACTCGGCTGATGGAAGAATTTTACACATATTTTTACCTGTGGGTATATTTTTCTCTTGCGTTTGGTTTTACCCGAAGGTAAAGTAAGCAAATACAAAGCGAACTCACCAGCGGGAGCCAGCGATGCCGCAGACCAGCAAGCCGACCAACGAACAGGTGCGCAGCTGGCTGCAAAAGCGCCAGGCAGACAGATCGCCGCCGCCGGCGCCGGACGTGATCCTGAG
>Ga0213834_100655_pt1 | contig 14228 bp, 15 predicted proteins | sample SWPTP12_FD_160580 | JGI IMG/M metagenome (GOLD analysis project Ga0213834, IMG submission 160580) | Coastal seawater microbial communities from Marineland, Florida, United States - SWP TP1 #2 | ecosystem: Environmental > Aquatic > Marine > Coastal | place: USA: Florida | collected 2016-08-06 | reverse complement strand
GGCAATTTACATTGGCAGATGACAGCGTCAGTCTGGAAACCGTGAGGGGCAGGGATTTCAGGGTACTTCCGCTCGGACCACATCAGGTACAGAAAGCGCATTTGACATAATATAGATTATGCGAAGTTCAGGTTATCGCAGTTCATCTGGGCGGAATGCTGTGCCGCACCAGCTCTCGGAAGTAAATTTGACACTTCTTCGGAAGTGAATCTTTTAGATGCCCCATTTCGCAGCTTTCTAGCAAATTTACTTCCAGGCGCTTGAGCGCTTTGGCACCCTGAGCTTAGAGGATGCGTCAGCAATCTTCAACTGCATCGCTGTGATCACACATGCGTTCGCTCGCGGCACCGCGAAATCACTCCACTCCGGCTTTACCGTCCTTCTGGCCAGGTTCCTCGACACCGAACACAGCCTTGTCCAGCTTGGCTAGGCGTTCCTCCAACCCGATCGCGCCTTTTGCGCCGGCCAACTGGACCTCAAGCATGGCATTTTGCTGCCGAAGTTCGTTGCAAATCACCGTGGCCTGTTCGGATGCCTGCTCGGCCTCCGCAGCCTTTGCACGGCTATCAGCCAACTGCGCCTCCAGCACGGCGGCGCGGGACTCGACGGTCTGCAGTTGCTCGACCTTTCGCGCAAGGTTCCGGCTCGTCTCTCGCTCACGGTAAAGTGTCTGCTTGCTGGTACCGAGTTCGGTTGCCAGCGCTGCAGCCTCCTTGTTCAACCGAGTCAATTCTTCGAGCTTGACCGATATGGCAAGCTGCGCTTGTCTCAGTTCTGCCTGCACCTTTTGCACCTGCTGTTCGTGGCGGCGGTTCTCCTGTTCGCGCTGTCCCTTCGAGGCGGCTTGATAGTGTTCCAGCGCGTCGCGCGCGTGCCCGTGCTTTTCTTCCAGCGATGCCTGGTGCTGCTGCGCGTCCGCGAGTCTCTCGCCGAGATCAAGACTGCGTTGTTCGGCAATGTGTCTGGCGATTTGTTCGCCACCCAATTGATCTTTTAGTCTCGCAACATCCTGCTGCCTCGATTCTAATTGCCGGGAAAGTGCATCAAGCGCCTGCCGCGTGTCGGCCAGTTGGGCTTCCAGTCCGGATTGCACACGCTCGTGCGCTGCCTGCTGTTCGGCCATCTGGGCGTGTATCGCTTCGGTCTTGGTGGCGGCTTCGCCCTGGAGCTGCTCGGCGAGCTGAGCGACCAGTGCCAGGATGGCATCACTGACTGAAGGACTCTGACCGCCCTCCTCGGCTTCGATCTCCCGCAAGTACTTGTGGATCGTCGTTTTGGACCCGGTATTCCCGAGCGCCGCGCGGACGGAATCGATGGATGGACGGCCCCCTTGGGAAACCAGCGCATCCCGCGCCCGTTTCACGTCAGAAAAATATACTCCAGCGCGTGCCATTTGCAGTCTCCGGGAAATAACGTACTAAGTTACATACTACTGTAGTACATATTGGTGTCGCGCTCGGAGCGGTTCAAGAAAGCCGATTTGCTGACGTTGGATAATCAAGAATTATCCCGTCTGAATAGTTGGAATCGTCACTTTGGTGCTGAGCCGTTGGGTAATCCCCCCACAAAAAGAGCGCGATCAAAAGTAGAATTTTCTACTTAAGACACAAAAAACTCTACATGAAGACCTCCCGCTTTACCGACAGTCAGATCATCGCCATCCTCAAGCAAGCCGAAGCCGGCAGCCCAGTACCGGAGCTGTGCCGGGAGCACGGCATCAGCAACGCCACGTTCTACAAATGGCGCTCCAAGTTCGGCGGCATGGACGCCTCGCTGATGGCACGGATGAAGGAGCTGGAGGAGGAAAACCGGCGTCTCAAGAAGATGTACGTCGATCCGTAACGGTACAACGAGAACTACTGCGTAAGAGTCGGGAGTGCAAAGGACCCAGATCAGTTCGCTTTGAAAGAATGATTTATGGAAAATTGAAGGCCCGGAGCTGTAAACCTGTTGATTTGGTCCTGTGTTTAGGAAATGCCTTGCTGCTTCAGTCGACGATATAAAGTTCGTTCACTGATACCCATTTGCTCTGCCAGTTTTTTTCGTGTGCCGCTTAATGTAGGCGGTACATCGGCTGGGGCGCCGACGGTCACTTGCGCGAGGTTACTTTGCAGAGTAGCTGGGACTGTTAATGGCACCGGTAAATGCTCGACGCGAATCATGTTGTCGTCGGCGAACAGGCTCGCGCGTTCGAGGACATTACGCAGTTCGCGCACATTGCCTGGCCAGGGTCCGCGCTGCAATAATTCCATGGCATCGGCGGCGATCGTCAGTTTGCGTTCCCCTGACGACATCCGTCGCAGGAATGAATGGACCAGCAGCGCAATGTCGTCAGGGCGCTCGCGTAGCGCCGGCAACAAAATCGGAAATGCACTGATACGGTAATACAAGTCTTGTCGAAACTCCCCCTGCTCCATCATTCGATCAAGCGCCTTGTGAGTCGCAGCCACCAACCGGAACGTTGCATGCTGAATTTCGACGCTGCCGACACGCCGGTAAGTACCAGATTCGATCAAGCGTAGCAATTTCACCTGCATCGAAAGCGGCACATCGCCTATCTCGTCCAGAAACAATGTGCCGCCCTGCGCGGTCTCGACCAGCCCTGGTTTGCGTGAAGTGGCACCGGTGAAAGCGCCTTTTTCATGTCCGAACAGCTCGCTCTCGAATAACGTCTCGGTCAACCCGGAGCAATCAACGACGACAAAAGGCCCCGCCGACCGATTGCTCGCTTCGTGCACGGCGCGTGCGAACAATTCCTTGCCGGTGCCCGATTCTCCGAGCAGCAATACCGGCAGCAAAGACGGAGCGACACGTCGCAAAGCGCCAAGCGCATGATTAAACGCGGTCGAGCGACCAACCAGTCCTTCGTCGCTGGGGCGGGCGGAAGCACTGCGCACGACTTCCAGACGTTCGACATACGCGGTAATGGTGCCGCTTTTATCAAAAATGGGACGCAGTTCAACTGCGACATGCTCGGGGCCCCGCGGAGTATGGTGAATATGCAACACGCGGTCCGGCCCGCGCAACTCTTGCGCCTTTTTCATTGGGCAATGCTCACCAGCCTGATCGCATGGCACGTCGTAATGATGCGAAATCCGATAACACTTGTGGCCGATTACGGGCTTGTCGACATGGCCAAAATTTCGCTGATAGGCAATATTTGCGGCCAGGATGTTGTATTCAGGGTCGAGCACGATCATGGGATGCACCTCGTATTCAAGAAACGAGATCAAAGATTGCACCGTGGTTGGCATGGCAGACGACGGTGGCGCGGCAAGCTTGCTCGGCATATTTAGCTCCTGTTAATGACACATGGTGTCGCACCACTGCCACTCTGTCAAATGGCACTGCCATTGGCAGTATGATGCTGCCAAAAATGCCGTGCGATCCGGTGCACTGATTTAAATGACATTTAAAATCAACGACCTAAAATATTTTTCTTTGGTGAAGTTTGTTGGCACGGCTCTTGCAATGAAGAAGGATGCACGATACATAAGCAATTCACCAAGGATGAAAATCATGACCAGTCAACCACTTCATATCGAAGGGTTCTTCGACCCCGCTACCAGCACGGTGAGCTACTTTGTAATGGACCCGTCTACGCGGCTGTGCGCCCTGGTCGACAGTGTGCTCGACTACGACCCTAAATCCGGCCATACGAGTACGGCGTCGGCCGACCGTTTGATTGCTCTTGTCAAGGAACGCGATGCCAAGGTCGAATGGATATTGGAAACTCATGTCCATGCCGATCATTTGACAGCAGCGCCTTACCTGAAAGAACAATTGGGCGGCAAGATCGGCATCGGCGCACAGATCGCCACCGTGCAGAAAGTGTTCGGTACGCTATTCAATTCGGGCGCCGACATGGCGCGTGACGGCAGCCAGTTCGATCACCTCTTTACGAACGATGAGCAGTTCTCCATCGGAACGCTTGCATGTCGCGCGCTGCACACGCCAGGCCACACTCCGGCCTGCATGACCTATGTGGTCAGCAATGGCAGCGAGCGCGCGGCGTTTGTCGGCGACACACTGTTCATGCCGGACTACGGCACTGCGCGTTGTGATTTCCCAGGCGGCGATGCCAGAACCCTGTTCCGCTCGATTAACAAGGTGTTGAGCTTGCCGGAGGACACCTTGCTGTACATGTGCCACGACTACCAGCCGGGCGGGCGCGAAGTGCGCTATGTCAGTTCCGTCGGCGAAGAGCGCACCAGCAATGTCCATGTACGCAACGGCATTACCGAAGAGGAGTTTGTTGCCATGCGCAGCAAGCGGGACGCGTCACTCGACATGCCGACGCTGATCCTGCCTTCGGTACAAATCAACATGCGTGCGGGGCATTTCCCCGAGCCGGAAGAGAACGGTATCCGTTACCTGAAAATTCCCCTAAACGCGGCCTGAAACTACAGCACAGCTGTAAGGAGACAACCATGGAAATACATCACTTAGCGCCGGACCTGTCGGTTTCCGCCCAAATACTTCCGCAGCAACTGGCAGCGATCAGAGAAGCCGGCTTCTTGTCCATCATTTGCAACCGGCCCGACGGCGAGGGCGGTGACCAACCCTTGTTTGCTGAAGTTGAACGCGCAGCACTGGCGATGGGAATGCGGGCCTACTATCTGCCGGCGGAGTCGGGCAAAGTCACCGATGAACAGGGCGTGGCGTTTGGCGACCTGTTGGCGCAAGCGTCAAAACCGGTGCTGGCCTACTGCCGCACCGGCATGCGTTCGACCACCATGTGGGCGCTGTCGCAGGCCACGCAATTGACACTGCCGCAGATCGTTGAGGCGGCTAAAAAGGCCGGCTTCGATATGAAGGGGGTCGTGCGGCGCATCGTCAATCACGGTCGCACGCCTGTCGATGCAGCCGAGGTGGCGCACGCAGTGGTCATCATCGGCGGCGGCGCAGCCGGAATTGCCACGGCTGCGAGCCTGCTGGCACGTCAGCCTGGGCTGGATGTGGCCATTATCGACCCCGCCGACATCCACTATTACCAGCCCGGCTGGACGCTGGTTGGCGCGGGCGTCTTTGATGCACCCGACACAGCGCAGACGATGGCGTCGACCATCCCGCGTGGTGTGCACTGGATCAAGGCTGCCGTGGCGGCATTCGAGCCCGAGCGCAGTGCAGTCATCCTGGATGGTTGCCGGGTGGTCAAGTATGAACAATTGGTGGTCTGTCCTGGCCTGAAGCTGGACTGGCACGCCGTCGACGGCCTGTCGGAAACCCTTGGGCGTAATGGGGTGACCTCGAACTATCTTTACCATCTGGCGCCGTACACCTGGGAACTGGTGCAAAAACTGCGCGGTGGTCGGGTCATCTTCACGCAGCCACCGATGCCGATCAAATGCGCCGGCGCGCCGCAGAAAGCGATGTACCTCTCGGCAGATCACTGGAAGCGCAATGGGGTACTTGACAAGGTCAAGATCGAATTTTGCAGCGCCGGTGCAGTGCTGTTCGGCGTTGCAGCCTATGTTCCGGCGCTGATGGAATACATCGACGCATACGGCGTTGAACTCAATTTCGGCAACACGCTGGTCAGCGTCGACGGACCAGCAAAAACGGCCATCTTCAGCCGCCTTGGTCCTGATGGCGCCAAAGAATTGATTGCACGTTCCTTCGACATGTTGCATGTCGTACCGCCCCAGGTTGCACCGGACTTCATCAGGATCAGTCCCCTCGCCGATGCCGCTGGCTGGATCGACATCGACCCGGCAACGCTGCAGCACAAGGGGTGGGCCAATATCCACGCACTTGGCGACGTGGCCAACTCGGGCAACGCCAAGACAGCCGCGGCGGCGCGCAAGCAGGGGCCTGTTGTTGCCCACAACGTGCTCGCCGCGATGGGCAAAGCGAACGGCGTCGCCCACTACGACGGCTACGGTTCATGCCCTTTGACGGTCGAGCGCGGCAAGATCGTCCTGGCCGAATTTACCTATGGTGGCAAGGTCGCGCCCAGCTTTCCCTCCTGGCTGATCGATGGGACACGCCCGTCAAGACTGGCCTGGCTGCTCAAGGAACGTATCTTGCCGCCGCTTTACTGGAAGGCAATGCTCAAAGGACGCGAGTGGATGGCCAAGCCTGAGTTGGCGGACCGATGAAACCAGGACAGCAACCGGAGTCGACCCGATGACCATCATCGTCCTGCTGGGGTTCACAGTCGGCGTGATCCTTGCGCTTACCGGCGCTGGCGGCGGCATCCTGGCCGTCCCATTGCTCGTCTTTGGCGCGGGCTTGAGCATGGCAGAAGCGGGCCCCATTGGTTTGCTGGCCGTCGGTCTGGCGGCGGCGTTGGGCGCGGTGATGGGGCTTAAAAGCGGGACGGTTCGCTATAAGGCAGCCACGCTCATTGCCGGTGCGGGGATCATCTGCTCGCCGCTTGGCCTGTGGCTGGCGCAACGTAGCCCCAACCGACCGCTGACGATCGCCTTCTCGTTTGTCCTGCTGTACGTTGCCGTGCGGGTTTTTCAACGCGCCATGAACGACGGCGCCACCCACCCGTCGCAGGAGAATGCGTCAATGAGCAAGGCGCCACCGCCGTGCCAACTGGACGCTGAGCGGGGCAAGCTGCGCTGGACCGCACCCTGTGCGCGTGCGCTCGCGCTGTCCGGCGTTGTAGCTGGAACCCTGTCCGGTTTGCTCGGGGTCGGCGGCGGCTTCGTCATGGTGCCGGCACTTCAGCGCTGTACGAACCTGGCCACGCAGTCCATTGTGGCTACGTCTCTTGCCGTCATTGCCCTCGTGTCGATTGCCGGTGTGGCCGCCAGTGCTGCATCCGGGCACTTGCAATGGGCAATTGCCTTGCCATTTGCTGCAGGCGCTCTGGGAGGGATGATCGGCGGCCGCTTGATCGCGGCAAAGCTGTCCGGGCCGAATCTACAAAAAGCGTTTGCGATTGTTTCCGCTGTGGTCGCCGTAGCTCTTTTTATTAAGGCAATTTCAGCATGAATAGGACGCCGGTAACGGTATTGCGGCCGGCGTGCTCCTCACGTTCCACATTGCCCGGCAATCAAGTTTTGGAGAATATATGTTTGGCTTCAGCGCGTTAGAACTGTCACGTATCCAGTTCGGTTTCACCATCTCGTTTCACATCATTTTTCCGGCAATCACCGTCGGACTGGCCAGCTTTCTGACGGTCCTCGAACTGCGTTGGCTGCAAACAGGAAAAGCGGTCTACCTGGATCTGTACCACTACTGGATCAAGATTTTTTCGGTCAACTTTGGCATGGGCGTGGTCTCCGGCCTTGTCATGGCTTACGAATTTGGTACCAACTGGAGCGGCTTTTCCACCTTCGCCGGCGGCGTTACCGGGCCGCTTCTCGCTTATGAGGTGTTGACCGCCTTCTTCCTTGAAGCCGGCTTTCTTGGCGTAATGCTGTTCGGCTGGGAAAGGGTAGGACGCGGTCTGCACTTTTTTGCCACGGCCATGGTGTCACTCGGCACGCTGATTTCGACCACATGGATCCTGGCCTCCAACAGCTGGATGCAGACACCGCAGGGCTACGAGATCATCAACGGCAGCGTAGTGCCGACGGATTGGTTGAAAGTGATTTTCAACCCGTCGTTTCCCTACCGCCTGCTGCACATGAGCACTGCTGCCTTTCTCGCAACGGCGCTCATCGTTGCAGCCGCTGCGGCTTGGCACTTGCTACGAAAAAACGATAACCCAGCCGTGCGCAAGATGCTCTCCATGGCGATGTGGATGCTGGTCATCGTCGCGCCAATACAAGCCATGATCGGCGACGCCCATGGTCTGAACACACTGGAATACCAGCCAGCAAAACTCGCGGCCATCGAAGCACACTGGGAAAATCATGGCGATGACGCGGTGCCATTGATCCTGTTCGCGATTCCCGACATGGCGGCCGAAAAAAATCATTACGAAGTCGCGATCCCGCGAATCGGCAGCCTGATTTTGACGCATACCTTGGAAGGCCAGATTCCTGGATTGAAAGAGTTTAAAAAAGAGGACCGGCCGAACTCGACGATTGTCTTTTTCACCTTCAGGATCATGGTGGCACTCGGGGTAGCGATGATACTGCTCGGTCTCTGGGGTGCTTATTTGCGTATGCGTAAGACGATGTACCAGTCACGCTGGTTCTTGCGCGCAACGCTCATGATGGGCCCGGCAGGCCTGATTGCCATTCTCGCAGGCTGGTTCACCACCGAAATCGGGCGTCAGCCCTGGGTGGTCTACGGCCTGATGCGGACCGCCGATGCTGTTTCCGCTCACGGCGCTGCGCCACTTGCCTTCACACTCGCGTTGTTTATCGTTGTCTATTTTTCGGTATTCGGCACCGGTGCTGCCTACCTGCTGCGCCTGATACGCAGGGGGCCACAGCCGTACGACGACAAGCGCAACCACACCACCGGTGGACCAGGTCACAGTCATACCCCCGCACGGCCATTGTCGGCGGTGGACGATGATGTCGCGGTTCACGTTTTACCGTCAAACGACCGGAGCTAAGCAACATGGGTATCGATCTCTCCATCATTTGGGCCGTGATTATTTTCTTTGGCGTGTTCATGTACATCGTCATGGACGGCTTTGACCTCGGCATCGGCATTCTATTTCCGTTCGTGCCGGACCGACACGAACGCGACGTTATGATGAATACCGTGGCGCCTGTTTGGGACGGCAACGAGACCTGGCTTGTGCTCGGTGGAGCCGCATTGCTGGCCGCTTTTCCGCTGGCCTATTCGGTCATTCTCACCGCACTGTACCTGCCGCTGATCTTCATGCTTTTGGGCCTGATTTTCCGCGGCGTGGCCTTCGAATTTCGTTTCAAGGCGCGTGACCACGAGCGGCATGTCTGGGACAAGGCATTTATTGGCGGTTCGTTCACCGCTGCGTTCTTCCAGGGCGTTGCCCTGGGCGCCTATATCGACGGCTTTCCGATGCAGGGCCATGTCTACGTTGGTCACGTGCTCGACTGGTTGCGGCCATTTCCACTGCTGTGCGGACTCGGCGTGATCGTCGCCTACGGCCTGCTCGGCAGCACGTGGCTCATCATGAAAACCGAGGGCGATTTGCAGCGACGTATGCTGCTGCTGACGCGGCCGCTGCTGGCCCTGGTGGTTGCAGCGATTGGCGCCGTCAGTGTCTGGACGCCATTCGTCAACCCGAGCGTCACGGCGCGCTGGTTCAGCTTTCCCAACATGCTGTGGTTCGCGCCGGTGCCGGTATTGCTCGCCGTGAGCGTGGTCCTGCTGCTGCGCTTCGTCAGCGCCAATTCGCAGCACCACGGCGCATTTACAACCGCACTGGCCATCGTCTTCCTTGGCTATACGGGGCTGGCGATCAGTATCTTTCCAAACATCATACCGCCGTCGATCACCATCTGGGATGCGGCATCGTCACCGCAAAGCCAGGGTTTTACGCTGGTGGGGACGCTGTTCATCATCCCATTTATTCTCGGCTACACGATCTGGTCGTACTACGTATTTCGCGGCAAGGTGAAAATTGGCGATGGGTACCATTGATATGCGCCATCCTCGTCAATCAGGCAAAGTCCCCACACCGCCAGGCAAGGGGCGGGTGTGGGCCAAACGCGTCGGCTGGCTCGTGCTGATTTGGGCGCTCAGTGTCATCGCACTTGGCCTGGTCGCAGGCGCCATGCGTTTGTTCATGCACTCGCTAGGCATGCGTTGAGATGCGAGATAGCGCCCTGGGTGTCTGCGCCGACGATTTCTGCGCGATCAGCGTCATTTTCTCTACCGAATTCAATCGAAAGGTGTTCATGGCTTACACAGAAAAATTCCAGCAGCTCGCAGATGGGGCACGTCAACGGGTGACCGAGGTATCGCCTCTTGATGTTGATACCCTGGTGGCCGCGGGCGCCATCGCACTCGATATACGCGACAAAGATGAGCACGATGTCGATCTGAATCGCCCCGGGTTTTGTAGAGAATGAAATGGACGCCTCCCCCCCCCGTACTGAAGAAGAGAAGTCGAGAACAGCAGGAGGGAAGGAAGCGAGGGCTAGCAGGAATGGCGGACCCTCGCGGGCCAACGGCGTCAAAAGCGCCTAAAGTGAAAGTCTCAGAGCTTTCAGGCTAACCGGAGGACATCATGAATGCTACTCTCAAAACGGTGGTCGGTGTCGATACTGCCAAAAGTGTGTTCCAGGTGTATACCGTTGAGCAGGCAACAGGCGAAGTGATCAACAAGCCCATCAAGCGCGGCGTGAGGCCGTCGAACTGGCCACGCTGGAATGGGTGTCCTGGTTTAACCACCACCGCTTGCTGGAACCGCTCGGCTGTATACCGCCAGCCGAAGCTGAGGCAAACTATTACAAGCAACTGAGCAGTCAAACCGTCCCGGCCTGACTCACACTAACCGGCCTCCACGAAAGCCGGGGCGATTCAGTATGACCGGATAGTCGCGCTCGGGATGTCTACTGGTCGCTGCGGCGACGCGGAGAAGTTGACGGACCTGCCCGGCTGGAACGTGGTGGCTTGGGCCATGAACCTCTGAACAGGATGGATTGGGAACGGATTCAGAAGGACAACTATGCAGGCTCTTTTTCGAGCAGAGCACCACCTGATTGCTGAGGTCCTCGCAAAAGTCAGACGCGCAGCAACATCGGCGAAGTAACAAACTTAGTTCCAACTACTTCGATCTAACAGTTTTGCTTCCAAATCCGAGAAGTAAAACTGTTAGATGGCGTGAACCCTGCTGTCGCCTCTCCTATGCACTCATCGCGTACGCGTCTAACAATATTACTTCTGAGAGCTCAGGCCGCACCACGCTCGCCGCTCTCACTTTTCTCCATCCAGCGCCTTCACCGCTTTTTCCAGCGCACGTACTTTCTCGCGCATGCTGGACAGGTTGCGCACCAGCACGGCGACGCGTTCCCAGTCGGCATTCCTGGCGACGGGAAAATAGCCCGTATACCGGCCAGGTTCGCTAATGGAGTTCGGCACCATCGTGGCGGCCGTGATGTGCACGTTGTCGACGATCTCGATGTGGCCGTTGATCATGGCCGCGCCGCCGAAGGTGCAATGGCGTCCGATCCTGGCGCTGCCGGCGACGCCGACGCAACCGGCCATGGCTGTATGGGCGCCGATGTGGCAGTTGTGGCCGATCTGGATCTGGTTGTCGAGCTTGACTCCGTCTTCGATCACGGTATCGTCGAGCGCGCCGCGGTCGACCGTCGTATTCGAACCGATATCGACGTCGTCGCCGATGACGACGCGGCCGGTCTGCGGAATCTTGATGTATTCGCCATCTTCCACGGCGAAGCCAAAACCGTCGCCGCCGATGACCGCCCCCGAATGGATGATGCCGCGCGCCCCGATGATGCAGCGCGCATGGAACGTTACGTTGGCGAACAGGTGGGTGCCCTCGCCGATGACCGCGTCGCGCCCGATGTAGCAGCCGGCATCGACGGACGCGCCGGCCTTGATGGCAGCACCCTCCTCGACCGTCACGTGTGGGCCGATCTGGGCCGTGGGATCGACCTGCGCGCTGGCGTGCACCGCCGCCGTCGGATGGATACCCGGTTCGGGTGACGGTACACCTCTGGAAACGAAATACTGGGCCGCCCTGGCGAACCAGGCATAGGGATTGGCGCTGACAATGCGCGCGCCGGCGAAGCTGGCGGCCACCGCGGGTTCGTCCGCAGGCGACAGGATCAGCGCCGCGGCCCGGCTGTGCGCGGCGAGCGCCCGCAGCTTGCTGTTGCTGAGAAAACTGATGTCCGAGGCGCCCGCACGGTCCAGCGGGGTGATCGCCGTGACTTCGATGTCGGCATCGCCCTCCAGCCGTCCGCCGAAACGCTCAACCAGCTCGCCTAATCGGGTTCCCATGCTGTCCGCCTTACGTTGGTGTTGTCGGTGGCACTTGTCGGATTCGAAGGTTGGACAGGTTTTCCGGCTGGGCGGTTCCCTCACTGCGAACGCGCCCTAATCCTTATCAAGCGACCACGAACCCAACATGACCCTTACAATCAATGCAAGCCAAACCACAGGAGCAATCATGCGCAAGACCACACTTCCCTCGGGCGAGGAAGTGCCCGTGCTCGGCCAGGGCACCTGGGGTTTCGGGGAAATTCCCGCAAGCCGCGCAAACGAAATCGGCACGCTGCGGTTCGGCATCGACCTCGGCATGACGCTGATCGACACGGCCGAAATGTATGGCGACGGCGCGGCCGAGGAAGTCGTTGGCGAGGCGATCGAAGGACGCAGGAATGACACCTTCATCGTCGACAAGGTGCTGCCACAGAATGCGACCCGCAAAGGAACCGCCGCGGCCTGCGAGCGCAGCCTGCGCCGTCTCAAGACCGATCGGATCGATCTCTACCTGTTGCACTGGCGCGGCACGGTGCCGCTGGCGGAAACGCTGGCGGGTTTCGACGACCTGGTACGCGCCGGTAAAATCCGTTACTGGGGTGTGAGTAATTTCGACGTGCCGGACATGCAAAAAGTCGCCGCGCTGGCGGGCGGGACGGCGGTGGCAAGCAACCAGGTGCTCTACAACCTGACGCGGCGTGGCATCGAATATGACCTGATGCCCTGGTCCACGCAGCGCACAATGCCGATCATGGCCTATTCGCCGCTGGAACAGGGACGGCTGATGGAGGCCCCCGAGATCGGGCGCATCGCCGCTGCGCATGCCGCCACGCCCGCGCAGATCGCCCTGGCCTGGGTGCTGCGCAATGAAAGCCTGATCGCGATCCCGAAGGCCAGCACGCGCGGGCATGTCGAACAAAACCGGACCGCGCTGGATATACACTTGACGCCGGCCGAGCTTGCCGTACTGGACCGGGCGTTCCCGCCGCCCGGCCGCAAGATGCCGTTGGAGATGATTTAAACCCATCCTGATGCTGAAACAGAGCGAGGTCGACCGTCGGCTCGGTTTGATTGCCCCCGACCGGATGGTTTGGCACTATAATTCCATACTTATCGAAATATCGAATTAGGCGCGACAATGGATACCAAAGCAGTATTGAGGGCGCTGGCGGCCCTGGCCCAGGAGAGCCGGCTCGCCGTCTTTCGCTTGCTGATCCAGGCCGGTCCTGCTGGCCTTGCTGCCAGCAAGATCGCCGAACAGCTCGCCATTGCGCCTTCCTCCCTTTCCTTCCACCTGAAGGAGCTGTCGCAGGCCGGACTGCTGGCGTCGACGCAGGACGGACGCTTCGTCATCTACACGGCGAACGTGGACGCGATGAATGGCCTGATCGGTTTCCTTACTGAAAACTGCTGCGGCGGCCTGCCTTGCGGCGCTCCCATCCCATTAAAGAACTGTCCATGAACGTACTGATCCTCTGCACCGGCAACTCCTGCCGCTCGATCCTCGGCGAAGCGACCTTCAACCATCTGGCCCCGGCGGGCTGGCATGCCATCAGCGCCGGCAGCAAGCCGGCGGGCTATGTGCATCCGCGTTCGCTGGCGCTGCTGGCGCGCGAGGGCATCGCGACCGAGGGCTATCACAGCAAATCCTGGGACGCGCTGCCGGTCACGCCCGACATTGTGATCAGCGTGTGCGGCAATGCCGCCGGCGAGGAATGCCCGGCTTATCTCGGTCCGGTGCTGCGCGCCCACTGGGGCGTGGAAGATCCGGCCCACGTCACGGGCAGCGACGAAGAAATCGACGCCGCCTTCATGCATGCCTACCGCACGCTACGGACCCGCATCGAGGCCTTGTTTGCCTTGCCGCTGGCCGAACTCCAGCAGGATCGCGCGCGCCTCAAGGCGGAGCTGGACCGCATCGGGACCCTGCCATGACGCTGGCCCGGCGCCTGGTGGCCGAGGGCCTCGGCAGCGCGTTCCTGCTGGCGGTGGTGGTTGGTTCCGGCATCATGGCCGAGCGCCTGGCCGGCGGCAACGTCGCGATCGCGCTGCTGGCCAACACCATGGCGACCGGCGCCGGACTGGTGGCCTTGATCCTCATGTTCGGCACCATCTCGGGCGCGCACTTCAATCCGGTCGTGACCCTGTCGGAGGCCTGGCAGAAGAATGTCCCGGCGCGCGAGGTGCTTCCCTACATCACGGTGCAGGTGGCCGGCGCCTTCGCCGGCGTGGCCGCGGCGCACGGCATGTTTGGCGAAGCGCTGTTCTTCGCATCAGGACACGCGCGCACCGGCCCGGCGCAATGGTCGAGCGAATTCGTCGCGACCTTCGGCCTGGTCGGCGTCATCATCGGCTGCTCGCGCAGCCGGCCCGCCATCACCCCCTTCGCGGTGGCGGCGTATATCACGGCGGCCTACTGGTTCACCGCGTCGACC
>Ga0213834_100649_pt1 | contig 14380 bp, 18 predicted proteins | sample SWPTP12_FD_160580 | JGI IMG/M metagenome (GOLD analysis project Ga0213834, IMG submission 160580) | Coastal seawater microbial communities from Marineland, Florida, United States - SWP TP1 #2 | ecosystem: Environmental > Aquatic > Marine > Coastal | place: USA: Florida | collected 2016-08-06 | reverse complement strand
TGGTCGCCGAGCTGGACCAGCAGGGCATCAACCCGCTGCGCACCAACGTGCTGAACATGGCCGACTTTGACGCCGCTGCTATCACCGGCTCGGAGGACCTGCTGCCGGCGCGCCTGAACGACCATGGCGACGTCGATTCGGTGTTCGATGAAGCAGTGGAACTGCAAACGGTGACGACGCGCGTGAAGGTGTCGGCTCGCAAGTGGGATGATGTCCTGGGCGAGATCGAGCGCAACACGCAACGCATGTTCTTCGAGTCCCGCGCTGCGCGCGAGGGCCGCGAGACCCCTGATTTCGTGCCGGACATGGAAGTGCCAGCGATCTACAAGTCGGGCGGCCCAGATGTCGTCGGCCCGATGACCAGCGCGATCCGCATGGTGCCGTCGGGCCTGCGCACCCGTGTCGAAAAGATGTTCGACGCCATGATGGTGATGATGCGCTCCTCCGACGCCGCACGCCAGGGCGCCAATGAGACCGTGGACGCCTCGCGCGCCAGGGACGAAAGCGGTAACCAGCTGATCACCCCGATGCAAGTCATCGAGCGCCGCCGCAACTGGCTGCTGTCGCATCTGCAGCACTTCATGCCTGGCCAGTACGTGATCGTTCGCGAGCGTCATTTCGGTATCGGCGAGGAAAAGGTCTTGAAGGGCGCCGTAACGTCCTTGACGCTGCCACCACGCGGCCGCGAGACGAACCTGGCGCGCTGGGTCGTCACCATCCAGATGGCGGGCTGGACGTCGCCACAGCGCTTCACCCTCGCTGACCTGTACAAGAAGCAGTTCACCGGCCTGGACCTGTGGCTGCCGGGCGCGGAGACGATCGACGACGGCCTGCTGAGCCGTGCAGTGCCGGAGGAGTTCAATGCCTACGTCGAGCGCGATCATGTGTCGAAGCGCTATGTCTTGTGCGGCAATCTGTTCCGTGCGGCCTCGATCGCAGCCAAGCACAAGATCGGTGCCGGCGCTGTGTTGCAGATGCCAGCAGAAGCGCCGCGCCGCGTCATCAACATCCGCCCGTACATGACCAAGGAATCGATCTATTCGACGGTTCCAGTCGAGCTGGCACCGGAAGGCGTGACGACGCTGTTCTGCTCGACCTGGTCGGCGCTGAACCGCCCGCCGTCGAAGAATGCCTTCTACTGGCAGGAGTTCCTGCGCTCGAACCTGGAGAGCCGCGCGCTGCACTCGTCGGCCGACTCGAAGAACGCCGACGTTTCGATCTACTGGCTGCCGACGCGTACCACCTTCCAGCAGGACATGGTTGAAGGCATCAGCGAGGAGGAGATGGACCAGCGCCGCAATGCGCGCACGCCGCAAGCCCAAACCGACCAGCTGCTGGCCGGCGTCGGCGCGCGAATCCGCAAGAGCCGGCTGGACCGCGATGAGCAGTCCGCCCTGGCCACTGCGATCAACGAGGAGCTCGGAGTCGAAGCGGTCAAGATCGAGCGCGGCCGCCAGGGCGCAGCGACGATCCGCGTCCTGTTGCGTTTTACCGACGCTGAGGGCAACCGCGACAGCGACGAGAAGATCCGCGACAAGCTGGCCGTCTTCACCCGCCACGTGATGCGCGCGACCGAAACTCGCCAGTTCTACTCGACCTCGCCTGCAATGCGCCTTCTGGCCATGGCCGTGACCGAACGCACTCGTGAGCAGTCCCGTGCGATCAGGGAAGCAGCCCACGAATCGCAGATGATGCGGCGCCAGATGCAGCGGCTCCATCTGAATGGTGAGGCCGACGACCAGCCGGCCGAGGCCGATCGCGACAGCGATTCGGATGAGCCTGGTGACGGGGACGGCGACGCGAGCGAGCAGCGCGCGGCGTAGCACCAGACGGCCGGGGAGAGGTTCCCCCGGCCGTAATTGCTTCCAATACAAGAAAAAGTAGTGCACAGTAGAAATTGTCGGCTATCAATTCAGCCTTCATTCTTGTACCATAGCCATCGTACGAAACAACATTTGGAATATAGACAATGCCTCGCACTGTAATCTTGGCCGAGAAAGCTGCTGTAGCGAAGGAAATCGCCTCCTTTCTCGCTCAGCAGCAGGGCGGCCGGTCGCGGCGTGATGATTGCGGGTACCGCCTTCCGAATGGCGATTTCGTGGGCTACACGAACGGGCACCTGATTGATATGGCGCCGATGGACGAGTACGTTTCGCCCGAACACGACTGGGTCGATCCGCTTGTCTACCTGCCGGTAATGCCCCTGGAGCACAAGCGCGCGCCACGGGCACGCAGAAACGAGGATGGTTCAGTAATGGTGCGCAATGGTGCCCCTGTCCCAGATCCGCTCTATGTCGCCATTGAGCGCGAGGTGCGCGAGGCAGACGTCATTATCAATGCCGGCGACAAGGGCAGGGAAGGGCAGCTCGTCATGGATGAGCTATTTCGCTCACTTGGAATCGACCCAGCAGCACCTCACGTGCTGCGCGCTGCCGTGACCGACATGCACCCAACTGCGCTGGAGAAGGCTTTCGCGCAGCTCACGCCCAACGGCTTGCCGCGGTGGCAGCTCTCGGGTGAGTCCGCACGGGCGCGCCAGGAAGGCGACTGGCTGGTCGGCTTCAACGGTTCTCGTGCTTACCAGTCCCTCCTGGAGGACAAGTCCGTCGCGGTGGGCAGGTTGAAGGGGCCGATTTTGTGGATGGCCGCCAAGCGCGAGCGAGAGATCGCTGCCTTCGTCCCGGTGCATTTCTACACGCCGGTGATTACCCTGGACGATGGTACGGAATTGCGCTGGAAAGCGCGGCCGGGCGCCGATCTGACCGAAGGTTTCGACGCTGAAGGCCGGATTACGAGCGAGGCCTTGGCCAGATCAATCGTCGACAGGATCAACGGCGGCTTGGAAGGGCGGTACGGGAAGGCCAGTGTCTGTCGCAAACGGAAGGCGCCGCCAATGCCGTTCACCAAGACGACCCTGGAGATGGAAGCAAGTCAGCGCCTGGGAATCCCGATGGAGGATGTTACCGAGGCGATGCACAACCTGTACTTGAAGCACCGGCTGATCTCTTATATCGGCACCGACTGTCCGTACATTCCCGAGACGATGCTGCTCGAAGCACGTGGGATCATGGCCGGGTTGTCGCCGATGTTCGGCAAGGTCATGCGCGGCGCCAATGCCGGCGGCCGGCCCGGTTCTGTGGATGATGCGAAGATCGGCGAGAACGAGCACCACGCCATCGTCCCACTGGGGACGCTGCCGGCGTCGGGCAAGGATCTGAGCGCGGCCGAACGCGAAGTGTTTGAAATGATCACGCATCGTTTTGCAGCGCAGTTTTACCCCGACTTCGAGTATGACGTCACGACGGTCGAGGTAGAGTTCGGCGGCGATGTGTTCGTGGCCGATTCCACCCAGGTGGTGCGTTATGGATGGACCGAAGCCGATCCGCAGCCCCCCGAGATGGATGTTGACGACGACGTGCCAGACCAGGCGCCTGCTGAGGCCGAACTCGAAGACGACAGCGAAGCGGAGGTGGCATGAACAAGCCAGTGAACATCAAGGCGGTGCGCGTGGGTGCCATCGTTGGCGCCGTATCCGCGCGCGTCGAGGTGACGCAGAGCTCGCCGCCGCCCAGCTATACCGAAGCAAGCCTGCTTGAGGACATGCTGTTCGCGTCGCGGCACGCGCAGAGCCCCGCGGACGCAGCCGTGCTGGAGGCAACGAACGGGATCGGTACGGCGCGCACGCGCAGCGAAGGCATCGTAGACCTGATCCGCAACAAGTCCTTGGCGCGCGAGGGCCGGGTTGTTGACGGCCGCCAGTGCACGGTCGTCGTCATGACGGAGGCGGGAAAGAAATTGGAAGCTGCTTTGCCGGCCGAGCTCAAGAGCGTCGGTTTGACGGCGAAGTGGGAGATGTTGTGTCGACGCATCGAAAGAGGCGAGGTGACCGCGGAGAGTTTCTTGACGGTCATCCGCAAATTCGTCGCTGCTGTGGTTGCTGATGCAAAAAAGCGGAAAGCGCAAGGTTTAATTGCAACCACGCCGGCCCGTGTCAGCCAAACTTAATCAACGGTAAATCCGTACATATTTGAAGGACAACCACACAATGAGAACGGAGCAAATAATGAAAACGCTGAACGGAGCTCGCCGCGCAATTGGCTTGAGCGGACAGGGTCTCGGCTGCAGCCCAGTCGTGATCGCCAATACGCTCAAGCAGCTTGATCGCGAGAAATGCTCCGAAGTGCTGCCGCTGACCGTGGCCGCGCTCCAGAGCGTGCTCGACAAGAAGATGCCTGTTTCGGAAAAGGTGGCGGCCGGCTCGCTGTCGGAGATCAACACCCTGCGTTCGAGCGTGCAGCAACGCATGGCGCAGGAGCAGCTCGAAAGCGCAGCCGAAGCCGACGACGAAGGATCGGACGAAGCCGCCCCTGGACGCCCAAGCTGACTGGAGCCAGCCATGTGTAGCATCAATCAAGGCTTGTCGATCGCCGTGCGTGCCCTGGACGAACTGCCAGCGGACCAGCAGGAGGTCTACAAAGCTCGGTATGTGGCGGAAGAAAGCCGCGAGCTGACTTGCCGTCGGCTCGGGATCGCGCCTGACCGCTACGACCAGCTGCTGAAAGACACATTGCGCTCGCTGCGCGGCATGGTCGCGGCAACGCCGCGCCATATGATCAGCGCGTAAGGAACAACATGCCCAAAATCGTCACAGATTTCGACAAGGATGTACCCGCGGACAAGTTCGTCGGGGAAGGTATTGATGCGTTCTCCGAGCGCGGCCGGGGCCTGATGTTTATCGAAATGATTTCTGATGTCGCCGGCGACTTGGCCTCACCAGGGTGCGAGCACTACGACGAGACGCTGGCTTGGGTCAAAGACCCGATCAACCTGGCCGCCTGGCTGCAGATCGTTGAGGCCTCGCCCTCCGTTGTGCCGTCGCTCCAAAATGCTTTCCTTGAACGTCCAGCTGAACTGAAGTTGGCCTGCGAATACCTGCACCGTTCGGCCTCGCGCACGGGCGATGGGCTGGAGCGCTTCATGCGCGCGATGGGGATGCCGTCGCACAGCAGCGGCTCGTCACTCGGCGACGCCGACGCCTTCGAGGAGATGGCGGACGTCTACGCGCTTTAATGACAGCCTGCGACCCTCGTCGCGGGCGCGACCTTGCTGGCCGTGCACGGCCAGCTCACCTGGAGAACAGATTGAACTTGATCGAAGCATTGCTCGCCACAGCCGAGCGCGACGACATCCCCGACGACCAGCGCACCACATACTGGCTCGACGGCGGTATCGCCTACCCTGACGAGGTGTACTCCGCACAGGGCTTCCTGCCCCTTCTCGCTCGTATGGCTGAGCGCAAGCTGATGCGCACGCTGACTTCGACGGATATCCACTGCGGTTTCTCCTATATCCCTGATCGCGCAGCGATTTTCGGTGAATGCCTGGTCGCGGCGGCGCCGACCAATGGCGTGCTCGAAGACAGTCTCCGGCTGGCGGCGCTCGCCGAGGCAGCTCGCGACGTCCTCGGTATGGGCAAGCCTGGCGTCATCGACATCACGCCGGTATTTGAATTTTTCCGGGCAATGCCCCGCGACCAGCGCAGCGCGCTGCGCCAGGTCGAAGACAAGGAACTGAAGCAATGGCCTCTGTACAAGGAACTGCAGCCCCTGCAGGCGGCATGAAGACCCGAGCGGCCGGCGCTTCCCCAGCGCAGGCCGCCATCGGCGCGGCAATGGAGCGGCATTTCCGCTCGGCCGCGGACGACTCGAAGCTCAATTACTCCCCCGCATGGACCGATGCAAAAATATCGATCAGGTACCTCAATCACATGAGCCCCCTGATGCTGGGCATCATCCAGCGTCCCGGCACCAACGCCAGCATGGAGGAGCGCAAGAGCGCGCTGGACTTCATGGTCACGTCGACCGACGCCCTGGCCAAGGTAATGGCCGACCGTCTCGCGGTCAGTCCGGACACCAAGGCTTTCGAGCGCGTTGAGCTCAACTCGATGCTGGCGCACATCGTCGGCAGGATCTGGGAAAAGTCGACGCCAGAGAACCAGCAATCCCAGGTCGATGAGTTCGTGCGGACAGTGGCATCGGTATTCGGCGACGCAACCTTCCTAAAAGGCCAGGAACAACACGCCGAGCGCATGATGGACAAGATGGGGTATCAGCGCATCGACTCCCCCGAGACCATGCAAACCAGGCTGCAGCTCGCGATGCACCAGGCCACGCTTCGCTTCTTCGAGGGGGTGACGGACGACCGCCTGCGCAATGGCAAGGGCATGGCCTTTACCTACGGCCAGAAGAAGGCCGACGTCGTCGCGGCAATGCAAGCTGATTTCTCGGACGCGCTGGGGACGTTTGTGGGCGGCATGTCGTTCGCGCCCTCACTGTCGAACGATCAGCGCGCCACCGTCATGCAATCGTGGATCCGCCACGCCTCGGAGATCTACCGCAGCGAATATGTGGCAAGTACCCAACGGGTGATGGAATGGTTCCGCGCCGGCCAGGCGGTCTCACAGGAGGACTTCGAGGCGCGATTCGCGCGTGCGACGAAGACTCTGCCGGATGTTTTGAAGAAAACACGCACTGTTACGCTTGAAACACTGTCCGATCTAGTTGCCGTGGCTGGCTTTGACGGCGTTCCGGAGCACACCGAGGGCGAGGCACCCCCACAGGTTGCCGGGCAATCACAGTAGCGCCAGAAATGTTTCCGTGCGACACTATCGCATTCCTAGAAAGGCCACGAAATGAAACGCCGCTTTTTTTTGCTGCCCGTTGTTCTGTTTTATGTACATAGCACATCAGTCGCGGGCGCAGCCACATGTAACGAATTCCGCGCGGACCTGCAGTCGATCCAGCAGCAGGTCCGCCAGATCGAGTACAACCGTTCATCTTCGGGCTTGAATGCTGTTCAGCAGGCGTCTCGCGTCGTGAAGTCCAGTTGTCTCGACCAGCTCTCGGCCCTTGATATGACCTCCTTTGGATTCACGCCAGGTGCATCGGCCATGATCACGAAGCTGGGCAACCAGGCGTGCCAGAAGCTGTCGCAGGAACTGTCGCAGCAGATCAATGAAGTGAATCAGAAAGCTACCCAGGGCATCAACGGCGCGATCAACGGCGCCGGGATTCCGGGCGTCTCATCGGGCTCCCTGGGCTCCCTGGGCGATTTCGGTGGCGGCCTTCAGCCGTCGACGACGATGGCCAGCGAACCTACGATGACGAGCCAGGCAGCCAATATGGTGACCGACGCCTGGGACAAGCTCAAGAACCTGATCCTGCCATAAGGGCGACCATGCAATTCAAGAAAACCATCCTGGCAGTGGCCGCTACTGCCGCGCTCACGACGTCATTGCCTACTTTCGCCTTGGGCGATTCCGCTGTCCTGGCGCCCCTGATCACGCTGACCAACACGGCTGTTGCCGGGACCACGGCGGCAGTTACGGCCGGTTTCACCTCCGTGACCCAGTATCTGATGCGCCTGGAGAACACCATGAGCGCGAACTCGGCGAAAGTCGCGAATCAGATCGCCGAATCGGGGCAGAATCAGGTTGAGCGCAACATCGACATCGAGCGCTCGAAGCAGGCCGCGCAGCTTGAACGCTCCACGCGCATGCCGCTGGACCCTTGCGCCAATGCGTCGCGCGGGTTGGCCGATCCAAACTTCGACCGTATCAATCCAGGCCTCCGGGGCAGCGACGGCGGCGCATTCGGGCCACGTGGCTCAGGCGGTGGTGGCGGCGGTGGCCGGCCGTCGTCGGGCTCCTCGTCGATGGACAAGGCAGTTGCGATCGCACGTAATGACGAGTTCGCACCCCCGCCAGAGGTTCAGGCAGTGATGGCGCAGCGCGGCGCCTGCGAGGCGTATGCGAGCGGCAAGGTACGCGCGCAGTCGTGCACCTGGGCTGGAACCTCGCCTTCCTTGTCCACCGGCCTGCCGGACGCTGATATCCGTGCGTCGACCATCTTCGACGGCGCCCAGACCGTGGCCGACCAGGGAAAGGTTTCGCTCTCGTTTAACGAGAAGCAGCTCGCGGCCGCCACAGCCTACGTGCGGAACCTGTCGGCTCCAGTACAGCTGCGTGACCTGGCCAAGATCGAAGCCCAGACTGACGAAGGTCGTCGCTACCTGGCGCTGCGCGACAGCTACCAGTCGCGCGTCGACCTGGCGATGCGGCCGGTCGAAGAGTGGGTGAGTAATCGGACGAAGTATGCGGCGACCATCCCGATCCTGAAAGCCATGCAGGAAGGCGGCGGCGCGGCGGCCAAGTATCTGGCGCAGCATTTGCCACAGGCAGCCCCTGACTGGCAGTCGAAGGGGATCTCGCTGCATCACCTGCAGTATCTGGACGCAGCGCGTCGTTACGACAACCCGGAATGGATCAAGGAGATCGGCGCCAGCGACGAGGCGACCCTCCAGCGCGAGCAGCTGCTAATCTCCGCGCAGATGGCCAGCTTGATGTCGAAAAGCCTGATGGAGACCCAGAAGACGAATGCTCTCCTGGGCGCCGTCTACCAGGCCTCGCTCAATAAGGACTTCATGCCCGAACTGGCCGCGCAGCATCGGAAGGCGACATCGACGCGTTGAGCAAGCGGCCCCGTTTTCGGTGCCGAAAGTGCGAATCTCCATAAGTACTAAGGACGCGATTCGGATGGCCGGTCGCGTCTTTACCTTAGGAGAAACCATGTTCAACACAACAATCGGCGATACCATCGTCATTAGCCGCCCGAGCGGCACCATCGAGACCTACACCCTTGAGGGTGGACGAGAGGTCGTCTTCCGTGATCAGCGCGGCTTCCCCCACACCAAGGTATTCGAGCGTGAGTACATCGCGGTGAGGGTGCTGAGCTAAAGCCAGCAGGGCGCGCCACTGCGCGCGCCACGCCGGGCGTTGCGAGACGCTCGGCTTCGTCCGTATGATCGCCGGGCAGAGCTGCCTGGCGCCAATGCCAGCCACCGGCGAACTGGAGAATATATCGTGAGTGTGCACGTTGTTGAAATAATGCCGGGTAAGTTCAAGAAGGGCGGGCGCAGAAAGCGCCGTGAGGCCGCCGTGGCAGCGAGCGCGGCTGCGCCGCAACTGGTCGCGCCAGCGCCGGTGAGAGAGTCGGCGCCAGTGTCTGCGCCAGCGCCAGGCGTCGACGCACCGAAACGCTGAGGCTCGCGGGCCACGCCGAGCAACCACGCCCGAGGCGACATGGTTGAATCTCCACGTTCCTCATGTGAGGTGTCGAGATTTTGATCGGAGTGGTGATGAGTCAGCGAAACAATCAGCAGGTGGTCTTCCTGGAAGCGTATGCAACCGGGCTGGGCATGGGTGGTGGCGGTCCGTCGTACGCAAAGGTCGTCGTCGGGAGCCATTTTCCAGCCCAGCTGCTGCGCCTGCAGGGCCTGTGCGAGAAAAACGAGTTGAACGAAGTGCGGATCTCGTACGCCCCGGATAGGTGGGGCCCCGCGGGCGTGGAAGACGAGATGCGCATGGAGTCGCCGGAGCTGGTCGTCTCCAAGACGAGCTTCTGGTTCACCGATCGCGGTCGGCATAGCGATGGTCACGTCGAAACGCGTTTGGAAAGCATCAAGGATTTCTTCCAGGCGTTGGCCCAGGCCGATGGGCCGATCTACCTGGGCAGCAGTCCCGCGACGGTCGAGGGGTATGTTCTCGATGACACGCCCGAGCCAGACGAAGCGGGCGAGCCGGAAGTATTTCGCTGATCGGACTGCCTGGATAGCAAAGTCACCGGCGTTGTGCAGGCGCCGGCGCACAGCGCCCCCGATCAGTAGCGCAGCAGGTATTGAATAGAACGAGAAGAATTATGGAAAACAATCCTCATTACGCTCCAGGTAACTTGCTGAACATGCTCCAGCAGATGCTTGGCTTGAAGAACGACCGACAGCTGGCCGACAGGCTGGGCGTCCTTCCGTCACAGATCTGCAAGATCCGGAAAAACCGGGGTATCGTTTCGCCCGCTTTACTCATCAGCATGCAGGAAGAGACGGAGCTGAGCATTTCCGTTTTGCGCGGCTTGATGGGCGACTATCGGGATCACACGGGGCCTTCAGCGAAGCACCCGGAAGAGCCGCCGCTGCAATGCCTGCACAAGTTGCAGCACCCAAATCTACTGCCGGGGTTTGCCCGGCCGGCGCCGGCGGCGCGAGCGCACCATCACGCTTAACGACGCCGCCTGCGCTCCAGTTACTGCGAGTACTTCGCGGCCGCCTCGCGCTGTCGCTGGGCGCGCGCTGCCAACATTGCTTCACCCACGTTGCTGCAGTTGGTCATGAAATCCGACTTGCCAGCAAGTTCTCGATCGGCCGCGTTCAGGGCGGTGTAGGCGCCGCGCTTGAACGCTAAGCACGCGTTTTTTGCTTTCTCCCGCTCGTCCGCATGTTCGGTGTAGTAGGCGACTGGTTTGATCTCGGCATCCGGGGCCACGCTTTTCTTAGCGCACCCTGCGAGCAGCAGAAGTGAAGCGAACGCGACCAGGCAAGTGCGGCCGTTAGGGGAGAGGGAACGATTTTTCATAATTGATCAGGATGTCCGCCAAGCTTATTGACCACCAGGGAATCCTTGGCAGGTTCCACTCCCTGGGGGCGTGAACCGAATGGTCCGCGCGTTGCAATGTTCTCTAGGGTGTCAGCACCAGGATGCGGCGATCGGTCTCCGCCATCCCCTTGCCTGGGTCGGTGCCCATCAGGATCTCGCCGTTTGGTAGGGCAGATCCGTTTTTCACCTTCCTTCCGTTTTGCATCACGATCCCGTCGGCCAGGATCTCGCGAATGCCGAGCTTCTCTCCGCTCGCGATGTCCGCAGGCTTGTTCTCAGCACCCTTGCTGATGCCAACCCTCGTCTCGGGCTCCTGCTTGGCCGCTGGCGGCGTCTCAGGTGCCTTGGCAGGGATGTTCTTGTCCGCGGTAGGGGCTGGCGGAGCAGCCTTGGCCTTCGCAGGCGAGACAGCTGCCTCGGATGCCGGTTTCTCGGGTAGCACAGCGATAGAAGCCCTGTCCGGGGCAGATGCGGGCTTGCCGGCGCTTGCGCTGCCTGGCGAATGCACTGCGTTGGCGGGAGCATCGGCGCGGGTGGTCGAGGCCTCGATGCCTCGGCTCGGCTTCGCGAGTACCTTGCTAGCGCCGGGAGCGCCCGTCGGCGCGAGCTGGCCTTGCGCGATCACGATCGCGGGCGCCGCGGCCTCGATCTCGTAAGATGAAATGGCGACGCGAGGCGACCTGTCCACCAGGTGGAAAACTGCAGCACTGAGGAGGGCGCCGGCCGTCAGCGCACAGGTCGCGCCCCCCATCACCAGGCCCATGCGCCTGCGTGACTTCAGCCAGGTGTAGTTCTGGGGTGCGTATGGCTCCCCAAGTGCTTCTTCCGCCCAGTACAGGTTCAGATCAGGCATTATCGCGCTGGCTTGCACTTCTGGTCGACAAACTCCATGACGGACGTGACTGGCCACATGAGCCGACCGCTTTTCCGGATCGGGACCGGGAGACCTGCGGGCGGCTCCTGCAGCTTGCGCGTGGTCCGCTCCTCTGCCGACAGCGAGTTGAGCCACGCGTAATTGCGCAGCGTCGCCTCGGTCAGATCCATCAACACGGCCGCCGCCGGCGTACTGATCAGTTCCGGCGCCGATGCTCCGGCGCCAGCGGCACTGTTCGCCAGCGCCACGCGAGTTGCGGCGGTGGCTTCGTCAGGTGCGTGCTGCATGGCGGTGGACACCCCGGAGGGCCTGTTGGATTGCTTTATCATGCGTCCGCACCGGTGGGCGAGCTGGAACATGTGCCGAGATCGGGGCCGGGGCAGCGCTCGGCGCAGGAGCGTCTGGCACTTTTGGCAGCTGCGGCATCGTCGACGAGTACTTCGCCGTTTGCGCGCGCCAGAAAAGCTGTACCAGCGCGCCTGGCAGCAGCCTGGACCAGTGGAGGATCGCCGAGTTCGGCTGCTGCTGGGTGACCATCAAGGCACTCATGCGCGCGGCGTGATCGATCAGGCGGCTCACAGCGCTCTGTAGGTCCGCAGCTGGCTCGACTACCTGAAGGTCGACCGGGACGTTGTGGCGCGCCAAGGCTTCTGAGAGGCGGTTCCGGGTGCCGAGCATCGACTCGTGCCAAGCTGCGACTACCTGGCGCGCTTCGTTCGAGGCGGCATCAACCGGCACAGCGTCGTCGAGCAAGCGCAGGAACGGCTCGACGTCACGCTCAGCGCGGTGGAGCAGGTCATGGAGCTGGTGGGCCGCTGCCACACGCGGATCGACGCTCTTCTGTGCGTGCTCGCGCACCGCTGCCAAGTCAGCCGCTTGCTGGCGCTCCTGTTCCTGAGCGGCAGCAGCAGCGGCGACCTCGGCCGCTTCGGCTTGCTCGGCGAGCTCATCTGCCATGCGCAGGCGCTGTTGTTCGGCAGCCTGGGCAAGTGCAGCATCACGGTCGCGCAGGATCTCTTGTGCGTGGGCCTCGCTGGCGACACGCTCGTCCTGGGCCGCCTTGCGGTAGCGTCGGCGGAACAGCGCCATGGCGAGCAGCGAAAGCGCGGCAATCGCAGCGCCTGCGTAGAGCGGCCAGTAGGACGTCGACTGGGAGCTGCCTGTCTCGGCACGCGGGGCCAGCGGTGCAGGTGCGGCTTTCAAGGATACGGGCGTGGCAGTGCCAGGAGCCGCTGCTGTCACCTTCGGATCGGGCAGGGCACTGTCGGCCTCGGGAATGGCTTCTGGTGCTGCTCGAAGAGCGCGCGCCTTGAGCACCTGTTCGGCAGGACCTGCTTCCTGTTCAGCCGAGGCATCGGGCGGGGAAACTGGTTCTGACGATTGGATCACGCCTTGCTTGGACTGCCCACTGGTTTCCGCGCGATACGCCGGCGCGGCACGCCCGGTCTCGGCCGATGCGCGCGGCTCCTGTGCCAGTGGGTGCCGGGGCTCACTACCATGCGAACAGGCAGCAAAAGACGCCAGCAAAGTCAGGGCGGAGATGTGGCGCGCCAGCTGTGACCGAGATGGCATTTGCCCGATCTTAGCCATGATCGGCTTCCGAGCGAGGGATCAGCTGGCCACGAATACCGCGGTTCGGCACGGCGACGCTCAAGGTGTCGTAGGTGCAGTCGCCAACCACTTTCGACTGCACGCCCAGGTGCAGATCGCCGACGTCGACGGTCGCAGGCTTGCCGGTCTCGCCAACATCGCCTTCCACCCACAGTGCGGCCGCGCGGATATGACCCTTGACCTTCCCGCCCGACAGCACAACGACGCGGCCGGCGCACTCGATATTGCCAAGCACGGTGCCCCGGATAACGAGGCTTTTCTTCCCGCCGATGCTGATCTTGCCTTCGATGACGTCATCGACGCCAATGGCCATGCTGATATCGAGCGATTCGACCAGGACGTCGGCGGTCGTGCCCTTCGCGACGTGCTCGGCGAAGGAAGATTCGCGCGGGTCGGCGCCTGGATTGAAGGTAGGCGAACGAGGGCTTGGGGTCGATGCTGGCGCGGCTCCCGAGCGATTCGTGTGTGGGGTGTCGAGCGAAGGCATATCGCCGAGGCCAAAGTTGGTTTGATCATTCATTTTGGAATAGCTCCTGAGGGTGGGGTAATGAGTTTCGGATCAGCCTGGAAAACAACGGTCTGGCGATCGGTAATGCGGGTTGCGGTGAACCCGTGGCGAACTGGATCGACCGCGTCCAACAAGTAGCGGCCATCCGGGAAATATTTGCCGAGCTTGACTTGCATCGTTCGCTCGCCGACGCGGCAGCTGACCGCGGTCGCGGTGATGCTCGATACCAGGCACGGTGCCGGGACGGCGCGCCCCAGCGAGTTGATGTCCTTCTGCCAGTAGAGCATTGCAGCGAAGGCGCCGGCAGCGACGGCCAGCCCGCACGCAGCGCCGATCATCATGCTCTGGACATTGGCCTTCTTCAGCATGGCGGCCGCCAGCAAGCGGTACTCGTCCGGCTGTACGCGCACGATCGCGACTCTGGTTAGGCAATAGCGCCCGTCCTGCTGACGCTCCAACCCATTCGGCGGACCGGGCGGCAGTTTCGTTGCGCCCATGTAGCGCTCCGTGATCACAAGCGGCGTCTCGATCTGCAGTCCACCCTTCGGAAACGTCAGGGCCGCGATCTGAGCATCGCTCATGCCGTCGAGGCTGCGTACCGTGTTGTGAAAGGATTCACGCTGCATGAAAGGAGTGTTGCTCAGATGGAAGTTGTTACGTATTATGGCAAAGATGCGTAACGCAGTCTAATGATATATCATTAGGTTGTCCAGCGGAACTATTGCCCCATGTCCACAAATTCAAACAAGATCCCACTCGATTATTTCGAGGTCAGCGACCAGGCTCACGCCACTTTTATCGTCGTCGACTACCGCCCCGAGCGCTTCCCCGTGCGCAGGGCGATCGTCACGTCTGCCGGCGCCATCGAGCTCACCGGCGCCGACGGCGCGGTTGAAGTCAT
>Ga0213834_100645_pt1 | contig 14450 bp, 7 predicted proteins | sample SWPTP12_FD_160580 | JGI IMG/M metagenome (GOLD analysis project Ga0213834, IMG submission 160580) | Coastal seawater microbial communities from Marineland, Florida, United States - SWP TP1 #2 | ecosystem: Environmental > Aquatic > Marine > Coastal | place: USA: Florida | collected 2016-08-06 | reverse complement strand
CGCGATGATCGAAGCGGTGACCAACACCCTGAAGAACAACGACAGCGTGACCCTGGTCGGCTTCGGCACCTTCACCGTCGGCGACCGCGCCGCCCGCACCGGCCGCGATCCGCGCACCAAGGAACCGATCAAGATTAAAGCGGCAAAGGTTCCGAAATTTAAGGCTGGTAAAGCGTTAAAAGATGCTGTAAACTAATGCCTTCTCTGCAGCGACATGCAGAGAAAACATCCTGACCGGTTCGCCGTGATGGATGAGGCAGTACCCAGTGTTTAAGTGGAGCGGTAGTTCAGTTGGTTAGAATACCGGCCTGTCACGCCGGGGGTCGCGGGTTCGAGTCCCGTCCGCTCCGCCACTTAAATACAACACGATGCAATAAATTTGGAGCGGTAGTTCAGTTGGTTAGAATACCGGCCTGTCACGCCGGGGGTCGCGGGTTCGAGTCCCGTCCGCTCCGCCAGATTTCAGATGTTTATGAAGTGCCTGAAAAATAGCATTTCAACGAGAAGAGGCGAACGCGAGTTCGCCTTTTTTTTTAACTTGTGCTTTGAAGCCATTTCTACAGCGATTGGTGGACCATGTTTGATTTCGTTCGTAATAACAAGCGCCTGCTGCAGGGCGCCCTGCTGCTGCTGATCATCCCTTCGTTCGTGCTGGTCGGTGTCGACAGCTACCAGAACCGCGGTGACAGCGGTGCGGGCGTGGCCAGCGTCGACGGCCGCAAGATCACCCAGCAGGAATGGGACGATGCGCAGCGCAAGCAGATCGACCAGGCGCGCCGCCAGATGGGCCCGCAGTTCGACCAGAAAGCCTTCGACACGCCCGAAGCCAAGCGCGACGTGCTGGAAGGCCTGGTGGCCGAACGCGCCGTCAACGCCGAGATCGCGCGCAAGCACCTCACCGTCAGCGACAACGCCGTGTTCAAGGCGATCAACGCCATCGAGACTTTCCGTAAACCCGACGGCAAGTTCGACATGGACGCTTATCGCGCCGCGCTCGCCGCCCAGGGCATGACCCCGGAGAGCTTCGACGCCACCATGCGCCGCGACATGGCGGTGCAGCAGCTGGCCGGCTCGGTGGGCGCCACCGCCTTCGTGCCGCGCTCGGTCGCCAACCGCGTGTCGGACATCAACGACCAGGAACGCGAAGTCCAGGAACTGGTCTTCCCGATCGCCCAGTTCCTGCCGCAGGTGCAAGTCACCGACGCGATGGTGAAGGCGTTCTACGAGAAGAACGCGGCCCTGTTCCAGATTCCGGAAACCGTCAAGGCCGAGTACATCGTGCTCGACGCCGCCGCCGTGGAAAACAAGGTCACCGTCACCGATGCCGAAGTGGCGCAGTTCTACAACGCCAACCAGAAGCGTTTCACGACGCCTGAACAGCGCACCGCCAGCCACATCCTGATCACCAAGGCGCAGGGCGCCAAGCCGGCCGAGGAAGCCGCCGCCAAGGCGAAGGCCGAAGCGGTGCTGGCCGAGGTGCGCAAGAACCCGGCCGACTTCGCGGCGATCGCCAAGTCGCGTTCGCAGGATCCCGGTTCGGCCGAGCAGGGCGGCGACCTGGGCGTGGTCGAGCGCGGTTCGCTGGTGAAATCGGTGGAAGACGCGATCTACGGCCTGAAGGAAGGCGAAGTCTCCGGCATCGTGCCGTCGGAATTCGGCTACCACATCATCAAGCTGACCTCGGTCAAGCCGCAGACCCAGCGTTCGCTGGAAGAAGCGAAAGCCGACATCGCCGCCGAAGTGAAGAAGTCGAAGCTGTCGAAAAAATATTCGGAGCTGGCCGAGCAGTTCAACGACAGCGTCTACGAGCAGGCCGACAGCCTCAAGCCCACCGCCGAGAAGCTGGGCCTGACCATCCAGACCGCTGACGGCCTGAGCCGCAAGCCGAATCCGGCCCTGGGCGCCGCGCCGTTCAACAACGAGAAATTCCTGACCGCCCTATACGGCGCCGACGCGATCAAGAACAAGCGCAACACGGAAGCCGTCGAAGTGGCGCCGGCCGTCCTGATCGCCGGCCGCGTGGTCGAGTTCAAGCCGGCGGCCAAGCGTCCGCTGGCCGAAGTCGACGCCCAGATCCGCCAGCGCGTGACCCAGGAAGAAGCACTGCGCCTGGCGCGCCAGGCCGGCGAAGCGAAACTCGCCGCCGCCAAGGCGTCTGGCGACGCCACCGGTTTCGGCCCGGCCAAGACCATCGCCCGCACCAAACAGCCGGAGATCAACCCGGCCGGCGCGCTGGCCGCGTTCAAGGCCGACGTCACCAAGCTGCCGGCCTACGTCGGTGTCGACCTGCCGGGCCAGGGCTATGCCGTCTACCGCATCGGCAAGGTCGGCCAGCCGGCCCAGCCGGACACGGCGCGCCGCACCCGCGAAGCCCAGCAGATCGGCAGCCTGGTCGGCCAGGGCGAGCTGTACAACTTCGTCGAGGCGCTCAAGGCCAAGTCCAAGGTCAAGATCAACGTCGCCGCCGGTGAAGCGCCGGCCAAGGCGCAGTAATCATCGAACGGGCCTGGCGGCCCGTTGCGACGACAAAAAACCCGGATGCTCGCGCATCCGGGTTTTTTTTCGTTCGATGACGTGGCCGAGCGTCGGCGAATCAGCCAGCGTGCAACGAGCGCGCCGCCTTCACAAAATCGTCCCGCCCGATGTCGTTCAATTCCAGCGCTTGCGCCTCGCCATAGCGCACGAAATTGCGCCCGATCGAGCGCAGGTAGGCCGGGTCGTAATGCTCGACCAGCAGCTGGTCGACCAGCTCCGGCATCGCACCGCCGTTGGCGAGCGCGTGCCAGGCGTCGATCTTGGCGCGGCCGTGCAGCTGCACCAGGTGGTCGAGCTGGCCGTTCAGGGCTTGCGGGTCGCGCGCGAAGTGTTCGTAGTCTTCCAGCAGCAGGCGCACGCGGTTCGGGCGCGACAGGGTCAAGGCGATGCAGGGCGCGGCGCGCATGCGCTCCATGACCGCATCCGGCACGCGCAGGTTGCCGACCTTCTTGCTTTCGGACTCGACGAAGACGGGGCGGCTCGCATCGAAGCTGCGCAAGGTGTCCCAGATCCGGGTCTCGAACATCTTCTGCGAAGGCTGCGGTTCGTGCGGCAGGTGGCCCAGCACCGAGCCGCGGTGGGCCGCGAGCCGTTCCAGGTCGAGTACCTGGGCGTCGAGATCGTGGAGCGTCTCCAGCAGCCGGCTCTTGCCGCTGCCGGTGGTGCCGCAGACGACGCGCCACTGCAAGTCCGGCGGCGCCTCGAGTGCGGCGCTGACGTGGGCGCGGTAGGCCTTGTAGCCGCCATCGAGCTGGATCACGGGCCAGCCGATCCTGGCCAGGATGTGGGCCAGCGAGCCGCTGCGGTTGCCGCCGCGCCAGCAATAGACCAGCGGCTTCCAGTCGCGCGGCTTGTCGGCGAACTGCGTCTCCAGGTGGCGGGCGATGTTGCGCGCCACCAGCGCTGCGCCCAGCTTCTTCGCCTCGAAGGAGCCGACCTGCTTGTATAGCGTGCCGACCCGCACCCGCTCCTCGTCGTTCAGTACCGGGCAATTGATCGCGCCGGGCAGGTGGTCGAGGGCGAACTCGCCTTCGCTGCGCGCGTCGATGATGGCGTCGAACCTGTCGAGTTCGGGGAGGATGTCGGCAAAACTCAGTACGGCAGGGTATTTCATCGTGTCTTGATCAAGGTGGAGAAGGTCGGCCAGATGTTATTCAGGATAATCGGATGGGCCTGGGCGTTCGGATGCAGGCGGTCGGACTGGAACAGGGTCGGCTTGTCGGCCACGCCCTCGAGCATGAAGGGGACGAGGGGCGCCTTGTATTCTTTCGAGAGCGTATTGAACATGCCGAAGAAGCGTTCGGTGTAGGCGCGGCCATAGTTCGGCGGCATGCGCATGCCGATCAGCATGACCTTGGCGCGCTGGGCCTGGGACAGGGTGATCATCTGGCGCAAATTGCTCGCGGCGGCGTCGACCGGCAAGCCGCGCAGGCCGTCGTTGGCGCCCAGTTCGATCACGACCAGGTCGGGCTTGTGGGCGGTCAGCAGGGCCGGCAGGCGGGCGCGGCCGCCGCTGGTGGTCTCGCCGCTGATGCTGGCGTTGACGACGGTGGCGTCGATCTTCTGGGTTTTCAGCTTTTGTTCGAGCAAGGCAACCCAGCCCGCGCCGCGGGTCAGCCCATATTCGGCCGACAGGCTGTCACCCACCACGAGTACGGTTTTTGGTGCAGAATAGGCGCTCGCCGCAGCCAGCCCCAGGCAGCTTGCGACAATCAATTTCTTCAGAAAAGCTAGCATGCGCGATAATCCCGAGGCATTCAAAAATTCGTTTTCCGCCGTGGCGGCCGCAGCGCCGGCCATCGAGGTGGCCGGCTTGTCCAAGCGGGTGGCGGACGCCAGCGGCGAACTCACCATCCTGCACAGCATCGATTTTACCGTGCAACCGGCCGAGACGCTCGCGATCGTCGGCGCCTCGGGTTCCGGCAAGTCGACCCTGCTCGGCCTGCTGGCCGGCCTCGACACGCCGAGCGGGGGCAGGGTGCTGCTGGGCGGCACCGATATCTTCGCGCTCGACGAGGACGGCCGCGCCGCTTTCCGCAAGGCCCGGCTCGGTTTCGTGTTCCAGTCCTTCCAGTTATTGGCGCACCTGAATGCGGTGGAAAACGTGATGCTGCCGCTGGAATTGCGCGGCGACACCGAAGCACGCGAGAAGGCGGAAGCCATGCTGGGGCGGGTCGGCCTGTCGAGCCGGCTGAAGCACTATCCGAAATACCTGTCCGGCGGCGAGCAGCAGCGCGTGGCCCTGGCGCGCGCCTTCGTGACCGAACCGCCGCTGCTGTTCGCGGACGAACCGACCGGCAGCCTGGACGCGGCGACCGGGGAGGCGATCATCCAGTTGATGTTCGAACTCAATCGCGAGCGCGGGTCGACGCTGGTGCTGGTCACGCACGATCCGGCGATGGCGGCGCGCTGTGGGCGCACGATCACGATTGCGGCCGGGAAGCTGGTTTAGCGTTTTCGATAGGCGTTCAACCAGCGCGCGACTGCCCGCGCCCTTGCTTCGAGACCAGCTCGTTGAATACGCCGCGCACGGCCGCCGGCAATTCCCCCGCCGTCATCCCCACCGGCCCGACCCCGCTCTCCACCAGCCGGTCCGCCGCCGCCCCATGCATCCACACGGCGCCGATCGCCGCTTCCCACGCCGGCCAGCCCTGGGCCAGCAAGGCCCCGCAGACGCCCGCCAGCACGTCGCCGCTGCCTCCCGTCGCCAGTCCCGGGTTGCCGGTCGGGTTGATCACCACGTCGCCCTCCGGCCGCGCAATCACGCTGCCCGCACCCTTGAGCACGACAACCGCCTGCAAGCGCTTGGCCAGGCTGCGCGCAGCACCCAGCCGGTCGGCCTGCACCTCCGCCGCCGAGAGCCCCAGCAGGCGCGCCGCTTCCAGCGGATGCGGCGTCAGCACCGTCCCGGCCTGGCGCCGCGCCACGCGCTCCTGCAGCTCGAGACTGGCCGCGACCAGGTTCAGGGCGTCGGCGTCGATGACGACCGGCGCCGCGCTGTCGATGCCGGCGCCGAGGGCGCGCATGGCTTCCATGGCGCCGCCCATGCCGGGCCCGAGCACCAGCACGCGGCCCGCGATGTCGAAGTCGTGCGCCGAGCGCAGCATCAGTTCCGGCTGCACCGCGTCCAGCGCCAGCGCCGGCCCGATCATGGCGGCGAAGACCCGGCCGGCGCCGGCGTACAGCGCGCCGCGCGCGGCCAGCACCGCGGCGCCGGCCATGCCGTGGGCGCCGCCGATCACGGCCACGTCGCCGAATTCGCCCTTGTGCGAATTCTGGCGGCGCGGCGCGAGGCTGGCTGCGAACAGGGTGGGCGAGCCGATGCAGGCCAGGGCCGGTTCGTACAGGGCATCGTCGAGCCCCAGGCCGGCCACCTGCACGATGCCGGCATGGTCGCGCCCCTCGGCCGTGTGCAGGCCGGGCTTGTCGCCGATGAAGGTGATGGTGTGGGTGGCGCGCACGGCCACGCCCTGTGCGCCGTTGACGGCGCCGCTGTCGGCGTCCAGGCCGCTGGGCACGTCGAGCGCCAGCACCGGGCAGCGCACGGCGTCGATCGCCAGCACCAGGTCGCGGTAGCGTCCCTCCAGCGCGCGCGCGGCGCCGATGCCGAACAGGCCGTCGACCACCAGCGCCCAGTCGCGCACGTCGGGGGCGACGTCGGCGAAGTTCGCCCGGCTGGCGCGCGCGCGCGTCAGTGCCTGGGCCGCCTCGGGCGAGGACTTGCCGCTGCCGGCCAGGTGCAGTACGACCACGTCGATCCCGGCCGCGCCCAGGTTGGCCGCCACTTCCAGCGCGTCGCCGCCGTTGTTGCCGGGGCCGGCCAGCACCAGCACCGGCCGCGCGCGTTCCTCGCCCAGCAGCGCCATGGCCGCCTCAAAGCCCGCGTGGCCGGCCCGGCGCATCAGCTCGCCGGGTTCGAGGATCGCCGCGGCGGCTGCTTCCGTGGCGCGGATCTGCGCCACGCTGTAAAGACGATTGTCCATCCCAACTCCTGGTCTCTTCAGTGAATACGTTTTCGCCAGTGTACAGGCGGCGGGCGCATACAATAAGCAAATTCCTGATACGGCACGGAGACTTTACATGGACTGGCAGTTCTGGATCGACCGCGGCGGCACCTTCACCGACATCGTGGCGCGCCGCCCCGATGGCGTCCTCGTCACCCACAAGCTGCTCTCGGAGAACCCCGGGCAGTACCGCGACGCGGCGGTGGCCGGCATCCGCCACCTGCTGCTGCTGGCCCCCGATGCGCCGCTGCCGGCGTCCGCCATCGAGGCCGTCAAGATGGGCACCACCGTCGCTACCAACGCGCTGCTCGAACGCAAGGGCGCGCCGACCGCGCTGGCGGTCACGCGCGGCTTCCGTGACGCGCTGCGCATCGCCTACCAGAACCGCCCCAGGCTGTTCGAGCGCCACATCGTGCTGCCCGAGCTGCTGTACGGCCAGGTGGTCGAGGTCATCGAACGCATCGGCGCGCATGGCGAGGTCGTGCTTGCCCTCGACGCCGCCAGGGCGCGCGCCGACCTCCAGGCCGTGTTCGACAGCGGCACGCGCGCGCTGGCGATCGTCCTCATGCACGGCTACCGCCACACGCAGCACGAACGCGAGCTTGCGCGCATCGCGCGCGAGATCGGCTTCACGCAAGTGTCGGTGTCGCACGAAGTCAGTCCGATGATGAAGCTGGTCGCGCGCGGCGACACGACGGTGGTCGACGCCTACCTGTCGCCCATCCTGCGCCGCTACGTCGACCAGGTGGCGGGCGAACTGCCGGGCGTGCACCTGCAGTTCATGCAGTCGAACGGCGGCTTGACCGATGCGCGCGCCTTCCAGGGCAAGGACAGCATCCTGTCCGGGCCCGCCGGCGGCATCGTCGGCATGGTGCGCGCCAGCCGCCTGGCCGGCTTCGAACGCGTGATCGGCTTCGACATGGGCGGCACCTCGACCGATGTCTCGCATTACGCCGGCCAATTCGAACGTGTCTTCGAGACGCAAGTGGCCGGGGTGCGCATGCGCGCGCCGATGATGAGCATTCATACGGTCGCCGCCGGCGGCGGCTCGATCCTGCATTTCGACGGCAGCCGCTACCGCGTGGGACCAAGCAGCGCCGGCGCCAATCCGGGCCCGGCCAGCTACCGCCGCGGCGGGCCGCTGACCGTCACCGACGCCAACCTGATGACGGGCAAAATCCAGCCGGCGCACTTCCCGCGCCTGTTCGGCCCGGACGGGAACGAGCCGCTCGACCTCGACATCGTGCGCACCAAATTCGCCGCACTCGCGCGCGCGATCGCCGACGCCACCGGCGAGCTGCGCACGCCCGAGCAGGTGGCCGAAGGCTTCATCCAGATCGCGGTCGGGAACATGGCCAACGCCATCAAGCAGATCTCGGTGCAGCGCGGCCACGACGTCACCGGGTACGCGCTCACCAGTTTTGGCGGCGCCGGCGGCCAGCACGCCTGCCAGGTGGCCGACGCGCTGGGTATGAAGACGGTCTTCGTCCACAGCCTGGCCGGCGTGCTGTCGGCCTACGGCATGGGCCTGGCCGACCAGAGCGCGATGCGCGAGCAGGCGGTCGAGGAGCGCCTCGATGGCGCGCGCGCCGCGGCGCTGGCTGCGCGCCTCGATGCGCTGGCGTCGGCGGCGACGCAAGACCTGCGCGCGCAAGGCGTCGGCGACGAGCGCATCGACGTGCTCAAGCGCGTGCACCTGCGCTACGAAGGCACCGATTCGGCGCTGGTGGTGCACTTCGCCGACGCCGGCGCGATGCAGGCCGAGTTCGAGGCGGCCTACAAGCGCCGCTTCTCCTTCCTGATGCCTGCGCGCGCCCTGGTCGTCGAGGCGGTCTCGGTCGAAGCACTGGGCCGCTCCGAAGCGCCGCCCGAGACGGTCGCGCCGCAGCCGGCCCGGGCCGGCGAGCTGGCGGCCTTCGCCAGCGTGCCGATGTTCGGCGGCGGGCAATGGCGCGAGACCGGCATCTACCGCCGGCTTGCGCTCAGGCCGGGCGACCTGATCGCCGGCCCGGCCATCGTCGCCGAGGACAATGCCACCACCGTCATCGAGGCGGGCTGGCAGGGCGAGGTGACGCCGTACAAGCACCTGGTGCTGCGGCGTGTCGAAGCGCTGCCCGAGCGGCGCGCGATCGGCACCACGGCCGACCCGGTCATGCTCGAGATCTTCAACAACCTGTTCATGTCAATCGCCGAGCAGATGGGCCTGCGCCTGCAGAACACGGCCTATTCGGTGAACATCAAGGAGCGCCTCGACTTCAGCTGCGCCATCTTCGACGCCGGCGGCAACCTGGTCGCCAACGCGCCCCACATGCCGGTGCACCTGGGCTCGATGGGCGAGAGCATCAAGACCGTCATGCGCGAGAACGCCGGCCGGATGCGCGCCGGCGACGTGTACGTGCTCAACGACCCCTACAACGGCGGCACCCACCTGCCCGACGTGACGGTGATCTCGCCGGTGTTCGACGAGGCCGGCGCGGACACTGGTGAGCCGGACCTCCTGTTCTACGTCGGCTCGCGCGGCCACCACGCCGACATCGGCGGCACCACGCCCGGCTCGATGCCGCCGGATTCGACCCATATCGAGCACGAGGGCGTCCTGATCGACAACTTCAAACTGGTCGACGGCGCGGACGGCCTGCTGCGCGAAGCCGAGGCCCGCGCCATGCTCACCGGCGCGCGCTACCCGGCGCGCAACCCCGACCAGAACATGGCCGACCTGCGCGCCCAGGTCGCGGCCAACCAGAAGGGCGTCGAGGAACTGCACCGGATGGTCGCGCATTTCGGCCTGGACGTCGTGCGCGCCTACATGGGCCACGTGCAGGACAACGCCGAGGAAGCCGTGCGGCGGGTGATCACGGCGCTGAAGGACGGCGCCTTCACGGTCGAACTCGACAACGGCGCGCGCATTGTCGTGGCCATTACCGTCGACCGGGAAGCGCGGCGCGCCCGCATCGATTTCAGCGGCACCTCGCCCCAGCTGCCGAACAATTTCAATGCGCCGTCGAGCGTCTGCATGGCGGCCGTGCTGTACGTGTTCCGCACCCTCGTCGCCGACGAGATCCCCCTCAACGGCGGCTGCCTGAAGCCGCTCGACGTCGTCATCCCGCCCGGCTCGATGCTCAACCCGCATTACCCGGCCTCTGTCGTGTCGGGCAATGTCGAGACTTCGACCTGCATCACCAACGCCCTGTACGGCGCGCTGGGGGTGATGGCGGCCTCGCAGGGGACGATGAACAACTTCACTTTCGGGAATGCGCAGTACCAGTACTACGAGACGATTTCCGGCGGCAGCGGCGCGGGCGAGGGGTTCGACGGCACCGACGTGGTGCAGACCAACATGACCAATTCGCGCCTGACCGACCCGGAAATCCTCGAGTTCCGCTTCCCGGTGCGGCTGGAGAGCTATGCGATCCGGCCCGGCTCCGGCGGGGCGGGGCGCTGGCATGGCGGGAATGGCGGCGTGCGTAAAGTGCGCTTCCTGGAGCCGATGACGGCGGCGATCCTGTCGAACAACCGGATCTACGCCCCCTTCGGCATGGCGGGCGGCGCGCCGGGCGCGCGCGGCGTCAACACGGTCGTGCGCGCCGATGGCCGCATCGAGCAGGTCGGGCACATCGGCAAGGTCGAGATGGCCGCCGGCGACATGTTCGTGATCGAGACGCCGGGCGGGGGCGGCTACGGGACAGCCTGAGGCGCCTACGAAATACCGTACTTGCGCCGCATCGCCAGGTATTCGACCTCCAGCGATTCGAGCCGCGGATGCTGGGCGTCGATCGCCCGGATCTTCTCCAGCTGGGCGAAGCAGAGTTCGCCCAGCGGATGGTCCCAGCCCAGCTCGCCGATCTGCCTGAGCACCCCGCCGGCCACCGCGACGATGACCTGCAGGTTGGTCGGCGCCATGTGCAGCGCCTCGATCAGGGTTTGCACGGCGCCGCGCACGTCGCCCATGTTGCGCTTCTCGTCGGCCACGCCGAGCAGGATTTGGGCTTGCGCCTTGAGCTGGGCCTGGACGCCGTCGGCCAGGTCGCGCCGGCCCGCTTCGGCGAACAGGGCGAGGGCGCCTTGCGAGGTGATGCCGCTGTCGGGATCGTTCACCACCGCCAGCATGACGTCCTGCGCGCCCTTGTCGAAGCGGTGGTCGAGGCAGGAGCGCACCAGGCCCAGTTTCAGGCCTGTGGACAGGCCGCTGCTGGTGCGCACCGCGGCCACTGCCCCCTGCAAATCGGCGAGGGCGGCGGCGCGGTTGCCGGCGGCGTCGTGCAGGGCCGCGTTGGCGACGGCCACGCAGGTATCGAGTTCGACACTGGCCTTCATCGACCGTTCCAGGTCGCGCACCACCCCGCCCGCGCCCGGCAAGTCGCCGCGTTTCACCAGCGCCTTGGCCAGGCGGACGTGGTCTTCGGGGTCGCGGAACTCGGAATGGCGCGCCTTGCTCACCACCTGCTTGAACGACTTCTCGGCCACCGCCGCGTCGCCCGCTTCGAGCGCGACTTCGCCCAGCTTGCGCAGGCGGCGCACCATGTGCGGCGAGATGGCGACCGCTTCCTCGAGGATCTTCTGGGCCTGGGCGTGGTTGCCGGCCGCCTCGTGGCAGCGCGCCAGCAGGTCGTAGCCGGCCATCAGACGCGGGTTGGCCGCCACCAGCATCTGCAGGGTCTCGCGCGCGTCCTCGATGCGTCCCTGCGCGAACTCGGCGCGCGCCAGCCCGAGGCCGGCCCAGCCCAGCGGTTTATGGGCCAGCACCTTGCGGTAGATTTCCTCGGCTTCGCCATGCTCCTTGATGCTCGCGTGCAGCTCGGCGCGCAGGCGGGCGAAGTCGAGGGCGTAGCGGGTATTGGCGATCTCGGCGGCCGAGGCGGAGCGGATCGCCTCGCGCAGGTTGCCGTGGGCGACCAGCTGGTAAGTCGGCAGGAAGACGGCGCGCCGCTCGATTGCGCGGGCAATGCGCGCGCCCAGGGTCTCGGCGGTGAAGGGTTTCAGGACGTAGTCGGTCGGCGCCAGCTCGGCCGCGCCGATCACCTTGCCGTAGACGGCTTCCGAGGTCAGCATGATGAAGATCGACCAGGGCGCGATGAGGCGGTGGTGGCGCAGGTCTTCCAGCAGCTGCTGGCCGTCCTGGCCTTCGGCGCCGTTGCCGCTCGCGCCGCCGCCCAGGTCGTACTCGCACAGGACGATGTCGTAGCCGCGCCGCGTCAGCTGGCGGATCGCCGTGCCCGCATTGACGGCGTATTCGATCTTGTTGATGTTCGACGCATTGAGCATGTTCTGCAGGTTGCTGCGCATGCCCGGATTGGGGTCGATTACCAGCACCGACAGTTGGCTGTTATCTTGCATCGTCTCTCTCATGGGCGGTTCCGTGGCCGCCTTCTCCACTCGCTACAATACCGACAAGCGTCCCTTGCGGCAACTGCCATCATCGGCTGTGCATAGATACTATTGTCAAGGCTGTATAATAGCGGGCCATCTTCCACCCGCAGCCACGCTGCATCAACCGACTTCCAGCCATGTTGATTCTGCCGGGTTCCAATGCCCTGTCTGTCTTTCGTAGCCAACGCCTCCTGAGCCAACTGCAAGCTGCTGCCCCCGCGATCGCCGCGGTGCAGGCGCGCTTCTGCCACTTCATCGATAGCGCGGCGCCCCTTTCCACCGACGATACCCAGCGCCTCTCGGCCATGCTGACCTATGGCGAACCGGTGCCCGAGACGCTGTACGAAGGCAGCACGGTCGAATTCTTCGTGATCCCGCGCCTGGGCACGATCTCGCCCTGGGCCTCGAAAGCGACCGATATCGCGCACAACTGCGGCATGACGCACGTGCACCGCATCGAGCGCGGCGTGGCCTACAAGGTCGTCCTGAAAAGCGGCATCCTCGGCAGCAGCATCGGCGCGCCGAAGAAGCTGGGCGATGCGGAACTGGCGGACGTGGCCGCACTGCTGCACGACCGCATGACGGAAACCGTGCTGCGCAGCGCCGACGACGCCTCGCAACTGTTCCAGGAACTGGCGGGCAAATCGCTCGAATCGATCGACGTGCTGGGGCAGGGCCGCGCCGCCCTGCTGAACGCGAACACCGAACTCGGCCTGGCGATGTCGTTAGATGAGATCGACTACCTGTTCGACGCCTTCACCAAGGCCCGGCGCAATCCGACCGACGTCGAACTGATGATGTTCGCCCAGGCCAACAGCGAGCACTGCCGCCACAAGATCTTCAACGCCGACTGGATCATCGACGGCGTGAAGCAGGAAAAGTCCTTGTTCGGCATGATCAAGAACACCCACCAGCTGCAGCCGAAGGGCACGGTCGTGGCCTACAGCGACAATTCCTCGATCATGGAAGGCGCGGTCGTGACGCGCTTCTTCCCGCACGCAGGCCAGGAATACGCGGCCATCACGGAACTGACGCACACGCTGATGAAGGTCGAGACCCACAACCACCCGACCGCGATCTCGCCGTTCCCGGGCGCCTCGACCGGCGCCGGCGGCGAAATCCGCGACGAAGGCGCGACCGGCCGCGGCGCCAAGCCGAAGGCGGGCCTGACCGGCTTCACGGTGTCGAACCTGCTGCTGCCGGACGCCCGGCGTCCGTGGGAAAACGCGGCCGACGTGACGGCGGCGGAAAAGGGCGACGCGCCCGTTTACGGCAAGCCGGAACGCATTGCGTCGCCGCTGCAGATCATGATCGACGGCCCGCTCGGCGGCGCCGCCTTTAGCAACGAATTCGGCCGGCCCGTGCTTGGCGGCTATTTCCGCACCTACGAGCAGAATGCCAAGGCGGCCGGCGGCGTCTACGGCTACCACAAGCCGATCATGATCGCCGGCGGCATCGGCAACATCTCCGACCAGCACACGTTTAAAAACGACATCCCGCCCGGCAGCCTGCTGATCCAGCTCGGCGGCCCCGGCATGCGCATCGGCATGGGCGGCTCGGCCGCTTCCTCGATGGCGACCGGCACCAACACCGCCGACCTCGACTTCGACTCGGTGCAGCGCGGCAATCCGGAAATGGAACGGCGCGCCCAGGAAGTCATCAACGGCTGCTGGCAGCTCGGCAGCAAGAATCCCATCATCTCGATCCACGACGTCGGCGCCGGCGGTCTCTCGAACGCCTTCCCGGAAATCGTGAACGACGCCAAGCGCGGCGCGATTTTCGACCTGCGCAAGATCCAGCTGGAAGAGAGCGGCATGGCGCCGAAGGAAATTTGGTCGAACGAATCGCAAGAGCGCTATGTGTTGGCGATTGCGCCTGAAAGCCTGAGCTTGTTTGCATCGCTGTGCGAGCGCGAGCGTAGTCCCTTCGCCGTGATCGGCGTCGCCACCGAGGAACGCCAGCTGCAGGTGATCGACCAGCAGGCCGGCAACAATCCGGTCGACATGCCAATGGACGTCCTGCTCGGCAAGCCGCCGAAGATGACGCGCGACGTCGAGCACGTCAAGCGCGACCTCCCGGCCATCGACCTGACCGGCATCGAACTCGAGGAAGCCGCGCGCCGCGTGCTGCTGCTGCCGACCGTGGCCGACAAATCCTTCCTGATCACGATCGGCGACCGCAGCGTCGGCGCCATGACGGTGCGCGACCAGATGGTCGGCCCGTGGCAGGTGCCGGTGGCCGACTGCGCCGTCACGGCGATGAGCCACGAAGGCTTCCTGGGCGAAGCGATGGCGATGGGCGAGCGCACGCCGCTGGCCGTGATCGACGCCGCCGCCTCGGGCCGCATGGCCGTGGGCGAGGCGATCACCAACATCGCGGCAAGCGCGATCGGCTCGATCGAAGACATCAAGCTCTCCGCCAACTGGATGGCCGCCTGCGGCCAGCCGGGCCAGGACGCGGCCCTGTTCGACACCGTCAAGGCGGTCGGCATGGAACTCTGCCCGGCGCTCGGCATCAGCATCCCGGTCGGCAAGGATTCGCTGT
>Ga0213834_100635_pt1 | contig 14617 bp, 15 predicted proteins | sample SWPTP12_FD_160580 | JGI IMG/M metagenome (GOLD analysis project Ga0213834, IMG submission 160580) | Coastal seawater microbial communities from Marineland, Florida, United States - SWP TP1 #2 | ecosystem: Environmental > Aquatic > Marine > Coastal | place: USA: Florida | collected 2016-08-06 | reverse complement strand
TGCCAATGCTTGTATCGCTGCTCCAGCCGATGCTATCTGCAAGGTGCGGAGCCCTGGACGCCCGTGCTATCTGCATGGTGCCTCCATCGGTGTAAGTCGACCAACGTATCTCGAATCACAATCCCGCCTGGCTGGTCGCTGGCGACATTACACATATCGCGTTGCGGGCTCCTGCGGGATGTCGTCAAGGCCTCAAACCTTCACGACTGAAAGCAGTGTAACACGGATCGCGCCGGCGCGTACGGACGCGCCCATTATTCCTCGCCGTGTGGCAACACTTTGTGGCCGACGCAGGGAATCTGCGCCAGGTCGGCATAAATGCGCAGCCCGCGTTGGCGCGCAGCCGCGACCATCCGGTCTGCCCCTTCCGATTGCCCGCCGATGCGCAGCACGGCATCGCAGTGGTCGAGCAGACGCTCGCAATGCGGATGAAAGACCGCGTCGTAGACGGCGTCGCCGATGGCCTGCGAGCCGGCCGCATGCACGACGGGAAGCGCCAGCCATTCGCCCAGCACCGGTACATGGCCCCGTTCATACAGCGGCAAGGCGCAGACTTCCATCGCGGCGACGTTGGCGGCGATGCGCGCCGGATCGTCGCCTGTTCCCGAACGATAGGGCCCGGCGATCAGGATCATCATGCTGCGCGGCACGAGCACGTGCAGATGCAGGTACTGGATCAGCATGACGGTCTTGCCGTCCATGATCTCGCCGCTTTGCACCATCGCCAGCGCCTCGTCGGCATCGAGTTCGAGCACCTCGATGTCTTCCCCTTCCGCCTCGACGCCGCCGCCCTCGCCCACCTGCGATTGCTCGTCGTACTCGCCGATGAAAAAATGCAGGCGTTCCGTGACCGAACCCGGGCTCATGAAGACATCGAAGACCTTGCGCAGCTGCCCCACGCGGCGTCCGGTTTCCTCTTCGAGTTCGGCGCGGATGCGCTCCTCGGGGCTGGCCTGGTCGAGCAGGCCGGCGGCGGCCTCGATCAGGAAGCCGTCATGGCCGTTGACATAGGCTGGGAAGCGGAACTGGCGCGTCAGCAGGACCGTGCGGCGCTGCAGGTTGTACAGCAGCGCGGTTGCGCCATTGCCGCGGTCATAGGTTTCGCGCGTCAGGGTCTGCCAACGGCCGTCACGGCGGCGATAGTCGAAGGTGGTTTTCTTCAGGACGTGCCAATCATCGGCCAGCAATTGCTCTTCACGGATACGAACATGGTCATCGTTGTGCATGATATTTTCCATTTTGTTTGCCTAAATCAAGCATAACGTGCAAAATCATGCAATATCAAGATAAATCATGCAACCATGCTCACCTCCCAGCGCAAACTCATCCTTCTCGACTTGTTGAAGTGGGACGGCAAGATCGTCGCCAAATCGGCCGCCGCCCAGCTCGACGTGTCGGAAGACACGATCCGGCGCGACTTGCGCGAACTGGCGGGCGACGGCTTGCTGCAGCGGGTGCACGGCGGCGCTCTGCCGGCGTCTCCGGCCATGGCCGACTTCGCGGCGCGCCAGCACATCTCCACCGACGACAAGAGCGCCATCGGCCGCGCCGCCGCCCAGTTGATCCAGCCGGGGCAAGTCGTCTTCATCGACGGCGGCACGACATCCGCCCAGCTGGTGCGGCACCTGCCGCCGGACCTGCGCGCGACCGTGGTCACTCACAGCCCCTCGGTCGCCGTCGACCTCAGCACCCACCCGACGATCGAGGTCATCATGCTGGGCGGGCGCCTGTTCAAGCATTCGGTGGTGGGCGTCGGCTCGGCGACGGTGGAGGCGATCCGCCAGGTGCGGGCCGACCTGTATTTCATGGGCGTGTGCAGCGTGCACCCGGAGGCGGGACTGTCGACCGGCGACTTCGAAGAAGCCGGCGTGAAGCGGGCGCTGAGCGCGGCGGCGGCCGAGACGATCGTGCTGGCCTCGCCCGAAAAGCTGGCGACCGCCTCTCCCTACCAGGTTATTCCGCTGGATGAACTGTCAGGCCTGGTGACGATGGCGAGCGTGGCGGAGGACGTGCTGGCGCCCTATCGTGCGCGCGGGATTTCGATTCACCTGGCCTGAGTTTTATAGCAGAGTTGACGCCAACTATCCAGCTTCTGCTCGAAGCTCAGCGTCATGTGCGCGGGTGAACTCGACGGCAGCACCACCGTCCGGTAGCCAGCGGCGGCGAACTGCGGCGCAAATTTCCCGGAAGTCTGGCCATTGAAGCCGACCGTCGTCAAGGCGGGACACAGCAGGTGCAGGCGCTCGAAATCGTTGGCTGCCGGCTTGCGGATCGCGGAATCGAGGCTGCCTTCGCGTTCGCAGGCGCCCAACACATCCCACAGGCCGACGCCATGCGCCAGCAGGCGCGGCAGGCGTTCGGCATAGGGCAGCGCTGCCAGGTCTTCATCGACCAGGTTTGAGACCAAGGGCCAGAATTGATTGCGCGGGTGCGCATAGTATTGGGCGGCGGCGAGGGATTTGGCGCCAGGGAAGCTGCCCAGGATGAGAATCCGCGTACCGCTATCGATCACCGGCGCAAGGCCGGTCAGCAGATTGTTCTCGAGCGGTAGCGGTGTCGTCATGCCGTGATTGTAGCCGCCTTCAGCGCGCGGCCAGCGGCTGTGCAGCCTCCTGTGCAGGCGCATCCCAGCCGCCGCCGAGCGCGCGGATCAGGGCGACCGTCGTCAGCGCCTGGTTGCCGCGCAGCTGGACCGCACTGCGCTCGCTGGTGGCGAGATTGCGCTGGGCGTCGAGCAGATCCAGGTAGCTGGAGCGGCCGGCGTCGTACAGCTTGCGCGCCAGTTCCGCCGAGCGGCGCGCCGAGCGTACGGCCTCGTCCAGCTGCGCGCCCTGCGCGGCCAGGATGCGCACGCCGGCCAGGTTGTCCTCCACTTCCGCAAAGGCCACCAGCACCTGCTCGCGATAAGCCGCCACCGATTCTTCCAACACCGCTTCGCTGCGCGTCACGTTCGCCTTGTTGCGGCCGCCGTCGATGATCGGCAGCGACAGCAGCGCGCCGAGTACCCAGGAGCGGCTGCTCCAGTTGAACACGTCGGCCATCGTGCCGCCCACGCCGCCGCCGGCCGCGTTGAGGCTCAAAGCCGGGAACATGGCGGCGCGCGCCACGCCGATGCGGGCGTTCGCCGCTTCCATCGCGCGCTGGGCCGCGGCGATGTCGGGCCGGCGCTCGAGCAGACTTGACGGCAACCCGGCGGGAATCGCCGGCAGCGCGACAGTGTCGGGCAGCGGGCTGGTGATGGCCGTGAAACGCGCGGCCGGACGGCCCAGCAGCACGGCCAGCGCGTGTTCGGCATTCGTGCGCTGACGCTGCAGGCCGATGGCTTCGGCGCGCGTTGCCGACAGTTCGGTCCTGGCGCGGGTCAGGTCGAATTCGCCGATGTCGCCAAGATCGAACCTGCGCTGGTTGACGCGTACGCTCTCTTCGCGCAGGCGCACCGCGCTGTCGACGGTCGCCAGCTCTGCGTCGAGCGCACGCAGGCGGAACCAGGTTTGGGCGACGTCGGCCTGCAGCGACAGCAGCACCGAGCGGTAACTGGCTTCGCTGGCGCCCGCATCCTGGCGCGCCGCCTCGATGTTGGCGCCGACTCGGCCGAACAGGTCGACCTCGTAGCTGGCGCTCAGGCTGGCGCTGTAGCTGGTTTGGGCCGCGGGCCGGACGCGCTGGGCCTGGACGCCAAGGCCCACTTGCGGGACACGGTCGGCCTGTGCAATCCCCGCGATCGCCCTCGCCTGTTTGACGCGCGCGGCGGCCACGGCGAGGCTGGCATTGTTGCGGGTCGCCTCGTCGACCAGTTCCGTCAATCTCGGATCCTGGAAGGCGAGCCACCATTCGCCACGCGGCTGCTGTTCGGCCTGGCGCGCGACGCGCCACACGCTGCCGTCAGGAGCGGTTTTGACTTCAGCGCCCGCTTCCTTGAACGCAGCCGGCGTATCGATGGCCGGTTGTTTGAAGGTGGGCGCCGCGCAGGCGGTCAGCAGCAAGGCGGCCAGTAGCGGAGCAACGCCGCGTGCAATCATCGATCTCATTGGTGTACTCCTTCGGCACGCACCATCACGGGGGCGGCGACAGGTTTCTCGAAACGTTTGGCGAAGGTACGCAGCAGGACGTAGAACAGCGGCGTCAGGAACAGGCCGAAGAAGGTCACGCCCAGCATGCCGGCAAACACGGCGACACCCATCGCATGGCGCATCTCGGCGCCGGCGCCGCTGGAGAACACGAGCGGCAGCACACCCATGATGAAGGCGATCGAGGTCATCAGGATGGGACGCAGGCGCAGGCGGCTCGCTTCCAGCGCCGCGTCGACCACGCTGCGGCCGTGGTGCTCGAGTTCGCGGGCGAATTCCACGATCAGGATGGCGTTCTTCGAGGCCAGCCCGACCAGCACGAAGAGCGCAATCTGCGTGAACACGTTGTTGTCGCCGCCGGTCAGCTTGACGCCCACCAGTGCGCACAGGATCGACATCGGCACGATCAAGATGACCGCCAATGGCAGCGTCCAGCTCTCGTACTGGGCGGCCAGCACCAGGAACACCAGCAGCACGCACAGCGGGAAGACGAAGACCATGGTGTTCCCCGACAGGATGTCCTGGTAAGTCAGGTCGGTCCATTCGTAGGCGATCCCTTTCGGCAGCGTCTCTTTTGCGATCTGCTCGAAGATGGCCTGGGCCTGGCCGGACGACACGCCCGCCGCCGGCGCGCCGTTCATGTCGGCCGTGACGTAGCCGTTGTAGCGCTGCACGCGGTCCGGGCCGTAGCTGTCTTTTACCTGCATCAGCGACGACAGCGGAATCATCTCGCCTTTCACATTACGCACCTTCAGTTGTGCGATCTGCTGCGGCTGCGAGCGGAACTGGGCATCGGCCTGCACCCGCACCTGGTAGGTGCGGCCGAACTGGTTGAAGTCGTTCACGTAGAGCGAGCCCAGGTTCACTTGCAGGGTCTGGTAAATCGTCTGCAGCGGCACGCCGAGCTGCTTGGCCTTGACGCGGTCGACGTCGGCAAACAGCTGCGGCACGTTGATCTGGTAGCTCGAGAACACCCCCTGCAAACGGGGATCGGCCCAGGCCTTGGCCTGCATCGCCTGCGCCGCCTTGTACAGCGCGTCGTAGCCGAGGTTGCCGCGGTCTTCCAGCATCATCTTGAAGCCGCCGGTGGTGCCCAGGCCGTTCACCGGAGGCGGCGGCAGCACCATCACGAAGGCGTCTTCGACCACGCCCATGCGCTTGTTGATCTCGGCCGCGATGGCTTCGGCCGACTGCGCCTTGCCGGTGCGTTCGCTGAACGGTTTCAGGCCCGTGAACACGATGCCGGCGTTCGGCGCATTGGTAAAGCCGTTGATCGACAGGCCGGGGAAAGCGATCGACGACTCGACGCCGGGAATCTCCTTGGCGATGGCCGACATGCGGCGGATCACGGCGTCGGTGCGGTCGAGCGAAGCGGCATCCGGCAACTGGGCAAAGCCGATCAGATAGGCCTTGTCCTGCTGCGGCACGAAGCCCGCGGGCACCGCCTTGAACATGAACAGCGCGGCGATGCCGAGGATCGCATATACGCCGAGCGACAGGGTCTTGCGGCGCAGGACCGTCTGCACGCCGCCTTCGTAGCGGTGCGACGCGCGGCCGAAGAAGCGGTTGAAGCCGGCGAAGAAGCGCCCGAAGACGGCGTCGATGGCGCGCGTGACGCGGTCCTTCGGCGCATCGTGCGGCTTTAATAGCGCAGCGGACAGGGCCGGCGCCAGCGTCAGCGAGGCAAACGCCGAGATCACGGTGGAAATCGCAATCGTCAGCGCGAACTGGCGGTAGAACTGGCCGGTCAGGCCGGAGACAAACGCGATCGGCACGAACACGGCGCACAGCACCAGGGCAATCGCGATGATCGGGCCGGACACTTCCTTCATCGCCTGGATCGTCGCGTCGTGCGGGTTCAGGCCGTTGCTGATGTTGCGCTCGACGTTTTCGACCACGACGATGGCGTCGTCGACCACGATGCCGATCGCCAGCACGAGGCCGAACAAGGACAGCGTATTGATCGAGAAGCCAAACATCAGCATCACGGCGAAGGTGCCGACCACCGACACCGGCACCGCCAGCAGCGGAATGACGGATGCGCGCCAGCTTTGCAGGAACACGATCACAACCAGTGCGACCAGTACGATCGCTTCGAACAGGGTGTGGATGACGGAGTCGATCGACTCGCGCACGAATTGGGTCGGGTCGTACACAATGCTGTATTCGACGCCTTCCGGAAACTCTTTCGACAGCTCGGCCATGGTGGCGCGCACATCCGTCGACAGCTGCAGCGCATTCGCGTTCGGCGCCTCGAAGATCGGGATGGCCACCGCCGACTTGTTGTTCAGGAGCGAGCGCAGGGCATACGAATTCGAGCCCATCTCCAGGCGCGCCACGTCTTTCAAGAGCGTGGTCGAGCCATCCTCGCCGACCTTGACCACGATCGCGCCGAACTCTTCGACGCTCGACAATCGGCCCTGGGTGTTCACCGTCAGCTGGAACTCGGCGCCCTTGGCCGGGCCCTGGCCGATGACGCCGGCCGCGACTTGCACGTTCTGCTCGCGGATGGCGTCGACGATGTCGCCCGCCACGAGGCCGCGCGCGGCGACCTTTTGCGGGTCGAGCCAGACGCGCATCGCATAGTCGCCCGAGCCGAACAGCTGCACTTCGCCCATGCCTTCCAGGCGCGCCAGGCGGTCCTTGATGTTGAGGGTCGCGTAATTGCGCAGGTACAGGTCGTCGTAGCGGCCATCCGGGGAATTCAGGTGCACCACCATCGTCAGGTTGGGCGAACTTTTCACCGTCGTGACGCCGATCTGGCGCACCTCTTCCGGCAGGCGCGGAAGCGCGCGCTGGACGCGGTTCTGCACCTGCGTTTCGGCCTGCTCGACATTGGTGCCGATGGCGAAAGTCACCGTCAGCATCAGCGCGCCGTCGGAGGTGTTTTGCGAGGACATGTACAGCATGTTCTCGACGCCGTTGATCTGCTCTTCCAGCGGCGCGGCCACGGTTTCGGCGATGACCTTCGGATTGGCGCCCGGATACTGGGCGCGCACCACGATCGAGGGCGGCACCACGTCCGGGTATTCGGAGATCGGCAGCTGGAAGATGGCGATCAGGCCCGAGACGAAGACCAGTACCGACAGCACCACCGCGAAGATGGGTTTATCGACAAAGAAGCGTGAGAAATTCATGGCTTTACTCCTTTGCAGCCAGCGCCAGCGAACCGGCGTTTTCCATCGACACGATCAAGGGCGCCACCTGCGCGCCGGGACGCACGCGTTGCAAGCCGTTGACGACGATCCTCTCGCCCGCCCTGACGCCGCTGCGCACGACGCGCAAGCCGTCGACCACCGGGCCAAGCGTGACCGGCCGGTACTCCGCCTTGCCGTCCGCGCCGATGACGAACACGAACTTGCGGCTCTGGTCCGTCCCCACCGCGCGCTCGTTGATCAGTACCGCGCTGCGGCTGTCGGCCGCGCCCAGCTGCACGCGGGCGAACAGGCCCGGCACCAGCACGCCGTCCTTGTTTTCGAAGGTGGCGCGCATGCGCACGCTGCCGGTACGGGCGTCGAGCTGGTTGTCGACGAATTCGAGTTTGCCTTCGTGCGGGAAGCCTTCTTCGTTGGCCAGGCCCACGCGTACCGCCACCGGCGCACCGCCGCGCGACTTGGCGCCGACGCGCAAATAAGTGTCCTCGTCGCCGTCGAAGCTGGCGTAGATGCGCTCGAGCGACACGACGGAGGTCAGCACCGCCGACGCGTCGACCAGGTTGCCGAGGGTGATCTCGGCCTTCGAGACGCGGCCGTCGATCGGCGACACGACGCGGGTATAAGCGAGGTTCAGGCGCGCCGCCTCGTACTGGGCTTGCGCCGCGCCGGCGTTGGCTTCGAGTTCCTTCTGGCTGGCGGCCGCCTCGTCGAACTCGCGGCGGGCGATCGCTTTTTCAAGCATCAGGCTTTCGGCGCGGACCAGTTCGCGCCTGGCGAGATCGGCTTTCGCGCGGGCCGAGGCGGCAGCCGCCGCTGCCCGCGTCGCTTCGGCCTGGTAAGGGCGCGGGTCGACCACGAACAGCAGCTCGCCCTTTTTCACTTCGCTGCCCGGTTTGAAGTTCACCTGGGTGATGAAACCGCTGACGCGCGAACGGATCTCGACGCGCTCGACCGCTTCCAGGCGGCCGGAAAATTCCTGGGTCTCGGCGACCGGTTTTTCCAGCACGATGGCGGCCGATACCGGTGGCGCGGCGGGTGCCGCGGGTGCGGCGGTTTTGCCGGTCGCGTCGTCGCAGCCGGCGAGCGTGCCGGCAGCCAGGCCGGCCAGCGCCAGTGCGGCGATCAGCGGCTTGGCAGCGCTGGTAAATTGCGTCAGGTTTCTCATGATGGCCTCTTGTAATTGTGAGAATGTAAAAAAATGGCGACACCGGTCCCCGCCCGCGTCGAATCTCGAATCGCAGGCAAAAGCTGGGCCTTACCGCACCAAATGGTGCGGTGTCAGTCGTTCAGTGTGGTCAGGCGCGTGCTGGCTTAGTCTGGAAGGGCCTCCTGCCCTTCGAGATCGGCGATAAAAGAGGCGATTTCGACCAGCGCCGATTGGGTACAGGCGCATTCGTTGCGGTCATCCGCCATCTGCGGCGCCGGCAGCATGCGGCGCACGCTGGCCTGCACGCCGAAGCTCTTCAACTTAGCGCCGTAGGCTTCGGCTTCGTCGCGCAGGGGATCGTCCTCGGCCGAGAGGATCAGCGCCGGCGGCAGGTTCTTCAGCCGGCTCGATTGCAGGGGAGAGGCATACGGGTGAGTACGGTCGGCCGCATTCGGCAGGTAGCCGCGGTAGGCGGCGGCGCAGCCGTCGGCCAGCTTTTCCTGGTCGGGGCAATTCGGCATCTCGCGCATCGAGCAAGTCGACAGGCCGGGGTCGAGCATCGGCATGATCAGGATCTGGCCGGCCAGTTTCGGCGCGCCGCGGTCGCGCGACATCAGCGCGCAGACGGCGGCGAGATTGGCGCCGGCCTCGATGCCGGCCACCAGCAGGTGCTTGCCGTTCCAGCCGAGTTTCGTCTTGTTCTTCTTCGCCCACAGCAGCACGGCGTGGGCATCCTCGACCGCGGCCGGGAACGGACGTACGGTAGCGAGCGTGTAGTTCGACGCCAGCACGACCGGGGTTTGGCTGACGCCGGCCAGGTGGCGCAAAAAATCGTCCGAGTCGGCCAGGTCGTCGGCCACGAAACCGCCGCCGGGGAAGAACACGATCAGGGTATCGCGCTTGCCCTTGTCGCCGCTGGCGTACAGGCGCGCCGTCAAGGGGCCCTGCTCGCCGGCCACTTCCAGCTCGCGCACGCGCACGGCGTCGGCCATGTCGAGCCGGTCGTTCATCGCACCACCTCCGGCGCGACGGCGGCCAGGGTCACCACGGACGCCTGATCGGTGCAGAGCGTGTGGGCCAGGACCGAGGACAGCGCATGCACGCCGCGCGCCTCGGCGCCCGCCGCCTGCGCATAGGCGCCGCTGCCGACCATGGCGGCCATCGCCACGGTGCTGATCGCCAGGGTGACTGTTGCCACGATGCTGTCCCGAATCTTCATGTTTTGCTCCCGCCTGCCAATAATTAGTCCTTCAGTACAGACACTATAGACATGATCTACAATCGGATAAAGATGGCAATTTCGAATTGATTGTTCGGATTCGACGAACAATTAGCAGGTAAAGCGAGGAAGTATGAATAAACTGCAGGCAATGGAGGTGTTCGTGCAGGTGGTCGACACCGGCAGTTTTACCCGGGCGGCGGAGCTGCTCAACCTGCCCAAGGCGAGCGTCTCGACCCTGGTGCAGGCGCTGGAAGCGGCGCTGTCGGCCAAGCTCCTGCACCGTACCACGCGGCTGGTGACGGTGACCTCGGACGGCGCCGCCTATTACGAGCGCTGCGTGCGCATCCTGTCGGACGTGCGCGAGGCCGAGGAATCGCTGTCGCGCATGCGCATCAATCCGAGCGGACGCCTGCGCGTGGATACCCCGACCGGCCTGTCGAGCGAGATCCTGGTCCCGGCCTTGCCCGACTTTTTCGAGCGTTATCCCGACATCACGCTGGAGCTGGGCAGCACCGACCGGCCGGTCGACCTGATCGAAGAAGGCGTCGACTGCGCGGTGCGCGGCGGTCCCTTGCTCGATACCAGCCTGATCGCGCGGCGGGTCGGCATCATCAACTTCGTCACCGCCGCGGCGCCCGCCTACCTGGCGCGCTTTGGCATGCCGGCGCATCCGGACGATCTCGCGCGGCACCGCTGCGTTAACTATTTTTCGGCCAAGACCGGCAAGGTCTACGACTGGGATTTCAGCCGTGATGGCGAGCGCATCGAGGTGCCGCTGCCGGGCCTGATCGCCCTGAACGATTCGAACGCCTATGTGCAGGCGGGACTGGCGGGGCTGGGCATCATCCAGATGACCGACTACCTCCTGATGCGCCACGTCGAGGAAGGCCGCATGGTGCGGGTGCTGCCGGACTGGGTCAGCGATCCGCTGCCGGTGCACATCGTCTATCCGCAGAACCGCCACATGTCGGCCAAGGTGCGCGTGTTCGTGGAATGGGTGTCCGAGCTGTTTGCCAACCATCCGCAGATGCGCCTCGGCGCGCGGCCGGTGTAGAATCGTTCGCATAATAATCCCGGCCGGAGACACCCCATGGACCAGACCGCACAGCCGCGCAACATCGACGCCCTGCTCGCCCAGTACAGCGAGAGCCACCGCAACCCGACCAACGAATTGATTCACTTCGTCTGCGTGCCGCTCATCGTGTTTTCGCTGCTCGGCATCCTGTGGGCCATCCATCCGCTGCTCGCGCTGGCCGCCGTCGGCGCAGCCATGTGGTACTACCTGCAGCTGTCGAAACCGTTCGCGCTGGGCATGCTGGCAATGTCGGTTTTGATGCTGGCAATCCTGGCGGCGATGCCGCCGGTGACGGTACTGCCGCTGTCGATCGCGGTCTTCGTCGTGTCCTGGATCGGCCAGTTCATCGGCCACAAGATCGAGGGCAAAAAGCCTTCTTTCCTGGACGATCTGCGCTTCCTGCTGGTCGGTCCGCTGTTCGTGCTGGGTTTCCTGTACCGGCGTTTCAATCTGGCCTATTAAGCTTTTCGGAACACCCTGCTTTTCTGGAGATCGCCATGAAAGCCCCCATCCCCCTCATTTGCGCGGCCCTGCTCGCCGGCTGCGCCAGCACGCCGCAGTCGGGCAGTGTTTACCACGCTTCGCAGACCCAGAACGAACAGGTCGTGCGCACCGGTACGGTCGAGTCGGTGCGCAATGTCGTCATCGCCAATCCGGAATCGGGCATCGGCACGATGAGCGGCGCGGCCCTGGGCGGCATTGCCGGGTCGCAGGCCGGCAGCGGCAGCGGCCAGGCGGCGATGAGCATCGTCGGCGCACTGGCGGGCGGCCTGCTCGGGCAGCGGGTCGAGAAGAACGCGAATAACACCCGCGGCTTCGAAATCACCGTCAAACTCGACAGCGGAGAGCTGCGCGCCATCACCCAGACGGCGGACGAATTGTTCCGTCCCGGCGAGCGCGTGCGCCTGTTGAGCAACGGCTACAACACCCGCGTCACCCACTAGCGCACCTGACACGGGCTCCATGGCTGCGTTGCACCGTCTCGCCGTACTAGCGTACTGTCTTCGACGGTGCGCCTTGCCCTGAAGCCCGTGTCAGGCGCACTAAGGCAATTTATAGACGACAGGCAACGGGGAAGCACGTATACTTCCGCGATGTCTTCTCCCGTCCTGTTTACCCTCGCCTCGCTGATCTGGGGCTCGACCTTCTGGGCCATCACCTTGCAGCTGGGCGACGTGCCGCCCTCGGTCTCGGTCGTCTACCGCTTTGCGCTGGCGTCGAGCGTGCTGTTCATCATCTGCATCGGCCGCGGCTTCAAACTGCAACTGCCCTGGCGCACCCAGAAGTGGCTGATGCTGCAGGGGATGGCGACCTTCGGCCTGTCCTATATTTGCACTTACCAGGCCGAGGAAGTCGTCGTCTCCGGCCTGGTCGCCGTGCTGTTCGCCTTGATGGTGTTCTGGACGCCGCTGCTGGGACGCGTGTTCTACGGCACGCCGATCGCGCCGCGCACCTGGGGCGCCGGCGCTGCCGCCACTTGCGGCGTCGCCCTGCTCTTCTACCACTCGATCGGCGCCGCCTGGCGCGACGTGCAGGCGGGCGGCAGCGGCCATTTCCTGCTGGGCGTGGTGCTGGCCCTGGTGGCGACGATTGCCAGCTCGGCCGGCAGCATCGTGGTCGGCAAGGTGCGCGAGCAATCCAGTAACGTGATGCTGACCACCGCCTGGTCGATGTTCTGGGGCACGCTGCTGGTGGCCGTGTATGCGGTGGCGACCGGCCAGCGCTTCATGGCGCCGCCGACCCTCTCGTACACGCTGGGCCTGCTCTATCTGTCGATCTTTGGCTCGGTGATCGCCTTTCTCGCCTACTTCACGCTGATCAACCGCATCGGGCCGCAAAAGGCCGTCTACATCGGCGTCATCACGCCGGTGCTGTCGGTGCTGCTGTCGATTCAACTCGAACATTACCGGCCGGGTCCCGTCGAATTCCTGGGCATGATCCTGTGCCTGGCCAGCGTGGCCTGGGCCCTGCGCGCACCCGCAGTCAAACCCGTGCAATCCGCAACTTTGAACAACGCAATCGAAACCCCATGACCGCTGTTACCCATTTCTCCGTCCGTCCCGCCGAACCCGCCGACGTCACCCACATCCACTCGATGATCGTCGAGCTGGCCGTGTTCGAAAAACTTGAGCACATGGTCGTTGCCACCGAAGAGCTGCTGCATGACGGCCTGTTCGGCGCGCGCCCGGCCTGCGAAGCCATCGTCGGCGAAGAAAACGGCGAAGTCGTCGCCTTTGCCCTGTTCTTCCACAACTTCTCGACCTTCCTCACCAAGAAGGGCCTGTACCTGGAAGATCTGTATGTGCGCCAATCGCACCGCGGCAAGGGTTACGGCACCCAGCTGTTGTCAACGCTTGCCCAGATCGCCGTGGAACGCAACTGCGGCCGCTTCGAGTGGTCGGTGCTGGACTGGAACGAGCCGGCGATCGGCTTCTACAAGACAATGGGCGCCGAAGTGATGCCGGAATGGCGCATCTGCCGCGTGACCGGCGAGTCGCTCGACCAGCTGGCAAGGCGCGCCGACTGACAATAAAAAGCCCACGGGACCGTGAGGAACCGTGGGCGAACCCATTATGTTAATGGGGAGGGGAGACTGGAAATCAACGATTTCACTATAGCTGGGTGAACTCGCCGAAAGCTGTTGTTCTTACAATTGCTTACCTCTTTACGAATTGTCTGATACCTATAATTACCGAGCTGGAGACGGGCGAGTTGACGTTGCTCAATGGTTAGTAGCCGGCGTCGCACGATTGAGTGAGCACAAATGCAAGGAATCGGGGTCCCGGAGAATGTGTTCTTCGCACAAGGGAGACCCCGATGACTTCCAGGTTCAAGCCCATCACCACGCGTCTCTACAAAGCGTGGCTGCGTTCCCGTCTTGACAATTACACGCGCAGCCTGCACGCCATCGCGGCCCAGCGCGAGAACGATTTTCATGCGGAGCGCATCCTGCACCGGGCGGTGTCGGAGACGCGCTCGAAATTGCAGTCGCTGTGAACGCCCGTTACGCCGCCGGATCAGTCCAAAAACGTCGACTTGTAATGTTTGATTGCGTCCTGTAGCGCCAAACTCACGTCATCGCAATCTTTGCGCCACAGGTAGGCCGTGCCGGGGCGAGTCAGCACGACAGTCTGGCGCAACTCGGCACGCTCGCCATCCCATTTGATGATGAGCACACCTCCGTCGTTCCGAATCCGTTCGATGTCGGCCAGGTAGTTGTCGATCATCTCTTGTCCACCTAGAACCCAGCTGGCAGCCCCACATCCCGCGCCCGCATCACGCCGCCATTCACCACGGCCTGGCAGGGATTGAACCCGATCGAGTAGGCCAGCTCCGATGGCCGCGTGATGTCCCACAGCGCGAAATCGGCGCGCTTGCCCACCTCTAAAGTACCGATCTGGTCCTGCAAGCCCAGCGCGCGGGCGGCATTCACGGTCGCGCCCTGCAACGCCTCGCGCGGCGTCATGCGCCACAAGGTACAAGCCATGTTCATCGCCAGCAGGATCGAACTCAGTGGTGACGTGCCCGGGTTGCAGTCGGTCGCCACCGCCATCGGCACGCCGGCTTCGCGCAGGGCGGCAATCGGCGGCGCCTGCGTCTCGCGCAGGAAGTAATAGGCGCCCGGCAGCAGCACGGCGACGGTGCCGGCGGCGGCCATGGCGGCAATCCCGGCAGGCGTCACGTGTTCCAGGTGGTCGGCCGACAGGCCGCGGTAGCGTGCCACCAGTTCGGCGCCGCGCTGGTCCGACAGCTGTTCGGCATGCAGCTTGACCGGCAACCCGAGTTTCTTGGCGGCGGCGAACACGCGTTCGGTCTGGTCGTAACTGAAGCCGATGTGCTCGCAGAAAGCGTCGACCGCGTCGACCAGGTTTTCCTTGACCAGGAGCGGCAGCATGCGCTCGGTGACTTCGGCGATGTAGTCGTCCGGGCGGCCCGTGAACTCCGGCGGCA